>ENA-USZK01001346-USZK01001346.1-human-gut-metagenome-genome-assembly--contig:-NODE-1346-length-10065-cov-4.257008_pt1 | contig 10065 bp, 9 predicted proteins | sample MGYA00250043_ERZ773534 | MGnify/ENA primary metagenome ERZ773534 (study PRJEB29103, sample SAMN06112056) | human gut metagenome | biome: human gut; feature: ankylosing spondylitis patient; material... | reverse complement strand
GCGCTGATGTTGAACGTCTTTCTGACGGCGAGATAATATATCGAAAACGAAGCGCCCTCCATGGCATTGTCATAGAAACCTTCGCTCAGATCGTCGTACATGGCGTTTACCGCCTCGTTCGAGATGACCGGCGGCAGCAGGCGGTGGAGAGTCAGCTGCGCGGTGAACAGCATGAGCACGCGCGCCTGATAGAGCACATTTGACGGCAGCTCCTGCGGGTCGACTCCGCCTTTTGCCTTTATGTCTATCCCGCCGAGCTTCGCCGCGTTTTCGGGCGTGAACTGCGCGAGACTCCTGCCGAGCTTGCGTGCGCGGCGGAGATTGCCGTTTGAGCGCTGGGCGTCAAGCTCCTGTACGGCGTGCAGTATATCCTGGCTGAGGTCGGCTGAATCATCAGCCTGTTCTTTCTTTTCATTTGACGGATGGAATACTTTGATATCCTTATCCTCTTCGGGACGCATTGCGATCCCTCCTAACTTATTTGGCGCGCTTTTTGAGCATCGTCTTGTAGTCGCTGAGCGCCTTGAAATCGGCGGCGGGCGTAGCAAAATCGCCGACGCTGACGGTGCCTTTGTTGTACATTCCGCTGAAGTCCGAGCCGCCTATTGCGAGGAGCTTGTGAGTCCTTGCGTAGTCGAGCATATCGTTCTGCTGCTCTTCGTTGCTCGACGGGCACCAGACCTCGATGCCGTCGATGCCGTATTCTACATATCGGTCAAGCCCGGGCACGCTGTTATATTTATACGGGTGGGCGAGGACAGCTATGCCTCCCGCGCCGTGAATGGCGTCGATAACTTCTTTTACGCCGACGAACTTCGGCTCGACTATAATATTTTTCGGGCTGTCGGGGCTGAAAAGTTCGTTATATATATCGCCGTGAAAATCTTGGGTGATGCCGCATTCGACGAGTGCGTGCATAATGTGTTCCTCGAAGATTCCGGTCGAACCGGCGGCACATTTCATGACAAGCTCGGCGGAGATAGGATAACGCTGAGCCGCCTTGAGAATCATATACTGCCCCGCTTTTTTGCGCGCGGCGTTGTTCTTGTGACAGAGCTCCTCGAGCCTGTCCGGACTGTCGCAGAAGTAACCGAGAATATGTACCTGACGGCCGGTTTCGGCATCCGATGCGGACAGCTCAACGCCGGGGACAACGGTCACTCCGCGTCTCGCGGCGATGATTCTGCCACGGACGGAACCCGCCTGGCAATCATGGTCTGTGATAGAAATGGTATCGACGCCGCGTTTTTTTGCGAGCATAATAAGGTCGTCAATACCCATGGAACTGTTTGATAACTTCGTGTGACAGTGTAGATCAACTGACAAAATAAATCCTCCCTTGGAAATAAGACCCGGCAATGACCAAAGCCGCATTGTCAACGAAAGTGAACCGTGTATATACGATTGCGGCGCACGGGTCTGTGCGTGTATCTAAAGCGCATAATCCCTCAATATATCTTTTATTATACTCTTTTTTGCCGCTTTCTGCAAGCGGATTTCGAGATTTTATTTTCCGGTAATCATGCGCTAACCGAAAAATAACACGTAAAAAGCATCATAACAAAAAATATATAAAAATATTCCGCAGAAAACGAAATGATTTCGGGATGTAAAATTTAAGTTGCTTTGCATAGTCGGGCGGGATATGGTATAATCAACAGAGAATCAAAAGGGGGCGAAAGCTTGGAGCGCGTATTTATAGGCATGAGCGGCGGGGTCGACAGCTCCGTTGCCGCGGCTCTGCTCAAAGAGCGCGGATATGATATCGTGGGTGTAACACTGCGCCTGGAGCCCGGCGACGGCGCGGACGGCGACATTGAGGACGCGAAAAATGTGGCGAAGGCTCTTAAAATAGAACACTGCGTGCTCGATTTGCGCGGCGAGTTCAAAGAAAAGGTCATGGACTATTTTGCCGCCGAATATCTGCGCGGAGCGACTCCGAACCCCTGCGTTGTCTGCAACAGAGAGATTAAGTTCGGCGCGATGCTCAAGTTCGCCCTCGAAAACGGCGGCGATTATGTCGCGACAGGGCACTATGCCTCGCTCGACAAAAGCGGCGAACATACAAAACTCATGCGCTCAGACAGCGCGAAAGATCAGAGCTATTTTCTCTGCATGCTCTCTGAATTTCAGCTCGCCCACGCGATGTTCCCGATAGACGGGATGGAAAAGAGCGCTATCCGTGCCCTTGCGGAGAAATTTTCTCTGCCGGTCGCGCAGAAAAAGGACAGCCAGGAGGTCTGCTTCATCCCCGACAACGACTATTCATCTTTTATCCGCTCGCACGGATTCAAAGACATGGGCGAGGGCGATTTTCTCGACGTGCAGGGCAATGTCATCGGCAGGCACAAGGGTATAATGAACTACACCGTCGGTCAGCGCAAGGGGCTCGGTGCGTTCGGCCGCCCGATGTTCGTCACGCGCATCGTGCCGGAGCAAAACGCTGTTATCCTCGGCGAGAACGGCGCGCAGTATGCAAAGGAATTTACGGTCGAGGGCATAAACGCGATAAGCGCGCAAATGAGCGGCAGCTTCGACTGCGATGTCAAGATAAGATTCAGAGCCCCCGCGGCGCCCGCGCATGTTGAATTTGAGTCTGAAAATACGGCACGCGTCACTTTTTTTGAGCTTCAGAGATCGGTCACCCCCGGGCAGTTTGCGGCGTTTTATAGCGACAACGAAGTAATCGGCGGCGCAAAAATCGCAGGGGTTGAAACACAGCGAATTTTGTGATATAATATAACATAAAGGGAAAATAAAGGGAGGAAAGAGGGAATATGCCGGATTCGCTCATAACGAAAAGAGCGCTCGCTTCGTCGCTCAAGGAACTGATGCAGACCCAGCCGCTGACGAAGATAAGCGTCGGAGACATATGCGAGAAATGCGGGATGAACCGCAAGAGCTTTTACTATCATTTCTGCGACAAATACGATCTTGTCAACTGGATATTCGACACGGAGTTCAGCGAGATTCGCAACCGACCGGATCATATTACGAAATTTGAAGAAATATGCGAATATTTTTATGCCGACCGCGAGTTTTACCGCAACGCGCTTCAGATAACCGGGCAGAACTCATTCAGGGACTATTTCCGCATGCAGATACACCCGGTTCTCAAAGAGCTTGTCGGCAATCTGTTTGACAGCGAAGAGGACACGGAATTTCTTGTGACATTCCTTGCCGATGGCACGGTCTCGGCGCTCATCCGCTGGCTCAACGGCTCCAACCCGGAGCCGCCGGAGGAGATGGCGCGCAGAGTCAGGCGCACCATGGTGGCGATATCCCAGGCAATCGTTACAACATACGAGGAAGAAGAAAGAAAGGCAGGAAAAGAATAAATATAAAAAATCCGCCTCAAGCTGGCGGTGTATAGGACAACGGACATCCGTGGCAGATAAACTTGCTGCGGATGTTTATTTGTATATGAACGGAAAGATAAATCACAATTGCCAATCTCGCGCACCATAATAAAAAAGAATGCTGCCCATGTATTTCAATGGACAGCGTTGTTTATTTGAGAATTCTGTAAATCGGGAATCCGATTTGATATGGACTTTACACTCCAGAATAAGCGGAGAAGCCGCCGTCGACGGGGAGAATAACGCCGGTTATGAAGCCGGACTGGCTCTCGTCGCAGAGGAACAGCAGAGCGCCCGTCAGATCCTCGGGCACGCCGAAGCGACGCAGGGGAGTGTGGGTGATTATCTTGTTCGAGCGCGCGGTGAGCGAGCCGTCCTCGTTGAAGAGCAGAGTCTTGTTCTGGTTCGTCGAGAAGAAGCCGGGAGCTATCGCGTTGACTCTGATGCCGACATCGGCAAAATGAACCGCCATGAACTGGGTGAAATTCGAAACAGCCGCCTTCGCCGCAGAATATGCGGGGATTCTCGTGAGCGGTCTGTAGGCGTTCATGGAGGAGATGTTGAGAATCGTCGCGTTCTCCTTGCCTATCATGTCCTTTGCGAAGCACTGTGTGGTGAGCAGCGTGCCGAGGAAGTTAAGATTGAAAACAAACTCAATGCCCTTGGGGTCGAGGTCAAAGAAAGTTTTGACTCCCTCCGCCTTGTGGGCTATGTCCTCGAGCTCGAGCGTGTCTTTGGTCGTCGTGCCGAGCGGAGAGTTGCCGCCCGCGCCGTTGACGAGAATATCGCATGAACCGAGCGCGGCGTTTATCTTCTCGCGCGCCGCCTCAAGGCTTTCGCTCTCGAGCACGTTGCAGCCGACTGCAAGAGCTTCGCCGCCCGCCGCTTTAATCTCGTCCGCGACCTTCTGAGCCGCCTCTTCGCGCAGGTCGAGTATCGCGACCTTTACACCCTGAGCCGCAAGATCCTTTGCAAATCCGCTGCAGAGAACTCCGCCGCCGCCGGTTATGACCGCAACGCGGCCGTTAAGATTTTCGTGTACCATGGTTATCTTCCTTCCCTTTCGGACTTTGAAACAGCTTCCCAGAGTCCGTTTATATATGCCGCTCCGAGCGCGCGGTCGTACAGACCGTAGCCGGGACGGGCTTTTTCGCCCCACAGCATTCTGCCGTGATCTGGGCGGATATAGCCGTCAAATCCGCTCTCATAGAGAGCCTTGACTATTTCGTACATGTCGAGCGAGCCGTCCGAGGACAGGTGGGAGGTCTCGTTGAACCAGCCGTCGCGTCTGAGGACGTTTCTCAGATGCGCGAAATATATCCTGTCGCCGAATTTCCTTATCATCGCAGGCAGGTCGTTGTCTTTCGATGCGCCGAGCGAGCCGGTGCAGAAGGTGATGCCGTTTATGTCGCTGTCAACGAGCGAGAGCAGGCGTTCGAGATCTGCGGTGTTCTTGATTATCCTCGGCAGACCGAAGATGCCCCATGGCGGATCGTCCGGATGAATAGCCATTTTGATTCCGCAGTCCTCACAGACGGGAGCTATGCGGCGCAGGAAGTGGCGGAGATTCTCAACGAGATCGTCCTCGGTCACGCCCCTGTATTTCTGGAACAGCTCCTTTATCTCGCCCATGCGCTCGGTTTCCCAGCCGGGCATCGAGTAGCCGTTCGAGTTCTCGTCGATCTCGCGGAACATATCCTCGGGGCTCTTGCCCTCGATCTGCGCGCCGTTATATGACAGGCAGGTCGCGCCGTTGCCCATATCCATGGCGAGGTCGGTGCGCGTCCAGTCGAAAACGGGCATGAAGTTGTAGCATATCACCCTGACGCCCGCCTTGCCGAGATTGCGGATGGATTCGATATAGTTGTCGATATATTTGTCTGCGTTTTCGTTGCCGAGCTTGATATCCTCATGGACGTTGACGCTCTCGATGCACTCCATCGTAAGGCCTGCCGCCTCGATCTCGTGCTTCATGTCCATGACCATATCGAGCGGCCATACTTCGCCTGCGGGCAGGGTGTGCAGCGCGGGGACAATGCCCTTGACGCCGGGGATCTGCCTTATCTGTTCGAGCGATACAGTGTCCTTGGTGTCGCCGAACCAGCGAAAAGTCATCTGCATTTCAATCTTCCCTTTCTTTTTTATAACTCTATGCGTTCGTCTGCCTCAGCGCTCTTGTACACGGCAAGCAGGAGCTCGATCGCCTTGCCGCCCTCGTCTGCATCTATTGCAAACTGGCGGTTATTTCTGACCGCGTCGTAGAAATCGCGTATCAGCGCGCTGTGTCCGCTGCCCCAGCAGAGCTTGCCGTGGTTGTCGAACTTGTCCGCAGCGAGCACCGGGGTGAGCTTGTCGTCTTTTAGTTCAAACACGCTGTCGCCCTCGATGCGAACCGAACGGTCGGCGAAGTTTGCTTCGAGCATTATTGGCGAGGTGACGGCGTTTGCGGTCGTTGCGAAGAACACTCCGCGAAAGCCCTGCGAAAATTCGGCAAATACGCTCACCGTGTCCTCAACTTCTATTATGCCCTTGAGATGGTCGTTTGAAGCATGTGCGGTCACGGCTTTTACATTTCCGCCGAGCATATTCATCAGATCGAGCGTGTGCAGAGCCTGATTTATCAGCACTCCGCCGCCCTCGGTCGCTTTTTTGCCGCGCCAGTCGCCGCTCGCGTAATAGTCCGCGTCGCGCTTCCAGGTGACAAAAGCCCTCATGCCGATAAGCTCGCCGTATGTTTTTGAGTCAATGATATCTTTGAGGTACTGCACCGAGCGGTTATATCTGTTCTGAAAACAGACTCCGAACTGACGCCCCGTCATGCGCTGACATTCGCGCAGCTCATTGAGCTGGCCTTCCGTCATGGCGCACGGCTTTTCGCACAGCACATCGACTCCGCGCTCCATCGCGTAGACCGCCATCGGAACATGGAGATAGTGCGGGGTGCAGATATGTAAAACATCCGGCTTTTCGCCCGCGAGCATGTCTTCAAGGCTCGTGTATGCCTTTGCACCGCACTGCTTTGCCGCCGCTTCGGCGCGCTCGGGGATGCAGTCCGCAACGCTGATTATCCGGGCGTCCGGTATATCGCGGACGGCTCCGATGTGGGTGCGGCTTATTCCGCCGCAGCCCACGATAGATATCTTCATATTCTACCTCTGTTTTCTTTCGATTATGAGCCGTAGGTCGAGGACATATCCTCAACGACAACTTCCTTCACGGGCTCTTTCTTGCCGGAAGACGAGGCAATTTTCTTCTGGAGTTCGGCATAGAACAGATCCTCGTCTATCGGGAGGGTAACTTTCTTGCCGAGCCATGAGGACAGGTGCGCCGCGTTCGAGATAGTCAGACCGTTGATGCCCTCTTCGCCGCGCGCGATGAGCGGAGTGCCGTGCAGAATATGCGCCGCAAATGCGTTTGTGACTGCGACATGCTGCTCGGTGTCCGTGTCGACGTAGTCGATATCCTCCCAGTGACCGTTGGGCTTCGCAAAGCCCTCTTCGGCGGTTTTGCTGAACTCGGTCATGGACTGGTCGAGGACATAGGCTCTTATCCTGTCGTTCTCGCAGACTATCTTCGCGCGGTCGAGCGTTATTTCGAGTCTGTTCGTGCCGGGTGCGTCGCCGGTCGTCGTGATGAACACGCCGGTCGCGCCGTTGGGATATTCGGCGTATATGGTCACATCGTCCTCAACTTCAATGTTGTGCCACTTGCCGATGGAGCACTGCGCCTGAATGGATGCGGGCATGCCGGTTATCCACTGCCACAGGTCGAGCTGATGCGGGCACTGGTTGAGCAGGACGCCGCCGCCCTCGCCGCTCCAGGTTGCGCGCCATCCGCCGGAATTATAATATGCCTGCGTGCGGTACCAGTCGGTGATGAGCCAGTTGAAGCGGTGCAGCTCGCCGTATTCGCCGCTCTGCACGACTTCGCGCAGCTTGATATACATGGGATTTGTCCTCTGATTGAACATCAGCGCGAACACTTTGTCGCTCTTTGAGGCGACTTCGTTCATTTCGCGAACCTGCTTTGTATAGACGCCTGCGGGCTTTTCGCTGAGCACATGTACACCGTGGGTCAGACCGTATTCGACTATCGGCGGGTGCGAGTAGTGCGGCGTTGCGACTATGACTGCGTCGACCTCGCCCGAGTCAATGAGGGCCTCGGCGGAGTCAAAGCATTTTATCTCGCAGCTTCTGTCATGGCATTTCTTCTCGGCGCGCTCAAGCTTTGCGGGATCGATATCGGCTATCGCCGTAAGAACCATCTCGGGGATGAGTCCGTCGAGATAATAGCCGAGGTGAGCGGAACCCATGTTGCCAACGCCGATTATGCCGTAGCGCAGGGTCTTGACTCTTGCGACAACTTCCTTTATTCCGCCGACCGCGGCGGCAAAGGACGCGTTGTTGTCGGGGTAGGTGAACTTATCCATCTTTATTGAAAGGCTGTCGTCGCGCTCTATGGTCTTTAAAGCGTCAAACACCTTGAGGTGCGGCTCGACGGAGAGGAATCTCTCGCCGTCCTTTTTGTTGAAGCGGCGGATGAGCTCATCAAAATGAGCATCGCCCTGACCTGCGGGGACAACTGTCTCCTCGGCGCCTATCGCGTCTTTTACATGCATATAGGTGATGTAGGGCTCGAGCAAATCGTATGCGGGGAGAATTTCAACGCCGTTGAGAATATAGTTCGCGGGGTCGAAAATTCCGCCGATGACATCGCCGAGCTCCTTGTGGAGATCGAGGCATCTCTCGGGGATATCGCCGTAAATACCGCGCTCGTTCTCGTGGCAGCAGAGGACTCCGCGCTCCTTTGAATATTCAGCCATGGCTCTGACTCTGCGCATGACCTCCGGGCGGTACTCTTCGTAGCTCTCGCCCTTTGTGAAATAGAAGCTGAACAGGCGGATATACTTCGCTTCGAGTATCTTCGCCACTTCAACTGTGTTCTTGAAGCCCTCAAAATGGGGCTCAAAATCGTCGGTTATCTCGATCTTTCCATAGTAAGAGCCTATGGAAGAGACCTTCATGCCGTTTGCGTCAAGTTTTTCCTTGAGTGCCTTTGCCTCGTCAACGGTGAACTCGGAGATGTTCTTGCCGTCAACGCCGCGCAGTTCCATGTGTGTCACGCCGTTTGCCTTGCAGGCGGCTATCTGGCCGTCGATGCTGTCGGCGGCTTCGTCGGAAAAGGCGGAGTAGAGAAATCTTGCCATCTTTGCACGACCTTTCTTGTTGTGCCGTATAAAAAGCAGCACTTGATTTACAGTCTTATTTTATACATTATTTACTCCTATTTCAAGCCCGAAGAAGTAGGATTTACAAATATTTAACCGTTAAATAAAGAACAAACAGCCGACAGCGGAACACATGACCGTCGGCTGTTGCATTTTTCTGTTATGAGCGTTTGCGCCGCCTTGAAGCAACTACGGCGGGCAGGGCGAATAAGAGCGGGATAACCGCCGCAAATGAGGCCGAACCGGTCTGCGGGGTCAGAGGCTCTTTCGAGCTGCCCGAACCGCCGTTCGATGAAGTGGGTCTTGTTTGGGTGCCTAAAGGAGTGAGCGTTTTCGCGTTCACATCGTTTTGCAAAAACTGCGGATATTTTTCGTTTGACCAGACATCGGGCTGAGACTCTGAATAGAAGAACCAGTTGTACATCGCCTTGTGCCCATCGTGTATCTTGCAGTGGAGCATATCTTTTATGAACCACGTGTTCTCGGGCATGAGGCAGGTCGATGCGTCTATCACGTCGTCCTTTGAAAGATGGTCGTGAACACCTGCTTCGTTCTTCTGAACATAGCTGTCTGGGAGAGTTGAATTGAGATCGGCAACGGTCGCGCCGACGGAGGCGTATTTCGTGTCGACGGTCGCGTCGCTGTTTGCCATATATGACTCAACGAGAGGGGTACGCTGTTTGTTGTAGCCCGCGACTATCATTATTTTTACGCCGTCTTTCTTCGCCTTGTTCAGTATCTCTCCGGCTTTGCACTGGACGTTGTAGTGATATTCGTCGAGGCGGGAGATGAGCTTCTTTGATGTGTTCTCGTTGAAAGTCATTTTCTTCGCCTGCTCGTATTCGTCGTCGGTCACGAAGCTCCATATTCCGGGCATCGAGCCGAACACCGGGTACATGAACTTCGAGCCCTGCGGCGAACCGTTTATATTTGACGAAGAGGTGGTCGGCGGAGCCGTGCCCAAGCAGTATTTCCCCGCCGTGGAAAAAGGCCTGCGCGAAAGCCTCGTTTCGGGTCCGCTGGCGGGCTATCCCGTCACGGGCTTGAAGGCAGTGCTTTACGACGGCAGTTACCACGAGGTTGATAGCTCGGAAATGGCCTTCAAAGCGGCGGCCGCGCTCGCTTTCAAGGAAGGGCTGAAAAACGCCTCGCCCGTGCTTTTAGAGCCGATTTACCGCTTAAAAATCGCCGTGCCCGGGGACTATCTCGGCGACGTGATGGGCGACATCAACAAACGCCGCGGCCGTATCATGGGCACGACGACGGAAAACGAGCTGACGATTGTCACGGCGGAAGTGCCGCAGGCGGAAATCAAGAAATACACGATGGAGCTCCGTTCGCTGACGCGCGGAAGCGGAAAATTCGCCGCGGAATTTTTAGACTATGAGGAAGTGCCGCCCATGCTGGCGGACAAAGTACCGGGCAACCGCAAGGAATAATCGAATAAATCTCTTTTTCTTCTCGTCTGGGGCCCTGGGC
>ENA-USZK01001345-USZK01001345.1-human-gut-metagenome-genome-assembly--contig:-NODE-1345-length-10065-cov-6.461153_pt1 | contig 10065 bp, 10 predicted proteins | sample MGYA00250043_ERZ773534 | MGnify/ENA primary metagenome ERZ773534 (study PRJEB29103, sample SAMN06112056) | human gut metagenome | biome: human gut; feature: ankylosing spondylitis patient; material... | reverse complement strand
ATCCAGCACTGCAACGACAAGGTGCTGAAGGCCATGAACCGCCGGGGCGACAAGGCGGAGCTGCTGGCGCTGTTCCGCGAGCTGCGGGAGCGTATCCCCGGTCTGGTGCTGCGCACCAGCCTCATCACCGGCCTGCCCTTCGAGGACGAGGCCGCCTTCGAGGAGCTGTGCGACTTCCTGCGGGAGGTGCGCATCGAGCGGGCGGGCGTGTTCCCCTACTCCCCGGAGGAGGGCACGCCGGCGGCGCGGATGCTGAACCGGGTGGACACCGCCGAGGCGGAGCGCCGGGCGGAGCTGGTGGTGGACGTGCAGTCCCGCATCATGGACGACTTCAACGACAGCCGCATGGGTACGGTGGTCGAGGTGCTGTGCGACGGCTTCGACCAGCAGGCCATGCAGTTCGTGGGGCGCAGCTACGCCGAAAGCCCCGACATCGACGGGCGCATCTATTTCACCGCCGATCACGAGGTAGAGGCGGGCGAGTTCGTGCCGGTGCGCATCACCGGCGCCATGGACGGCGAGCTGACCGGCCAGCTGGCGGAATAAAAAGCAGTTTTCTTTCCCGGCGGAATGTGGTATACTGTGCGGGATACGATCAAGAAAGGCGGATACATATATGACTACGGCGAATAAACTGACGATCCTGCGGGTGCTGATGATCCCTGCGTTTCTGGTGGTGCTGTACTGGGGCTTCCCCGGCAGCCGCTATGTGGCGCTGGGCATTTACATCGTGGCCTGCCTGACCGACCTGCTGGACGGCTATATCGCCCGGCACTATAACCAGGTTTCCGATTTCGGCAAATTCATGGACCCGCTGGCGGACAAGTGCCTTGTGATGGCGGCGCTGTGCTGGTTCGTGGAGGAGGGCACCTTCTTCGCGTGGGTGCTGGCCATCGTGCTGCTGCGGGAGTTTGCCGTGTCCGGCATGCGCCTTGTGGCCGTGGAAAAGGGGCGCGTCATCGCCGCCGGCTGGTCGGGCAAGATCAAGACCGCCAGCACCATGGTGTGCATCTGCCTGATCCTGCTGGGCATTCCCCAGTGGCTGAACTATGTGTGTCAGGGCGTCATCTTGGTGACCACCGTGTACTCCGGCATCGAGTACTTCGCCAAAAACGCCGACGTGTTCAAAGAGGTCAAATGACTTGACAGGCGGGGGAATAATTCGAAAAAGGGAAAATTGTGAATAAGTACTTGCACTTTTCGATATAGCGTGCTAAAATAAAACAAGCGACCTGCTTTCGGCAGAAAAGCCCATGGGCTTTGTCTTTTCCTAGGAAAAGACAAAGCCTCCTGTTGAATGTCTCAAAAAGACAGCATGGACAATGCGGTCGAAGCGGGGGTAAAAAGAAATAAGACACAGAAAGAGAGGAGCAATGACATGAGACAGGAAAAGAAGGTCGGGGGAACCAAACGGGCGCTGCTGACCAGTGTGCTGGCCCTTGTGCTGAGCTTGGCGATGTTGGCGGGCAGTACATTTGCATGGTTTACAGATACGGCCTCCACCGGCGTCAACAGGATCGTATCCGGCAATCTGGATGTGGGTCTGGAGTATTGGGACAAGGAAAGCGGTTGGCTTGACGCAGAGAACTCCAAGGATCTGTTCGACGAGAACGCCCTGTGGGAGCCGGGCTACACCCAGATCGTCTATCTGAAGGTGAAGAACGGCGGCAATCTGGCGCTGACCTACGCCATGCAGATCACACCGGTGCATGAGACAGTGGGCGTCAATGTGGACGGCGAGGAGTTCAAGCTGTCCGACTATATCAAGTTCGGCTGGACGACGTTTACGGTGGATGAGAATGAGAAGCCTGCTGCCCTTGGCCGTTCCGCAGCACGAGATAGCGTCGGTGAGGGCGCGCAGCTGGGGACGACCCTGCACCGCCAGGCAGCCAAGCCGATGGAGGCCGGTGCGGAAGAGCTGGTGGCGCTGGTGGCTTGGATGCCCGAGAACGTGGGCAACGAGGCCAACTACAGCACGGTACAGCCCACCATCGAGCTGAGCCTGAAGGTACTGGCGACCCAGGCCGCTGTGGAGAGCGACAGCTTCGACAAAACCTATGACAAAGATGCGGCGACTGATGAGGAATTAAACAGCAAGCCGGAGTATAATTATAAATCTCTCTACGACTATGACAACCCTAAGGGTTATGGCGTCGAGCTGGTGAGAAATGCAGAAGGCAAAGTGGTCAAGGCCATTGTGTCCGGTGTCAACGGCAAGGTACCGGATGGATTCTTTGCAAATTTGAAGGGATCGGTAGATGAAAACGGCAAACCGATAGCGGTGCCGGCCGAGAGATGGGCAGATCTCACGGAAGTCGTGATCAAGGATAGTGTGACAGAGATCGGCAAGGATGTGTTTCAAGGTTGCGTAGGGCTGACAAAAGTGACGATCCCCGATAGCGTCAAGAAAATCGGCACTTGGTCGTTTTATCTGTGTGGGGGCTTGAAAAATGTAGACATCCCCGCAAATACGGAGATCGGCGACTCCAGCTTCCGCCAAAGCGGTTTGGAGCAGGTGACGGTTTCTGGCGGCTCTGTCGGGAATTATGCCTTCCACAGAATCGATAACTTGAAAAAAATATCCATCAACTGCGAGACCATAGGTGAGGAAGCGTTCTCCGGCTGCGATTATTTGACAGATATTACGCTGGGCGAGAATGTAAAAACCCTTGGCGACAAGGCGTTCTATACCTGTGATGCTTTGGAACGTGTTGAGATACCCAGCACCGTGACCGACATCGGGGAGAAGACTTTCTACTCTTGCCCCGCGCTGAAGGAGGCTATTATCAGAGCTGGAACGGTCAAGGCCGGAACCTTCTATAACTGCCGGGCATTGACGACACTGATCATCAGTGACAACGCGACGTTGGATGCCTCTTTTACGGCGGCAAACATGTATGCAAAGGAAACGCTTGAGACCGTCAGAATCGGAAAAGGCGAGATCGGCAATAGCGCATTTAGTAATTGCACGAACCTTACCACCGTGGAGCTGGGCGATGGTGTGACCTCGATTGGTAAAAGTGCGTTCCTCAATTGCTCGCGCCTTGCCGACGTGGCGCTGGGTGATGGCGTGACATCGATTGGAAAGAATGCATTCCTCAAATGTACGGCACTGACATCTATCAGCATCGGCAACAGCGTGAAGACAATTGAAAGTTACGCATTTTCCGGTTGTTCGGCACTGGAAGAAGTGACGATTTCTGCCGCTCAGATAGGTAATCAGGCATTCAAAGGCGCGAGTGCTTTGAAGAAGGTAACCCTTGGTGAGGACGTGGAAAAAATTCCGGCAGGAGCCTTTAGCAGCTGCGGGATGGGGGATAGAAATAATCCCGGTCAGCTTTTCCTGAAGGCTGGCGACTGGACGTGCGGCGATAAAACAACCACCGTGGCGAAGGATGAGCCGATCACTCGTGGCAATCCTGTTTTCAACGGGATCGTATCCAACAAAAACGATGCCACTTGGTCTGCGCCTGCCAATCCCTAACCCGCTATTTGCCCTCCCCATGAGAAGTCCCGCGTCTTCGGACGCGGGGCTTCGCCTTTTGACCAAATGCGGGGCTTCGCCTTTTGGTCAAATGACTTGACAGGCGGGGAAATTCCTGCTACTATTAACTGAACCGAATAGCGCGTTGATCGGAAAGAGTACGCACCAGAGCTTTGCCAAGAGAGGGACGGCCACCGGCTGAAAGCCGTCCTGCCAAGCGGTGCGGAAAGTGCGTCCGGGAGCGCGGGGGATGTGGACGCCCTCCGGCTGGCCAACGTCATCAGGCCGTACTTGAGTGATAAACGAGAGTGGAACCGCGAAGTTTATTTCGCCTCTCAGACTATTTTGTCTGAGAGGCGTTTTTTATCGTTCAAATAAATTCATCATATAAAAGGAGAAGCACCATGTATCTGTATAATTCCGCTACTCATAAGAAAGAGGAGTTCAAGACCCACACGCCGGGGCATGTGGAGATGTACACCTGCGGCCCCACCGTGTACCATTTTGCCCACATCGGCAACCTGCGCTCCTACATCATGGAGGACGTGCTGGAGAAGTACCTGCGCTACGCCGGATACGACGTGAACCGCGTCATGAACATCACCGACGTGGGACACCTGACCTCCGATGCCGACGAGGGCGAGGACAAGATGCTCAAGGGCGCCAAGCGGGAGCACAAGTCCGTCATGGAGATCGCCCAGTATTACACCGACGCCTTCTTCTCCGACTGCCAGAAGCTGAACATCAAGCGTCCCGACGTGGTGCAGCCCGCCACCGGCCTGATCGACGACTATATCAGGATCATCACCAAGCTCATCGACACCGGTTACGCGTATCTGGCCGGCGGCAACGTGTACTTCGACACCAGCAAGCTGAAGCGGTACTACATCTTCAACGACCACAACGAGGAGGATCTGGCCGTGGGCGTCCGCGAGGGCGTGGAGGAGGATACCAACAAGCGCAACAAGAACGACTTTGTGCTGTGGTTCACCAAGTCCAAGTTCGAGGATCAGGCGCTGAAATGGGACTCCCCCTGGGGCGTGGGCTACCCCGGATGGCACATTGAGTGCTCCGGCATCTCCATGAAGTACAACGGCGAGTACCTGGATCTGCACTGCGGCGGCGTGGACAACGCCTTCCCCCACCACACCAACGAGATCGCCCAGTCGGAGAGCTATCTGGGTCACCCCTGGTGCCCCCACTGGTGCCATGTGGCGCATTTGAACACCGACCACGGCAAGATGTCCAAGTCCAAGGGCGAGTTCCTGACCGTCAGCCTGCTGGAGGAGAAGGGCTACGACCCGCTGGCCTACCGGTTCTTCTGCCTGCAAAGCCACTACCGCAAGAGCCTTGTGTTCACGTGGGAGAATCTGGACAACGCCACCGTCGCCTACAACAAGCTGCTGGCGCGTATCGCGGCGCTGAAGGACGAGGGCGACGTGGAGCAGGCTGCCTTTGACGAGTACAAGGCCAAGTTCATGGCGGCCATGGACAACGACCTGAACACCTCCATGGCGGTGACGGTGCTGTATGACGTGCTGAAGGCCAAGACCAACGACAAGACGAAGCTGGCGCTGCTGGACAGCTTCGACACGGTGCTGGGATTGAAGCTGCTGGAGAAGGCGGCGGAGTTGCGCGCGAAGCAGACGGCTGCCGCGCCCGCCGCCGGTGGGTTCGCTGTGGTCAGCGAGGACGGCGAGGAGAACGCGGAGGTGGAGGCAATGATCCGCGCCCGCGCCGACGCGAAGAAGGCCAAGAACTTTGCGGAGGCCGACCGCATCCGCGACGAGCTGAAGGCGCAGGGCATCGAGATCACCGATGTACCCGGCGGCGCCAAGTGGAAGCGGATTTAAGTTGACATAAAAAAGAGCGCCTGTCAGGCGGCCTTTTGGGCGCTCTTTTTTTTGCGATAGGAGGGACGCCGTCCCCTACACATGTTATCAACAGAAATTATGCGTCATAATTGCGTCAAACGCACAATTTACTATACTCCTTCGCTATTATTTTGTCAATACTTCGTCATGGAGGCGGCAAAATGAAGGATAATCTCAGTCGATACACGCTGCGGGTAGAGCAGGTACTGCTGGACAAGCTGGGCTATATCGCGGAATATGAGGGACGCACAAAGAACCGGGAGCTGGAGCAGATGATCAAAAAGCGCATCAGCGACTTTGAAAAAGAACACGGAGAGATCCCGCAGGCATAAAAAAGAGTCGGCTTCGCCGGCTCTTTTTGCTTCGCACAATTATCAAAGACTTATTAGGGCATGGGAGGTGCTTGAGAGGTGAAAAGGTTTTGTGCCCCTTACAGAAAAGCGTGAGCAGGGGGCAATACATGGCGGGAAAAATTCCAAGTTTAAAGGAAACGCAGGTATCATCAATAGCCAAAATCATTATACGTAAAGTATCGGCTGTGGTCGATAGGTGCATAGTTATCGCAGAGAAAGTCTATGTCCTGCTTTCGACCATTGAATAGTTCATCTCGAATCTCGGAGTTGTCAAACAGTGCACAGAGTTCCATAACACTATTGAAGCTATATCCCCTGAGACAAAACAGGTCGGTACCGCCGTATGGACAATTGTTGCCGTATCCACAGGTACCGCATGACCTTTTCATAGAATACACCTCCTGATTCACGCTTTAATGGGATGCGGATATATTCCTCTGCGGAGCGGTGAGGCAGTTGAACAACGTGGGTGGAGTCATTGATGTAGGACAAAATACGTTCCAGTTCGCGATTCATAAGGGTTCGCAAAAATACAGTTTTTTCATCTCAAACACCTTGTGCTGTAATGTCGAAAAGTACATTTTATGTCAACCAACCTCCGATTCCCACAAACAGGCAGCCCAGCGCGAAGAAAAACGCCAGAATACCGATGACGTACAGCCAGAAGCGCTTTGCGCCCAGCCGGGGATAGTCCAGAAACGGGTAGGGGTACAGCTTGTCGCTGTGGCCGATGGGCACGCCGGTGCGCGCCCGCAGCATGGCAAAGGCGAAGTACGCCAGCGGCAGCACCAGCCACCACGCGGCGTGACCCACGGTCAGGCCGGTCTTGTCCTGCCACAGCAGCCATTGCAGCACCACAAGGCCGGGGGTGACGTAGTGGACACACAGATTCCCGAAGGAAAAGCGCCCTCTCAGCCAGCTCTCGTCGCCCCGGCGCCGGGCGGAGGGGATGAGCACAAAGGCGTAGATCAGATGGGTGACGTAGATGCACAGCGTCACGCTCACCGCCACGCCGGGGGAGCTGAGCCACCGGTATACGCCGCTGTCCGGGTCGTGGCCGCTGGCGCCCAGCACCAGCTCGTACACCAGAATGAAGAGATTGCTCAGGTGGGTGTAGTACACGAAAAACCCGGCGCGGAAGCATTTTTTCTCCGGCAGCCACGCCTTTTTCCACAGGCCGACGGCGGTGACGACCGCGATGAACAGAGCCGATATCCGCAGCATCATACGCCGTGCAGCTCCTTCAACAGGGCGATCTCCCGGGCATAGCCCGGCAGCTCGTTGGGCGTCTCCAGCACGAAGGGCAGCCTCTGCAGCGCCGGATGGCGCACCACGCGCCCCAGCGCCTCCGCGCCCAGACAGCCCTCGCCGATGCGGGCGTGGCGATCCTTGTGGGAGCCGACCGGGTTCAGGCTGTCGTTGACGTGGACGGCCTTCAGCCGGTCAAGGCCGATGACCCGGTCAAACTCCGTCAGCACGCCGTCCGGATCGTCCGCGATGTCGTACCCCGCGTCGGACACATGGCAGGTGTCCAGACACACGCCCAGCTTGTCCGACAGCTCCACCCGGTCGATGATCTCCCGCAGCTCCTCGAAGCGGCTGCCCACCTCGCTGCCCTTGCCGGACATGGTCTCCAGCAGCACCGTGGTGCGGATATCCGGCGTCAGGATGGCGTTCAGCGTCTCCGCGATCTGGCAGATGCCCGTCTCCATGCCCTGCCCGGTATGGCTGCCGGGGTGGAAGTTGTACACGTTGCCGGGAATATGCTCCATGCGCCTCAGGTCGTCCGCCAGCGTCATGCGGGCAAACTCCCGGGTGTGCTCGTCCTTGGAGCAGGGGTTGATGGTGTACGGCGCGTGAGCCACCAGCGTGCCGAAGCCATGCTCCGCCGCCAGCTCCAGAAACGCGGCCACGTCCGCCGGGTCGATGGCCTTGGCCTTGCTGCCCCGGGGATTGCGGGTGAAGAACTGGAAGGTGTTGGCGCCAATGGACAGCGCCGTTTTGCCCATGGCCAGAAAGCCGTCGGAGGCGGAGAGATGACAGCCGATATAGAACATGGTGTGTCTCCTTTCACAGCGCCAGCGTCCGGATGTCCGCGTGGCCGTTGTCGATGGTGAGTATGCCGCAGGTGGGATGCAGCCGGTCGCCTGCCGCGCCGGGATTCAGCGTCAGCAGCGTGCCGTCGTTGTCCACCAGCGGCACATGGGTGTGGCCGAACAGCAGCACCTGCGCGCCGTACTCCTTTGCCGCGTACAGGGCGGACATGGGGGAGCTTTTCACGTTCCGGGTGTGGCCGTGGAGCATGAAGATGCGCACGCCGCCCATCTCCAGCAGCCGCTCCGGCTGGTCACAGCTGCCCCAGTCGCAGTTGCCGGGCACGCCCTCCATGGGCAGGGCGGGGAATTCCCCCTCCAGCGCCGTCAGATCCCGCTGACAGTCGCCCAGATGCAGCACCCGATCCGGCTGCACCTGCTCCACGGCGCGTATCATATTGCCCACGTTCCCGTGGGAATCGGAGAGTACAAGAATGGTCATGAGAGCACCTCGCAGGGGATATAATCGATATGACAGGTATTATACCACTCCCGCCTTGCAAACTCAACGCTTTTGCGTTATGATAATACCATCGCTTGACAATGGCAGACACGGTTTTGACGGGCAGAAATGCGCCCATACTGCGTCAAGCCCCTTGACAATACGGCAGGTATTCTCTGCGGGTCTTTTCTTGTCCGGACACATTTCTGCTCCGGCAAAACTGCTTTGCACCTGCCAGCGATGTATTTTCGAGTGATTTTTGGTTTTTGAGACGCAGGCTTGCTGAGTCGGCATATTCTCGCCGATGCTGCCGAGCGACGTTCCTTTGGAGCGAGGCTGGCGCAAGCCAAGGCGAAAAGGGCAAAAAGCGCCGGAAAGACGCGCTGTCAGGCGTGTTTGCCCTTGTCAAGCGATGGTAAGAGAGACAAAAACCGGGAGGTGCCTGTATGGTAGGCGGCGTAATGGAACTGGATCTTCATGGGATGAACACATATCAGGCGCAGATCGCCATCGACGCGGCGCTGCGGCGCTGCGGCGGCGGGGTGTACCGCCTGCGGCTCATCCACGGCTACCGGGGCGGCACGGCCATCCGGGACATGCTGTGGATGGTGTACAACAAGCGCAGTCAGGTAAAGCGCCTTGTCAGCATCAGCGAGGGCGTCACCGAGCTGGTACTGCGGGAGTATTGAGGTGGTGCGTATGAGACTGGCACAAATTCAGATGCACGTTGCGGCGGATAAGGCCGCCAACCTGCGCCACGCGGAGGAGCTGCTGCGCTCCGTCCGCGGCGCGGATATGGCCATCCTGCCGGAGATGTTCTGCTGCCCCTATGACAACAGCTGCTTCCGCGCCTACGGCGAGCCGGCGGGCGGCGCGGCGTATCAGATGCTCTCCCGCACGGCGCGGGAGCTGGGGCTGTGGCTGGTGGGCGGCTCCTTGCCGGAGCTGGACGATGGTCGGGTGTATAACACCTCCTTCGTCTTTGACCCGCAGGGTGTCTGCGTGGCGCGCCACCGGAAAATGCACCTGTTCGACATCGACGTGGAGGGCGGCCAGCGGTTCATGGAGTCGGAGGTCCTGTCCCCGGGCCGGGAGGTCACCACCTTCGACACCCCCTGGGGGACCATGGGCCTTTGCATCTGCTTCGATATGCGGTTTCAGGAGCTGTGCCGCCTGATGGCCCTGCGGGGTGCCAGGGTGATCTTCGCCCCGGCGGCCTTCAACATGACCACCGGTCCCGCCCACTGGAAAATCCTCTTCCGGCAGAGGGCCGTGGACCAGCAGTGCTTCACCGTGGGCACCTCCCCGGCCCGGGACAAAACCGCCTCCTACGTGGCCTGGGGACACTCCATTGTCTGCGACCCCTGGAGCCGGGTGATCCGCCAGTGCCCGTCAAGAGAGGCGGTGGCCGTTACGGAGCTGGATCTGTCCATGGTGGACAGCGTCCGGCGGCAGCTGCCCATTCTATCCGCCCGCCGGGAGGACGTGTACCGGCTGACGGAGCTGTGATGGCAGACAGTGTTCCGCCAAAACGCAATTGAGGTATCCGTGCCGCAATCGGCATCTGATACTGATTCTTGATTAAAAAATTTAATCAAGAATCCCGTGCGCTGTGCGCACGCACAGCGTGTGAAAACACGCTGTGACGTCTCATACAAAACCTGACGCACCTTCGGTGCTATAAAAAGCTTTTCAAGCTTTTTAACAGGTTTTGGTATAATCGCATCAAGGCGCAAAAAAGGACCGGCTGCTTCGGCAGCCGGTCCTCTTGTTTTCACTTCAGCCCATCCCGGACAATCTATATTGTTTTCCTGTTTTT
>ENA-USZK01001344-USZK01001344.1-human-gut-metagenome-genome-assembly--contig:-NODE-1344-length-10067-cov-3.055255_pt1 | contig 10067 bp, 11 predicted proteins | sample MGYA00250043_ERZ773534 | MGnify/ENA primary metagenome ERZ773534 (study PRJEB29103, sample SAMN06112056) | human gut metagenome | biome: human gut; feature: ankylosing spondylitis patient; material... | reverse complement strand
TACTCAAATTTTTCTAAATATTCTTTCATTTTAATTGTTCCGATTTTCCTTGCAATTTCCTGATAGCAAGGAACACAAAGAGTAGAAGGTGAGTAGATGGCCGAAGCATACTACATTTTTACTGATGAACCTGGTGCATCTAATAAGCGGCCATCTGAGTCGTTCCGTCGCAGCCATCCCTTCTACATACGGGCAAATGTCCGTTTATCTGCCAGCGATTATCGTGTGTTCCAAAAAGAGATTCAGGAGCTCAATACTAAGTATGGTGTCCCGGTTGGCGAAGAAATCAAGTGGTCAGATTTGTGGGAAATCTCAAAAGGAAAATACCGTGTCGATTTTCTGAAATCCTTTACTCCTGACAAGATCAAAGGGTACTATCGCCGGTTCTTCAACCGTGTGGTGGACAAGCCCTCTCTGCTGTTCATATTCACGGTGACCTGCGTATATACCCAGCCATGCTATCAGGCGGAGAACGAGGTGCTGAAATTTCACATGCAAGAGGCATTTCAGCGTATCCAGATGGATACCCGTCCCGACGGCTTTGCCACAGTGATTATGGATGAGCTAAATCAGGATAAAGTCAAACAGCTCAAAGATGCCTGTCATCGGATGATGGTCGAAGGTGACTTTGTGAAATACGAAAATGTGTATCACGGTGTGCTGACAGAATGTAGCTCTCAAAGCGCAGGAATTCAGTTGGCTGATTACGCAGTAGGTATAATGAATAGCTATCTCCGTAAGCATCTTATGAGTCGAGGAGACTACACATTCGCTACAGACCTCTATAATGAATTCGTATTACCTCATTTGAGAAAGCACGCGAATGGAACGATAGTTGGTTATGGTGTGCGAGAGGTTCCAAGTGATTCTTCCATAAGGCAAGTCTTGATACCGCTATTCAACTAATCAAAAAGGAGTGAGGCATATGGTGGCACACTCCTTTTTGTTATTCTTTTTTCTGCGCCCCATTCAGGCTGGCCCAGTGCTGGCGCAGCAGACTTTCTGCTTCTCTGCGAAAGGAATCTTGGAACATGACAGCCACAACCAATGCGCTAAGCACTGCAGCCACAGGCTCCAGCCAGGGATATGCGGTCCAAAGCTGTTCTCCCCAGCAAACAAGCGGAACACCAACAAGCAGCATAAACAGCAAAATAATGATGGCAACGTCGGGCCTGCCGTAGCCTTCACGTCTTTTGATTTTGGCCCGTATCTGTCGAAGCGCACGGGCGCGGATATCCCGGATGTTTCTGGACGAGCACTGCTTGTCCTGTGCGACGGACTCGGTGGACTCGCCGTTGATGACGGTGCGGAACAGAACCTCCCGCTGTAGTTCGGTCAGCTCACGCAGTCCCTCGTCAATTTCCTTGCGCACATACATGAGCGGGTCTTCATCAGATCCCTCTGGCAGATACTTCGCCCGGTCAAACCAACGCATATCGTCATAGATCGCGTTGCGCACTTCCTCCGGCAGGAACGCTTCCGGATTGTAAGATCGGGGCTGTTTGATATCCACATCTTCCAGAGTGTCCGGCGCAACACGCTTGCGGAAGTTGGCCTCGCTGTAGTAGAGCATATGCTCCAGCTCCTTCCACTCCTCCGGATGCTCCTTCACCCACTGGTCTGCGGCAGCGGCAGCTTCCGGGTCCATAGAGTGTATCCAACGCCAATCCGCCTGAAGCTCTTTATAAGATTGGGTATCCTTGAAGGACATGAACTCACCGCCCTTTCTGCGTTCACAAAAAGTTTACAATTTTGAACCTTCCGATTTTGCGATTTTTCTCTAAGTAATAATAGAAGGGCAATTTCACCCGGGTGGAGTTTCCTTCGGTTCAGTATGGCACGGTCTCCGCGCTGACGAACCCACATGGCCTTTGACAGAGCACCCCATGAGAGCATGTGCGCTCTCTGCCATACGGCGATTCGCTCGGAAGGTCATTCCATCTCTGACCGTGCGCCCGGGAGCACGGTCTTTTGCTATGCATACGCATAGCAAATTGCCATGTGCCATTTCCAACGGCACGGCTATATAAATCATTCTAACACGGAGGAGGCGAAAAAGATAGCTCACAGATGAAAGTAAAAGACTCAGCTGCAAAGCAAAGGAGGGGGACACACCAGTCCGACCGCAAAACAAAAACCGCCGTGACTGCGGCAACAGTCCGGCGGCTCGGCGCACACACAGGCACGCGCAAATCAACTAACCAAAGTATAGCAAACGGGCAGCGGAAAAGCAATGAAAACTTTCCGCACGCTCCCTGTGTGAGTGCCGCAGAAGTCTGCAACAACACAGGAGGTATGAATTGAGTTACAACAAATGGCCCAAGCGCAGTGCAGAGAAAAACTATTTTATGGTGCCCAACGAGATATTCAGCATCGGTCTGGATTACCGGGAGATATCTCTCTACATCTATCTGCTCCGGTGCGAGAATCGTAAGACTTACCAGTGCTACCCCAGTTACAAAACCATCGGCCATGCGATCGGCATGAGTGAAAACACGGTGGCGAAGTATGTGCGGCAGCTGGAGGAGAAAGGCCTCATCTACACGGAGCCGACCATCATGCAGAGCAAAGACGGAAAACCGCTGAACGGGAATCTGCTCTACACCATCCGTCCTATCCCGGGTGTACTCGAAGCGTTCTATGAGCGGCAGTTCCGGCAGGCAGAGGAGGCTGCCGCCCGCTATCGTGCGGCGCAGCTCCTCGAAAAGTCCAACGCCCAGGGTCGCCAGAACGCCTTGTGTGCGCCTTTCCGGGAAGAAGCGAGTCCCAGTCCCGACCAGGGGATTGAAGCCGGATGTGAGCCGTTTTCGGCAGACTTTTGCGGGACGAAAGAAAAAGCAGGATAAAGGCATGGCGTCGCACGTGCCGCCGCAGCCGCCACTTCTGCCCGCAGTGCGGGCAGTTTCGGGAGCTTGAAGCTGGCGTCTTTGAGAGGCGAAAAAAGCACCGATGGCGTCAGCTTCCCCGAAAAGCCCCGTGTTGCAGGACTTTTCAAGGATGTCTTACAGCAAAAAGGAGGAATTGAATGAGTAAAGAAAACAGAGATCGTATTGCATTCCGGATGCAGCCGGAAACCAGAAGAAGGATCGAGCAGTGGTACGCTGCCGACAACTGCCAGAGCAAAAATGAGTTCATCGAGAAAGCGGTGAACTTCTATGTGGACTATCTGGGAATACAGGACAACACAACGCTGCTGTCCATGGCAATCATGTCTGCCATCGACGGCAGGCTGAGCAGATTGGAGGACTATATCGCCCGCAGAGATTTTACCAGATGCGTGGAGCAGGACATGACTAACGGCATCATCGCGGAAGCGTTCGAGATGGACCGGGATGACTTGAAGCGCAGACGCGCGCAGAGTGTCCGGAATGTTAGAGCGACCAACGGTACTATCTCTCTGGAGAAGTACGCGCGCTCCCGTCAGGAGCCGGACTGGGATGATGACGAATGGCAAGACTGATCCTCAAGAGTCCCTATATCAAAAGCACCGGCGGGGCCTCCGGATACCTTCGCTACATCGCGACCCGGGAGCGGGTAGAACTCATTTCGAATGACCGTCCGCCCACACGAAAACAGGAGCAGCTGATCGCCAAACTGGTCAAGGACTTTCCGGACAGCAAGACGCTCTATGAGTACGAGGACTACCTGACGAAGCCCACTAAGGTCAGCGCCTCTGCGTTCATCACGCTGGCGCTGGAATCCAACTGGGATGCCATCCACGAGTCAGAGCAGTACATGAAGTACATCGCCACCCGGCCTCGTGCCGAGCGCATCGGCGCTCATGGTCTGTTCAGTGATGACGACACCGTTTCGCTGGAGAAGGCCATGGCGGAGCTGGAGCGCTACACCGGAAACGTGTGGACGCACATCATCTCCCTCAAGCGTGAGGATGCTGCCCGGCTCGGCTTCGATAACGCCGCGGCGTGGCGAAATCTCATCCGGGCGCACCGCAACGACATCGCGGCGGCAATGAAGATCCTGCCCGGCGACTTCCGATGGTACGCTGCTTTCCACGACGAGGGCGAGCACCCGCACATCCACATGATGGCCTGGTCCGTCAAGGCGGGGCAGGCCTACCTCTCCAAGGAAGGCATCCGTCAGATCAAATCCAAGCTCACCAACGATATTTTCCGCAACGAGATGCTCCATCTCTACGAACAGAAGTCTGAGTCCAGAGACGAGCTGGTACGGGAATCCCGCCGGGCGATGCTGGAACTTGTACACGCTATGCAGGACGGCGTATGTGACCACCCGGACGCCGAACAGCTCATGCTGGAGCTGGCGGCGCAGCTCGGAGCGGTCAAGGGCAAGAAATCCTACGGTTACCTCCCCAAACGGTTGAAGCAGCTGGTGGATGAGATCGTGGACGAGATGGAGCGGCTCCCTGTCGTAAGCAAGTGCTATGACCAGTGGCTGATGCTCCAAGGCAAGGTGGACAGCTACTATCACGACAAGACCCAGGCACGCATCCCACTCTCACAGCAAAAGGAGTTCCGGCAGATCAAAAACGCGGTCATTCAGGAGGCGGAGCGCCTGCGCTTGGGTGAGATCAGCTTCGAGGAGAAGAATCTCGGTCAGTACGATGAGCCGGAAGAATTCCGAAACGAGTCTTACGACTACTGGGCGCTCCGGGATGTGATCCGGGACGAGAGCCTGACCATGGAGGAGCGCGGCGAAGCCGTCTCTGAAATGGAAAGGCTGGCGGAAAGCGGCGTGGAACTGATTATCCGCACGCCCGTCGTGCCGAATTTCAACGATACGCCCGAGGAAATCAGGGCGATTTCGAAATTTGCGGCCTCCCTGCGCGGGGTGAAGGAACATCATCTGCTTCCCTATCACCGTTTGGGGCAGGATAAATACTCGGGCTTGGGCAGGAGGTATTCCCTCGAAGGCGTGGAACCGCCCTCGAAGGAAAAAATGGAATATCTCAAAGCCTGCGCCGAGGAGTGCGGGTTAAAGTGCCAAATCGGCGGATAAGCTCTCCCGCCGAGGAGCGCGGCAAATGGTAGGAAATAAAGCTTTCCGCAAACAGTTCAGATTATCAATGTCGCAGCAGCTCTTGCGCTCGATGCGGGCATCCAGCTTGCCTTCCAGCCACACACAGCCGGCCATCAGCAGGCCGAAGCAGAAGAAGGCGCCGGGAGCCTGGGTCATGATGCCGATCTTGGCAACGCTGTCCGGCAGGATCTTGAAGCCCAGCCAGGTGCCGCTGCCCAGGATCTCACGGATGGTAGCCATCAGCACGACCGTCAGGGTGTAGCCGATGCCCATGCCGATGCCGTCCAGTGCACTGTCCACCACGCTGTTCTTGCAGGCGAACATCTCGGCACGGCCCAGAATGATGCAGTTGACAACGATCAGGGGCAGGAACACGCCCAGTGCGTTGTACAGGCTCTCCATATAGGCCTGCATGAACATCTGCACGATGGTCACGAAGCCTGCAATGATGACGATGTAGCAGGGCAGATGCACCTTGCCGGGGATCACCTTGCGCAGCAGGGAGATCATGATGTTGGCGCACACCAGCACGAAGGTGAACGCAGCGCCCATGCCCAGAGCACTGGACACGGCTGTGGTGACAGCCAGCGTGGAGCAGGTACCCAGAACCAGACGCAGAACGGGGTTCTCTTTGATGATGCCGTTGGTAAGGATGCTTACCTTGGACTTCTTTTCTTGTGCCATTTCTTACCAACCTCCTTTATGCCAGCTCGTTGTAGCAGTTGACGCAGTCGTTGATGGCGGCAAACAGAGCCTTGGAGGAGAAGGTTGCGCCGGTCTTGCCGTCCACGCCGTTCTCACCCATCACAACGTTCTGGGTGCAATCCAGGCCGTCAAACTGCTTCAGGAAATCGTCTTCGGCCACGGCACTGCCGATGCCCTTGGTCTGGGTGGAGGCATCCACCCAGATGCCGGTCTCGGTGCCGTTGGCATCCATGCCGACGATGACGGTGACGATGCCGCCGTCGAAGCCGGATTCCTCAGCCTTGATGGCCAGGCTGCCGTCCGGAGCCTTGACCACGCCGGTGACATTGGCGGTGGTGTAGCCGGTCACTTCCTCCAGCTCAGTAGCGTCCGAGACAGAGGGCAGCACGCCGACGTAAGCAGCCAGCGTGGTGCGCTTGGTGTTCTCGGCAATGACCGGGGCGGTCATGGAGTTCACCAGAGCCAGCAGCAGGCTGACGACCAGAGAGATCACGCTCAGCACGACGATGGGCTTGACGGTAGTCTCCCAGTTGGAATTCGAGGTCTTACTCATTTGTCAGCACCCTCCTTCGCTTTCTTCGCAGGCTTGACGTAGCCATACGGGGTCTGACGGGTCAGGTCATTGATGTACGGGACCCACAGGTTCATGAACAGCAGTGCGAAGGACACGCCCTCGGTGTAGCTGCCCCAGTAACGGATGGCAAAGGTGACGATGCCCAGTGCCACGCCGTACACCAGCTTGCCCTTCAGGGTGAAGGGGCTGGTAACGTAGTCGGTAGCCATGAACACGGCACCGAACAGCAGGCCGCCGCTCAGCACGGCAACCAGAGCCTCGTGCACACTGTGGGTAGCAATGAGGTAGAACACGAACATGCTGCCGACGTAAGAAGCCGGGATGGCGATGCTGATGGTCTTGGTGGCCACCAGATAAATCAGGCCCAGCACGATGGCCAGTGCGCAGGTCTCGCCCAGCACACCGCCGTGGATGCCCATGAACAGATCCAGCAGGCTCAGCTTGGACTTATCGGCCACAGCCAGCGGGGTAGCGCTGGACAGCTGGTCCACCGCTGCATCCGGGAACACCCACTTGTTCATGGAACCGGCAAAGCTGATGAACAGCACGATACGGCCCACCAGAGCGGGGTTGGCAAAGTTCATGCCGATGCCGCCGAACAGCTGCTTGACGATGACGATGGCCACCAGATCGCCGATGATCAGCTGGCCGATGGGCATGCCCACGGGCACGTTCATGGCCAGGATGATGCCGGTGACCACAGCGGACAGATCGCTGATGGGGTTGGGCTTCTTGAGCAGCTTGCAGTACAGCCACTCAAAGGCCACGCTGGCAATGACGGACACTGCCGTGACCAGCAGCGCACGCACGCCAAAAATGATGGCAGAGGCCACCACGCAGGGGCACAGGGCCACGATCACGTTGGCCATCAGGCTCTGCGTGGTCTCTTCGCTGCGCACATGCGGGGAAGCCGAAACAATAAGCTTCGTATCCATTACTTATTGCCTCCTTTTTTGATTTCACCAAGGTAGAACGCCTTTGCCAGACTCATCATCTGGGTAACAGGGCGCTTTGCCGGGCAGACGAACGAGCAGCTGCCGCAGTTGAAGCAGTAGTCTGCATGCAGCTTGCCCAGCTCCTGCACATCGCGTGCAGCGTAAGCCTGATTGACCTCCACAGGCTCCAGACCCATGGGGCAGTACTCCACGCAGCGGCCGCAGCGGATGCAGGGATTCACCGGTGCAGGCTCTGCAGCGGCCTTGCTCAGGAAGATCAGGCCGGAGGTGGTCTTGGTGGTGGGGTAGCTCAGGTTCTCCACAGCGGGGCCCATCATGGCACCGCCGGCAACCACCTTGCCCAGCTCCACGCCGCCCTTGATACCGGCAGCATTCAGAACATCCTCGTAGGCAGTGCCCACGGGAACGATCAGGTTCTGGGGCTTTGCGCAGGCATCGCCGTCCACGGTGATGGTGCGCTCGACCACCGGCATACCGGTAGCCAGGTACTTGCCCAGGGTAGAAACAGAGGTCACGTTCATCACGATGGCACCTGCATCTGCGGGCAGACCGCCATGCGGCACCTCGCGGCCCAGGCACTTCTCGATCAGGATCAGCTCTGCGCCGGTGCCGTAAACACTGGGCAGTGCCTTGACCTCAATGGCGGGCTTGTCTTTGGTCTTCTGGTTCAACAGCTCGATGCACTCGGGCTTGTTGTTCTCAATGCCGATGACGCACTTCGGGATGCCGGTGTACTGCAGCACGGCCTTGATGCCGCGGATGATATCATCGCTGCAGTTCAGCATCTCCTGCGTGTCGCTGGTCAGCCAGACTTCACACTCGGAAGCGTTGATGAGCAGGGTGTCCACGGTCTGCTTGGGCTGCAGCTTGACATCAGTCGGGAAGCCTGCGCCGCCCAGACCCACCAGGCCGCACTCACGCACGGCTGCCAGGAAGCTGGCCTTGTCGGTGACCTCGGGTGCCTTCACGGCAGGGTCCACAGTCTGCTTGCCATCGGTCTTGATGACAACAGAGTCGCACATCCGGCCATTGGAGAGACGGAAGGGTTCCACAGCGGCCACAGTACCAGAAACACTGGAGTGGATATTTGCAGAGACAAAACCGCCTGCCTCGCCGATCTTGGTGCCAACAAACACTTCGTCGCCCTTTTTGACCAGGGCTTTCGCCGGAGCGCCGATGTGCTGGCTCATCAGGATGCGTACCTGCGCGGGCAGAGGCATCGGAACTGGTTTGCTTGCAGCGGTTGCCTTGTCATGCGGCGTATGCGCGCCAAGCGCCGCACGTTTCAGCTTGTTCAACATGGAATAAATCCCCCATTCTGCTTGAATTGCCACCCCTGCCCTCATGCGGGCGCACTGCGGCAGGGACAGCAGCTGCTTAACACCGTTATTGTATCATTTTACAGCCGGAAGTTCAACGACAACAGCACCAAAATGATGCAATTTCCTCAATTTTCTTTGCCATTTTTAACGATTAGTCGTATCTAACTAATTGTTTTTTTATTAACAACCACCAACTTCACGCAACTTTACTGCCGTTTGCCTTTCTGCCGGGATTATGGTATACTGTTGCTAATGACCCTGCGGAACGTCCCCTGCTCCGCATTTGAACGACCGGGCCATGCCCGCCAAGGAGGATCGGATACCATGAAAGTTCTCAAAGCTCTGCTTGCCATCTTCACGTTCTTAGCCGCCGCACTTACCTGCACGCTTCTCTTTGTGCAGGACAGAAACGCCCCCCACTATATCAAGATCTACGAGAACGAGCAGTAAGCAGTTTCTCTGACACAAAAGCCCCCGGAAAGCGGTTCGCGCCGCTTCCGGGGGCTTTTTATGCGTTATGCTGTTTTGGCGTTGTGTGATGCTCAGTTCACGTCGAACAGGCAGACCGCCTGATAGACAGTGCCGTTAGAAGTGGTAACGTATGCAACGCCGATCTTTTCAGCCAGATTGAATGCGCTCTCGTCCTTGAACAGAGAATCATATTTGAAGCTGGTTCTGGTAGCCGGATTATAGTTGTCCTGCGCTGCAAGCGGAGTTGTATCCTTGGTCAGACCAACCACGATCTTGACATTGCCCAGCTCTGCCGTGATCTTATCATAATTCTCACGATACTTTGTATTGCTGCCGTCATTACGCCATTCCAGCCAGTTTTCCAGCAATGCCTTGGTCACAGCACTGTATTTTGCACTGTATTCGACCTGACCCAGGCCCTTATTAGCTGCGGTATTATTGATCGTCATAACCACTTCGACCGTGCCATCGTCCGGCATGATCTTATCCGGGTCGGTGGTGCCACCGTCGCAGGCGGTCAGCATTGCCAGTGCCAGAACACCGGCCAGAACAAGTGCCAGAACTTTTTTGAAACGTTTCATTGCAATGCCTCCTTGATTTTATTTAATCGTTATCTTCACACCCGAGCAGGAATCTTATGTAGGCAAAGGTGCGCTCCTGCCCCAGATCCCGGACCATCAGCAGCAGCTTTTCCAGCAGCGCCCTTGTTTCGGGATGGAGCAGATAGTGATCTTTGCTCTTTTCATAATACTGCCACGGGGATGCGTCGGTGTACTTGTCGCCCAGATAGATCTGGCTGGCCGCCACGCGGTCGCAGACCATCTCGCAGACATAGCGCAGGGGCATTTTCATGCCGCCCAGGCCGGATTTGTTGGTTGTGTAGTCGATCCAGTATTCCAGATGGTGCTTGTTGCGGCCCTTATGGTGGAGCCACGCCGAGGAATAGCCCCGGGCGGCCCGTTCTGCCTCGTTGGGGCTGTGGTCGCCCTGATAGTAGATGCAACCCGGGATGAACTCGGTGGGGCTGTACTTGCTCAGGTC
>ENA-USZK01001341-USZK01001341.1-human-gut-metagenome-genome-assembly--contig:-NODE-1341-length-10080-cov-2.952614_pt1 | contig 10080 bp, 5 predicted proteins | sample MGYA00250043_ERZ773534 | MGnify/ENA primary metagenome ERZ773534 (study PRJEB29103, sample SAMN06112056) | human gut metagenome | biome: human gut; feature: ankylosing spondylitis patient; material... | reverse complement strand
ATTAAGTCCCTACCGAAGCGACGTTTCGATCGCTGAAAATGACGTTTGTGTGAGCAAGCATGTGCTTATTTAGGTGACGCTTCACGCATTTTGGTAGGAAAGTGGCTTAGGATAGGCACGTAGGATTGTTTGATGAGGAAGCTGAAGCAATGGTCACTGCGACGGGGATTGCGCCTGGTTCCGAAATGACGGCGCAGATGGAGCAGGTGGAGGAGCGTAATGTCTCGGGCGTGCTGCATGTCGCCGCGATTTTCGCCTCGCACATGGTATTGCAACGCAACAAGCCCATTGCGGTGTTCGGCGCATTGGCTGCCGATTGCGCCGGTATGGAGGTTGTGGCGGAAATACACGACTTTGACGGCTCCCTGATCGCGCAGGAACATGCTTATTCTTCGCAGAACGTGGTCAACGGCTTTTCGCAGTGGCGCGTGATGCTGCCCGCGCAACCGGAAGGCGGTCCGTACACGCTTCGTATCGTCGCGGGCAATGATGCCATCGAATTCGACGACGTGCTTATCGGCGAAGTGTGGCTCGCCGGCGGCCAAAGCAATATGGAACTTGAGTTGCGTAACAGCGAGCATGCCGACGAAGCACTTGAGGATTGCGCCGATCCGCTGCTGCGTTTCTACAATGTGCCGAAAACCGGTGTCATCAATCGCAATGCGGAAAATACGTCGAGTTGGCAGGAATCATCGCCGGAAAACAGTGGTGTGATGAGTGCCGTCGCCTACTATTTCGCACGCAAGCTGCGCTCCGAACTCGACCCCGATCTGCCGGTCGGCATTGTCGACTGCTATATCGGCGGCACGTCGATCAGCTGCTGGATGAGCGAGGACGCACTCAATTCCAGCGATGCCGGCCGCGACTATCTGACGCGCTACCAGCGTGCGATCGCAGGCAAGACGCAACAGCAGTTCGAGCTGGAAACCAGCGAATGGCAGTCGCAGATGGACGCATGGAACGCGGCTGTGGAAACGGTGCGTCAGACCAATCCGAACGCAACGAGCAGCGAGTTGAGCGAACAGTGCGGCACCTGCCCGTGGCCGCCGCCGCTCACCCCTACATCGCAATGGCGTCCGTGTGGCCCCTTCCACGCCATGCTGGAACGTATCATGCCCTACTCGCTGGCCGGTTTCCTGTGGTATCAGGGTGAGGAAGACGAGCAATACAGCGGTTCCTACCGCGAGCTGCTCGGCATGATGATCGGCGAATGGCGTGCGCTGTGGAGCGAAAATCTGCCGTTCCTCATCGTGCAGTTGCCGCAATGGATCAACGGCAAGACGGCTGCGGACGGCAACGATCCGATGCGCTGGCCGGTGCTGCGTGAGGCCCAATGGGACGCCGCGCAGTCCATAGACAACGTGTACGCCATCTGCACGATCGACTGCGGCGAATACGACAACATCCGCCCGCTGGACAAGCGCACGCCCGGCGAACGCCTTGCCAATTGCGCGCTGCGGCAAATTTACGGCATGGATCGCGTTCCGGTGCACGGCCCGACGGTGCTGGGCTTCCGATGCGACCCGAACGGCCGCGTACGCCTGTTCTTCCGCTATGCGCACGGTTTGCATTTCGAAGGCACCACGCCCGGCGGCGACGATGATTTCGATGGCCAGCTGCCGACTTTGGTGCGCGTGCCGGAACGTTCCGGCTTCGAACTGGCCGGTTCCGACGGTATGTTCCACCCGGCGACCGCCGCGATTTTCGTGGATTGCGACATCGATGATCTCGTCAATTCCAGAGTGAACGTGGTCGATTACAACGCCACGGAATTCGGCATTCCGATTAACAGCCGCAGCATCGGCACGATCACGCTGGCGACTCCGGATGTGCCCGAGCCGGTGGCGATGCGTTACGCGTGGCGTAGCTGGGGTCCGGCTCCGCTGTTCAACGACGACGGCCTGCCCGCGCAGCCGTTCCGTCTGGACCTGACCGACCATACCACCCCCGTCGAGTCCGTCGAGCCCGTCACCCCCGACGGCACCGCTGACTGAGGCCGTCGGTCTGGTCGCCCCGTCTAATCGCAAAAACGGCATTCCCATCCGGCTTTTGTTACCGTAACCAGCCGATTCGGGTAACAAAAGCCGGATGGGAATGCCGTTTTGTGTTTCTTGCGATTACTCAGCGGTTGCGGCAGCCGCGTCGACAATCACTGCCGCTTCTTCACCCCGTTCGCTGCCGGACTTGCCAAGCGCAAGCTGGGCGGCGGCGAACAGCACCGCCAGCCAGATGACGCCGGCGATCACGGCGATGCGGTAGCTTGCGGAGAAGCACATGAGCACCACAACCAGCAGCATGAACGCGATCACCACATACGGCGTCACATTGGCGAACGGCAGCTTGAACGCGATCTTGTCGAGCGCTTCCTTGCCCTTCAGCCCCTTAAGTTCGGCCGGGCCATCGCCAGCCGCAACCATGCGACGGAACTTGATCTCCGTAACCATGATCATGATCCAGTTGATCGCAGCCGCGATCGTGGCGATCGACATCAGATAATTGAACGCGAATTCCGGCCATACGAACACGACGACAACGGCAATCGCAATAATTATCGCGGAAGTGATAACACCCCCGACCGGCACGCCTTTCTTGCTGAGCTTACCCAGGTAAGCCGGCGCGTTGCCCTGCTTTGACAGCGAATACAGCATGCGGGAGTTGGCGTACAGGCCGGAATTGTAGACGCTCATCACGGCGGTCAGGCACACGAAATTGAGGATGCCGGCGGCCGCGTGCACGCCGACGGAATCGAAGATCTGCACGAACGGGCTGGAATCGCCGTCGATTTTGCTCCACGGAATCACCGCCATAATCACGCCGAGCGCGCAGATGTAGAAGACGAGAATACGCCAGATGATGCCGTTCGTGGCCTTCGGAATGGTGGTGTGCGGATTCTCGGTTTCGCCGGCGGTGATGCCGATGAGTTCGGTGCCGCCGAAGCTGAACATCACCACGACGAGCGCCATCAGCAGGCCGGTCCACGTGCCGTCGGCGTTGCGGGTCATCAGGCCGTGCGGCAGGAATCCGCCGTCCACGGTGAACCAGTTGGCGAAGCTCGCGCGAATGCCCGAAGCGGTCGGCACATTGGCGATGATCACATACAGGCCGCCGAGAATCATGGCCAGCACGGCCACGATCTTGATGATGGCGAACCAGAATTCGAATTCGCCGAACTTGTTCACGCCCATGAGATTCAGTGCTGCGATGGCCACGAGGAACACCGCCGCCGACACCCACTTCGGAATGTTCGGGAACCAGTAGTTCACGAACGAGCCGACCACGGCAAGCTCCACCATGGCCACCAGCACGTAGTTGAACCAGTAGTTCCAGCCGGAGATGAAGCCGGCGCGCTTGGACCAGTAGCGAGTGGCATAGTAGCTGAACGCGCCCGCCTTCGGATCCTCGACCGCCATCTCGCTCAGAGCGCGCACGATCATGAAGATCGCGAGACCGCCGACGAGGTAGGCGAGCAGAATGGACGGGCCGGCCAGCTGGATGGATTCGCTGGAGCCGTAGAACAGGCCGGTGCCGATGGCGCCACCCAGCGCGATGAGCTGGATATGGCGGTTTTTCAACGATTTACGGAGCGTCGGCGGAACCGGCACATCGTCGGTTCCACGCGGCTTCTTTGCGGCGGTGACGTCGCTCATGGAGATTTCCTCTTCTCTGTTTCCTTGCGATTGCGCGTTGTGCGTTGCGCTCGCTGCTTGTTTTGCTTGCTTTTTTGCGATTCGCCCTTTGTGAGGGAACGTTCCCGATTGTAGCGGGAAGCGGCGGGCAAAGTGTTGGTTTGTTCGTTCCGGAATGTCTGGTTTGCTTAACGGGTTGTTTGGTGTAGAAGTTCGATTCGCGCGATTGCTGTGCGATTCGAACGCGCGATTTGGACACGTGTTGCGGATGTGCGGTTTGGCGCGTCTTTCCAAGCTTCATGGTGTTCAATGGAATGAGGGGCTACGAACGGAGGTCGACATGGCATTCGTCAAGGACATGCTGCGAATGTGGGCGCATTCGTGGAAAAGATTCATTTCCATCGCCATGATCACGTTGCTCGGTGTGGCCGTGCTCACCGGCATTTACGCGGGCTGCCGTGACGCGTTCCGCAGCACCGATCGCTTTTTCGACGCGCAGGGCCTGCACGACGTCCAGGTGCTGTCCACTGCGGGCCTGTCGAACGGCGATATCGCCGCGTTGCGCAAGGTGAACGGTGTTGCGAAAGTGCAGGCGGAACGGTCGCAGGAAGTGACGTTCGATTTGGACGGCCGCAAGTCGGCGACCATGCAGGAAATCGGCACGGACGGCATTGACCAGCCATACTTGCAGGAAGGGCGCATGCCGAAGAAAGCCGGCGAAATCGCGGTAACCAGGAAATTTATTCGCGATTCGGGCAAGCGTATCGGCAGCCGCCTCACCGTAACCCCCGAATCGGCTTCCTCCGATACTTCCGATACGAACGATACGAACGGTGCGGACGGCACGAATGAAACGAACGGCACGGACGAGGCGCCGAGCTTCCCGACCAAGCTCACCATCGTGGGCGTGGTGCTCGATCCGCAGAACCTGAGCAACCCGGACGGCTACTCCGCCATGACCTCGTTCCGTTCCACCGCCACCACCGACTACACGTTCTTCGCGCCGTCCGATGGCGTGACCGGCACCCTCTACACGTCCGCCACGCTGCTCGTCAAGGGTGCGGCCGCCGAAAGCACGTTCGACGAATCGTACGAAAACACCGTCAAGCAGGTGACCGACCGCATCGACGGCACCGTGAAAACCGACCGCCAGAAGGCCCGTCGGCAGGAACTGCTCGACGCGGGCAACAAGAAGATCGCCGACGCGCGTGCGGAAGCCGACAAGAAGTTCGCGGACGCGCAGTCGCAAATCGACGCGAATCGGCAGCAATTCAACCAGCAGGTCGACCAGATTGTCAGCATGCAGGCGGGCGCGGCAGCTGCGGGAGCTGCGGCAAACGGCGCGAACGCAGGTGCGGCGGCCGCAGGTGCAACTACCCCCCAACTTGACGAAACCACGCGTGAAACAATGCGTGAAACCATCATCGCCGCTAGTCCCGAACTGACGCAAGCCAAGCAGCAGCTCGACCAGGCGCAATCGCAATTGAACGAGCAGAAGGCAAGTACCGAACAAACGCTGAAAACCAAGGAAAACGAGCTGAAAACCAGCATTCCGCAAGTGCGCTGGTATGTGCAGGACCGGCAGTCGCTCGGCGGGTTCAGCGCGCTCAAATCCGACCTCGACTCCATCCAGTCGCTCGGCAACGCGTTCCCGATTGTGTTCCTGCTGGTGGCCGTGATGATGAGCCTGACCGCCATGGCGCGCATGGTCGAAGAGGACCGCTCGCTCATCGGCACGTACGTGGGGCTCGGCTACGGGCGGCTGGCGGTCGCGTCGCGCTACCTGCTGTTCGCGTTGCTCGCCTGCCTCATCGGCGGCGGCCTCGGCCTGATCGCCGGCTTCCTTGGCATTCCGGCGTTCCTGCTGGTCGTATTGCAAGGCATGTATGTGATGCCCGGCCTGCGGCTGGAATACGACTGGCTGTACGGCTCGCTCGGCATCGCGCTGTTCGTGGTCGGCGTGCTCGCCGCCACCATCTACGCGTGCGTGCAGGAAATGCGGCAGACGCCCGCCGCGCTGATGCGTCCGAAAGCGCCGCGCGCCGGCTCGCGCATTCTGCTGGAACGGATTCGGCCGGTCTGGAATCGCATGGGCTTCCTCGGCAAAGTGACCGCGCGTAACATTTTCCGCTTCAAGTCGCGCCTCATCATGACGGTCGGCGGCGTCGCCGGCTGCACCGCGCTGATCGTCTGCGGCCTGGCCATCAACGACACCGTCGCCGACCTCGGCATCAAGCAATACCGCGACATCTACCAGTACGACCTGATGGTGGTTTCCGACGATTCGGACGCGTCGGCGATGCGCACGAAAGTCGCGTCAGACGGGCGCGTCACGTCATCGCTTGACGTGCGCATAGAGTCGGGCGATTTGACGGTTGCGGGCAGTGGCGACGGTGACAGCGGCAAGGCCGGCAGCAGCGGCAGCGAAAGCATCCAGCTGGTCGCGGTGCCGGAAAAGCATCTGTCCGATTTGGGCGAAATGGTCACGTTGCAGCCGGTCTCGTCCGGCATACTGGGCACGTCCGGCGTCGGCAAAACCGGTTCGCTGAAACTCGATGACGATGGCGTGATCGTCGCGCAGTCGGCGGCAAGCGCGCTGGGCGTCAAGGCCGGTTCCAAGGTGCGACTGACCAACGGCGACGGCGTGCAGGCGACGGCGAAGGTGAGCGCGGTGAATCGCAACCTCATCAGCTCGGATGTGTATGTAAGCGAAACCTACTACGCCAAGCTTTTCGACTCGAAAGACGCGAAGAACACCAAGAATTCCAAGAGTTCCGAGGATTCCGAGGCTCTGACGTGGAACGCCATGCTCGCCAAGCTTTCCGGCTCCGACACTTCGCAAACCGACTATGCGGAATCGCTCGAAGAGGACAGTTCGGTGATGAAGGCCGTAAGCTGCGCGCACATGGCCGACAGCTTCAAATTCGACCTCATGGGCGCGGTGGTGGCGCTGATTGTGGCGCTTGCCGGCGGTCTGGCACTGGTGGTGCTGTTCACGCTCGCCAATACGAACGTGTCGGAACGCGTGCGCGAGATGGCCACGCTCAAGGTGCTTGGCTTCTTCGACCGCGAAGTGCACCATTACGTGAACCGCGAGATGATGATCCTCACCGTCATGGGTGTGATACTGGGCCTGCCGCTCGGCCGGCTCGTCGGCGGCATGCTGACGATGGCGCTCAACATGCCCTCGTTGTATTTCGAGGTGGAGGTCAAGCCGCTGAGCTACGTGATCGCGGCCGTGGCGACCATGGCCTTCGCGCTGCTCGTGCAGCTGTTCGTTAACCCCGTCCTCGACCGCATCGACCCCATCAGCTCCCTCAAGTCCGTGGAGTAGCGCCCCTCCGAAGCCCTCTCAGTTCTTCGGGTAGCGGTAGTTGTGGGGGAGTTGGGTGGTGAGCTGCGGGTCCAGACCGAGTTCCTTGAGTTGGCGGTCGATTTCGAGGCGCGCACGTTCCACAAGTTCGGCGCGACGGCTGTCCAAACCGTTCAGCCCCTCCTGCTTTTCCAGCGATTCCAACGTCTCCGCCATACGCTTGAGCCGGTCCTGATGGTGCAGCAGCGCACGCACCTGCGCATGTTCGTGTACGATCGTCCGCCAATCGGATGGCGTGTGCGCAATCTCCCGAACCGCGGTGACCGGATGTACGTCGGCCACCTGATATGTGATCGAGCCAAGCAGCGGCATCAAGAACACCGTAATTGCGCCGGCTGCGACCAGTGTCGACGCGGTGTCGCTTTGCATGGTGCCGACCTTCACCGCCAGTGACGTGACGGCGACGATGATCGGCAGCGCGGTCGTGCAATACAGCGCTACTGTGACGCGATGATGCGATGACAGCGGATTCTTGCGTTTGTCGAGCGACAACGCAACATATACGGGCACCGCGCGAATCAGCATGAGCATTACGATGAACGCGACGAGCAGCGCGGGTCGGCCTGCCACGGCGCGCACGTTGATCGCGGCGCCTGACACCACGAAGAACACAGGAATAAGGAAGCCATAGCCGACGCCTTCCAGTTTCATTTCCAGCGACTTGCTGCCGTCGGGGATGATGTAACGCAGGATAAAGCCCGCGGCGAACGCGCCGAGCACCGCGTCAAGTTCGAACAGTGCGGAAATGGTGACAAGGAAGATGAGTAGGAATGTGGTCAGTCGCATGAGCGTTTGCGATGACGTGTTCGCATTGTCCGTAAGGAAACGGTACAGGCGATGGCCGGTTTTCAGTGCTTTCGTGGGTAGCATTGCGCACAGTAGGCAGATGGCGAGGAACGCGCCGAGCACGAGCATGGTCTGCCAGCCGGTTCGGGTGGATAGCAGGATAGCCATGGCAAGGATTGGGCCGAGTTCGCCCCACGTTCCGTACGAGATGATGGCGTCGCCGATGGGGGTGCCTTCGAGGTTGCGTTCCTTGAGAATCGGCATAAGCGTGCCGAGCGCGGTGGTGGTGAGTGCGATTACCGTGGCGATGCCGTTGATGCCTTGCTTGGTGAAGAACGGAAGGAATGTCACAACCAGCCAGGCGAGGCCTAGCGTGATTCCCCATGTAAGCAGTCCGACTTTGCCTTGATGTCCGGCGAGTCGTTTGGGGTCGATTTCGTAGCCGGCGAGCAGGAATAGGAACGCCATACCAAGCTCGCTTAGGAGTTTCACGGCGTCGTTCACTTCAATCACGCCGAATCCGTAGGGACCGAGTACGGCTCCGGCGGCGAGTAGCAGCACGGTCTGCGGAATGAACTTGCCGGGAATCAGCTGCGCCACGATCGGGCTGACGGCCGCCATCGCCATGATGATGGTCAGGGAAACAAGCTCTTGCGTCATGTTTCTAGCCTAGTGAGTCTGCATGACGGTGTGTAGAGGCGTAGCGGCCCCATGATGTGCTAAAGGGTGTGTTGGGGGTGAGGTTAAGATTGTGTAAATTTTATGGGGGGGGGGGTAATTCTATGAGCCTTTCTATCTGCGAAAAATGGCGTAACTGTTTTGTTTGTAAGATAGGACTCCTTTTTTATTGGGGGGAATGGGATTTTTATTCGAGGGTTTTAACGAGGGGCCAATGGGGAAATCTCCGATATGATTCTGAACCAAGCTGTTCAGGCAGTAGCAGTATAAGGGGCAGAAAAAATGATTGATGGCAAATTTACCGCAAAGGAGCGTGCGTATCTGTCCAGCCTGCCGGCGGTCAAAAGTGTGAGTGCGTCGCACATCCGGTATTCAGACCGTTTCCGGGTGGAAGTGATGTGCCGCTATAACGCCGGCGAATCACCGTCAGCCATTTTCCGTGAAGCGGGGCTTGATCCGAAACTGATCGGCTACAAGCGTGTGGAGCGGTGCATCGCGCGCTGGAAGCAGCAGGAACGTGATGAGCGTCGAAGGGAGAAAGGGGCTATGAAGCATTATCTGCAGGATGTCGAAGACGATTTATCGATCGCCGAACTGCAAGGGGCTACGCACGAAGGGGAGACGAATGATCTAACTGAAGCCGACGAATCGCAGGATATGGCGGCAAAGCTTGCGCAGGCGCAACTGACCATCAACAAATGCGATCTGCTCATCGCCAAACAGGCGTTGCGTATCGACGAGCTGGAACGCGTGCTGCGGAAGTTCATCCAGTGACGGACATGCGGCAACAGCAGGCGGAGCGCTATCGGGAACCGTCTTTCGAAGAGGCGGTCGACATTGCCGATGAGGTGCGGCAGTGGCGCAGGGATCGTAGGAAAGTCATTGCCATGCGGGTGGTTGCGGCGCTGTTGATCATTCTTGCGATAGGCATCGGCGGGTTTCCTACGTTTCTGCAGTATCAGTCGGCGCGGGAGCTACGGAATACGTCGGACCGGTCCGCGCAGGCGGTCGCCGGCTGGCCTTACCCCCAGGCCGATGAGGCATTTGCCGCGGCCAAAGCATATAACAGGCGGCTTGCGGCTTCGGGACAGCCGATTCTCGGCGAGGCGCAAGACCCGTTCTCCCAAGTGCAGGGCGGATCGCAGTCCAGTGAATCCGGTGCCGCGGAATTAAATAGCGCCAGCGCCAAAGATAAGGAATATCAAAGTTTGCTCGATTCGGGCAGCGGCGTGATGGGCACCATCCGCATTCCGAAGATTTCCGTACGTCTGCCGATCTACCATGGCACGTCGCAGTCGGCGCTCGCATCCGGATCCGGACATCTGTATGGCAGCAGCCTGCCGGTGGGCGGGCGGAGCACGCATGCGGTGATCACCGGCCACCGTGGGCTGGTCGAGGCGATGATGTTCACGCGCTTGGATGAGATACACGTCGGCGACTACTTCTACATCGAAGTGATGGGCCGTACGCTCGGCTACAAGGTGGATCGCATTTCGGTGATCGAACCGAATGACACCTCGAAGCTGAAGATTGTGCCCGGAACGACTTCAGAAATCATAGAAACCACTACCGCTGAAACCACTACAATTGATGATTCTAATATCTCCTATGGCGATG
>ENA-USZK01001333-USZK01001333.1-human-gut-metagenome-genome-assembly--contig:-NODE-1333-length-10091-cov-6.924905_pt1 | contig 10091 bp, 10 predicted proteins | sample MGYA00250043_ERZ773534 | MGnify/ENA primary metagenome ERZ773534 (study PRJEB29103, sample SAMN06112056) | human gut metagenome | biome: human gut; feature: ankylosing spondylitis patient; material... | reverse complement strand
GCGTAGCTGAGTGCTACGCCTTTTCTCGTTTCCATGATAATGTCGGCCTCCGGGATCTTCCGGCGATCCGGCACATCAAAAGCGCCGATGCAGTTGTAGTAGATCACGACACGCTGATTGGATAACTTCTGACGCAACATTTTTTCCCGGTTCTCAAACTGCCGGATTTTCTTCTTTTCGTCCTCGATCTCGGCTTGCAGCTCCTCGCGGGTTTTCTCTCTCGGTTTTGTCATAGTTGGTCGCTCCTTTCTGATCATAGGCAAACGAAAAGAGCAGCCGTTTTCTGTGTGAAAATAGCTGCCCTTGGTGGGTGAGGTATTCAGTTGTTAGGGGGCTGTTGGCTGCGCGGCAAACTAGGAGTATAGTTTCCGTTTTATGCCATTTCATCAATGGCAATAACGACCCAAGTTCCATCTTTTTCTTCAATATCCCAACGGGAATAAGTTTCACCCATACCCATTACTAAGTCATTATTCGCATCATAATAGTTTGCGGAATACTTAACCCAAACATATCCCTTTCCATCATGTTGTTCCGTTGTAATAAGTTCAATCGTAGCTTCTGCCTTTTTTACATTTTCATCAAAATAAAAATACTTTTTCAACGCACCGCAACTATCTGTATCTACATTGTTTTTTGACCCACAATAAGACAAATTGCTTTTGGCCGTTTCCACAAGGTTATTCGCAACCTGCAGTTGCGCCTCATCGCTACACTTGATGTCCATTTCTTTGACTTTTTCTTCCCCATAATATTTTACCATTTCTTGCCCATATTGTTTTACAAGTGCTGATTCTTCCTTTCCACAGGCTGAAAGGCTCATTACCGTTACTATGGATAAAATAATGCACCACACCTTTTTCATAATTGACCTCCGTTCTTAAGTTCCGATTGTTTTTTTATCAAGATATTTGAACTTCACAATTCCGATTGTCGAACTGCATTAAGAGAATTATACCATACAGATGTGAACATTTCCATATCTTTTTAGCGGTTCAGCCGCATTGTCTTTTTGGCGTATTGCCGCGCCCTTTCCCGACGTTCCTCGCTATATGGGGCGGTCAGACGGAAAGAGAAACGCCCCTACAACGGGACGTCGGGGACGCCGTCCCCTACAAATGACAGTTTTTTCGACAGTCTAAAGGCGCACCCCGGAGGGTGCGCCTTGTGTGTTTTTCTTAGAATTCCGCGTTGCCCACGGTGCGGGGATGCAGCTCCACGTCGCGGATGTTGCTGACGCCCGTCAGGTACATCACCATTCGCTCGAAGCCCAAGCCGAAGCCCGCGTGACGGCAGCTGCCGTAGCGCCGCAGGTCGCAGTACCACCAGTAGTCCTCCGGCTTCATGCCCAGCTCCCGAATGCGGCTCTCCAGCAGCTCCAGACGCTCCTCGCGCTGGCTGCCGCCGATGATCTCGCCGATGCCGGGGACAAGGCAGTCCGCTGCGGCCACGGTCTTGCCGTCGTCGTTCAGGCGCATGTAGAACGCCTTGATCTCCTTGGGATAGTCGGTGACGAACACCGGCTTCTTGTAGACCTGCTCGGTGAGGTACCGCTCGTGCTCGGTCTGCAGATCGGTGCCCCACTCCACCTTGTAGTCGAACTTGTCGTTGTTCTTCTTCAGGATCTCCACCGCGTCGGTATAGCTGACGCGGCCGAAATCACTGGAGGCCACATGCTCCAGACGCTCCTTCAGCCCCTTGTCCACGAAGCTGTTGAAGAACTCGATCTCCTGCGGGCAGCGCTCCAGCACCCGGCGGATGATATGCTTGATCATGGCCTCGGCCACGTCCATGTCGCCGGCCAGATCGCAGAAGGCCATCTCCGGCTCGATCATCCAGAACTCGGCGGCATGGCGCTGGGTGTTGGAGTTCTCGGCGCGGAAGGTGGGGCCGAAGGTATACACATCGCCAAAAGCCATGGCGAAGTTCTCGGCGTTCAGCTGGCCGGACACGGTCAGGCTGGTCTTTTTGCCGAAGAAGTCCTGGGCGTAGTCCACCTGCCCGTCCTCGGTCTTGGGGACGTTGTTCAGATCCAGGGTGGTCACCTGGAACATCTCGCCGGCGCCCTCGCAGTCGCTGCCGGTGATGATGGGGGTCTGCACATAGACGAAGCCCCGGCTCTGGAAGAACTCATGCACCGCGTAGGCCGCCACGGAGCGGACGCGGAACGTGGCGGAAAACAGGTTGGTGCGGGGACGCAGGTGCTGGATGGTGCGCAGGAACTCCACACTGTGACGCTTCTTCTGCAGGGGATAGTCCGGCGTGGACTTGCCCTCCACCTGGATGGCGTGCGCCTTGACCTCCAGCGGCTGCTTGGCGTCCGGCGTCAGCACCACGGTGCCCTTGACGATCAGCGCCGCGCCCACGTTCTGCGCCGCGATGTCCTTGTAATTGTCCAGCTCCTCGGCGGACATGACCACCTGCAGATTCTTGAAGCAGGAGCCGTCGTTCAGCTCGATAAAGCCGAAGGTCTTCATATCCCGGATGGTGCGCGCCCAGCCGCACACGGTGACTTCCTTGCCGCTCAGCGCTTCCTGATCGGCAAAGATCGCTGCGATCCTCATACGTTCCATATCGTTTCACCTTTTTCTGTGTATTTTTGCGGTAAATTTTGCAGTAAATAGTATTATAACCCAAAGCAGAGTGTTTTACAAGGCTGATTTTTGCAAGAACGCGGCTCCCCGGAACGGGGAGCCGCGCTTTTTCACCGTATGCCCGCGATGAACACGGCGGGATCCTTGTCCCGCTGCGCCTTCGCCCAGGCCAGCATCTCGCACACGTCCACAGCGCCGGTGACCACCGCGCCGTTTTCCCACGTCTCCGCCGTGTGCGCCCGCAGGAAGTCGTCGGGAGAGGCCGTGCGCACATAGTAGGGGTGCGCTTCGCCGCCCACCAGCGCCGCAGGTGCGGCCTTGTCCGTGTAGAAGCCACGCTTGCCGGAGAGCACCGTCAGGCAGTCCTGCACCACGTTGCTGGCGGTGGGGAACCGGCCGGCGCCCTGCCCGTAAAAGCTCTGGCGTCCCAGCTTCTCCGCCTCGTAGGTGATGAGGTTGAAGTTGGCGGGCACCGCCGCCTCCAGATCGTCCGCGCCCACCAGCGCCGGCTCCACATAAGCGCACACGCCGTCCTGGGCGCTTTCGGCTCTGGCCAGCAGCTTGCAGGCGAAGCCGTGGGACTTGAAGGCCGCGATATCCGCCGCCGTCACCGTCCGGATGCCGAAGGTGGGGATGGCCTTCTCCTCCAGCGCCGCGTCAAAGGCGATGTTGGCGGAGATGCACAGCTTGCGCCGGATGTCGTCGCCGTCGATGTCCGCCGAGGGGTCGGCCTCGGCGTAGCCCAGCGCCTGCGCCTCCTTCAGGATGGCCGGGAAGTCCACGTCCGCCTTGTGCATGGCGTCCATGATGAAGTTGGTGGTGCCGTTCATGATACCGCCCACGGCGCACACCGTATCCAGCCGCTTCACCCGCTCCAGATTCACCAGCCACGGGATGCCGCCGCCCACGGCGGCGGTGCAGCGCAGCGCCACGCCCTGCTTCGCCGCCAGCGCGGTCAGCTCCGTATAGTACGCCGCGATCAGCGCTTTGTTGGCTGTGACCACATGCTTGCCCCGCTCCATGGCGGCGGTGACGTACTCATAGGCCGGGTGCAGCCCGCCCATGACCTCCACCACCGTGTCGATGGCGTCGTCGTTGAGGATGTCGTTCACGTCAAAGGTGACGGCGCTCTCCGGCAGCCCCGCCTTGGGACTGCGCAGCAGCACCCGCTTCACGCAGATATCGTCTCGCTCCGCGGCCAGCTCCCATACGCCGCCGCCTACCACGCCGAAGCCCAGCAGACCGATGTTCATAGCACTACCTCCTTGGAATATCCGGGGATGATTTTTGCCCATTGTACCCGTGTAAGATGCGCCTGTCAAGACAAAAAACGCCCGTAACCGCAGGGTTACGGGCGTTTTTTATCCGATGAGCTTTTCTATCTCCGGCTGGGAGACAAAACCGATGGACTTGTCCGTCAGCTGGCCGTTTTTGAACACCAGCAGCATGGGGATGCTCTCCACGCCGTAGGCCGCAGCCAATCCCATGTTCTCGTCCACGTCCACCTTGGCCACGGTGATCTCCGGATGGTCGGCGGCCACCTGCTCCAGCACGGGCCCCAGCATCCGGCACGGACCGCACCAGTTGGCCCAGAAGTCCACCAGCACCGTGCCGCCGGACTCCAGTACCTTCTCGCGGAAGTCGCTCTCGTTTACATGGATCAATGCCATTTCCGGCACCTCCTTTTTACACTTTCTTTTCCAGGCATACCAGCTCCACGCCGGGGATGCCGTTGAACGTGCCCGCCACGATGCCGGCCTCGGTATAGCCCAGCCTGGCGTACAGGGCGCGGGCAGGCGTGTTGCGGGCGTTGGTGTCGATGCGCAGGTACGGGCGGCCTGTCGTCCGCGCCAGCTCCTCGTAGAAGCGGACGAATGCCGTGCCGCAGCCTCTGCCCTTTACGGCGGGATCCACCACCAGCGTGTGCAGCACCAGCACCTGCTCCGGCGGCGCGTCATGCCGCCAGCGGCACCGGCTGTACTGCTCCATCTGGCTCTGGTCGATCTTGGCGGCGGCCGTCACGCGGCCTGCGTCCTCCATGACGTACAGCGTCCCGGCGCGCAGGGCGTCCCGCGCCGTCTGCTCCGTGGGGTACACGCCCCGCGTCCAGCCGGTGGACAGCAGGCCCTGCTCCTCCCTGTCCAGCAGCGCATCGTAGATGGCGGTCACGGCGGGGATGTCCGCCTCTGTCGCCTTGCGTACCATGTCAGGATGCCCTCCTTATTTGGTATATATCCATACCGCCAGCGCGATCTGCGCCAGCAGGATGGCCGGTATGCCCCAGACGAAGTACCAGTGCTTCGTCTTGTGGTGAAACACCCGCATACCCAGCAGCGCGCCGATGCTTCCGCCCAGCAGCGGCAGCAGAAACAGCGTCTTTTCCGGCACCCGCCATTTGCCCTTCCTCGCCCGGCGCTTGTCCGCGCCGTAGACGATGAAGGTCAGCAGGTTGATGACGGCCAGCCAGACCAGCAGCACCGTCCAGCCGCTGGAAGCGGACGCGGCAGCGCCGCTCACTTCTTCAGCTTGGCCAGCTCACAGGCCGTGGCCGTGGCCAGCTTCGCGTTGTTGTACACCAGCTGGATGTTGGCAGCCAGACTGCTGCCGCCGGTGATGTCCTTGATCTTGGCCAGCAGGAACGGCGTGGTGGCCTTGCCGTGGATGCCCTGCTCCTTGGCCTCCTCCACCGCCTCGTCGATGGCCTTGTTGATCACGTCCGCGTCCATGGAGTACTGCTCGGGGATGGGGTTCGTCACCAGCATGCCGCCCCGCAGACCCAGTTCCTGCTTGACGTGGAAGGCCTGCGCCAGCTGCTCAGGCGTATCCAGCCGGTAGTCCACCTTGAAGCCGGACTTGCGGGTATAGAAGGCGGGCAGTTCCTCGGTCTGATAGCCGATGACGGGCACGCCGTGAGTCTCCAGATACTCCAGCGTCAGACCCAGATCCAGAATGGACTTGGCGCCTGCGCACACCACCATCACAGGGGTCTGCGCCAGCTCCTCCAGATCGGCGGAGATGTCCATGGTGGTCTCGGCTCCGCGGTGCACGCCGCCGATGCCGCCGGTGGCAAACACGGAGATGCCCGCCATGGCCGCGATCATCATGGTGGTGGTCACGGTGGTGGCACCGTCGCGTCCCTCGGCCACCAGAACGGGCAGGTCGCGGCGGCTGGCCTTGGTGACGCCCGCGCCGGTCTTGCCCAGATAGTCGATCTCCTCCGGCGTCAGGCCGGCCTTCAGCCGTCCGCCGATGATGGCGATGGTGGCGGGCACCGCGCCGCCGTCGCGGATGATCTTCTCCACGTTCAGCGCCGTCTCCACGTTCTGGGGATAGGGCATGCCGTGGGAGATAATCGTGCTCTCCAGCGCCACAACGGGCTTACCGGCCTTCAGAGCCTCCTGCACCTCGGGGGCGACATCCAGATAACGGTTCATAATACGTTCCTCCTTATGATCTATGCAGATATGTTATTTCGCAGTGTTTACGATGTATTCGATGCTCTCCCAGCTCATGCCGGGGTGGATCGTCTCCGCCGCCGTACACGCCAGCGCGCCCGCGCCGGCGGCCATCCGCGCGCACTCGGCCAGCGGCCTTCCGTGGGCGATGCACGCGGCCAGCGCCGCGGCCATAGCGTCGCCGCCGCCGGTGGCATTGGCCACCTGTACCTTCGGGCAGGGCAGCCGCACGCTGTGTCCCTGCCGGTCGGCGGCGTACAGCCCGTCGCCGCTCAGGGAGATATACACCTGCTCCACGCCCCTGTCCAGCAGGGCGGCGGCAGCCTTCTCGATGTCCGCCTCGTCCCGGATGGGCACGCCGCTGAGCAGCTCGGCCTCCATGCGGTTGGGCTTCAGCGCCGTCAGCTTATCCAGCACCGGCAGCAGCTTGGGTGCCTTGATGGTGGACACCGGGTCGGCCAGGATGGGCGCAGTGCAGTGCTGGCACAGCCATTGCAGCGACGCCTCCGGCAGGTTCGTCTCCACCACCACCAGACCGGCGTGGTTGATGAAATCCAGCCGCTGGCGCAGGAACTCCGGCGTGATGTGCTCGTAGATGCCCATGTCGTTCACCGCCAGCGCCATGTCGCCGTCGCAGCCGTCGATGAACAGGTACGTGCCCGTGCGCCCGCCGGGGATCACCGCGCTGTGGGTCAGGTCAAGGCCGATATCCGCCGCGTTTTCCCGCACGGACTGGGCAAAGCTGTCCTGCCCCAGCACCGTGACCATGGACACCTGCTCCCCCAGCAGGCACAGGTTGTGGGCGATGTTCCGCCCCACGCCGCCCAGCGACGTGGTCACCCGGCCGGGGTTGGAGTCCCGCGCCACCAGCGGCGCGGCGGACACCGCGCCGATGTCCATATTCACGCCGCCCATCACCACGATGTAGGGCGCCTCCCGCAGCAGGTAGCCCCGCCCGGCGATGTATCCCTTTTTCATCAGGTTGGAGATGTGAACGGCGGCGCTGGAGCGGGTAATGCCCGCCTTGTCCGCCAGCTCCTGCTGGGAGATCAGGGGATTTTCCCGTATCCATTCCAGCAGCTGACGCTCCCGCTGTGTCATAGCACCGCCTCCTAAGCAAAATTCGTTTTCTAATCGAATGTTTATTATATGCGCACATACTGCCTTTGTCAACAGGAAAAACTCCCCGAAGGGCGTTTTTTGTTGTCCGGTACGGCGCTGCCGCGCCGGGTGACGGATTCCCACGCCAGTGACACGGTCACTGGCTCGGAATGACAGCGCGGCGCTGCCGCGCTGATGGGACGTCGGGGACGCCGTCCCCTACGAAAAGATACGGATTGCCGCGGCGGTGACGGCGGGGCGCGCTTTACAGCTCTTGCGTCACATCCCGCAGCCACGCGGACACCTCCGGCTCCAGCAGCGGCGACAGCGTTTCGTACACCCGCCGGTGGTAGTCGTTCAGCCACGTCCGCTCCTCCGCCGCCAGCAGCGACACGTCCAGCGCGTCCCGGTCGAAGGGCGCCAGGGTCAGCGTTTCGAAGCGCAGGAAGCGCTCCTGCTCCGCCGGCTGCACCAGCAGCAGGTTCTCGTGGCGGATGCCGAACGCCCCAGCCTCGTAATATCCCGGCTCATCGGAGAGGAGCATCCCCTCCTCCAGCGCCGGGTGGAGTATGCCCTCCACGAACCGCCAGCGGAAGGACGGCGGCGACTCGTGGACGCTGAGCACGCAGCCCACGCCGTGGCCGGTGCCGTGGTCGTAGTCCAGTCCCTGCTCCCACAGAGGCATCCGCGCCAGCGCGTCCAGATTCTCCCCCATGACGCCACGCGGGAACCGCGCCATGGCCAGCCGGATATGTCCCCGCAGCACCAGCGTGGACATGCGGCGTTCCTGCGCCGTTATCTCGCCCAGCGCCACGGTGCGGGTCACATCGGTGGTGCCGCAGCGGTAGTGCCCGCCGCTGTCCACCAGCAGCAGCCCGTGCCGCTGCAGCGGCACGTCCGTCTCCTCCGTGGGCTCGTAGTGAACCACCGCGCCGTGGGCGCCGTAGGCGACGATAGCCGGGAAGCTGTCCTCCCGAAATTCCGGCTGCGCCGCCCGGCACCGGTGCAGCAGCGCCGCAGCGGACAGCTCCGTGTAGTCCTCCGGATGCGTTTTCATGTGGTACAGGAACCGGCACATCGCCGCGCCGTCCTGCACATGGGCGCGGCGGAAGCCCTCCTGCTCCCCAGCGGACTTCACCGCCTTGCGGCGGGAGGCCGGGCTGTCCGCGTCCAGCCACTCCGTATGGGCGAGGCACCCGGCGATGCGGGCGTTGGCCGTGGCACTGTCCGCCATGACCCGTGTGCCGGCGGGCAGCGTCTCCAGCAGCGCGTATATGTCCCCGTAGGGGCGCAGCGCTACGCCGTCCGCCGCCAGCTGCCGCCGGATGTCCTCCGGGAAGCTCTCCGCCTGGGCGCACAGGACGGCCTCCTCCCTGCCCAACAGCAGAAAGCCCAGAAACACCGGCGTACACGCCACATCGCCGCCCCGCAGCTCCAGCGTCCACGCCACGTCTGTCAGGTCGGTGAGCAGCAGATACGACGCGTCCCGCGCCGCCATATCCTGCCGCAGCAGCGCCAGCTTCTCCCGCCGGGTCACGCCGCTGTCAAACGCCCACACCGGCGCGGCGGACAGGGGCGGTCTGTCCGACCAGACGCCCTCCGCCGGATCGAAGCCGCCGTCCATGCGGACGCGCTTGCCCGCCAGCGCCTTTTCCAGTGTGCGGTACAGCTTTGTGCTGACGGTGCGCCCGTCAAAGCCCAGCGCGCCGCTCTCCGGCAGTCTCTCCGCCAGAAAAGCCGACAGCGTGGGCACGCCCGGCTGTCCGGCGCGCATGAGTGCAATGCCGCTGCCGGTCAGCTGCCGCTCCGCCTGCAGGAAATAGCGCCCGTCCGTCCACAGGTACGCCTCCTCCGCCAGCACCAGCAGCGTACCCGCCGAGCCGGTGAAGCCGGAGAGGTACGCCCGCGTCTTGAAGTGGTCGCCCACATACTCCGAGCCGTGAAAATCGTCTGTGACCACCACACAGGCGTCCAGTCCGCGCAGCGCCATGCGCTGCCGCAGCAGCGCCAGTCGTTGAGAAACAGTCTGCACTTGCATCACCCTTCTTTCGGGGACAGTATACCATATCCGCCGCGAAAAAACATCCGTTTTCCAAATTTCCTTCTCGTATAACGTCCGCCGCTTCCGTGTACAATGAGATATAGGCTATAAGGAGAAAGGACTGACTGACGTGAAAAACCAACGGGAACGGCGTACATGGGAGACAGCGGGGATGCTGCTCACCCTGCTGCTGGGCAATCTGCTGCACTTCGTCTACGACTGGACGGGGCAGGCATCCTGGGCCGCGTACATCTCCGCCGTCAACGAATCCACCTGGGAGCACATGAAACTGCTGGCCGTGCCGTGGATCCTGTGGACGGCTGTGACCATTCTCATAGAGCGCCGCACGGACTGCGCCGCGCCCCGCGCCGCCGGGCTGCTGACGGGGCTTATCCTGATCCCGGCGCTGTTTTACACTTACACCGGCATCTGCGGCAAAAGCGTGGACGTGGTCAATGTGCTGATCTTTCAGGCGGCGGTGCTGGCGGCATGGCTGGTCAGCCGCGGTCTGCAAAGACGCGGCTCCCTCAGCGCGCCGCTGTGGCAGGTGCTGGGCATTCTGGTGCAGCTGGGCGCAGCCGCGGTCTTCGCCGTGTGGACGGTCAATCCGCCGGAGCTGCCCCTTTTTGTGGATCCCACCAACGGCACCCGCGGCGTATGACCGTGGGCGAAACGGCACAGCGTCCCGCCGGAGCGCTGTGCCGTTTTTTGCTGGAATTTTCCATATTTCACTCATAACTATGCAGCATCGCGTAAAATCGCCTGTTTTTGTCGAAACGTGTCGAAAAATGTCGAACGAAAGTGGAATGGTTCGACAAATTACGGTTGCATTTTCCGGGGAAAAGTGTTATTTTTGATAACGGTGTAGCGATTCGTGGTGTGTTTTGATGTGTTGTGCAC
>ENA-USZK01001332-USZK01001332.1-human-gut-metagenome-genome-assembly--contig:-NODE-1332-length-10110-cov-4.105751_pt1 | contig 10110 bp, 4 predicted proteins | sample MGYA00250043_ERZ773534 | MGnify/ENA primary metagenome ERZ773534 (study PRJEB29103, sample SAMN06112056) | human gut metagenome | biome: human gut; feature: ankylosing spondylitis patient; material... | reverse complement strand
CGGTCTTGGAAGGTTCACCCTTTTGGGTGCCTGCCACGAGATGAACGCGGTGATGTCCATGCCGAGCTTCTTGCTGTCGAGCACGACGGTATACTGCTTGATTATGCCGTTGGCTTCGAGCTTCTTGATGCGCTCGATAACAGCCGAGACGGACATGTTGACCTGCGAGCCGATTACCGAAGCGTTTTCTCTTGCGTTTTTCTTGAGACATTCGATTATCTTAACATCTATCTTGTCCAAGATATCATCCCCTGTGCCGCGGTCTGCACCGCGTGATTTTTCTCTATTTTAACACCGTTTCCGCTAAAAAGTAAAGTTTTTTCTGGAATTTCTGAATTTTTTATCTTTTGATGCTTTTACGGCACAGCAAACCGAAACTTTTATCAAATCTGTGAAATGCAATCTTTGCGTTGCGCGTCATATTAAATCCGTGTGTTGCGTTTGCGTTATTGAATAAAAAATACCGGAGCGTCAAAACTCCGGTATAATTTAACTATGCGGTCCTTTCACCGGGCGCTTTTATCTCGCTGAGGTGCTCGTCCGCGCAGCGGCGACCCTCTTCGTAGAGCTTTTCGAGGGCGGCGGGCTCGCGGGTCAGCGTGTTCACGCCGTAGCAGTCCTGCGGGGCTAAGATAATCACTTTGCCCTGCTCTTGAAGCTTTATTGCCTCTTCGAGCTGGCGGTTGTATACCTCGTGCCTTACGGTGAGGCGGTCAAAGACTTTCGGATATTTTTTCAGCGCGGCTTTGATTATCTGCATATGCTTCTGCGGCGATTTGCGGAAGTCAATGGGCTTCGAGATGACAACTATAACTTTGTCGCAGCCAATGTCGAACGCTTTCTGAAAGGGGATAGGGTCGGAGATCCCGCCGTCAAAGCAGTCCTTGCCGTCGATAACTATCGGCTTGCACACTGCGGGCAGGCAGCATGAGGCTTTTATGACCGTCAGGTCGTCGCGCTTTATGCTGCTTTTGGGGAAGTATATCGGCTCTCCCGTCTCGCCGTCGGTGACTACGGTTATGAAATCCGTGTGGTTCGCTGTAAAAGCATCATAGTTCAGAGGATCTTCGCCGTCGGAGTTTGAAATGGTGTAGTAAATATAATCAAGTCCGATATATGAGCCGCTGTGTATGAAATTGTCGAAGCTCATATACTGCTTGCGCTGAGCGTAGTTCACATAAAAACGCCTGACGCGGTCATGATGTCCGGCGGCATATGAAATGAGATTCGCGCTGCCCGCCGAGACGCCTATGCACAGGTCGAAGTTTATTCCCTCTTCAATAAAACGGTCATAAATGCCTGCGGAAAAAACTCCGCGCATTCCGCCGCCGACATCAACAATACCGGTCATGCTCTTCCTCCGTAAACGCATTGAAAATTTTGAGTATTATAACACACGCGCCGGCATAAGTCAAAACCGGCACGGGATATTATCGGCGGATTTTCGGCTGAATATGCACCTGCTTTTGCTTATATAATACCTTATATTTAGCCTGCGGGCGGTCAGAATTGCATAAATTCAGCGCCGATAAGAGCTAATGGAGCGGGATTGTGACGGATATTGTAAAAAGTTTGAATTTGCTCTGAAAAAAGCCGTATCTCCTCTTGACAAAATGTGGTTAGCAGTGTAAAATGTAAAACTGCACAATTATAATGGAGCGTTGTGTGCCCGGCCTTTTCGGCTAAGGGCTTGTTACAGCTTTCCCGAAACGCGGAAAACCGCTTCATTATTGCATTTCAACGCTCTTCAAAAGAGCTTGCGCGAGCCGTCAATTGACAAAAGTGTATAGCCCCGAAAAATGGGATATCTGCTTCTGTCAATTGATGGTGATAACACGAAACGGATGAAAAAAGAACGGAGTGAATTGGCCTATGCTGAATGTTAAGCCCGTCAAAAAAGGAACGACCACGCGCATGAGCTTCGGCAAGATCGAAGAAGTCATGGAGATGCCCAATCTCATCGAGGTTCAGAAGAACTCGTACAAATGGTTTCTCGACACCGGACTCAAGGAGGTGTTCCGCGACATAGCGGAAATCACCGACTACACCGGCAACTGGGTGCTGACCTTTATAGACTATCGCATTGACGAGAAGACTAAACACACCGTGCAGGAGTGCAAGGAGCGCGACGCTACCTATGCAGCCCCCATGCGCGTCACTGTGCGTCTGCTCAACAAGGAGACGGGTGCAATAAAGGAGTCCGAGGTTTTTATGGGTGAGTTCCCCATCATGACCGACAGCGGCACCTTTGTTATCAACGGCGCAGAGAGAGTCATCGTCTCCCAGCTCGTCCGTTCGCCGGGCGTATATTTCGATATGACCCACGACAAGACCGGTATCGAGCTGTTCTCAAGCACAATCAACCCCAACCGCGGCGCATGGCTTGAGTATGAGACGGACATAAACGACGTCTATTATGTAAGAATAGACAAGAACAGAAAGATATTCATCACCACTTTCATCAGAGCACTCGGACTCGGTACGGACGATGAGATCCGCGAGTTCTTCGGCAACGATGAGAGAATCGAAGCCACCATCGAGAGAGACGAGACGAAGAACCAGGGCGAAGCGCTCATGGAAGTCTTCAAGCGTCTGCGTCCCGGCGAGCCCGTGACCCTTGAGTCCGCCCAGCAGCTGCTCGACAATCTCTTCTTCGATCCGCGCAGATACGATATCTCGCGCGTCGGCAGATACAAATATAATAAGAAGCTCGCCATTGCCGCCCGCCTTGCAGGCTGCAAGCTTGCCGAGCCCGTTATCGCTCCGCTGACCGGTGAGATTCTTGCCGAGGCAGGCGAGGTTGTTACCAAGGCGAAGGCTAAGGAGATCGAGCGCGCAGGCGTTATGGTCGCCGTCGCCGATGTCGAGGGCAAGAAGGTCAAGATCATCTCCAACGGCATGGTCGACCCTATGGACTATGTGCCCGAGGGAGTGACCAAGGAAGAGCTTCTTGAAGCCGGCATCAACGAAAAGGTTCGCTTCCAGATAATCACCGAGATAGTCGACGAGTGCGGCGACGACAAAGAGGCTCTTCTCGAGCAGCTCAGACTCCGCCACGACGACCTTATCCCGAACCACATCATAATCGACGATATCTTCTCTTCGATAAACTATATCAACTGCCTTGCGAACAAGATAGGCACAACGGACGATATCGACCACCTCGGCAACAGACGTATCCGCTGCGTGGGCGAGCTGCTCCAGAATCAGTTCAGAATCGGTCTGTCGAGAATGGAGAGAGTTGTCCGCGAGAGAATGACTCTCCAGGCTCAGGAGAAGGAGGAGAACATCACTCCTCAGGCTCTTATCAACATCCGTCCCGTCATGATGGCGATAAAGGAGTTCTTCGGTTCTTCCCCGCTGTCGCAGTTCATGGATCAGATCAACCCCCTTGCAGAGCTGACTCATAAGCGCCGTCTTTCCGCCCTCGGCCCCGGCGGTCTTTCAAGAGACCGTGCAGGATTCGAAGTCCGAGACGTTCACTACTCGCATTACGGCAGAATGTGCCCCATCGAGACTCCCGAAGGTTCCAACGTCGGACTTATCTCCTACCTTGCAACTTTCGCGCGCATAAATGAATACGGCTTCATCGAGGCTCCGTTCAGAAAGGTCGACAAGGCCACCGGTCGCGTCACCGACGAAGTTGAGTATATGACAGCCGATGTCGAGGACGACTACATTGTCGCCCAGGCGAACGAGCCGCTCGACGAGAACGGAATGTTCGTCCACGAGAGAGTCAACGCAAGACACAGGGACGGCTTCCTTGAGATCGACCGCATGAAGGTCGACTACATGGATGTCTCCCCGAAGATGGTCGTCTCCGTCGCAACTTCGATGATTCCGTTCCTCGAGAACGACGACGCAAACCGAGCCCTCATGGGATCGAACATGCAGAAGCAGGCGGTTCCGCTGCTCAAGACTGAGAGCCCTATAGTCGGCACAGGTATGGAATATAAAGCGGCTGTCGACTCCGGCGTTGTCGTGCTTGCAAAGCACTCCGGCCGCGTCACAAAGGTCGATGCCGAGCAGATCGAGATTCTCAGCGACGAGAACATTCTCGACCATTACGATATAATCAAGTTCATGCGCTCCAACCAGGGCACATGCGTCAACCAGCGCCCGATAGTCACCCTCAACCAGCGCGTTGAAAAGGGCGACGTCATAGCCGACGGCCCCGCAACGGATCACGGCGAGATATCCCTCGGCAAGAACGCCCTTGTCGGCTTCATGACCTGGGAAGGCTACAACTACGAGGACGCGGTTCTCATCAACGAAAAGATGGTTCGCAACGATGTCTACACCTCGATTCACATCGAGAAGCACGAGATCGAAGCGAGAGATACAAAGCTCGGACCCGAGGAGATCACAAGGGATATCCCGAACGTCTCCGACGATCTTCTGAGCAACCTTGACGAGCGCGGCATAATCCGCGTCGGCGCCGAAGTTCACTCCGGCGACATCCTTGTCGGTAAGGTAACGCCCAAGGGCGAGACCGAGCTGACCGCAGAAGAGAGACTGCTCCGCGCCATATTCGGCGAGAAGGCGAAAGAGGTCAGAGATACCTCCCTCAAGGTCTCCCACGGCGAATACGGCATCGTCGTCAAGGTCGAAGAGTTCACCCGCGAGAACAGCGATGAACTCGCACCCGGCGTAAACAAGGTCGTCCGCTGCTATATCGCCCAGAAGCGTAAGCTTTCCGTCGGCGATAAGATGGCAGGCCGCCACGGTAACAAGGGTGTTGTTTCAAGAATACTTTCTCAGGAGGATATGCCCTTCCTTCCGGACGGCACGCCGCTCGACATCGTGCTCAACCCCCTGGGCGTTCCCTCCCGAATGAATATCGGTCAGGTGCTCGAAGTGCATCTCGGCTTTGCCGCGAAGCATTTGGGCTACAAGGTCGAGACTCCCGTCTTCGACGGCGCGCACGAGGATGATATCCGCGAAGCGCTCAAGCAGGCAGGACTCAGAGAGGACGGCAAGACGATACTTTACGACGGACGTACCGGCAGACAGTTCGATAACCCCGTCACCGTCGGCGTCATGTATTACCTCAAGCTGTTCCACCTTGTTGACGATAAGATTCACGCACGTTCCACCGGCCCGTACTCGCTCGTTACGCAGCAGCCCCTCGGCGGTAAAGCCCAGTTCGGCGGCCAGCGTTTCGGTGAGATGGAAGTCTGGGCTCTCGAGGCTTACGGCGCTGCCTACACCCTCCAGGAGATACTGACAGTCAAGTCCGACGATGTTGTCGGCCGTGTCAAGACCTACGAGGCAATAGTCAAGGGCAACAACGTTCCCAAGCCCGGCATTCCCGAGTCGTTCAAGGTTCTCGTCAAAGAGCTTCAGTCCCTCTGCCTTGATGTCAGCGTCCTTGACGCGGACGGCGAGGAGATTGACCTCAAGCAGACCGACGAGGAACTCGGATTTGCACCTTCAGACGATAAGGCATTCTCCTCCGTCAACGACGCCGGCACTGCAGGCGGCTACGGCACGGAAAACGAAGAGGGCGATATCTTCAATGTCGGCTCCGTCGAGGACGACGATGACAGCGCCGATTTCGCAGACGATGCCGAGGGCGAAGATGACTACTATGACGGCGACATCTTCTCCGACAGCGAAGGCGAGCTTGACGACTACGACGACTGAGAACAGTCACCTTAAAAATATATTTTAAAAAGGGGCAGTCAACGGATGGAAAACAATACCTTTGAATCCATAAAAATAGGTCTTGCGTCTCCCGATAAGATCAGAAGCTGGTCTTACGGCGAGGTCAAGAAGCCCGAAACCATCAATTACCGCACACTCAAGCCCGAAAAGGACGGACTGTTCTGCGAAAGGATATTCGGACCCCAGAAGGACTGGGAGTGCCACTGCGGCAAATATAAAAGAATCCGCTACAAGGGCAAGATATGCGAACGCTGCGGCGTTGAGATAACCCGCTCCAAGGTTCGCCGCGAGAGAATGGGTCACATTGAGCTTGCAGCTCCCGTTTCCCACATCTGGTATTTCAAGGGAATACCCTCAAGAATGGGTCTTATCCTCGATATATCGCCGCGCAACCTTGAGAAAGTTCTCTACTTTGCGATGCATATCGTTATCGATCCCGGCACAACGGATCTTAAAAAGTATCAGGTTCTCGACGAGAAGGATTACGACGAGTACCGCCTGATGTATGAGGACGATTTCAGGGCAGGCATGGGCGCCGAGGCTATCAAGGAGCTTCTTGCCGAGATCGACCTCGACCAGCTCTCCGCGCAGCTGCGCGAGGAGATAGAGAAAGCAAGCGGTCAGAAGAAGGCTAAGGCTCTCAAACGCCTTGAGGTTGTCGAGGCGTTCAGACAGAGCGGCAACAGACCCGAGTGGATGATCCTCGACGTGCTTCCGGTTATCCCGCCGGAGCTTCGTCCCATGGTTCAGCTCGAGGGCGGACGCTTTGCAACGAGCGATCTCAACGATCTTTACCGCCGCGTTATCAACAGAAACAACCGTCTGCGCAAGCTCCTTGAGCTCGGCGCACCCGAGATAATAGTCCGCAACGAGAAGCGTATGCTTCAGGAAGCCGTTGACGCACTTATCGACAACGGCCGCCGCGGCAGACCCGTAACCGGTCCGAACAACAGAGCACTCAAGTCGCTCTCCGATATGCTTAAAGGTAAGCAGGGACGTTTCAGACAGAACCTGCTCGGTAAGCGTGTTGACTATTCCGGACGTTCGGTTATCGTCGTCGGTCCCGAGCTGAAGATCTATCAGTGCGGTCTGCCGACCGAGATGGCTCTTGAGCTGTTCAAGCCCTTCGTTATGAAGAGACTTGTCCAGACCGGCAAGGCGAACAACGTCAAGTCCGCAAGAAAGATGGTCGAGCGTCAGAATCCCGTTGTCTGGGATGCTCTCGAAGTGGTTATCAAGGATCACCCCGTGCTCCTTAACCGCGCTCCCACGCTTCACAGACTCGGTATCCAGGCTTTCGAGCCCATCCTTGTCGAGGGCAGAGCTATCAAGCTTCATCCCCTCGTTTGTACCGCATTCAACGCCGACTTCGACGGCGACCAGATGGCAGTTCACGTTCCGCTTTCTGCGGAGGCTCAGGCTGAGGCGCGCTTCCTTATGCTCGCCGCCAACAACCTCCTCAAGCCCTCCGACGGACGCCCGGTCACCGTTCCCACGCAGGACATGGTCCTCGGCTCCTATTACCTCACCCTTGAAAAGCCCGGTGAGCCCGGCGAGGGCAAGGTGTTCAGAGATGTCGATGAGGCCACCATGGCTTACGACGACGGCACTATCGGACTCCATGCGAGAATCAAGATCCGCATGACCAAGGAGATAGACGGCAAACCCGTCAGAAAGCTCGTCTCCACTACCATGGGACGCGTTATCTTCAACGGACCTATCCCGCAGGATCTCGGCTTTGTTGACAGAAGCGATCCGGAGAACGACTTCAAGCTTGAGGTCGATTTCCTCGTCAACAAAAAGAAACTCGGCGAAATTATCGACAGATGCATCAAGATTCACGGCACCTCGATAGCAGCCGATATGCTTGATAAGATCAAGGCTCAGGGCTACAAGTACTCGACCCGAAGCGGTATCACCGTCGCTGTCTGCGACGCTACCATACCGCCGCGCAAGGGCGAACTCATTGCCGACGCCGAGAAGGACGTCGCCGAGATCATGGACAACTATGAGAACGGTCTTCTCTCCGATGAGGAGCGCACGAACATGGTCATTGAGACCTGGGAAGACTGCACAAAGAGAGTTGCCGCAGAACTCAAGGCGAACTTCGATCCCTACAACCCGATCAACATGATGCTTGACTCCGGTGCGCGAGGCAACGACAGCCAGCTGCGTCAGCTTGCAGGTATGCGCGGACTTATCGCGAATACGGCAGGTAAGACGATTGAAATCCCCATCAGAGCCAACTACCGTGAAGGTCTTAATATACTCGAATATTTCATCTCGTCGCGTGGTGCGCGTAAAGGTCTTGCCGATACCGCGCTTCGTACCGCGGACTCGGGTTACCTTACCAGACGTCTTGTCGATGTCTCGCAGGATGTTATCATCCGCGAGGAGGACTGCGGCTGCACAGAGGGCTCGGATGTCTACGATATCTTCGACGGAAAGCGCCGTATAGTCAGCCTCACCGAGCGTCTTACCGGCCGCTATCTGCTCAACGACTTTGTCGATGAGGATACCGGCGAGCTTATCATGAGCAAGGATAAGATGATGAGCGAGGACGACGCAAAGCGCGTCGCCGACAAGGTATATGAGTACCACGATAAGAAGGTCGCCGCGGGCGAAGAGCCCGAGGACAGCCTTGCAAAGATAAAGATCCGTTCGCTGCTTACCTGCCAGTCCGAGCACGGCGTCTGCATCAAGTGCTACGGCGCGAACCTTGCAACCGGCGAGCCTGTTACGGTCGGTGAAGCAGTCGGTATCATCGCGGCTCAGTCGATAGGCGAGCCCGGTACACAGCTGACGATGAGAACGTTCCACACCGGCGGCGCGAAAGACCAGTCCGATATCACGGAAGGTCTTCCCAGAGTCGAGGAGCTGTTCGAAGCGAGAAAGCCCAAGAGCCTCGCTCTTATCAGTGAGATCTCCGGTACGGTTTCCGAGCGCGAGATCAAGAAGGTCAGAAACATCATCGTCACAGATCCCGAGACCCTCGAGGAGAAGGCGTATCCCATCCACTACGGTATGCGCGTCAAGGTTGAGCCCGGCGATCACATCAACAAGGGCGACACCATCACCGAAGGTGCTCTCAACCCGCACGATATTCTCGCAGTCCTCGGCGTCGAGGCTGTTCACGATTACCTCATCCGCGAGGTTCAGAGAACCTACCGTATGCAGGGTGTTGACGTCAACGATAAGCACATCGAGGTCATCGTCCGTCAGATGATGAAGAAGGTCAAGATCACCGATCCCGGCGACACGACTTTCCTGCCCGGCGCTGTTGTTGACAAGCTTGAGTTCAAGGCGGAGAACGCACGCGTCGCCGCCAAGGCTCAGGAGACAGGCGAGGAGCTCGCAGAGGCTCAGTGCATGCCCGTGCTCATGGGTATCACAAAGGCTTCTCTTGCAACCGAGTCCTTCCTCTCGGCCGCATCCTTCCAGGAGACGACAAGAGTCCTCACCGACGCAGCCATCAAGGGCAAGAGCGATCCGCTGCTCGGTCTCAAGGAGAATGTCATCATCGGCAAGCTCCTGCCGTCGGGTACCGGCATGAAGTGCTACAGCGATGTTCAGGTGCTTCCCACTACGGGCATCTTCAGCGACCTTGCCGAGAAGCTCGAAGAGGCGGAGAACCAGGAAGAAGCAGAATAATAAACAACCATCGAGCCGGAGTCTGCCGCTTTTGCGGTGGACTCCGGCAGCGGTGACTATAGAGAGATGCGTTTATTGGACAAAAATCATATATAATGCCCCGATAAACGCCGAATATTTTGTCATTTGACGAACCGAAAAGGTTGACAAACAGAACCTTCAGCGGTATAATTTTAAATTGTGATGTCTTGTGTTTTGGGATAATTATGCCCGAAGCGCGGATTTCATATATAAATCTTAGAAAGGAGATGTACTGCTTGCCAACGTTTAATCAGCTTGTGAGAAACGGAAGAGAAACTCTTGAGAAGAAACCCAAAGCCCCCGCGCTTTTGAAGGGTCTCAACTCCAAGAAAAATGTCATGACCGACACTGCTTCTCCGCAGAAGCGCGGTGTTTGCACAGCGGTTAAGACCACCACCCCCAAGAAGCCCAACTCGGCTCTTAGAAAGATCGCCAGAGTTCGTCTTTCCAACGGTATAGAGGTTTCTGCCTATATCCCGGGCGTCGGTCATAACCTCCAGGAGCACTCGGTTGTTCTCATCCGCGGCGGCCGTGTTAAGGACCTTCCCGGTGTACGTTACCATATCGTACGCGGAACGCTCGATACACAGGGCGTCAACGGCAGAATGCAGGCCCGTTCCAAGTACGGTGCTAAGCGTCCGAAGGCTGCCAAAAAGTAATTCCGCATGATGCGGAAAGCTTAAGAGACAGAATCTTCTTGCAGGTGATTACTCCAATGCGAGAGTGCATTGAAATACATGCCTCCCATTGACACCACGAGAGTTTTGTCAC
>ENA-USZK01001327-USZK01001327.1-human-gut-metagenome-genome-assembly--contig:-NODE-1327-length-10136-cov-3.011035_pt1 | contig 10136 bp, 8 predicted proteins | sample MGYA00250043_ERZ773534 | MGnify/ENA primary metagenome ERZ773534 (study PRJEB29103, sample SAMN06112056) | human gut metagenome | biome: human gut; feature: ankylosing spondylitis patient; material... | reverse complement strand
GTTCCACGAAAGTTGCAATCTCTGAATCTGCCATCATCTTGCCGTGAATAAAAGGTTGTTCTACTATCACCATAAAAACGCTTGTTTGCCAACCGAATGTATCTCCATATCGAACATCAGAGCAAGAATCCTTACTCTTCTACTAACCACACTGCATATGTGCCCAGTTATGCTGAAGTGTTCTGTAGCCCTGAAAGAATGAAAGCACGCTCATGGGTACTCGGACATGAAATCGGTCATAGCAATCAGACTCGTCCGGGACTCAAATGGACTGGTACGACAGAAGTTACCAACAACATTATGTCAATGGATGTATCAATATACCTGAGTGGAGAATCTAAGTTAAACAGCGTACAAACTTCTACAGGAAAAACCTACTACCAAGAAGCAATTGACTACATCGTTACAGGAAATAACCCACACTGCATGTGGAACTGGAAAGCCGACGGCATTACCGAAGAACACATGTACACTTGCAAACTGGTTCCTTTCTGGCAATTGAAATTATTTATGGATGCAAACGGCTATACAGATTTCTATCCTGATTTATACGAACACTTCCGTGTAACTCCTAACTTGGATACTACAGTAAAAACGCAAGGCATTTTACAGTTGGATTTTGTACGCCAAGCGTGCAAATACTCCAAGATAAATCTCCTTCAATTCTTTGAAGACTGGGGCTTCCTGACTCCGGTCGATACAGAAATCAACGATTATGGAACCAAACCTTTTATCGTATATCAAGAAGATATTGATGCATTGAAGGCAGAAATCAACGCTTTAGGTTATCCGGCAACACCCGCTGAGTTATACAACATAACTGACAGCAACTGGGAAGATGAAAAATGGAAAATGAATCGATAGTCTAACCAACTTAAAATTGTAAACTATGAAATTATTAAAACCTATCATATTATATAGCAGTTTATTTATCTGTGCAGCCCTAGCTGCCACAAGTTGCAGTGAAGAAAATGTAGATAATAGTATAAAAGTAACTTCCATGGCTTTCACTGAGACAGGAGAAACCAATCATGTATCCCTTTACCCAGGGGATACGTGGACTGCTCAAATCACTTTATTCCCCGAAGATGCCATTGATAAAGACGAATATGCTTACCGCTATACAAGTAGTAATGAATCTGTGTTTACCGTAAATGAGTCAGGAGAAGTAACAGCTGTAGATGAAGGAGAAGCCACACTCACTGCATGGTCTACCAACAATACAGACATGTGGGCATCTTGCATCATCGAAGTTAATAAACAAATTTATTCTGTCAGCTCAATTGAAATATCAAAAGCCTACCGAACATTAACACTTGCATCGGGTGTGGAAATCGATTTAGGAAAAGAAATTTCTGTCTTCCCGGAAAATGCATGGAATACAGATGTCACTTTCTCATCTTCTGACCCACAAGTAGTATATGTAGACAACTACGGAAAAATCACGACAAAATCCCAAGGGAATGCCACCATTACCGTATCATCAACTGACGGTAGTAACGTAAGTACCACTTCAGAGATTCATGTGCGCGACATTGCAGGCTATACTGATTTAGACCGTAACAATTGGACAATCAGCACCTCACATCCAACACCTACAGATGGTACCGTAGGAGGAAGTGCAGAATCACTAATAGACGGAGATGAAAAATCCTGCATTTTGTTAGTAAAACCAGGTAAATCATTAAGTGGAATTACTGTAGGAAAGGACGAAGAAGTTTATTTCATCATCGATATGAAAGAGCCTAAAGAATTCGACTTTTTCCGCTTACGACATAGAACATTTAGCAATACAACAGACTGGATTCGCATGAATAAAGTTTCAGTATATGGAAGTAATGACGGCACAAACTTTACACCTATTTCAATTGGCATAAACATTCCTACGGCGGCTGATATAGCAGAAGTAAGCATTCCATTACCCATGAAACAAACCTATCAATATTTCAAACTGACGTGTGACGGCTGGCATTCAAGCGGAAATACGGTGCAGGCGTCTGAATTCAATCTCGGAACACTTCAGTTTGCAGAAAATTAATGAATATACTCAGTCAAGAACAACTTATTTAAATATCTTTTTATGAATATAAATAAAGCATTTTTGGCAACTACATTACTATTATCACTCTGTGGTAATTCAGTTGTTGCACAAAGTACACAAGCCTCACAATCCAGTGTAACCACTGCAGTTAAAGGTAAACCCATTAAAGTAACCGGTACTGTATTGGATGCAGCCGGCGAACCCATTATCGGTGCAAACGTAGTGGTAGAAGGTACAACCATTGGTGTAATTACAGACATCGACGGGAAATATGAACTAGAAGCTCCTAAAGGATCTAGCTTGGTTATATCTTATATCGGATTCTCTTCTAAGACCGTAAAAGCAACTACACAGCCAGCTACCATCAAACTGACAGAAGATACACAACTGTTAAGTGAAGTAGTCGTTGTAGGTTATGGTACAATGAAAAAGACCGACCTGACTGGTGCCGTAGCTTCTCTGAAAGCATCTGATATGGAAAAAGAACAGCGTCAGACTCTACAAGATATGCTTCGTGCAGGTACTGCTGGACTTTCTATCGGAATGGAAACAGACGCCAAAGGAAATACCAGCATGATGATTCGCGGAAAAAGTACCATGGCTGCAAGCACTGACCCTCTGATTGTATTGGATGGAGTAATTTACCCAGGCGAAATGACCGATATCAACCCTAACGACGTAGAACGTATCGATGTATTGAAAGATGCCAGTTCGGCTGCCGTATATGGTGCACAAGCTGCCAACGGTGTTATCCTTGTCACAACGAAGAAAGGTAGCAACAATGGAAAACCGACTATTAACTTTAACGCCACGGTAGGTGCTTCTTTTGTAAACCAGTTGCCTGAAGTTTATCAGGGCATGGATTACATTAATTTCCGTAGAGATGTAGAAAAAAGTATCCACCGCGATGATACCAGCAACAAATACGATAACCCGTCAAATTTAACCAATACCGAACTGGCTCAGTGGATGGGAACGGATACCGGAGACCCTATGGCTGTATGGATGCGTCGTCTGGAGTACAACCAGATAGAAATTGATAACTTCCTGGCAGGAAATGAAGTAGACTGGAAAGACTGGATTTATCAAAACGCCGCTTTACGACAAGACTATACTGTCAGCATTTCCGGGAAAAAAGACGACATGTCATACTATTCTTCTCTGAATTACCTGAAGAACGAAAGTAACATAATTGGAGGAGGATATAGCGCCATCCGTGCCCGAGTAAACCTGGAAAACAAAGTTGCCGGTTTCTTGTCTTACGGTATCAACACACAGTTCACAGCTCGTGACGAAGGTTACATTGGCCGCGACAACTCTTATACCACCCTATCACCATTTGGAAGCGTATACGAGGAAGACGGAACTACGCCTAAATATTTCCCGAATGACAACAATAATGCTACGAACCCGTTGATTTCTCAAACTTATACGGACAAGATGAAGAAAATCTACAACATGAATGCTTCCATCTTCCTGAAAGCTGAATTGCCATTCGGATTTTCTTTACAAACTACTTATTCTCCTCGCTTTGAATGGATTAATGATTACAGCCAGCGTTCAGCAGATCATCCCGCCTATAAGACAGAAGGTGGATATGCCAAACGTAGCGATTCTACACTATTCTATTGGCAGTGGGATAACATGTTGAAATGGAACAAGACATTCGGCAAACATGCATTCGATTTCACAGGACTGTTGAACTGGGAACAGCGTAAATACTGGTCTAGCACTGGAGAAAACTCAGCTTTCCAGCCAAGCGACTTATTAGGATTCCATGGTATGGGCTTCGGTACCTCACCAGTTTTAGGTGCAAATGACACTTATCGCACAGGTTCTGCCCTGATGGCACGTCTGCATTATGCATACGACAACCGTTATATGATTACCGCCACTGTACGCCGGGATGGATATTCTGCTTTCGGACAAGAAAATCCTTATGCAGTGTTCCCTTCTGTAGCATTAGGATGGGTATTCAGTGAAGAAAAATTCATGAAAAATATCAGCTGGCTGGAATATGGTAAACTCCGTTTGTCATGGGGACAGAACGGTAACCGTTCTATCGGAGAATATGCCGCATTGATGAAACTTGAACCGAGAAAATATTTCTATTATGACCCGTTAACAGGTGAAATCATCCAAGCTAATTCATTCTATAGTTACAACATGGCCAACTCAAGTTTAAAATGGGAAAACACAGAATCATGGAACATCGGTGTTGACTTCACTTTACTGAATGGACGTTTGGGTGGAAGCATTGACGTGTATACTAAGAAAACAAACAACTTGCTTAACGACCGTAAACTTCCCGACTTGATTGGTTACGCTTCTGTGACTTCCAACATTGGTGAGGTAAACAATAAAGGTGTAGAAATTTCTCTTCGTTCTACCAATATTCAAAGAGAAAACTTTGAATGGTCTACGACCTTCAATCTGGCTTATAACAAAAATACTATCAAACACTTATATGGCTTAATGGAAGATGTATTAGATGAAGAAGGAAATGTAATCGGTCAAAAAGAAGCTGATGATATTTCCAAAGGATATTTCATCGGACATGCATTGGATGAAAAATGGGGATATAAGTTCTTGGGAGTATGGCAGGAAAACGAAGCTGAAGAAGCAGCCAAATATAATCAAGTGCCCGGTGACCCTAAGCTGTTGGATGTAGACCAGAATTATAAATACAATAATGATGACAAAGTTTTCTTAGGTAATACTACTCCAAAAGTACGCTGGAATATGCGCAACGAGTTTACTTTATTCAAGAACTGGAATTTCTCTTTCAGTATGTATTCTTATTTGGGACATGTCAAAACAATGGATCGTTTCACCAACAGCAATGCACTACTGAATGTAACTAACTCCATTGTACGTGAATACTGGACTCCAGAAAATCCTATCAACGAATATCCTCGCTTGAAAGCTCAGGCACCTGTTTCATACAGCATCTATAAGAATGCCTCATTCTTACGATTCGATAACATATCATTGGGATATTCATTCCCGAAAGCCATGATTCAAAGATTAAAGATACAAGCTTTAAGCCTGAATCTGACATTAAAGAATGTAGGAGTTATCTCTGGATGGCCGGCTTATGACCCGGAAAACAGCGATGCAAATACTCCGAGAACCTTATTATTTGGATTGAACATGACACTTTAAAAATAGTTGAACCGTTATGAAAACAAAAAATATAAAATTATTCATGGCTGGTGCTGCCAGCATACTATTCACCGGATGTAGCGACTGGCTGGACCCGAAACCATTGTCCTTTTTCACCCCGGAGAATACCTACAACAGCTACGATGGGCTGAAAACTGGTACAGACATGCTAAACCGTGACGTACGTTATTTCGATTACTATCCAACTTCATTTTCGGCAGATCCCTGCATCCTAAGTGAATACTTCTTCTCCGAAATGGCTGTAAACGGACGTACAGATGCAGGAAACACACCTGTCGACCTGACTGCCCTGATTACTCCCAGTGCTAACTTAAAAGGTAATAACAGTCAGATTAACAACTACTGGACTTACCTGTATAAAGGTATCAAAGATGCCAATACATTGCTTACACGCTCTGAAACCGCAGAATTTGAAAATGAAGACCAACGTAAGGAAATTGAAGCACTGGCTCATTTCCACCGTGCATTCCGTTATTACCGCCTGGTACATCAATACGGTGACGTTCCTTTTATCGTAGAAGAAGCACAGCCGCCCACATTCCGGAGGTGCCTTCCTCCAGCAGGGCATCCAGATGCTCCAGCTGCCGTTCTCCGAAGCCGTATTCCGCTGCCATCTCCGTTGCCGTTTTGTGACTGACCACAATGTGCAGTGTGGTCTTGGTCTCCGTGACGGTCTCCTCCAGAATGTTGCCGTGGCCGTCGTCGCTTTCGATGATGGTCGTCACGCTTTCCGTGGTGGTGGAGTGGGAGATGGTGTTCATCGCCCAGAAAATATCCCGCAGAATCTGCTCCTTTTCCGGTGTGACCGTGGCCACCTCCTGCGGGTTATCCGGATCGGAGGTAACCTTCACTGCATAGACCGACAACACCTCCGGCCAGACGGCCCGGGAACCGGACATCACCAACGTGTCGTAGACTACAGAGCCTTTGATATCGTCCAGCTGCGCCTGATACTCCTGATTGATCTCCTGCACCACCGTCCGCATGGGCTTGTCGCTGCCGGTATCCTCGCTGGAAAAGAAGATGCCGAAGCATGCCACCACTGCGGCGATCAGGCAGATGATCACAATGACGATCAGCGCCACCCAGCCGCCTGCGGCGATGGCGGCCACCAGTGCCTTAACCGCTGCGGCAATGGCCTTGGCGGCGGACGCGATGGCTTTCGCAGCTGCTTTTGCAGCAGCGACAAGGGTTTGGGCTGCCGTTTTTGCGGCCTGTGCCGTGGTGCGGGCCGCCTTGGCTGAGGTCTGCGCTGCCGCCTTCGTGGCTTTTGCCGTGGCCTCCGCCGTCTTGATAGCCGCTTTGGAGGTCTGCTGAGCGGTCTTGGCGCTTTTCTGGGCCGTTTTGACGGTGCCCTTGGCCGTTTTCACTGTGGCCTGCCCAGTGGACTTTGCCGTCTGCTTTACGGTGCGCTGCCGGGCCTCGGCAGTCTTGATGGTCTGGCTCCGGGCATGACGGATGCGGGTCCTATCTTGCTGCGCAGCATCGGCAGTGCGTTTGGCTTCCCGATGAGATCGGCAGGCACTTTTTGCCTTGCCAGTCAGCTTGCCTGCCTCGTGGCCGACCTCCCGGGCGGTATCCTCCGCCATATAACGGACCTTGTCTTCCGCATATTCAGAGGGGCTGATCTGGCCGTCATCCAGCAGGTTCTCCGCCTGATCCTTAGAGCGGACGAAGGCCCGCTTCATCCGTTCTCCGGCCACGACCGCCTTGTCCAGTGCCTTGATGCCTTTGGATTTCTCCCGGGTCTTGATTTCCGCCATCAGCCCACCTTCTTTGCCACCACCACGAAACGGCCGTTTTTGTAGGTGTATTCGCAGGTGGAGAGAGTCAGCAGCGTATCGCCGTATTCCACTTCCATGTCCGTATCGTACAGCGCCCGGGCCCGGACATTCTCCAGAAATTCGGCAAATTCCGCTTCATCCATGTTGGTGTACTCGTTGTACCGGAAGGTGTCCCGGTTGGTGTTGAACCGGAAGGCAGCCACCACCTCATATTCGCCGGAGCCGGATAGGGTGTCAAAGCGGATAGTCTTGTGCCCCTCATAGAAGCCCCTGTCCGCATAGCCGCAGAGGTCAGCGAACATAGTGCCGTCGTTCATATGGTGACCGTAGATAACGATGTTGTTGCTGAGCCCCGGCGCACAGCCCTCGTCGATGTAGGGCACGCCATAGTTGCTGTATGCCTTGTCAAAGCCGTGCTTCAGGTAGTAATCCGGATTATCCGGCGTCTGCATGACGGGATAGTGGATGCTCGTTTCGTCAATGGAGATCCAACCGACGAAGTCATTGTTCTGTTCAAAAAGAGCGCCATATTTCAGCTTATCAGCACGGCCCTCAATGCAGTCCCGGAGGGTCTCCATGTAGCCCAGCTCCAGCTTTTCAAAATCCCGCAGGACGTCGGCAACGGGGCACGGGGATTTCATCAGGGCCTGGCACTGCTCGGGCTGCAGTTCCAGATCCTCCATGGCAAATAAAATATCCTGCCGCACGGCGTACTCATAAGCGTGCTGCAGGATCTCATCCGGCGGAAGGGTCAGCAGCCAGTCCCGGTAGCTGTCCTGTTCCGCCTCCATTTTGTGGTAGATGGCTGTATTCAGTTCTTCAGGTGTCATTGTTCCTCTCTTTCTCTCATCCCGGCTGCACCAGACGCTTGAACTTCAGCGGGCTTTCCTCAATGTAGCGGGTGATCAGCCGACTCTCGGCCTTGGTTTCGGGATAAGCGGTAATGGTGATGGTTTTGGTGTTCCAGTCCAGCGTATAGGTGTCGGCGGCCACATTGGTGATGTGGTACTCCGCCAGGAAATCCCGGAAGGCCTGCATGGCCTCCAGATTATCCGACATGATGACATTCACATAGGTTCTGTCCTTGCTGAGCTGATCGCTCACAAGGCAGGCCAGCGAGCAGCCCACGCCGCCCGCGATGGCGACTACCAGCAGTGCCAGCATACTGTCCGCCGACACGATACGCTTGGTGATCCAGAAATAAATGAAGTCGGACAGGATCACGGCGATACCCGCCAGAACCCACCGACTTCTCTGGATCAGTATGGTTTTTGTAGTGGAAAGGGCGTTGTCCAGCACCTTGGCCAGAAACAGCGCACCGAGATAGAGCATAGGCTTGCCTCCTTTGATTTTTGTATTTGAACGGGCAAAGGCTGAACTTGCTTTTTCGTGCGGATCCGCATCTCATGAACTTGCTTTTTCGTGCAAATTAAACTCCTACAAACTTGCTTTTTTGTGTTCCCCGTGTTATACTTGGCATATAAATAGGGTAAGCTATCTGCATAAGGAGTGAGAAGATGCTGAAACGAAAAATATACGATGAACTCGTAGCGTGGAAAAGCAGCAGCAACGGAACAACTGCCATGATGATCGATGGCGCACGCCGTGTCGGCAAAAGTTATATTGCCGAAGCGTTTGCAAAGGCTGAATACAAAAGCTATATCCTGATCGATTTTGGACGAGCTCCCACAGACGTACTGGATCTATTCGCCAACGATAGCTCTGATCTTGATCTACTCTTCGCAAAACTCGCAGCCTTTTATGCAACGCCTCTCCACAGAAGGGAATCGCTGATCATTTTTGATGAAGTTCAACAATATCCGAGAGCACGCCAGCTTATCAAATATCTTGTAGCGGATGGCCGGTTTGATTACCTTGAAACAGGATCGCTGATTCGGCTGAAAAAGAATGTCCAAGATATCATTATTCCTTCGGAAGAGGATCACATTGAGATGTTTCCGCTGGATTTTGAGGAATTTCTCTGGGCAATGGGAGACGAGGCCACATATCCACTGATTCGGCATTGTTTTGAAGCAAAGCAACCCCTTGGCGCAGCACTTCATCGGAAGATCATGAATGACTTTCGCCAATACATCCTGGTTGGGGGGATGCCTCAGTCCGTTCTTGCTTACATGAATGGCAAGGACTTCGAGGCATCCGATGTTGCCAAACGCAGGATTCTGAAGCTGTATCATGAGGATGTGGCAAAATTTGCAGAGGGATATGAAGATAAAGTGTTTGCCGTATTCGATGGCATTCCGGGTCAGCTTTCAAAAAAAGAAAAGAAATACAAGCTTTCGTCTCTCGGAAAGCAGGCTCGTTTTCGCACTTATGAGGATTCATTTGTGTGGCTGAACGAAGCCATGATAGTAAATACCTGCTTCAATGCAACGGATCCTCATGTTGGGCTTGCGCTGAGTGCTGATAACGCCACGCAGAAGTGTTATATGGCAGATACCGGATTACTTGTAACGCACACTTTCCAGGATAAAAAATACACAGACAATGAACTTTATCGTGCAATTCTCTTCGATAAACTTAATATCAACGAAGGAATGCTGATGGAAAACATCGTTGCACAGATGCTTCGCCATAGCCGTTCGCGCCTGTACTTTTATTCCCGTTCCGACAGCCAAAACCGGGAAAACCACATGGAAATCGACTTTCTAATTACCGAAGGGAAAAAGATTGCTCCGGTAGAAGTGAAATCCGGCAATTATCGCTCCCATTCCTCTTTAGATAAATTTCGAAAGCACTTCTCATCTGTAATTGGCAATTCCTATATTCTCTACACCAAAGATGTTATGATCAAAGACGGCATCATTCATCTGCCTCTTTACATGGCAGAATTGTTATGATGTGAAGGGGCCTTGTAAATTTTTGCAAGGCTCCTTCCGCATATAACGAGTTGCTTTTGCACCTTCTGAATTACATTGCCAACCTCAGAATCAGTTCCTCTACATCCTCCGTAGACTTTCCGGCATTCAGCAGCTTATTGCGCCAGCGGAGAAGGATGCTGCGGGCATAGCGGGCTTCCTGCGGCGTCAGGGCTGAATACAACCAACATCTTGAAACTCTCGGTGACCGCAACTCTTATTCAAAGACCGACAAGGATGCTACATTCA
>ENA-USZK01001324-USZK01001324.1-human-gut-metagenome-genome-assembly--contig:-NODE-1324-length-10165-cov-7.402161_pt1 | contig 10165 bp, 7 predicted proteins | sample MGYA00250043_ERZ773534 | MGnify/ENA primary metagenome ERZ773534 (study PRJEB29103, sample SAMN06112056) | human gut metagenome | biome: human gut; feature: ankylosing spondylitis patient; material... | reverse complement strand
ACCTGCCGGCAGGTGCCGCAGGGCACGCAGTGATCCTTGCTGCGGCCGGCGATCACAATGGTGTCGAAGTCCCTGTGCCCCTCGCTGACCGCCTTGACCATGGCTGTCCGCTCGGCGCATATCGTGGCGCCGTAGGCGGCGTTCTCCACGTTGCAGCCGGTAAACACCGTCCCGTCCTTGCACAGCAGCGCCGCGCCCACCGGGAAGTGGGAATAGGGCACATAGGCGCGCTCCAGCATGGCCACCGCCATATCACAAAGCTGCTTTTCCGTCATGGTATATCCTCCTTTTATTCTCTCCGGTTTCTTCCTCGTTTATACCTCAGCTCAGCTCGGCCTTGCCGGTGTAGAGCTGGTAGTACTTGCCCTTCTGCGCCAGCAGCTCCTGATGGTCGCCGCGCTCGATGATGCGCCCGTGCTCCAGCACCAGAATGGCCTGGCTGTTGCGCACGGTGGACAGCCGGTGGGCGATGACGAACACCGTCCGCCCCTCCATCAGGGAATCCATGCCCTGCTCGATCAGCGTCTCCGTGCGGGTATCGATGGAGCTGGTGGCCTCGTCCAGTATCAGCACCGGCGGGTCGGACACCGCCGCCCGCGCGATAGCCAGCAGCTGGCGCTCGCCCTGGCTGAGGCTGCCGCCGTCCCCGGTGATGACCGTGTCATATCCCTGGGGCAGGTGGCGGATGAAGCTGTCGGCGTTGGCCAGACGCGCCGCCGCGCGGATGTCCTCGTCGGTGGCGTCCGGCCGGCCATAGCGGATGTTGTCGGCAATGGTGCCGGTGAACAGGTGGGTATCCTGCAGCACCATGCCCAGCGACCGGCGCAGGGACGCCTTCTGGATGTCCTTCACGTTGATGCCGTCGTAGGTGATGGTGCCCTCCTGCACGTCGTAGAACCGGTTGATCAGGTTGGTGATGGTGGTCTTGCCCGCGCCGGTAGAGCCAACGAAGGCGATCTTCTGCCCCGGCTTGGCGAACAGGGAGACGTCGTTGAGCACCGTCTTTTCCCCGTCGTAGGAGAAGGTCACATGGTCGAACCGCACGTCGCCCCGCAGCTCCACCAGCGTGCCGTCGGGCTTTTTCCACGCCCAGAAGCCGGTGCGCCGGCTCGTCTCCGTCAGGGTGTCGCCGTCCTTCTCCACGCGGACGATGACGGTCTTGCCCTCGTCCGTCTCCGGCTCGGCCTCCATGACGGCAAAGATGCGCTCCGCGCCGGCGATAGCCGCCAGCAGCACATTCACCTGCTGGCTGATCTGGGAGATGGGCTGGCTCACCTGCTTGACGTACAGCAGGTATGCGCCCAGGGAGCCCACGTCGAACATACCGCCGATGGCCAGCAGGCCGCCCACGCAGCAGGTAACGGCGTAGTCGATACGGGACAGGTTGGCCATGGCCGGCATCATGGCGCCGGAGTAGGTCTGGGCGGCGGTGGCCGCCGTCTGGTACGCGGTATTCAGCCCGGCGAACTGCTCGATGGCCTTGCCCTCGTGGTTGAAGACCTTGATGACCTTCTGTCCCTCCACCATCTCCTCAATATAGCCATTCATGGCGCCCAGCGCCTGCTGCTGCGCCTGAAAGCTCACGCGGCTGCGGCCGCCCACACCCTTGACCACCAGCAGCATCAGCACCAGAAACGCGAAGGTGATCAGCGTCAGCAGCCAGTTCATATACAGCATCATAGCAACAATGCCGATAAACGTCAAGGCGCAGGATACCACGCTGGCGAAGCTGGAGTTGACCATCTCCGACACGGTGTCCATGTCGTTGGTGAAGCGGCTCATCAGGTCGCCGGACTGGTGGGTGTCGAAGTACCGCAGGGGCAGGGACTGCAGTTTGTCGAACAGATCCTGCCGCAGCTGCGCCACCGTCTGCTGGGAGATGTGCACCATGATCCGGGCGTAGGCGTAGGAGCACAGACCCGACAGCAGGAACAGCCCCAGCAGCAGCGCCAGCATCTTCAGAAGGCCGGTGAAATCACCGGGCAGGATATAGTTGTTGATAATGGGCTTGAGCAGGTAACTGCTCATCACCGAGCCCACGGAGCTGATGACAAGGCATATAAACACCAGCACCAGCGACGCCTTGTAGCGCCCGATATAAGCCAGCAGCTTCTTCACCGTGCCGCGGAAGTCCTTAGGACGCTGGAAGCCGTGCCCCTGCGGGCCGTGACCGCGCCCGCCGCGCTTTGCTTCAGCCATCGATGCTCACCCCTTCCTGCTGGGAACGATAGACCTCCCGGTAAATGTCGCTTGTTTTCATCAGCTCGTCATGGGTGCCCATGGCGGAGATATGCCCGTCGTCCATGACCAGTATCAGGTCGGCATCCATGACGGACGTGACCCGCTGGGCGATGATGAGCTTGGTGCAGCCGGGCAGCGCCGTTTTCAGCGCGCCCCGGATCTTCGCATCCGTGGCGGTGTCCACCGCGCTGGTGGAGTCGTCCAGGATCAGGATCTTCGGCTTGCGCAGCACCGCGCGGGCGATGCACAGGCGCTGCTTCTGCCCGCCGGAGACGTTGGTGCCGCCCTGCTCGATATAGGTGTCGTAGCCGTCGGGCATCTTCTCGATGAACTCGTCGGCGCAGGCCAGACGGCATGCGTCCTTGATCTCCTGATCGGTGGCGTGCTCGTCGCCCCAGCGCAGATTCTCCCGGATGGTACCGGAGAACAGGGTGTTCTTCTGCAGCACCATGGCGCAGCCGTCGCGCAGCGCCTCCATGGTGTAATTCTTCACATTGTGGCCGCCCACGAACACCGCGCCGTCGTTCACGTCGTACAGCCGGGGGATCATGCTGACCAGCGTGGTCTTGGCGCTGCCGGTGCCGCCCAGGATGCCCACCGTGGCGCCGCTGGGCACGGAGAAGCTCACGTCCTCCAGATTCCAGCTCTCCGCCGTGTCGTGGTACTTGAAGTACACATGGTCAAAGCGGATGCTGCCGTCCTCCACCGTCAGGGCGGGGTCGGCGTCCTTATCGGTGATGCGCGGCTCCTCCTCCAGCACCTCCACGATGCGCTTGCCGCAGGCGATGGCGCGGGTCAGCATCATCAGTACCACGGATACCATCATCAGCGACATCAGTATCTCGCTGACGTAGGTGAAGAAGGCGATCAGGTCGCCGGAGAGCAGCGTGCCCTCCCACACATAGTGGCCGCCGATCCACAGCACCGCCGTGATGGTGCCGCCCATGAGGATCATCATCACCGGCATGAACAGCACCACGAAGCCGAAGGCGCGCTCCGCCATGCTGCGCAGCCTGTCGCTGCGCTGGGCGAACTTGGCCTTTTCCTGCTCCTCGCGGACGAAGGATTTCACCACGCGGATGGCGTTCAGATCCTCCTGCACCACCAGGTTCACGTCGTCGGTAGCGCCCTGTAAAGAGGTGAAGAACGGCCCCACCCGCTTGATGACGATGACCACCGCGATCACCAGCAGAGGGATCACCACCAGAAACACCTGGCTGAGCCGGGCGCTGATGATCAGCGCCATGACCAGCGCCGTTACCAGCATGGCGGGGGCGCGCACCAGCATGCGCATGCCCATGAAGGTGGTCATCTGCACGGAGGCCACGTCGTTTGTCAGGCGCGTCACCAGACTGGCGGTGGAAAATCGCTCGATGTTGGCGAAGGAAAACCGCTGCACCTGCTCATACTCCGCCCGGCGCAGCGCCGCGCCGAAGCCCATGGACGCTCTGGCCGCCAGCGCCGCGGCGCCTACGCCGCACGCCAGCGCCAGCAGCGCCATCAATATCATTTTCACGCCCGCCGTCAGGATATACGCCCTGTCCCCGGTGGCGATGCCCACATCCACGATGTCGCTCATCACCTGGGGCAGCAGCAGCTCCAGCACCGCCTCGCCCGCGGAGCAGGCGATGGCCAGCAGCATCAGCAGGCGGTAGCCCTTTGTATAGGGCGCCAGCTTTTTCAACATTCCGTTTCCTCCTCATCCGCCAGATTCCGCGCCGCCCGCAGGAGAAAGTCGGTAAACACCGCTTTTTCCTCCTGGCTGAAGCCCCGCTCCAGCCAGTCGTTCACCTGCCGCAGCACGTCCTGAAAATCATCGTGGAACCGCCGTCCCTCCTCTGTCAGTGACAGCAGGCGGCACCGACCGTCCCACTCGCTGACGCTGCGCCGCACCATGCCCTTTTCCTCCAGACGGTCCACAATGCCGTTGACCGTGCTGGGCTTGACCATCAGGTACCGCTCCAGCGTTTTCTGGTTCACCTGCCCGTCTGTGCCGTGCAGATACATCAGCGTCCGGCACTGCATGGGCGACACGTCGTAGCGCTTCAGCAGCTTTCCCATCAGCTTATGCACCTGATGGTCGCAGTAGCCGAACAGCGCCCCGAAGTGCTCCGGCCGCTCCTCAAAGCAGAACTTCATGGCGACCCTCCTTACTGTTTTAGAATTATTAGCACACAAAATATTAGTGTGCTAAATGATATCACCATCATTTTATAATGTCAACCGGTTTTCCCGGCGCATCTGTAAACGATCTATGAACGTGCGGGCGAGTTTGTGAATGATTTGTTAATCTTCTGTCAAACCGGTTGACTTTCCCAGGAACAGTCTGTATGATAGACTCATCCGAAAGGATACCCACCCATTGTATTTCTCTCTCCTTTTACTGCAAAAAAGGCGGCTCTGTGAGCCGCCTTTTTTCACGCCCGAATACGCCTGCCTTGCCTTTTTCCCCGCTGTGTGGTACAATAGAACGACCGACAGGCAAAATTCCGAAAAGGAGTGTTTACTATGGACAAGGAATTGCAGGATATCCTCTCCCGCGTGGATCACACGCTGCTTGCGCAGGGCGCCACCTGGAAGGAGATCAAGGCCATCTGCGATGACGGCATCAAATATGGCTGCGCCAGCGTCTGCATCCCCGCCAGCTATGTGAAGCAGGCGGCGGAATATGTGGCCGGCAAGATCGCCGTCTGCACCGTCATCGGCTTCCCCAATGGCTATGACACCACCGCCGCCAAGTGCTTCGAGGCGTCCGACGCCGTGGCCAACGGCGCGTCCGAGATCGACATGGTCATCAACATCGGCTGGGTGAAGGACGGCCTGTATGACAAGGTGCTCAGCGAGATCCGGGATGTCAAGGGTCATTGCCGCGGCAAGCTGCTGAAGGTCATTATCGAGACGTGCCTGCTGACGGACGCCGAGAAGATCGAGCTGTGCCGTGTGGTCAGCGAGTCCGGCGCGGACTATATCAAGACCTCTACCGGCTTCGGCGGCGGCGGAGCCACCCGCGAGGATGTAGCTCTGTTCAAAAAGCATGTCGCTCCCCATGTGAAGATCAAGGCCGCCGGCGGCATCGCCGACCTGAACGACGCCAAGGATTTCATCGCGCTGGGCGCCGACCGTCTGGGCACCAGCCGCATCGTCAAGGCCGTCAAGGCCATGGAGCAATAATATAGAAGTCAGGAACCATCGAAATGCTCCCGCGCTGTCATTGCGAAACCAGTCCGCAGACTGGTTGTGGCAATCCGTTTCCCTTTCCCGTGCGGACACGGATTCCCACGCCAGTGTGAGCACTGGCTCGGAATGACAGACACGGAAAAGCGCGGGAGCACAGAGCAATATCGGACAATAACAATAACAATAACAAATATTATTATAAGGAGAATTCGACCATGTCTACTCCCCATAACAGCGCCCAGGCGGGCGAGATCGCCAAGACCATCCTCATGCCCGGCGACCCCCTGCGGGCAAAATTCATTGCCGAGACATTCCTCACCGAGCCGAAGCTGGTGAACAACGTCCGCGGCGTGCAGGGCTATACCGGCACCTATAAGGGCGTGCCGGTGTCCGTCATGGCCAGCGGCATGGGCATTCCGTCCATGGGCATCTATTCCTATGAGCTGTATACCCACTACGACGTGGACAACATCATCCGCGTGGGCACCGCCGGCGCCATGCGCGCCGACATGGAGCTGGGCAGCGTGGTGGCCGGTCAGGGCGCCTGCACCAACTCCGACTTTGCCAGCCAGTACGAGCTGGGCGGCACCTTCGCCCCCATCTGCGACTTCGACCTGCTGATGGCCGCCGTGGAGAGCGCCAGGGAGCTGGGCGTCAAGATGCCCGTGGGCAATCTGTACTCCTCCGACACGTTCTATGACGCCGCCGGCCGCAACATGCGCTTTGCCAAGATGGGCGTCATGGCCGTGGAGATGGAGGCCGCCGGCCTGTACTGCACCGCCGCCTATACCGGCAAGCGGGCGCTGGCTATCTGCTCTATCTCCGACAACCTCATCACCGGCGAAGAGCTGACCCCCGAGGAGCGCCAGACCACCTTCACCAACATGATGAAGATCGCGCTGGAGGCGGCGGTCAAGATGGCTGCGAAAAAATAAACACCTGCACGGCAGCACAGCGGACGACCGCTGTGCTGTCGCCATCAGCGGTACATTTGTGCGTTTTGTAGAAACAAAGTGTAAATTTTTGATTACATTTGTTTACAATTCGCCCGCAAAATGCGCTTTTCCCTTGCCAAAGGCGAAAAACCCTGCTATAATGCACAGGGCACAGGGGGAGGAGCTTCCCCGTGCCGAGATACCGGTTTTCCCGCCGCAAGGCGTGAAAATAAAAAAATGAGGAAGGTAGAATAACTATGAAAAAGTTTCTTGCTATGATCCTGGCTCTGGTTATGGCTCTGTCCCTGGTCGCCTGCGGCGATAAGAAGGACGATACCAAGACCGATGACAACCAGGGCGACACCACCGAGACGACCTATAAGGTCGCCATGATCACCGACTACGGTGATATCACCGACCAGTCCTTCAACCAGACCACCTACGAGGCCTGCAAGGCGTTTGCCGATGCCAACAAGATCGAGTTCTCCTACTTCAAGCCCGCCGGCGATAACACCGCCGACCGTGTGGCTATGATCGAGAGCGCCATTGATGAGGGCTATAACGTCATCGTGATGCCCGGCTATGCCTTCGGCGAGGCCATTACGCAGACCGCTCCCAACTTCACCGATGTCAAGTTCATCGCGCTGGACGTGTCCGCCGGTGACCTGGGCGAGGGCTTCGTGGTTCCCGCCAACCTGTACTGCGCTGTATATCAGGAAGAGCTGTGCGGCTACATGGCCGGCTACGCTGCTGTGAAGCTGGGCTACAAGAACCTGGGCTTCCTGGGCGGCATGGCTGTCCCCGCTGTTGTCCGCTATGGCTACGGCTTCGTGCAGGGTGTTGACGCTGCTGCTGCCGAGCTGAAGCTGACCGATGTGAAGGTCAACTATGTGTATGGCGGTCAGTTCTTCGGTGATGCCGACATCACCGCTGCTATGGATACCTGGTATGCCGGCGGCACGCAGGTCGTGTTCGCTTGCGGCGGCGGTATCTACACCTCCGCTGTGGACGCTGCCAAGAAGGTCGAGGGCGCCAAGGTCATCGGTGTTGACGTTGACCAGGCCGGTGTCATCGCCAACTACGCCGCCGGCGAGGGTGCCGATCAGGCTACCATCGACGGCTACAAGGCTCTGACCGTGACCTCCGCCATGAAGGGTCTGTATCCCACCACCTATGACACCCTGACCGATGTCATCGTCAACGGCAACTGGGAGAAGTACTCCGCCAAGATCGATACGCTGGGTCTGGTCTCCGCTGACGATCCCGCTCTGAACTACGTCCAGATCCCCATGGAGTCCACCCAGTGGGCTGACGGCGCGTTCACTCAGGACGACTACAAGGCTCTGGTAAAGGCCATGTTCGACGGCACTCTGACTGTCAGCAATGACACCGAGAAGGGCGCCAAGGACTTCGCCACCGTGATCACCATTGACGATCAGGGTCAGATCAAGTAAGTCTGTACTTAACCTGTCATAAAGAAAGACCGCTTCGGCGGTCTTTCTTTTTTGCCCCGGCGGTCTTTCTTTTTTCCATTTCGGTTCCGGGAATGAAATTCAGCGGTGGAACAGGCAGATTTCACTAATTTGTCTTTGCTTTATGGGACAAAGTATAGTATACTACTATCATCTATACTGTGGTTTCCGTCCCCGCGGATGCGAAAAGCGGCGGGCCATAAAACGGAAGGGAGGGCGAAAACTTGGACACACCGTTTGCAATCGAAATGCTGCACATCACAAAGCGGTTTCCCGGTATCATCGCCAACGACGACATCACGCTTCAGCTGAAGAAGGGTGAGATCCACGCCCTGCTGGGTGAGAACGGCGCGGGCAAATCCACGCTGATGAGCGTGCTGTTCGGTCTGTATCAGGCCGAGGAGGGCATCATCAAGAAGGACGGCGTGGAGGTATCCATCAAGGATCCCAACGACGCCAACGCGCTGGGCATCGGCATGGTGCACCAGCACTTCAAGCTGGTGGAATGCTTCACCGTGCTGGACAACATCATCATGGGCGTGGAGCCCACAAAATGCGGCTTCCTGCAGAAGAAAGACGCCCGGGAGAAGGTCATCGCGCTCAGCGAGAAATACGGCCTGAAGATCGACCCGGACGCGCTGATCGAGGACATCACCGTGGGTATGCAGCAGCGCACCGAGATCCTGAAGATGCTCTACCGCGACAACGAGATCCTCATCTTCGACGAGCCGACCGCCGTGCTCACCCCGCAGGAGATCAGCGAGCTGATGCAGATCATGCGCGGGCTCGCGGCCGAGGGCAAGTCGATCCTGTTCATCTCGCACAAGCTGCAGGAGATCATGGCCGTGGCCGACCGCTGCACCGTTCTGCGCAAGGGCAAGTGCATCGGCACGGTCGAGACGAAAAATACCACCGCCGAGCAGCTCTCGGCCATGATGGTCGGGCGCAGCGTCAATTTCCACGTGGAAAAAAAGGCGAGCGCGCCGGGCGACGTGCTGCTCGACGTGCAGCACCTGACGGTCGCCTCCCGGCAGCACAAGAACGACGCCGTGCATGACGTATCGTTTCAGGTGCGCGCGGGTGAGATCGTCTGCATCGCCGGTATCGACGGCAACGGCCAGACGGAGCTGGTCTACGGCCTGACCGGTCTGGAGCCGATGGTGAGCGGAAAGATCCGCCTGTGCGGCAAGGATATTTCCAACGCCTCCATCCGGGAGCGCAGCGTGATGGGCATGAGCCACATCCCCGAGGACCGGCACAAGCACGGTCTGGTGCTCGATTATTCGCTCGAGGACAATCTGGTGCTCCAGCGCTATTTTGAGCCGGAATTCACGGACAAGGCCGGCTTTCTGCGCCGCGCCAATATCCACGCTTACGCCGAGCGCCTGATCGACGAATACGACATCCGCTCCGGTCAGGGCGCGGCTACCATCACGCGCAGCATGTCCGGCGGCAACCAGCAGAAGGCCATCATCGCCCGCGAGGTCGATAAGGACCCGCAGCTGCTCGTTGCCGTGCAGCCCACCCGCGGCCTTGACGTCGGCGCGATCGAGTATATCCACAAGCAGATCGTGGCCGAGCGCGACAAGGGCCGTGCGGTCCTGCTCGTCAGCCTTGAGCTGGACGAGGTCATGAACCTGTCTGACCGCATCCTCGTGATTTACGAGGGGGAGATCGTCGGTGAATTCGACCCGAAAAAGACCACTGTCGAGGAACTGGGCCTGTATATGGCCGGTGCCAAAAAGCAAGGGGAGGCGAAAGCATGAGCAAACAGAATAAACAGCCGCTTCTGCAGCGTCCCGCCGTTGTAGGGGTCTTGGCCAGCCTTTTGTCTATCGTCGTCGGTCTGGTGCTGGGCTTTGTACTGCTGGTCCTGCTGAATCCCGGTGCCGCCGTGGGCGGTATGAGAGCTATGCTGGCCACCGGCTTTTCCAGCATGGACAAACTCGGCAAGGTGCTGTACCAGGCGGCACCCCTGATGATGTGCGGCCTGTCCGTCGGCTTTGCGTTCAAGACGGGCCTGTTCAACATTGGTGCGTCCGGCCAGTACACGATGGGCGCTTTCTTCTCGCTGCTGTGCGCCATTCAATTCCAGCTGCCGTGGTACGTCTGCCTGCTGGCGGGCGCTGTCGGCGGTGCGATCTGGGGCATCTTCCCCGGCCTGTTCAAGGCATACTTTAACGTCAACGAGGTCATTACCTCCATCATGTTCAACTGGATCGGCATGTACCTCGTCAACCTGATTCTGGCCAACTCGCCCAAGATGCTGGCTTCCGGCTGGGGCGCTTCCAACTCGGACCGTACCGCGGCGCTGTCTGCCGCCAACCCCGGCGCCATCCT
>ENA-USZK01001320-USZK01001320.1-human-gut-metagenome-genome-assembly--contig:-NODE-1320-length-10209-cov-7.988650_pt1 | contig 10209 bp, 8 predicted proteins | sample MGYA00250043_ERZ773534 | MGnify/ENA primary metagenome ERZ773534 (study PRJEB29103, sample SAMN06112056) | human gut metagenome | biome: human gut; feature: ankylosing spondylitis patient; material... | reverse complement strand
TGTTTCTCCGCCACGTGGGGCTTGCCCGCGTTGTGCTGTTCCATCTTACCGGCACGGCTGCCGCAGCCCATGCCGATGTTCTTCAGGCAGCCGCCGAAGCCCGCCTCCTCGTGCCCCTTGAAATGGGTCAGGGAGATGAACACGTCCGCGTCCATGACGGCGCGGCCGATCTTGGCATTCTTCACATACTCGCCGCCCGCCACGGGCACCTCCACCTCGTCGCTGCCCTTCAGACCGTCGGCAATGATGATCTGGCAGCCGGTGGTCATGGGGTTGAAGCCGTTGAGCATGGCGCTGTCCATGTGATCCAGCGCGTTCTTCCGCCCGCCTACATACAGGGTGTTGCAGTCCGTCAGGAACGGCTTGCCGCCCCGCTCCTTCACAAAGTCCGCCACCGTCCGCGCCCAGTTGGGGCGCAGGAAGGCCAGATTGCCCGGCTCGCCGAAATGCAGCTTGATGGCCACGAACTTGTCCTGAAAATCAATGTCGCCCATGCCGGCGGTCTTCATGAGCCGCGTCAGCTTCTGCTGCAGATTTTCATGCATATCCGCCCGCAGGTCGGCAAAGTATACCTTGGAAGCCATAAAAAGCCCTCACTTTCACGGTTTTTGTGAGGTAAGTATACCACATCCGCGGAAAATGTGCTATACTGATTTTCACAGGAGGTGTGCCATGCGAATTCTGACCCATACCGTCACCGAGGCCGATAGCGGGCAGACCGTCCGGCAGCTGCTGGGACGCCTGTGGCACATCTCCGGCGGCTTCCTCAGCCGGCTGAAGTTCCAGGGCGCCATCACGGTCAACGGTGCACCCGTCACCGTGCGGTTCGTGCCCCGCCCCGGCGACCTGCTGGCCGCCGATGTGTCCGACCTGCCCGGCGAGAACCCCCACATCCAGCCGGTGGACTACCCGCTGGATATCCTGTACGAGGACGAGGATCTGCTGCTGATCAACAAGCCCGCCGGTATTGCCATGCACCCCGCCGCGCTGACGGAGGAGCCGGTCACCATAGCCGGCGCTGTGGCGCACTATCTGCGCACCGACTGCTTCCACGCCGTCAACCGCCTTGACCGGGGCACCACCGGCGTTATGGCCGCCGCCAAGACCGGCTATATCCACGCCCTGTGCATGGCGCAGCTCCACACAGACGCCTTTCAGCGGGATTACCGCGCCGTGTGCGAGGGCGTGCCGGTGCCCGGCGGGGGCGACATCGACCTGCCGCTGGGACGGGCGGAGGGGTCGCTGCTGAAGCGCTGTCCTGACCCGCAGGGGCTGCCCGCCCACACCCATTACGAGGTGCTGGCGGCAGCCAACGGACGCGCCCTGCTGCGGCTGACTCCCACCACCGGGCGCACCCACCAGCTGCGGGTGCATCTGGCCGCCATCGGCCATCCCCTCACCGGCGACTGGCTCTACGGCACCGAGGATCGGGCGCTGATCGCCCGCCCGGCGCTGCACAGCTACCATCTGGTCATGCGCCACCCTCTTACCGGCTCAAGCATCGACGTTACCGCGCCCCTGCCGGAGGATATGCAGGCACTGCTGCGGTAATGTTCAAAAAAATGACATGACTTTTGCCCGCTCATGCGGTATACTGTTCATAATTTCTATCACAACAGGAGGACATTCCCCTTGAAAAAGATCTATGACGGGGTGCAGCGGTTCTGCGCCGCCCATCCCCGGTTCGGCATCTCCAACCTGATGCGCGTGATCGTGGCGGGCAACGTGGCGGTGTATGTGCTGATGCTGCTGACCCAGTCCAACGATGTCAACGCGCTGAATTTCCTGACCTTCAACCTCCACGCACTGCTGCGGGGCGAGGTGTGGCGGCTGGTGACGTTCGTATTCGTTCCGGCCTATTCCTCTCCCTTCTCCCTGCTGATCAGTCTGTATTTCTACTACTGGATCGGCTCCACGCTGGAGCGGCAGTGGGGCACGGCCAAGTTCAACCTGTACTACATCAGCGGTATGCTGCTGACGGTGCTGGGCACGGTTCTGGCCAGCCTGATCACCGGCAACTACTACCTGACCGTGGCGGGCACAAATTATGTCAACCTGTCCATGTTCTTCGCCTTTGCCGTCCTGTTCCCCAATGCGCAGGTGCTGCTGTTCTTCATCATCCCGGTGAAGATGAAGTGGCTGGCGTATCTGGACGGCGCGCTGTTCGCCTTTGACATCATCAGCGCCATTGGCCGGCATAGCTGGGGCGGCGTGGTGCTGCCCATCGTGGCGCTGCTGAACTTCGCCGTGTTCATCTGGCCGGAGGTACACTATCTCCGCCAGCGCACCCAGTATCAGGCCTCCCGCAAGACCGTGCAGTTCCGGCAGGCACAGCAGCAGCAAGCCCGCCAGCAGGAGCAGCAGGGCTATCACCACAAGTGCGCCGTCTGCGGCAAGACCGACACCGACTATCCCGATATGCAGTTCCGGTATTGCAGCAAGTGCGCCGGGTACCACTGCTTCTGTCAGGATCACATCTTCAACCACGTACACTTCACAGAGGAATAGCGTAAGAGCCAGAGAGCCGTCTCACCGAGACGGCTCCTTTTACATATTACATATTTTACATAAATCTTAAAGAATGCTGCATAACTGTAAGTTGACACCGGCGGTGTTTTTAGCTAAAATGTCCATGCAAACGGGCTGATCTGCCCAAAAATCCGGAAACGCAACCGCCGGTTGACAGATTTCCCCGCCCGGTTTATAGACCGCAACCGCCGGAAACCGTATGATAGCGCCATACAAAACACGCGGCAATACGCCGCAGACATGAAGGAGGAGCTGTCATGATCATTGCTGACAAGATCGTATCCCTGCGCAAGAGGGCAGGCTGGAGCCAAGAGGAGCTGGCGGAGAAGCTGGGCGTCACCCGCCAGTCCGTTTCCAAGTGGGAGGGCGCTCAGTCGGTGCCCGATATGGATAAGGTGGTGTCCATGAGCCGTCTGTTCGGCGTTACCACCGACTATCTGCTGAAGGACGAGCTGGAGGAGGATGCGCCCTGCGCCGCGGCGGAGGACAACGACCCGCCCCTGCGCCGCGTCACCATGGAGCAGGCATCCGCCTACCTCGCCCTGCGCAAGGCCGCCGCGCCGAAGGTCGCCGCGGCCACGGCGCTGTGCATCGTATCGCCGGTAACGCTGCTTCTGCTGTCCGCCCTCAGCGAGAGCGGCCGCTTCGGTATCTCCGGAAACGCCGCCGCGGGCATCGGCCTGTGCGTGCTGCTGGTGCTGGTGGCCGTGGCCGTGAGCCTCTTCCTGCGCACCGCCGCGCAGGTGCGGGAGTTCAAATTCCTGGAGGAGGAGCCGTTTGAGACGGAATACGGCGTAGACGGTATGGTGCGCCAACGGCAGCAGGAGTATAAGGACACCAACACCCGGCTCACCACCGTGGGCGTGGTGCTATGCGTGCTGGCGGCGGTGCCGCTGTTCGCTGTCATGTGCATCGACGGCGCTGACCTGCTGTATGTGGGTGCAGTGTGCGCTCTGCTGGCGCTGGTGGCTGTCGGCTGTCTGGCACTGGTCACCACCGGGGTGTATCAGGGCGCTATGGAGCAGCTGCTGGAGGAGGGCGACTACACCCGTCCCCAGAAAAAGCACCACAAGCTGCGCGGCACCGTCACCATGATCTACTGGCTGGCGGCCACAGCCGTGTTCCTGCTGTACACCTACGGCCCCCACGGCAACGGCCAGCCCCGGTACAGCTGGATCATCTGGGCGGTGGCGGGCGTGCTGTATGCCGCCGTTATGGGCATCGTTCGCATCATCAGCCGCAGCCGCGGCTGAATCACGCCCCAACGGGGCATTGTTATAGAGATAGCGGAGAGAAAATAAGGAGGAACCCTCATGCTGGACATTCAACATCTGACCAAGACCTACGGCGAGAAGAAGGCCGTGGACGACCTGACGCTGCACATCGCCCCCGGCGAGATCTACGGCTTTATCGGGCACAACGGCGCAGGCAAGACCACCACCCTGAAATCCGTGGTGGGCATCCTGCAATTCGATCAGGGCGAGATCACCATCGGCGGCAAGTCCATCAAGACCGACCCGCTGGCCTGCAAGCGCCTGCTGGCCTATATCCCCGACAACCCCGACCTGTACGACTACATGACGGGCATCAAGTACCTGCACTTTATCGCCGACGTGTTCGGCGTGGACGCCCAGACCCGGCGGGAGCGCATCCGCACCTATGCGGACACCTTCGAGCTGACCGGCGATCTGGCACAGCCCATCGCCGCCTACTCCCACGGCATGAAGCAGAAGCTGGCCATCATCGCCGCGTGGCTCCACGACCCCCGGCTCATCGTTATGGATGAGCCCTTCGTGGGGCTTGACCCCAAGGCCGCCCACACCCTAAAGGGCATGATGCGGCAGGTGTGCGACAACGGCGGCGCTATCTTCTTCTCCACCCACGTGCTGGAGGTGGCGGAAAAGCTGTGCGACAAGGTGGCCATCATCAAGGGCGGCAGGCTCATCCGCTCCGGCACCATGGAGGAGGTCAAGGGCGACGACTCTCTGGAAGAGGTATTTCTGGAGCTGGAGGAGGATGCGTAATGGTCAATGTCCTCCTGAAAAAGCAGCTGTTTGAGATATTCCGCAGCTACTTCTACGACGCAAAAAAGAACAGACCCCGCTCCAAGGCCTCCACCATTCTGTTCTTCGTCCTGTACGCGGTGCTGATGATAGGCTTCGTCGGCGGCATGTTCGCGCTGCTGGCGTGGAGCATCTGCCAGCCGCTGGTATCCTCCGGCATGGGGTGGCTGTATTTCACGCTGTTTGCCGGGCTTGCCATTCTGCTGGGCGTGTTCGGCAGCGTGTTCAACACCTTTTCCTCCCTGTATCAGGCCAAGGACAACGACCTGCTGCTGAGCATGCCCATCCCCATCCGGGCGATACTGGCATCCCGGCTGCTGGGCGTGTATCTCATGGGGCTGATGTTCTCCGGCGTGGTGCTGCTGCCCGCCGTGATCTTCTACTGGTGCGCCGCCGACGCATCCCTATCCGCCATCGCGGGCGGCGTGCTGCTGGTGCTGGCGGTATCCCTGTTCGTGCTGGTGCTCTCCTGCGTGCTGGGCTGGGTGGTGGCTAAGATCTCCGCCAAGCTCAAGCGCAAGAACTTCCTGACGGTGTTCATCGCGCTGGTGTTCTTTGGCCTGTACTACATGGTCTGCTTCCGGGCGTCCGACCTGCTGAATGAGCTGCTGGCCAACCTGACGGCGGTAGGCGACGCCGTCCGGGGCGCGGCCTATCCCCTGTATCTGCTGGGACGCATGGGCGAGGGCGACTGGCTGGCCATCGCCTTTGTGATGGCCGTGACGCTGGCGCTGTGCGCCCTGACCTATCTGGTGCTCAGCCGCACGTTTATCGGCATCGCCACCGCCTCCGGCGCCACCGCCAAGGCGGAGTACCGGGAAAAGGCGGTCAAGGCCGCCGGTGCGTCCTCCGCCCTGCTGCGGAAGGAGTTCGGCCGCTTCACCTCCAGCCCCAACTATATGCTCAACTGCGCTCTGGGCACGGTGATGCTGCCCATTATGGGCGTTTTGCTGCTGGTGAAGGCCGGCGAGCTTCTGCCTGTGGTGTATGAGATCGCCGGCGGCGAAGCGCCCGGCTTCCTGCCGGTGATGCTGTGTGCGGCGCTGTGTCTGGTCGGCTCCATGAACGACACAGCCGCCTCCTCCGTGTCGCTGGAGGGCAAGAACCTGTGGCTGGCGCAGTCCCTGCCGGTGACGGCGTGGCAGCTGCTCCGCGCCAAGTTGCTGGTGCAGCTGCTGGTGACGGGCATCCCCATGGCGGTCACCTCCGTGCTGGTGCTGCTGGCTATCCGTCCCGCTCTGCAGGAGGCCGTGCTGCTGGTGGTGCTGCCGCTGCTGTTCGTGTGGCTGTCGGCGGAGTTCGGCCTGCTGATGGATCTGAAGCGCCCCAATCTGGTCTGGACAAACGAGATCACGGTCATCAAGCAGCGCATCACGGTGCTGCTGGTGATGCTGGCCGGGTGGCTGTACGCCGCCGCCATCGCCGCGCTGTACTTCGTGGTCGGCGCCGATATGGGCGCGGCGTGGTACCTGCTGGCGTGGTCGGTGCTGACGGCGGCGCTGGCTGTCCTGCTGCGCCGGTGGCTGCGCCGCAGCGGAAGCCGACTGTTAGGCCGCCTGGCATAAGAAAACATACGCCGTAAAAGGCGCGTTTCGCCGCCCTATAATTGTGGCGGATATGTTAATTTCATCCCCGTCCCGCAGAAGTGGGACGGGGATTTTTGCAGTTCCGGCGCATCTGCTTATAGACACTTTGGGCAAAATGTGGTAGGGTAACTTATTCAACAAAGTGCACAGAGGAGGCTTTTTCATGAACGAGGTCAAGTCCCCCAAGAAACCGCTTATTTACTACTATCTGGCGGCTATCCTGCTGGTGGTGCTGTTCAACATGCTGGCCATGCCGTGGCTGGCGGAGCACCAGATCCAGGAGGTGGATTACAACACTTTCGTCTCCATGACCGAGAAGAAGGAGATCGGCAAGGTGGAGATCCAGCAGCAGAGCAACCGTATCCTGTTCACCGACAAGGACGAAAAGACCATCTACAAGACGGCCATCGTGCCCGACGACGGCATGGTGCAGCGCCTGCTGGACGCGGGCATCTCCACCACCGGCGAGGAGATCGAGCAGACCTCCCTGCTGACGGACATTCTGGGCTGGGTGCTGCCGCTGGTGCTCTTCATCGCCATCGGGCAGCTGGTTTCCCGCAGTCTGATGAAGAAAATGGGCGGCGGAGGCAACTCCATGATGTTCAACATGGGCCGCTCCGACGCCAAGATCTACGTCAAATCTGCCGAGGGCATCAAGTTTGACGATGTGGCCGGTGAGGACGAGGCCAAGGAGAATCTGCAGGAGGTGGTCAACTACCTCCACGACCCCAGCAAGTACAAGGAGATCGGCGCCTCCATGCCCAAGGGCATCCTGCTGGTGGGCCCTCCGGGCACCGGCAAGACCATGCTGGCCAAGGCCGTGGCCGGCGAAGCCAACGTGCCCTTCTTCTCCATGTCCGGCTCGGAATTCGTGGAGATGTTCGTGGGCATGGGCGCCTCCAAGGTGCGTGATCTGTTCAGTCAGGCCAAGGAGAAGGCGCCCTGCATCGTGTTCATCGACGAGATCGACGCCATCGGCCAGAAGCGCAGCGGCGGCCAGTACGGCGGCAACGACGAGCGGGAGCAGACCCTGAACCAGCTGCTCACCGAGATGGACGGCTTCGACAGCAGCAACGGTGTTATCATTCTGGCGGCCACCAACCGTCCGGAGTCCCTCGACCCGGCGCTGACCCGTCCGGGGCGCTTCGACCGCCGCGTGCCGGTGGAGCTGCCCGACCTACTGGGGCGCGAGGCCATATTGAAGGTACACGCCAAAAAGATCAAGATCGCCGAGGACGTGGATTTCAACAAGGTGGCGCGGATGGCCTCCGGCGCCTCCGGCGCGGAGCTGGCCAACATCGTCAACGAGGCGGCGCTGCGCGCCGTCCGGGACGGCAGGCGCTTTGCGACCCAGGCCGATCTGGAGGAGAGCATCGAGGTGGTCATCGCGGGCTATCAGAAGAAGAACGCCATCATGACCGACCACGAGAAGAAGATCGTGTCCTACCACGAGATCGGCCACGCGCTGGTGGCCGCGCTGCAAAGCCACTCCGCCCCGGTGCAGAAGATCACCATCGTGCCCCGCACCTCCGGTGCGCTGGGCTACACCATGCAGGTGGAGGAGGGCAACCACTACCTGATGACCCAGGAGGAGATGGAGAACAAGATCGCCACCCTCACCGGCGGCCGCGCCGCCGAGGAGACGGTGTTCGGCTCCATCACCACCGGTGCCTCCAACGATATCGAGCAGGCCACCAAGCTGGCGCGCGCCATGATCACCCGCTACGGCATGAGCAAGGACTTCGACATGGTGGCGCTGGAGACTGTCACCAACCAGTATCTGGGTGGCGACGCGTCGCTGGCCTGCTCCGCCGACACCCAGACGGAGATTGACCGGCAGGTGGTGGAGCTGGTGAAGCAGCAGCACGAAAAGGCGCTGAAGATCCTCGCCGACAACCGCGCCAAGCTGGACGAGCTTGCCAGCTTCCTGTACGAGAAGGAGACCATCACCGGCGAGCAGTTCATGGAGATACTGAATAAATAAAAGCAGCACGCCCCCGGCATAGCCGGGGGCGCACTTTGGAGAAATACCGTATGAAATTCATCACTATACTGGCCGTCACGTTCTTCGCCGGCATGGGCGCCGGTCTGGGCACCGGCTTTGCCGGCATGAGCGCCGCGGCGGTCATCAGCCCCATGCTCATCACATTTCTGGGCATGGATCCCTATATGGCCGTGGGCATCGCGCTGGCATCGGACGTGCTGGCCAGCGCCGTCTCCGCCTACACCTATCATAAAAACAAGAATCTGGACGTGCGCAACGGCCTTATCATGATGGCGGCGGTGCTTCTGTTCACCGTGGTGGGCAGCTATATTGCCAGCCTTCTCCCCTCCCACACCATGGGAGGCTTCTCCGTATTCATGACCTTCCTGCTGGGCGTCAAGTTCATCGTCCGCCCCGTTATGACCACCAAGGAGGCCATGCAGGGCGTATCCGCCAAGAAGCGCGCCGTTCAGTCCGTTGTGTGCGGCATTCTGATCGGCTTTATCTGCGGCTTCGTGGGCGCGGGCGGCGGCATGATGATGCTGCTGATCCTGACCAGCGTGCTGGGCTACGAGCTGAAAACCGCCGTGGGCACCAGTGTGTTCATCATGACCTTCACCGCGCTGACCGGTGCCATTTCCCACTTTACCATCGGTGGCGCACCGGACTGGACAGTTCTTTCCCTGTGCGTGGTGTTCACGCTGCTCTGGGCGCGGATCGCGGCGGTATTTGCCAACAAAGCCGCGCCGAAGACCCTGAACCGCGCCACCGGCATTGTCCTTGTGCTGCTGGGCGCCGTTATCATGGGCTTCAACCTGCTGAAATAACGCCCGGCAAGCAGCAAAAAACGCGCCCCCGGCATAGCCGGGGGCGCGTTTTTTACTTATTCTGTTCGTACAGCACGGCCAGACCCCGCAGGATCAGGTCGGCGGCCATGTGCATCTCATGGCGGCAGGCTGGCGCGATGACCGGTGCAATGCCGCCGGTGGCCACCACTGTGGCGCGGCAGCCCAGCTCGGATTCCATCCGGTCGATCATGCCGTCCAGCAGCAGCGCCGAGCCCAGCACGCAGCCGCTCTGCATGCAGCCCAGCGTGTCCGTGCCGATGGCCTTTTCCGGCACCGCCAGCGGAATATCCGGCAGCAGCGCCGTGCCGCCTGCCAGCGCCGACAGCGCCAGATTTGCGCCCGGCAGGATCGCTCCTCCCCGGAACGCGCCCTGCGCGTCCAGCACCGAAATGGTGGTGGCGGTGCCCATGTCGATCAGCAGCAGCGGCGGCCGGTACAGATCCAGCGCGCCCACCGCAGCCGTCAGCAGGTCGGCGCCCAGCGTCTCCGGGTGCTTGATCATCACCGGCACACGGCAGCGGACGTTCCCGCCCACCACCAGCGGCTCTTTCCCGGTCAGCAGCCGCGCCGCGCCCTGTAAGGCGCGGGTCACGGGGGGCACCACCGAGGAGATGATGACCTGCTCCACGTCCCGCCTGTCCACCTCCGCCAGCTCCAGAAGCTGGCTGAGCGCCACGGCGTAATCGCCCACGGCGCTGCCGCGCCGGGTGGCGATGCGGAAGCTGCGGCGCACCTCGCGCCCCTCCATCAGCCCTACGACCACGTGGGTGTTGCCCACGTCCAGTGCAAGCAGCATACGAACAGCCTCCCGTTTTATGCGTTGGTCTTGCGTGCGGCCAGCTTTCCCCGGCTGTACATGACCGCCTTGGCGATGGCGGCGCCGGTGATCAGGCTCACCGCGCCCTCCACAAGCCCGTTGACGCCCACGAAGGCGATGACGAACAGGAAGGCGTTGGAGCTGCCGAGGGCGGCCACAAAGCCCTGAATGTACTCCGTGTGATAGAAGCACAGGCACAGCGTGGACATAAACAGCACCGTATTGCACAGCGCGCCGATCAGTCCCGCCGCGCCGAAGGACCACAGATTGCTCTTGTCCAGCTTGTTCAGCCCCTTGAAGCTGAGGCCGCACAGCCAGCCCGCCAGAATACGGGTGGGCACGCACACCAGGAACGTGTAAAGCGGGTTGATGCCCAGCAGCA
>ENA-USZK01001317-USZK01001317.1-human-gut-metagenome-genome-assembly--contig:-NODE-1317-length-10228-cov-3.577480_pt1 | contig 10228 bp, 4 predicted proteins | sample MGYA00250043_ERZ773534 | MGnify/ENA primary metagenome ERZ773534 (study PRJEB29103, sample SAMN06112056) | human gut metagenome | biome: human gut; feature: ankylosing spondylitis patient; material... | reverse complement strand
AGCCTCGCCGTGGCGGGGGAAACGCTCTATTACCTCTCAAAGGTCGGCATCATGGCGTACAGCGGCGGCATGCCGCGCTGCATCTCCCACACGCTGGGCGACGATGTGCGCCTCTCTGACGCGGTGGGAGGGAGCGACGGCCTCAACTACTACGTGAGCCTGAAAGAGGATGGCAAGGCGGCGTTGTACTGCTACAGCAGCGAGAACGGCGTGTGGCATAAGGAAGATACGCTTGCCGTGGTGCAAATGGCCTATTCGGGCGGTATCATGGCCTTAGTAGACGGTGGGTGCGTGCTGCTGGGGAATCCGGCAGATATCCCGACCGGCGCAACACGCGAGGGCGCTGTTATTAGCGAGGCGGAGTTTGCCGACTATGACGGCGGCTCATTCGACGCGAAGCACGTGCAGCGCGTTCGGGCGCGGCTGGAATGCGAAAAGGGCGCAACGGTCGTGTTCCTTGTCAAGTTCGACGGCGGCGCGTGGGAAGAGGTCGACCGCTGCGGGGCACAGGAGAAAGACGTTTTCACTCTCGACTGCCCGATCCGCCGCTGCGACCACTTTAGATTAAAAATCAAAGCCACAGGAGAATACCGGCTCTATGCGCTCGAGTACGAATACGTGACGGGCGGCAGAAAGTGAGGGGACAATGGCAGACAATTTCAAACACAAGAATACAGACCTGACGCTCATCAACGATTCGGGGGACCTTGATCTCATCCGGCAGTATACCGAGGCATACAACAAGGCATATGCCGATGGAGACAAGGCGGGCCAGCAGGCGGCGCACGACGCAGCGGAGAAAATTCGCGCGAAGTACGACTATTCCGGCGGCGTGGACGGCAGCAAGTACATCAAACTCGGCACGGGCGCGAGCCCTGCAAAGGCTGACACGAGCTGGCTCGATAAGCTGGGCGACAGCAACTACAACTACGATCAGAGCGGGCAGATCAGCGCAAAGCTCGACGCGCTGCTGAATCGCACGCCGTTTTCCTACGACGCGGCGAGTGACCCGCTCTATCAACAGTATCGCAAGCAGTACACGCGCGAGGCAGACCGCAGCGCTGAGGATGTGCTCGGCAAGGCGGCAGTGATGACGGGCGGGATGCCGTCCACGGCGGCGGTGGCAGCGAGCCAACAGGCGAGCGACTACCAGATGAGCCAGATGACGGACAAGATCCCCGAGCTACAGCAGCTTGCCTATAGCATGTATCAGGATAAATTGAGCGGCGACCGCGCCGACTTGAATACGCTGATTGGGATTGAGGACAACAACTACAACCGCTGGCTGGCTGACCGCAATTACCTCTATCAGCTCGCGCGCGATCAGGTGGGTGACCAGCAGACGGCGGATGCGCTGGCGTATCAGAAGCAGCAGGACAAGCTCAACTATAACTACCAGAAGGAACGCGACGCCATCGAGGACGCACGCTATAATGCGGAATGGCAGTATAAATTGCAGCAGGCCGCGCTGCAGGCGGCACAGAGAGCGAGCGGTGGCACAAGACGCTCCACCAACGTGACGGCTCCACCGAGCGAGGCGGATTATAACGGCCTGTTCGCGGCGGCACAGGAGAGCGGCTATCCGAAGAGCTTCATCTCCAACAACTATAAGAAGTACGGCTTTTCCTCTTCAAGCAGTTTGTATGACGATTATGAGAGCTGGCTCGAGGGGCAGGGCGGCGGCAGCGGAAGCGGCAGCAGCGGCAAGACACTGCCGCAGGGTCAGTTTATTGCTCTACTGAGCGGATTCAACACGTCGCTGAAAAACGGTGAAGGCGAGCGTATCCTTTCGACGCTCGACAAGGCATGGCCGCTGATGACGAGTGATCAGAAGGCAGAAATGCAGAAGCTGCTGACGCAGTACGGCTATTCCTACGAGGAGGGCTAAATGGGACGATTAGTAAAAGCGAATCCGGAAGTGGAAGCGAGCAAGGGCCAGACGACGGTTGTTGGAACCGGCACGCACGGCAGGCTTGTGAGAACGGGGGATGTGCAGCGCACATCCCCTACGGGCAATGTGGTGCAGAAGAAGCCGACAGTGCAACCGAGCGAGGCGGCAACGATTCCCGCAAAGGCGAGCAGCCCCATGCTCCGCCGGCAGCAGACACCGGACACACGGACGTCATATCAAAAGGCACTGGACGAGGCGATGATGAAACGCGCGGCGGCGGATCGGAAGAACCGGGAGCGGGGGCGCAGGAGCTCCAGCCGCTCGCACGCGCAGGAAGTGCGCGAGATCACCGGAGACCGCACAAAGACTGACGTCGGCTCGCTTGTCAAGAGCGCGGCGGCTGGCTATGCGGCAGATATGGTCGGCGCTGCCGACACACTGTTGCGCGCGCCGAGCGGACTGAACTACGCGGCGAGCCAGGAGCGCAGAGAGATCGAAGCCTCGAAAAAGAACATCGCCGCCTATACCGAAAAGCTCAAGGCGGCGAAGACCGAGGAGGAGCGCCAGCAGTGGCAGACGCTCATTGACCGCAACAAGCGCCTCATTGAAATCAACAGCGAATACGCGGGCAAGCAGACCGAGAATTACCGCAACCTGACAAAGGGCGCGCAGGAGACCTTGCAGCGCACCTATCAGAATCTCCGTTCCAGCGCCGCAGAAAACATGCAGAAAGCGAACGAGGGGCAAAACGACGTCGGTCAGCTGCTGAACAATGTTGCGGTCGCGGGCATGCAAATGGGCGCGGATATCGCCGCGGGCCTTGGCAGGGCGACGGTTCCAATGGCGACGCGCGTATTCGGCGGAAGTTCGCAAGAGGCCATGGAGGAAGGCATTCAGCCGGATATGACGGACGCAGAGCGCCTTGATATGCAGAACCGTGCGTTGCTGTACGGCGCGGGCAGCGCGGGGGTAAGCGTCCTGTCAGAGAAGCTTTCGAACGTAGCCGCCCCGTTCAAAAAGGCGTTCGGCAGCGGCGTTCTGGATAAGGCGATCAACAGAGCTGTTGCAAAGATGGGGAACAATGCCGCCGGTAAAATTGCAATGTCGTTCGCCTCGGAAGGCTTTGAAGAAATGTTCGAGGATGCAGTGCAGCCGGTTCTGCAAAGCATCTACAACGGGCAGAGCGTCGGGGAAAATTACAGCGAGCTCGAAATCTCCGACATGCTTTACGATGGGCTCGTCGGCGGCATCCTCGGCGGGCTTGGCGGCGGCGTGGAAGTGGCGGCAAATCGCTTCGCGCGCTTCGATAATTCCCTCGGCGAGAGTGGGCGCAAGGCGATTCGCGGCTCGTACCAGGAGGGCAAGGACACGGCGGAGCACGTGAAGGACTTTATCCCTGCCTACAATGCGGGCGTGGAGGGCAAGGCGAACCCGAACCCGACGAATGAGACGGCCTATGCAGGCTATATTGCCGGACAGAACGACGCAAAGGCCGAGGCACGCAAGAAGACCTTTGCGCAGGAGAGCGACGGCGGCAGCGGCCTTGTCTATGATGACTACGTTTCACGTGAAATGGACAGTGCGACGGCAGACGAGATCAACACCGTCGCAAAGGCGCTCGGCGTGCGCGTGCGCATGGCTGACGCGGTGCGTGGAGGCACGGCTAACGGCGTGATCGAGGGCAATGAGATTCGGATTGCAAAGGACGCACAGGACCCCGTGATGCAGGTTGTCGGCCATGAGTGGACACACCGTGTGCAGGAGCTTGCGCCCGAGCAGTACACAGCGTTCCGCGATGCCATCATGGAAGACCCCGACGTCGCCGAGGCGGCGAACATTCTGCATGAGCAGTATAACCGCATGGGGGTTGAGATCAGCGTGGATGAAGCGCTGGACGAGGCCGCGGCGAACTACGCGGGCGAGATGATCGCCAACACGGACGTGCTGAACGAGTTTATCCGCAGGCACAGTGAAGACCGCACGTTGCTTGAAAAGCTGCGCGACGCGATCCGCGAGATCGTTGGCAAGTTGACCGGCAAGGCGAAACAGCAGGCACAGACAGCGGATGGGCTTTTGCAGCAGGCATTTGAAGCGGCGGCGCAGAACAGCAAAAATGCCGCCACAGAGGGCGGCACGCGCTTTGACTTAAAGGGTAAGAACAAGGACGGCGTCGAGGTCTACGAAACCGGCGAGGATGTCAAGAAAATGTCCTACAAAGAGCGCATGGAAGCCTTTATGGATATCATGCGCAACGAATACGCGGGGCGCACGGCCAAGTTCAGCGACGGCAACAGCACCTACTACGCGAAGTTTGATGAAGCAGACCTTCGCAAGAATGTGTACGGCGATAAAAAATCCTCTCAAAAGGGATGGAAGGCGAAAATCAATACCGGAGCGGATGGCAGCATCTTTGAGCTTGTAGAAAACGCGACCTACAACGGAGGTAAGGCCGAGCAGGGGAAGAAAACGCAGGCACATCAAAATCTGACCGGCTGGGAGTATTTCGTCAAGACCGTGCAGATCGATGGACAGGTGTATGACCTGCTGGCAAATGTAAGAAAAAAGCCTGACGGAGAATTTGTCTACTCCATCCAGCTTAATGAAAATAAAAATAAAGCATCGGCACCGCCCCTTCAGTACCGAAATGGTACAGCTAAAGCGAATAATCGCCCTGTTGGGGTGTCCACCAATGCTTCTGAAAGTAGTGTACCCCAAAACGGAGAGAATGTCAAGAAGCGTTATTCACTGAAAGAGTACACCGATGAAGAGAAGAAGCAGCACCGCAAGGACGCGGACGAGTATTTCGGGCATACCTACAAGTGGTCGGAGACCGGATACATCCTGACGAACGGTAAGAAACTTGACTTCTCCGGCAGGCACGAAGGCGGCCCCGGCGGATATCGCACGGTCGACCACCGAGATATCCGCGACGCGCTGGGCGATGACTACGGCGGCAGCGATTACAGCGGCAGCATGGTTCAGTTTATGAGCGAGGGCAATATCCGTATTTCGCCGGAAAGCGGCGGCATTAACCTCTCTGTTATGCCAACAAAGAATCAGCTTGATTCTCTTTCTGATTTTATCAGCCACAATCGCGGTGAGGTCATTCTTGACCTTGATTCGCCTGACGGGCAGACGGTATCGAGCACGGAATACCCGTGCGGCACGCACGCGAACAAGGTTCTTGCGGACATCAAGGCCTATTTTGAGGACGGAACAACGCCGCAGGTATCGAGCCTTGCGCAGTTTCTATCCCTCAAGGGCACGGAGAACGCGCAGGAGATTGCGGCGCTCAAGCGTGAGAATGAGACCTTGCGTCAGCGCGTGGACTACTGGAAGGGGCAGACGCGACGCAGTGACGGCGTTCGCACCGACAGCAAGAGTGTGGAAAAGGCGGCAAAGGAACTGACGCGACGCTACGGTGCGGAGATCGATAGTGGCGAGATCGCAGGCGACCTTGCAAGCCTGTATGACTACATTGCACGCGGCGGCGACGAGACCGGCGAGCTGACCTACACCGAGGCGAGAAGCCGCGCGGACGCCATCGCCCAGCGCATCGCAGAGAGCGCCATCGCAAAAGATGACGAGGGATACCGCGAGTATAGCGAACTGCGCAAGTACCTGAAAGATACGAAGATCACGCTCTCCGCTGAGGATGCGGCGGGCATCACGGACTACGCCGACTTCCGGCGCAGCCTCTTCGGCAAGGTAAATCTCGGCAAGGGCGAGCATACGAACGTCGACCAGGTCTATTCCGAGCTGGCGGAAAGCTACCCTGAGTTTTTCAGCGAGACGCGTGAGAACAACGTGAGTGACCAGATCGCGCGCATTGCGGACGTGTCAAATGAGCTCTACAACGTGAGCGAATATAACCCGTTTGAGGGCTATATGGGTCAGGCAGTCAGCGCCATTTCGAATGACGTCATGGAGCGATTCTTCGACCTGCCGCAGGCGAAGAAGACCTTCGCCGACGTGCAGGCGGAGAAGCTGGATGCGGCGAAAGCGGCAGGACGCAAGGCTGCGGCGGATGCGAAGCTCGCAGGCCAGATGGCACAGGGACGCACGGACGCCGTAAAGCTGCGCCACACGCAGGAGGCATTGCAGAAAGCGCGCACGCAGCAGGCGGAGAAGCTGGACGCGCTGAAAGACCGTTACCGTGAGAAAGACGCAACGCGCCGCGAGGGGCAGAAGCGCCGCGAGCTGCGCGCGAAGATCACGCGGCACGCAAAAGACCTGTCGAAGAAGCTGCTGCGCCCGACGGACGCGAAGCACATCCCCGAGAATATGCGCTCGGCGGTGGCGGCAGTGCTGAACAGCATCAATCAGGAGAGCGCCTACACCGTGGACGAAAGCGGCAAGCACGTCTATGACGGCAGCGGCACGCCGACGCAGCGCACGCAGGCATTCGAAGCACTCCGAGATCAGTATCAACATATTCTTTCAGGGCGAGAGAAGGACGGCGACGACCTGGTCATTGACCCGTCGCTGCTGGGCACGGACGGCAAGGACGGTCTGCTTGGACAGGTTATCGGAATGGAGAACAAGCGGCTCTCCGAGCTGACGAGGGAAGAGCTCGGGACGATGTGGAAGACCATCCGCGCGGTGGAGAAATCCGTCTCGACGGCGGGCAAGGTGCTCTCCAAGAGCAAATTCGAGACCACAAAGCAGATGGCGGACGCCTTCAAGGCCGACGTGAGCACGCGCCGGAAGAAGCTCGGCGGCAATACGACGATCAGCTTAGAGACGCCGTACACGTTCTTTGCCCACTACGGCGAGACGGGCAAGAGCATCTACCGGATGTTGCGCAATGCACAGGATTCCCAGGAGATCATGGCGCGTGACATTGCCGAGAAGACAAGGAAGGTGCTTGGCGACGAGCTGGGCGAGGCGGGCTTCAAGGATATTGCTGGAAAGGCTATCCACGGCAACCTGAAAGGCGCACTGCGCGACGCGCGCGGCAGTGCCATCGGCAAGTGGGAGGCGGAGACGCACGACATCACCGTCGCCAACGGCGGCAAACTGACGCTGACGACGCCGCAGATCATGGAGCTGTACCTTCTGAGCAAGCGCAAGCAGGCGCTTGGGCATCTGCTCGGCGGCGGCATCATCCAGCCGGAGATCAAGAGCGCGGAGACCGGCAGGACGAAAGTGCCGCGCGGCACGCAGCAGGTCTTTTTGACTGATGGCGATATCGAGCGCATCACGGGCAAGTTGACGGACGAGCAGAAGCGCGTGGCGGACGGCTTGCAGGACTTGACGGCGACTACGCTTGCCAAGTACGGCAACGACGCGAGCATGCAGGCCTACGGCTACCGCAAATTCACTGAGAAAAACTACTGGCCCATCAAGTCGGCAAAGGAAGCACTGCACAGCAACCTCGAGAAGGACAGCGGCAATGTGCGCTCCATCAAGAATATCGGCATGGCGCAGCAGGTGACGCCGAACGCGAATAACGCCGTAGAACTGCGCAGCGTGTTTGATACGTTTGCCGACCACGTGTCCGACATGATCGATTACGCGGCATGGCTCGCACCGATGGAGGATGCAAACCGTTTCTTCAACTTCCAGTACCGCAACGACGCGGGGAAGACAATCATGACCGTCAAGGGCTTACTCGACGAAAAGGGCGGCAATGGCGCGCAGCAGTATTGGCAAAAACTAATGGGCGACATTCAGAACGGCATCGGCACGAAAGACTTTGAGCCGATCACGGGCAAGATGGGAAAGTTCGTCGGCAAATTCAAGGGAGCGTCTGTCGGCGCGAACATCCGTGTCGTCATCCAGCAGCCGACGGCCTTCTTCCGCGCGGCGGCGGTTCTTGACCCGAAGGACATGGCAAAGGGCATGGCCGGCGGCGTGACGAAGGGGAGCGGCTGGGAGAAAGCGCTCGAACATTCCCCAATCGCAATGCGCAAGGACGTCGGCAGCTTTGATATCTCGTCACTTGACACGCTGAAAGACCGCGTCGACGGTAAAGATGGCGTGACGAACAAACTGAACGACCTCGCGGGCGCTGCTGCGGGCAAGGCGGATGCCGCGACGTGGGGGAAACTGTGGAACGCCTGCGAGTGGCAGGTGAAGCGTGAAAAGCCCGACGTCCGCGCGGGCAGCAACGAATTTTACAGCGCGGTCAACGATGTGTTCTCCGATATGATCGATCAGACGCAGGTCGTCGACGGAATCTTGCAGCGCAGCAACATCATGCGTGGCAAGAGCACCCTCTCGCAGCAGGCGACAGCCTTTATGGGCGAGCCCATCATGAGCCTGAACGTGCTGCTTCGCAGCTACGACAACTTCCGATATGAGGAGAACCCGGCGAAGCGCAGCAAGGCTTTGAAGACGCTGGGGCGCGCGGCGACGGCGCTGGTCGTTACGAATGTGGTGAATGCGCTGGCACAGAGCATTGTCGACGGCCTGCGCGACGATGACCGCGACAAGGACTACGGGGAAAAATTCCTTTCGGCCTTTACGGGCGTGGAGGGAGACGAAAAGAACGCACTCGAGTTAATCGGCAACGTCGTGCTGAACGGCAACGTCGGCAGCAACATGAACCCCGTGGCGCAAATCCCATTCGCAAAGGACGTTCTCTCGCTTGCGCAGGGCTATGATGTGTCCCGCCCTGACATGGAGGTCTTCTCCGATCTAATCAACGCGGCGAGAGCCTTTGTTGACAGCGCAGGCGGCGACGGCAAGAAGACACGCAAGGAGGCCACGCTCACGCTGTTGGCTGCGGCGAGCAAGATGTTTGGTCTGCCGGTTGCCAACATCAAGCGCGACCTTATGGCGACGCTGCGCACCATCGCACAGGCGAGCGGCAGCCTCGGCTTCCAGTACGAGGTGGAGAAGTTCAGCTACAACCTTGCCAACAGCGGCAACAGGAGCCGGTTTATCGGTATCCTCTATGATGCACTGGAACAGGGCGATTACGCGACCTATGAGCACGTCCGCCGCGACCTGATGGAGCAGATGGGGATTGACGGCGAGAGCATCCAAAGCAGCCTTAAGACCCGCTACAACAAGAAGGCCGAGAGCGAGGCCAACTACTCGTTTCCGCAGAAGTCGCTTGACCTGCTGGGCATTCGCGGAAAGTACGCCTATAACAGCGGCGAGGACAAGGAGAAATTCAGCGCGGCGGACCTGAACGCGAGCTCGTTCAGCAAATATGAGACGCAGAAGGGCGAGACCTACCGCACGCAGGCTGATAAGGCAACGAGCAGCGGCGCATTCTCCCGCCTCTCTGACGAGGGCAAAGACAAGACGCTTGGCTACGTCGAGAGCTACGCCGAGGCGGTATAATAAGAAGAAATCCTGTAGATGGAGCTTATGCCGAGGTGAAAAAAAGAAATGGTGGTGCTAGAAAGAGTCGAAGAGCACTGACAGTAGAGCAGCAGAGAGAATTTATTGATTATGTTGCGAAGAATCCGTTTTTCTTCCATTGGTATCCGTTTTTTGTATTTCTGCTTGGAACTGGATGCAGAATCGGTGAGGCAATAGGCATCAGATGGGACGATGTTGATATGAAGAAACGAACAATCAATATTAACCATAGTCTTACTTATTACACAAGATCTGACAATTCATTCAAGTGTGAGTTTAGGGTTTCAGAACCTAAAACAGAAGCAGGAATAAGGACAATTCCAATGATGGGACCGGTGTATGAAGTGCTCAAGTCTGAATACCAGCGTCAGCAGGAAGAAGGTTTTTGTGTTGCAGAGGTTGATGGAATGACAAACTTTATATTTACTAATCGGTTTGGAAATCCACATAATCCGCAGGCAGTAAATCGTGCAATCAAGAGAATCGTTGATGCTCATAATGCCGAAGAAGAGGTAGAGGCAAAGAAAAAGAAGAGAGAACCTATAATGTTGCCCAGGTTTTCATGTCACATTTTTAGACACACATTTGCTTCAAGGTTTTGTGAGAACGAAACCAATGTAAAAGTTATTCAAGAAGTAATGGGACATGCTGATGTCAGCACAACCATGAACATTTATGCGGAGGCAAATCCAGAGGTTACTAGAGAGGCTTTGGAGAAACTTGCCAAGAACATGGATGTATTTTAGAAACAACGATATAATATAGAAAAGAGTCCTCTGATTTGAGGACTAGGCAATTGACCAAAAAAATTTAATATGACTAATATATGACCAAAAAAGACTGCAAATTTGGTTATTTTAGTACAGCTTGCTAAAGAAAATATTGTAATGATTTAAAGAAATGTAAATCATCTTACAGCTCTTTACAGCAGGAGCGAAAAAGCTCCCGACAATGAAGTCCTTAGATGGTGTAAATAAGAAAAATGATGTAAATAATACAGCTTCTGAAGCACCTGAAAAA
>ENA-USZK01001313-USZK01001313.1-human-gut-metagenome-genome-assembly--contig:-NODE-1313-length-10248-cov-3.119064_pt1 | contig 10248 bp, 7 predicted proteins | sample MGYA00250043_ERZ773534 | MGnify/ENA primary metagenome ERZ773534 (study PRJEB29103, sample SAMN06112056) | human gut metagenome | biome: human gut; feature: ankylosing spondylitis patient; material... | reverse complement strand
CAGCGAAGAGGTCTAATGCTTTATCTTCGCTGTTCGGCCCGTCCGTGTGCTGTTTTTTATATCCGGCCATATCCTTTACTGATTGGAATTAGACGAATCTGCTACATACTGTACAAGTTCTTCCACCTTGCATGAAACATTCAGCTTTCCGTTATATGCCGAAAGGGATATTTCACCTTTGGCATCCACTCGCACGCCCGGCTGTAACCATGCTTCGCGTTCTTTGCCAAAACAGAAAAAACGTACCCATTGGTATTCAAAGCCATCCTCTACTTTCTCCGTACTGAATGCCGAAAACATTGTGTAAGGCTGGTCTTTCTTATCCCTTTTTTCCTCGATATGCTGCCCGACCTTACCTCGAAATACTAATTCGCCCTTGACCGTATCTTTCGCATCTGCCGTAGCTGTACGAATTTCGTTAATAAAAAGATTGAAATAAAGTTTGTCACCACGGTGTTTGAGATACATTGTCCCCGAAACCTCGATGCGGGAACCATTTCGATATTTGGAAACCTCCTTTCCGGCAGTATCTTTGCTGACATCCACCTCAATAGGCATAGTCTTCCCGTCAGTGTCAGGGATCATTACTCGAAGAGGAAAAACCAGGAACGTTTTCCCTTCCTTATTGGTGCGTATCGACGCATCACGTCCGATAACGCCACATACCGTAACATTACATTTTATCATTTCTATTGTCTTTTAATGTGATACATAATCACCCGACAACTGTGTTGCCATGATTTGTTGTTGAACTGCTAAATCATTGCTCTTAATCGGGTGCTCGTATCATTGCCCAGATCAGCCATCCGGCAAGGAACAGTTGAACGCTCACGATAATGAGCGTTGCTACCCAGCCGAAGAGTTGGTAGCAGAGCAGGACATACAAGGCAAGGTAGGATAGTCCGAACAGACATCTGCATAGCTGTATCATCACGCATTTTACCATATCGCCACGCTTCTATCTTTTTAGGTTCTCTGTCTGTCCCTGCTGTTGGGACATCCCTTGTTCAAAATTCTGTGAAGCCGCTTCCGAGAGGATAACCGTATTCAGCATACCGGTTACACGTATCCTTTTGGCTTCTTCTGTGAGAGTATTGTTATTCAGTGTTGCCGACAGACGGCTTAACTCCGCAGTAGTCAACTCACGTGACATGCGCAGTTCTCCATTGTTCACTCGCAGAATAGCCTTTCCATTTTCACTGATTGCCAGTTCGCAGTTTTTCATGCCCGGTAATAATGATTTCAGATTGATGCGTCCACTATCCATTTGTTTGGATATGGCAGTCTTTTGCTCCTCCTCGTTCTTGTTGTCGATTTGTACGGCCAATAGCATAAGGGAACTAAAGGCTGTCATCGCCATCTCTACTATAGGGTCATTGCATCCTGACATTCCCACACCGCTATCCTCTGACGAAAGCAACTTCTTCATCCATCCGTCGGGCGAAAGGTTTTTGCCGGCGGCATTCTCTTCTGTTCCTTTATATCGGGTGAGCAGGCTGTTCCCGTTGTGCAACACTTCCAATTTGATATTACCTTTCTGTGCGATTTCAGTCAGATAAGCCGCAGGGTCGATGTCACGCTTTGTTCCGTCTGCATAGAAGTTTGTCACGCCGAAATGTAGATGTTCGCCCGTTGTACGTGTACCTGTGTTGCCCGATGTGCCGAGCTTCCCACCGGCTTGTACTACATCACCGACCTTTACAGTAACCTCCTTAAGGTGCATATAAGTACATTGTACCTTGCTGCCATCCGTTCTGGTATATTCCACAGTCAGCGATTTTCCACCGGGCGTGTTCTTATTCTGATTCACAGCCACCACCTTCCCGTTGTTCTCAGTAGCCAGTACCGCATCGCCATTGCAACGGATATCAATTCCCTTGTGCATCTGTTGTTTCGTGTTGTCCATCGGATCTTGCCGCATACCGAAAGGCGAGGTAACAAAAAGAAACTCTTCACGCTCTACCGGGAATGAGTACTTCGCACCATACTCTGAATTTTCAGACGTTCGGAGAGGATTATGTTCCGTACCGAACCGCTTACCCTGTGTCTCCATTTCCTGCATCACCAGTTTGTCATACTGCTGTAAGCCATTTTGCTCTATAATCCGTTGCAGACTCTCGGCATATTCTCCGCCTGTGGCATAACCGGCCTGTTCGATATTTTGTGTCCAACCCTTGTAATCGTCGGGCGAAAGTGCAAAACATTGGGCATAGCGGCTGTTTTCTTTTAAAAAACGGGAGTGGTGTTCGTATGAATCACCCACACTGTCATAACTGCAAAACTTCTCATTCGGCTTATCGTCAGTATATATACCATACCTTCCTCCTTCGGCAATCCATGCAGGCGTAGCCTTGATGCCAAAATGATTGTTCTCGTTCTGCGCCAAACGGCTTTGCCCGTTGGAACTTTCCAGTATGCCTTGTGCCAACGTCACGGATGCGGGGATTCCGTACCGGCGCATCTGCTCCATAGCATACTCTGCATATTTCATTGCGTATAGTTGGTTCTTGCTCATTTCTTTACTCCTTATCTATGAAAACCTCTGTGTGTTTCTTGTTCCTCCATGTCACTTATAGCAACCCGTGCCCCGGCACGGACGAGCTTAGACAGATAGCTGTCGAGCTGCTCCGTTGAAAATTCCGTTGAAGCCGTAATGTCCCCTTCTGGATACTCTTTTAGGGTTATGCCCAATATCTTTGCACCCTGTACCGCATCTTCGTTATAGAGCCGATAACCATCTTTCGTGCGAAGCAGTTGCAAGGCATAGGGATGATTCGCTTTAAGTTTGTCCCACAACTGCCGTTCCGGTGAAATACCCTTGTTGTCTGATTCCGTCCGTTCCTGCGCTACCGTTTCTATCGGCCACAACTCTGCTTCTTTCTGTTGTTTCTCTCCGGTGTGTGCCTCCTGCGATTGTCCTTTTTGTAGTACGTCTGCGAATAAGGTAGCTGCCAAATGACGTTTGTAGCTGTCACGCTCTTCCGCTATCCACATCCGCTGCCACTGTTGCGGAGTGACACTTCGGGCAGGCTGTTTCTGCCCATCAATAGTTGCGACGCATTGTATGCCGTCTTGTTTGGTTTTGAAAACCGAAACACGCTGGATACGGTTCAAGTCTATTTCCGGCATTTCGCTGCTGAACAAATCCACCTTCAGGTCAGGTTTGACCTCGGCCAGCGCATAATACTTGTGCGCCAGTTCCATCCGAACCTTACCGATGTTATCCATCGCTTGCTTGAGTGTTGAAAAGAAGCGGTTTATATCTTCTTTATCAGGATAGATGCTATATCCGCTCTTATTTTCGGGTTTGATATAAAGTGCCCATCGTTTCTTATCATCTTGAATCATCTCTACGTGGTCAAATCCGATCTCATTCGCCTGTTTGACCGCTGACGCCACGTCCAGTGTGGAGAGCTTCTCCATTGCCCAATTCTTCAGCCGGGCCAGCATAATCATCTTCTCGGCAAAATAACTGTCATCGGGTCGATAACCTAATGCACCATCCGTATTGTAGAAGCGTACCTGCTCGATTCCATCTTTCTGCAACGCTCGCATGATACGTCCCTTGTTCATTCCCGGTATCTCGTTATCTACCTCTGTAGAAGCCCCTGCTGGAAGAATTACATCTGCGGTTTTTGCCTGTGGATCAATAACAAGCACAATTTTTTTCGTTTCTTTATCCGGATGCTGCCGAATCTCGTTCGACACAAAATAATGTTTGGGCATTTGCTCCTGCATGGTTGAAGTGTCTCGCCGGTTGCGCATGGTGGCGTATTCGATTTTCTCGCCCCGTTCCGCTTTATTGATTACTTCGATGGCATTGTTCACGTCACTTTCGAGAGCGTCCATCAAGTTCGGGTTCTCTTTCAGTTCCCGGCACCAGTATTCCACTGTCTTCAGACTTTCTTCAGACAACCGTGCTGGCAACCCCAGTTCCAACATTTTAATCCCTGAAGCCAGTTCCACTACCAACCGTTCCTGTCTGACAGCATCCTCCGAAGGAGCCACACCGTTCTTCATCACCATACCTTCACGCGCTAACCGTTGTTGGTGTCCGGTAGCACTCACGATTTGCCGCAAGGCTTCCTGTATATAGTCGTGATAATGTCTGAACTCTCTTTGTCGCGGCATATAGACCGCATCCTTATCTGTTTCGTAGTGGGGTACACCGCTTCCATCCAAACGAACAGGCACAAGGTTGTCTCGCATCCTCAGTAGGAAGTCGTTGAATTGAATATGCAACCGTCGGTTGTCAGCTTCCGTATATCCTCTTTCCACTGCACTTCCATACCGCCGCAACGTCGTTTCGTATCGCTCCTTATCCACGTAGGGTAGTGTCGTCTGGTCAATGTTGAACAAAGTGCGAATTTCACGGTTATGTACACCTTTATATAATTTTTGTTCCTCTTCATACAGTTTCATGTAGTCATCACGACTGATAACCTGTTCTGGATTATTGCGGTGAACGTACTTGTTCCAATTATAAAACAAAAATGGAACGCCTTGCTCATTCTCACGCACCGAGGCTCCTTGTGCCTTGGCATCGCTGAATAGCGTGAACTGGTTGGTTTTGCATCCATTTTTATCAGAATGCAGCGTCATGAATAGTGCATTGAATGCGCTGACAGAAACACCCTTTGGATAGAGGCGCGGGTATCCCTTTCCTGATGCGTTGAGCCAGTGTCCACCGGCATTCGAGGCTTCACTCAAAGCCGTAGAAAGCAAGGTGATTTGTTTTTCCTCGGCTTTCTTTTCGATTTGCGATTTTTCTTTCATATCGTTTATTTGATTATAGGATTATTGAATACCCCGTGGGCGCACGATGGTTTCCAGTTTTCCGTCCTCATAATTCCGTGCGGCAGCCTGGCGAAGCTGGTCGTTCTTGGCAAGGACAGCATTTGCCAGCGTGTTCAAAGGCAATGCCCCGGTACGGTAGGCTTCTGCTACAATCGGTGACAACTGGATGGTACACGGTACTCGGTCTATCGTGGCAATCAACGTACTATCTTGCAATACAGGGTTTACTATACGTGGGTTCAGAGTTTCATTTGTATAGCGTCGGTACTGCACATTGTTCTCATTTGTTACGTTCAGTTTTCCCTCTGTTCGTTCTTTCAAGGCTTCGTGTCCTGCCTTATTCAACAAGTTCATACCTCCCAGGCCTATCAGGAGCATTTTCAGCAACGGGTTACGCACAAACATACCCGCCACAATGCTCGCTATCGGTAACATATTGTCTTCCAAATGCAATGATTCTGTCTTGCCTGTGAATATTCCCAGTAGAACATCAGGGAGCATGGCCATTACATAACCGAGATTGCCTGTGATATTACCTATGCCATCCAGTCCCAGCATACCAAGCAGTCCGCCCCAACCGTTTCCGTTTCCCTGTGCTACTTGCGCACTTTGTATCGTTTGTACATGTTGTTCCGCATCATTGGCAGGAACAACAGTTTCATGCTTCTCTTCTTTCATAATTTCATCCTGTTCTGTCCTGACCATTTTCGCTTTGTCACGTTGTTCCAAAGACTGCAAGTAGGCTTCTTCCTGTCCGGGAGCAACAACAATCGGCACATCCTTGTACCGTTCCTCATGTTTCTGTTCTTCCTTGCTCTGTACATTCGGCCACAATAAACCGCTATTCTGGTTTTGTGTCCATTCCATGAAGCCAAAGTCCATGACAGGGATTTTCTTTTTCAGTTGCTTGTTGTCTGTACCAATCGCCGTGTTCTCTTTGATTTGTATTTGGGCTGCCTCTTTGCGAAAATCGTCGAATACGTTTCTGTCTCTGCCGAACACTCCTTTACTGATGCACTGTTCTACTGAAAGGGTATCAGGCTTCTTGCCTTCAAAATGATTGGTGATGGCTGCAATAGCCACATCTGCACCGGTAAACTTTGCCAGTGCCGTCCATGAGCCAGTACCACCCATCATCAGGGTATCTGCGGCTGTGCCCAACATCCATCCCGTACCTTTTTCCCATCTGTTCGGGCGGTAAGCTGCTTCGCCTCGTGCCTCTATTTCATCGGTCAGCGGTGAACGGCTTAACGTCTGCGATAATCCCAGCAGACTCGATTCGGCAGCCTTTCGGATGATGTAGTCAGCGGAAGACTTGGGCATACGTTCTTTCACCAACCGGTCAATCATCAGTTCCTCTATCCGGTGGTCCATATAGGCATAGGCGAGGTCACAACCGAGCAGTTCTGACAACTCATTGTAACGTGCCCTTCCGATTTCCTGCACGACGGTATCCCGCCACTGCCCGGCCATATACGCAAGGTCTTGCTGCATTTCCTCGGAACCGGTAATCTCCGTCTTGCACATCTCGATATAGTCCTCTGTTGTTTTGGAGTTCCATTCGCCTGTGACCTTGAGTGCTTGATAGGGGTCGCTCATTGGTTGTGCCGAAGATGCCATCATACTGAGAATACCACCTAAAGAGGTGGAATATTCTTTCATTTCCTCTCCCTGATTCCGTATGAGGTCAGTCCGCGTTTTTGACATGATGGGTGCGATATGGCAGTTGAAATAGTCGTTCACGAGGCGTTCCATTTCTGCAAACCGTCCGCTATGCTTGATTCCGTCCATAGTGTATTATATGTTTATCCTATTCTATTCATTAATAATTGCTCTTTTGTCTGCTCGATGGCGTTGTGGTAAATTTCCATCTGTTTGGGATAAAACTCTTCCAGCCATACATCCTTCTCGATGTTGTCGTGAATGAAGCGTATCGCTTGTTCTCGCTCAATCTCCACCGATGCTTCGCCCTCTTCCCGGTTATTGAACCATGCTTTCGTCCACCAGCGCACACCGGCCCGGTCAGGATATACCGTGACTGCTCTCGGTATGTCAAAGCTCTGGATGTCTATGTCTAATTCTGCCAGTGGGTCAATGATACCACTATGGGTCAGGGCTTCGTCGTAGAGTTTTTTTTTACATCATCGCCCATCGTCGATAAGTACACGCCATGCCGTAGGGCAAGGTAATGCAGGAAGTCCGCAATGAGTAGGTTCTGCACCTTACAAGCAAGCGGCATTGCTTTATGTCCCAGTCCGAGTGGGTTGGATATACTTGGCATATTTTCATAGAAATATTCTTTGACTGCTCCCATTGTAAAGACATGGCGGAGTGACTGCTCCGTATGTGGAGGAAGTCGGTATGCACCACGCTGTAAGTCTTCCATGTAGTAGGGCAGGAAACGTAGCATCAATTCCTCTATTTCCTGTCTGTCCTGCTCGTAATCGGTGGTCAGTGCCATCTCCATGTTGGGAGATGTTGCCGCTTCGCCTCCATCAGCATGACACAATGCTTGGATATTCCCATACAGCATGGTTAGAAATTCCAGCGGATTCAGTTCCTCACCCTTGAAGCGTATCCCGATATGCAGCTTGTCACCGCTTAAAGCTACAGTCTGTCCGGCCTTGACACGCTGTCCGAACTGGGCGAAGACATTTGACAAATGCCCATAGGTCACTTCATACTCCCCATAGCGTATAGTTTGGCAGATGCCGAGTATAGGGTCATTGCCTATACCTGACACGATACCGCTGGCGACAGCCGCCAGCGTGTAGCACCGTACATCGAAGTCGATGCCATGATGAAAATATGTTTTTCCCGTTGTCGGATCGGTTTGTTCGCCGTAGCCGAGCGATAGTTTCACATCCTTGCCCTTCCGTTCTTCAAAAGGCATACAGTATCCACTTTCGGATTGCAGGATCATTTCTTCTGTATATTTCATTATGTGATTATATTTGATTCGTATTCTTATTCTTATCTTTTCATCCCTCCGCTATTCGTCTGTTCTTCAACGGGAAGAGCGGGTGTCTGTATTCGTTGTATGCTTCTCGTATCAGGTGTGCGGAAAATACCGGCATTGTTGCCGATAAGCATCATGCCGAGAAATGCACCGGCAATCTTGCCCAGCCAGCCGAAGCGTCCGAATATAAGAAATGCTGCTGCGACCAGTCCCGCTATACTCAATCCCGACACGTTACCCTGTCCGAGATTACGGAAAAAGTTACCGAACATATCGGAAACTCCGCCATTGGAGACTTGCCGTAGAAAATTCGATACTCCACCCAGTTTTGAGTCTATGCCGGCTACCGTACCGCTGACGGAACCGACTGCTTCTCCGGCTTTGCTTGTCAGTTCTCGCACACCGTCCGCTGCATCTGCAAGGGTATCCGTAGCCGATTTCCCTATGACCGCATCGCTTACGATATGTACCACGCTCTTATCTGTGGTTAGTTTCTCCCAACCCACATAACCGACTGCACCGCCGATGGCTGCGGTCTTGACGGCTTGTCCTGTGCCCCGTAAGGTTTGTGAAGGATGCAGTGCAGCATGTCCCATACTTCTTCCGGTAGCTTTTGCTGCTTTGCCGCCATATTTTAATATTGAATCCCAAATTCCCATATCATTACATTTTTAAGGTCTTACATTCTTTCCAATCTGTCGCCAACGTCGCTTGGCTGCGTCCACGATACTACGTTTATCGGCTTCGGGATGTGCACCCTCGTCGATTTCCCGCCAAATGTCGCCCATTGTCGTGTACTTTACCGCTTTGGTCAGTCGTTGCAGCTTTGTGTTCATTGTTTTGAGCTTTGGACGGATGCCAAAGACAATTTCCATACGCTCTTTTTCCGTCATCTTGTTCTCCGAAAGGCACGCTGTGCGTATATCGTTCACAATTTCCACGCTGTTCATCATCAGTTCCCTATAAATCTTGTTGCGCTGTGTGGATAGGGCTACGGCAAGCGTATTGGCTGGACTTCGCTTCAATTGTTTGGTGAAGTCGCCCATATTGTCTGTCAGCCTCGATACCTCATAATAGAACCCATAAGTTTGCGCCGCATAGCAGACTATTGACCGGAAAGAGTTTAGATAATTATTAAACTCTCGTTGCAGGTCTGTTGTCGCCTGCACTTCTTCTTTTGTCCAAATATGTCCGGTGGTCTGCATCAGCATGACCTTTTCCTGATTCTTCAGCTCCTTCTCTGCCTTTTCGGTATATACTGCAATCATTCCGGCCAGTACAGGGTCATTCTGCGCTTGTACCTCACCGATACCGGTAAGACACAGCAGTAATATACTTATCCAAATTGTCCATTTCATAACTGATATATTTTATCGGACGAGAGCTGCCGCCCTGTGCCAATGGGACAGAGCCATACGAGCTGCCTCACCGTTGTCACGGTCAAGCATTCCTGCCGTTACGTTGTTCCACACATCATTGAAAGTATAGTACCGTATGCTCAAATAGAGCAGATGCAACTTCCGGCTAAAATCCGATAGTTGGTCGTTCAACGCCCATAGCGTCTTGCTGCGTTCTGCCCCCGTAAGCATGTTTTCGTTGCTACCTTTGGCCACAGCGTCATTCAGCAATGTAAAAACAGAGACAAGTTCCGTTGCTGTTTCTATATAGAGGTTGTTCATGTTCATACTGGCCACAATGCCCTGCGGATTGTTTTGGATGGCCCTGCCTAATTTTCCCAGCGTGAGGAAAATCCGCACACCGTCATTGTAGAGATGCGTACAGGCTTTCAGTGATGAAGCGTAACCGCTTGCTGTCTTGAGGTAACTGTTGTACTGCTTCTCCCACTTGTGGATTTGGTTGAACTCGGTAGCGATGCTGTTTTGGAGCAAGGCTGTTTGTGTCTGTCCCTTTATTTGTTTTTCAATCTGCCCGTTTATCAGTTCGTTACCTTCGGCCAATGCAGTCCATTCCAACGGATTGGAAGCCGCAATTTGGGCTTCTGCCACCTGTGGAAGCAGGCATACCAGCGAGGCAACCAGCCCCAGACTAATGATTCGTGATTTCATATATTCCCTTTTTTCGTTTGTTAGTTTCTACCCGTTCACGGATAATTGACACGAGGTCGTCCCTATGGAAGATACCGATCAGGTCAAGACGGGGCGTGTTTCTGTCCATTGAAAGGATACGTACGGTTTTCAGCCCACAAAATTGTTGCAGCAGGCTTTGGTGCTCTTGAAAATCCACGATACGATATAGCTCCATATAATCCACTTTGCGACGGATAATACCGTATTCACTGACAAGTTGTTCCGTGCCGATGCAATAACGGATTCGCCGCAGGTAGAGATAACGGTAGAGTAACAGTAACGAGAGTATCAAGGCAATTACTGTGGCAATAGCTGTCAATGGCAGCCCTTCCATGCCTCCGTACACCCATACAGTGCCGCACAGCACGAGAGTGGGCAGCTCGTTGATGACAAATTGCCCGGTAT
>ENA-USZK01001311-USZK01001311.1-human-gut-metagenome-genome-assembly--contig:-NODE-1311-length-10259-cov-3.126301_pt1 | contig 10259 bp, 9 predicted proteins | sample MGYA00250043_ERZ773534 | MGnify/ENA primary metagenome ERZ773534 (study PRJEB29103, sample SAMN06112056) | human gut metagenome | biome: human gut; feature: ankylosing spondylitis patient; material... | reverse complement strand
CGGCAGCTCTGCCTTGTGAATATCCTCGCTGTTCTTGCGCTCCACCAGCTCCCAGACAAGGTCGTTAAACTGCAAGGCGGGCTGGTGTCGACGCCCGACTTGCGCCACGGAATCAGCGCCGCCATGACGGCGATCGAGCCGATGAAGAAGATCGCCAGACGCAGCACGGTGGTGTGCACGGCCTTCGGAATCGCCTTGGACGGGTCCTTCGTCTCGCCGGCGGCGACGCCGACCACTTCGGTGCCGGAGAAGGCGAACACCACCGTCAGCAGGGTGGAGAAGATCGGCAGCACGCCGTTCGGCAGCCATCCGTCGTTGTAAAAGTTCTCGAACATCGGCGCATGGCTATAGCCGGCAATTGGAATCGCGCCGAACATGGCGAGCAGGCCGATGACGATGAACGCGATGATGGCGAACACTTTGATGGACGCGAACCAGAATTCCGATTCGCCGTACAGGCGCACCGACAGGATGTTGAGCAGGAACACGACCACGATGAACGCGGCCGACCAGACCCATGCGGGCGAATGCGGGAACCAGCGTTGCATCAGCAGGCCCGCGGCGGTGAACTCGGAGGCGAGCGCCACCGCCCAATTCAGCCAGTAGAGCACGGCGATGGTGAACGCGGTGCCGGGGCCGATGAAGCGCTTCGCGTACAGGTGGAAGCTGCCGGCGTACGGCATGGCCACAGAGAGTTCGCCAAGACTCAGCATGATGAAGTAGACCAGTACGGAACCGATGGCATAGGCGATAATCGCACCGAGTGGACCGGCTTGGTGGATGGTGTAGCCGGCGCTTAAAAACAGTCCGGTTCCGATGACTCCACCAAGCGAAATCATGGTCAGGTGGCGCGTCTCCATTTTGCGCTCCAGCCCGCCCTGCTCGTCGTTCTGCTGGGCTTGCGCCGTGGGATCCGCGGCGGTTCCGGTCGCTGGCTGCGGCTGCCGTTCCTTCGTCCGCGTCGGTTCGCCGGCGATCTGCGCCTGTGCCTGCTGCTCTGCTTGCGATTGCGCCATGCTTGCCTCCGGCTTCCTGCGCGTTTGGTTGGGTGCGGCGTGTGTTTTGGCTGGCCGCACAATCGCAATACTATACGGCAGGCTCACGGCAATGCGCGAGCATCGTCGGATCGACCGCGAGCGGAGGAACGCCCGGAACAGCGACGGCCCGCAGCCGGGAAGGCATGCGGGCCGTCGATCGCGCTACTCGCGGTATGCGCGGAACGCTCAGAGCGCGGCGATGGCGTCGATCTCGACGAGCGCGCCCTTCGGGATGTTGTTGCCGCCAAAGGCCACGCGGTTGAGGTAATCGCCGATGACGCAGACCTGCTTGTTGTCCTGCATATCCATGTACTGCAGGCCGCGTCCCTGTGCGATCTGGTAATTTTTCATTTCGGTGTAGTTCTCGTCCACACCGCTGATGTTGGACCAGCGGTAACTGGTGGTGCCGATCTTCAGCGTACCGCTGGCGTTGCCGCTGAATTCGATCTGGGGCGACACTGCCTTGATCAGGTCGGAGTGCCGCTGGCAGATGTCGTACATATCGCCCACCGGTACGGTGCGGGAGCCGTAGCCCCAAACCTGAATGCTCAGGGTGTTGGTGCCCAGCGCGGAAAAACTGTCCCGCATGCTCTTGGTCATGCCGTTGCCCAGGCCCACGATGACGATGACCGCCATGACACCGATGATGATGCCCAGCATGGTCAAAAAGGTGCGGAGCTTGTTGCTCCACACGTTCTGGAGGGCCTGACGGAAGGTCTCAATGATCATTTGTTCCCCTCCTGTTCTGCCGGTTCAAAGTTCAGCGTCGGCTGGACGATAGCTTCCGGCGCGCGGGAGTCGCCATCGTAGACCACTTGACCATCCTCCAGCCGGATGATGCGGTCGGCCTGCACGGCAATGGAGTTGTCATGGGTGATGAGCACCACCGTATGGCCCTGCCCATGCAGATCCTGCAGCATTCCCAGCACCTCGCGGCCGGTGTGGCTGTCCAGCGCGCCGGTGGGCTCGTCGGCCAGAATGATCGCCGGGTTGCGCACCAGCGCCCGCGCGATGGATACGCGCTGCTGCTGGCCGCCCGAAAGCTGGTTGGGCTTGTTTTTCAGCTTATCGCCCAGCCCCACCTGCTCCAGCACCTCGCGGGCCCGGCGGTGGCGCTCGGCGCGTGGGATGCCCGCATAGACCAGCGGCACCTCCACGTTTTCCAGTAAGTTTAATTTGGGCAGAAGATTATACTGCTGGAAGATGAACCCCAGCATCTCGTTGCGGATGGAGGCCAGCTCGTTCCGGCTCATCTTGCCCACATCCCGGCCGTTCAGCCGGTAGGTGCCCGCCGTGGGCACATCCAGGCAGCCGATGATGTTCATGCAGGTGGACTTGCCGGAGCCGGACTGGCCCACAATGGCAACAACCTCGCCTTTTTCTATTTTCATGGTGATGTGGTCTGCAGCCTTTACCGTGGTGTCGCCCATCTGGTAATACTTGCAGACCGCATCAAATTCGATCAGAGCACTCATTCCATCCTCCCATCAGAAGATCATCATGCCGCTGCCATCGTCATAGTAGCTGTCGCTGCTGACCGAGTTGGGGTCGTAACCAATGGTGTCCCCCTCCTGGATGCCGCTGACGATCTGGGTGTAATCATCATCGCTGACACCGGTCTTGACGGCCACATAGACAAAGCCCTCGGGTGCCTCCATGGTGGTATCCGCCTTGGAAGCGCTGGGGGAATCCTGGGTCACCAGCACATAGCCGCCCCGGACGATGGCCGCATTGGGCACGGTCAGGGCATTGGCGGCCTCGGCCACCACGATCTCGGCATTGGCGTTCATGCCGGGCCGCAGGCCGTCGGTCTCGTCAATGCGGATGGTCACCGGGTAGGTGGTGGTGCCGCCGTTGGAAGCGCCCTTCATGGAGACGCGGGTCACAGTGCCCACATAGTTCTTATCCTGCACGGCATCGGCCGTGATCTGCACCTTCTGGCCCACAGTCAGGGAGCTGATCTGCAGCTCGTCCACATTGATGACCATTTCCAGATAGCTCAGGTCATAGATGACGCAGAGGGTATCGCCGGATTTGACCGCGTCGCCCACCTTGGCATCCTTTTCAATGATGGTGCCGCTGATGGGAGAGGTGACGGTATAGTTGGCCATGGTATCCTGCAGGTTCTGCAGGGAGATCTCCGCGCTGCGCAGGGTCTCAGAGGCCGACTGGATGCTCTCGGTCAGGTCATCGCCGCTCAGCTCGATCAGGATATCGTCCTTGGCAACGGTCTGACCCTCCTGCACATGGATGGAGGTCACGGTGCCTGCGGCCTGTGCGGTCAGGGTACGCTCTGCCTGATAGCCAAAGGTGGCAGAACCGATGGAGCTGACCCCGTTGATGGAGGCGGTGGCCGCCTGCGCGGTGGTCAGGCCGCCTGCATTCCGCACGGCAATGGTCACGGTGCGGGTGAGCAGGTTGCCGGTGCTCAGTGCATCCGTTCCGGTCACGCTGGTCACGGTGCCGTCCAACTGCTCAAAGGTGCCGTCCAACGTCACCTGGGCGGTCTGGCCCACGCTGAAATTGGCGGCATCAGCGGCGGGGAATTCCAGCGTCAGCAGCATTTTGGAGCTGTCGCGGATGATGGCGACCTCCTGCCCGCTGGTCACCTCGTCGCCCTTGGCGACCTTCAGGGTGCTCACGGTGCCATCCACCTCGGCACGCACATACTGGCGGTCCACCACCTTGTCATAGCTGCGCTGTGCCTGCTGCATGGCGATCTCAGCCTTTTCAAAATTGGTGGAAGCATCCGAGCTGTCCAGCGTGTAGAGGATGCTCCCCTCATCCAGCACGTCGCCCTCCTCAAACTCGCCGGTGAGCACCTTGCCCTCCACCAGAGATTTCACGGTGTAGGTGTTGGCAGGGTTCAGGGTACCGGTGCCGCTCAGGGTGTTGGAGACATCCCGTACTTCAGGGCTGGCCTCCAGATAGCTGGGGTCCACGGCTGTGGTGCTGGCGCTCTTGGGCTTGAGCAAAAACACACCGCCCGCGATCACCACACAGACCACCGGCACGAGCCATTTCCAGTTCTTCTGCAAAAACAGCACCGGGGCCTTGGTTGTCTGTGCCGCAGACGTTTCCGTGCCCGGGTTCTCCGCGCCGTCCTTCTTCTTGTTCCAGATCATCATGTTCCTCCTATCAGATTCAGGCCCGCCGGAGGGCGGCCTGCCAGATTCCTTTCCTATGTATAGGTGTAGTGTATCGCATTTTGTCCGGATACACAAGCGTCCAAATTTCGTTTGAACGCTTTTCAGCAAATTTTCACAGATTGTAAACCTTTGCGCAAATCGCAAGTTGACCTGTCTGCCGCTTTCTGGTTTAATCGGGACGTTGTTTGTACCAAACCAGAGGAGGATTTTTTCTATGAATCAGAACAGTAAGTTCTCGGTGCGCGATATCTGCTACGCGGGCCTGTTTGCCGCCGTCATCGCCGTGATGGCACAGATCTCCATCCCCATGCCGCTGGGTGTGCCCATGACCATGCAGACCTTCGCCATCACGCTGGCGGCTGTGGTGCTGGGCTCCAAGCTGTCCGCCATTGCCACGCTCGTTTACCTGCTGCTGGGCGCTGTGGGCGTGCCGGTGCTGGCCAACTTCTCCGGCGGCATCGACAAGTTTGTCGGCCCCACCGGCGGCTTCCTGATCTCCTTCCCCATCATGGCCTACATCATCGGCCTGGGCGTGGAGCACAGGGATGCCTTCAAGGGTGCTTTCCCCGTGGCGGTTGTCGTGGGCACTGTGGTCAACTATATCGTGGGTGTCATCCTGTTCGTGATCGTCGCCCACAGCACCGTGTCCGTGGCCGTTTCCGCCTGCGTTCTTCCCTTCATCCCCACCGCCATCATCAAGGCTGTGCTGGCCTGCGTGCTGGGCCTGAACATCCGGAAGCGGATCCCGGGGGTAAAAAAGGCATGAGCATCGTACTGCGCCCGCATCACCTGCTCTGCACCCAGGGCTACTCCGGCCATGGCTACAGCGAAGCCTTTGTGGAGCACATGAACGATGTCGTCCACCAGCTGCGGGAGGTGCCCGGGACGAAGGTCCAGCTCACCTTTTCCACCGACACCCTCTGTTCCTGCTGCCCCAACAAGTTGGGCACCGACCTGTGCGACACACAGGAAAAGGTCAAGCGATACGACCGCAAGACCGTGGAGTATTTCGGGCTGGAGGAAAAGGAATACGACTACCAGGCCCTCATCCGGGAGATCGATGCCAAAGCCACCCCCGAGATGCTGGCCGATATCTGCCGGGACTACTGCTGGTACCCCAACAGCACCTGCTGCAAGAATACCTGGTACGGGAAATACGTGAAATAACATTGCACCCGATACAAGAGGCCGCCGTGCAGGAGATGATCCTGCACGGCGGCCTCTTTGTTTTATTCTGTTTCTGCGGCCTGCACCGTTACATAGACCCCGGCGGGGACACAGGCGGCCCAGGCATCCTGCTCGCTCAGCCAGCCGAATTGCTCGCACACATGGTCCGGGCACTGACTGTCGAGAAAGGCGATAGCCCCATCCTTTACCTGCAGATGCACGATATAATCGCCCACATCATACAGATAATCGTGGTCCTCGTCCAGCGGGATCGTCTCGGTAATGCCGTCGCCGAAATCGACCACAGCCACCAGCGGCTCCGCTTTGGGGGCGTTGGCGCGGTACAGCACGAACAGGAGTGCTGCCGCGGCCAGCACCACGGTCGCAAAGATCAGGTTTTTCTGCCAGCTTTTCAGGCGTTTCATGCAGCGTACTTGCTGGCAGCTGCGCCTGCAATGCGGCCAAAGACAGTGAAGTCAGCCACGGCGTTGCCGCCCAGGCGGTTTGCACCGTGGACACCACCGGTCACCTCACCTGCTGCGAACAGGCCGGGGATGATCTCGCCGTTCTCGTTCAGGACTTCGGTGTTGGTGTTGATCTTCAGGCCGCCCATGGTGTGATGCACACCTGCGGTGACCTTGATGGCATAGTAGGGAGCGGTATCCAGCTTGTTTGCAAAGCTGGTGCGGCCAAAGTCGGGGTCGTTCTTGGCCTCAACATAGCCGTTCCAGGTGTTCATGGTCTCGGCAAAAGCAGCCTCATCAACGCCCATTGCCTTGCCCAGTTCCTCATAGGTCTCACCGGTCACGGTGTAGCCCTTCTTGATGTAGCCCTGGATGACACTGGAATCATCGACCATCTTCTGATCCACCACCAGCCAGCTGTAGCTGCCGGTCTGAGCGATCTCAGCGGCGGAAACCACATCACGGGTACCGACTTCATCAATGAAGCGCTTGCCCTCGGCATTGATCAGCACAGCACCGTCGCCGCGCAGGCCCTCGGTGATCAGGGCAGCGGTGTTGGCCTCCACGGTGGGGTGGATCTGGATCTGATCCATATCCACGGTGTCAGCACCGATGGCCTGTGCCATCTTGATGCCCTGGCCCAGGATGCCGGGGGCGTTGGTGGTCATAAAGCCCTTCAGCTCGGGTTTGTACTCAACGACCATATCGAGATTTGCGCCGAAACCGCCGGTGGTCAGCACTACAGCCTTGGCATTGATGGTGATGGTCTCACCGGAAGCACCGGTGGCCTTGATGCCAACAGCAGCGCCGTTGTCATCGGTCAGGATCTCGGTGGCGGTGGTGTTCAGCATCATCTGAACACCAGCCTTCTCACAGTTTTCCTCCAGCAGGGGGATCATGTAGGAACCAACGGAAACGGTCTTGCCCTCTGCGTTCACAGGGCGATGGATGCGCTTGACGGATGCGCCGCCGAAGCTGGAAACGCTGTGCAGGGTGATGCCCTGCTCACCCAGCCAGTCGATGGCATCAGCGCTGTTGGAGCACAGGGTCTCCACCAGAGCAGGGTCATTGACACCCTTGCCGCCAATCATGGTATCCAGCTCCATCAGCTCAACGCTGTCAAAGTAGCCGGTGGGGTTGGCCTGGTAGGCAGCCCACTGCTCGGCCACGGTAGCAGCCAGAGCGGTGATGGTCTCGTTGTCAGCGTACTTTTCAGCAGCGGCCTTCAGGGTCTTTTCGACACCTGCGCCCTCGGCAAACTCGTTCTCATCCTGATACACGGTCTTGCCGGCGTTCATGCCGCCGGTAGCGCGCACGGAGTTGCCGCCCACCACGGGCTGGCTCTCCACGATGACAACGCTCTTGCCCTCGCTGGTAGCAGTCAGGGCAGCGGTCATGCCTGCGCCGCCTGCGCCCACGATGACGATGTCGGTATCAACGGTAGAGTCCTCAGCAGGCTCAGCGTTGTTCTCCACAGCGGTCTGGAAATCCTCAGGCTTCAGACCAGCAGCGGTGATGGCAGCAGCGGCTGCCTCCTTGATGGCATTGGAGGTGATGGTTGCGGTAGACACGCCGTCCACGGCAATGCTGCCGCTCTCGGCAATGGCAGCGGGCAGCTGCTCGATTGCCTTGGAGCCAACGCCCTTGGTCTCATCGGCACCCTCAGCGGTGCAGCCGGTGATCTTGCCGTCGGTCAGGGTCAGGGTAACGGTAACATCGCCGCCAAAGCCCTTGGCAGTGCCGGTAAAATCGCCGGTAGCACCCGCGCCGGTGGTGGAGGCGGGCTTGCTGCCGCAGCCGTAGCCCAGCAGGCTCACTGCAACGACAGCAGCCATGGCCAGCGCTGCAATGCTCTGTTTCATCTTCGTGTTTTTCATGGTTTCTTCTTTTTTCCTTCTCATTTGAAACAATGTTGCAGGCAGTTAGCCTGCGCGAACATATTTCAGCATAAAAAGGGGGCTGCCCATTCGGAAGGCAGCCCCCTTTGCCGAACTAGGAAAAGATCAGGCGTTGGCCTGTGCAGCAGCAACAGCGCAGGCAACGGTAGCGCCGACCATGGGGTTGTTGCCCATGCCGATCAGACCCATCATCTCAACGTGAGCGGGCACGGAGGAAGAGCCAGCGAACTGAGCATCGCCGTGCACACGGCCCAGAGAGTCGGTCAGGCCGTAGCTTGCGGGGCCTGCTGCCACGTTATCGGGGTGCAGGGTACGGCCCGTGCCGCCGCCGGAAGCAACGGAGAAGTACTTCTTGCCGTTCTCGATGGCCCACTTCTTATAGGTGCCTGCAACCAGGTGCTGGAAGCGGACGGGGTTGGTGGAGTTGCCGGTGATGGAGCACTGGACGTCCTCCTTCTTCATGATGGCAACGCCCTCCATGACATCGTTAGCGCCGTAGCACTTGACGGCTGCGCGCTCACCCTCGGAGAAGGGGATCTCCTTGACGACCTTCAGGGTCTGGGTGGGGATGTCGTACTCGGTCTGCACATAGGTGAAGCCGTTGATACGGGAAATGATGTAAGCTGCGTCCTTGCCCAGGCCGTTCAGGATGACGCGCAGGGGGGTCTTGCGGACCTTGTTTGCAGTGCGGGCAATGCCAATGGCACCCTCAGCAGCAGCAAAGGACTCGTGGCCTGCCAGGAAAGCGAAGCAGGTGGTGTCCTCGCTCAGCAGACGAGCGCCCAGGTTGCCGTGGCCCAGACCGACCTGACGCTGCTCAGCGACAGAGCCGGGGATGGTGAAAGCTTCCAGACCTTCGCCGATGGCAGCAGCGCACTCGGCAGCATCGGTCAGGCCGCGCTTGACGGCGATGGCGGTGCCCAGGGTGTATGCCCAGACAGCGTTATCAAAGCAGATGGGCTGCACACCGCGGACGATCTTGTCGCAGTCGATGCCCTTAGCGAGGAGCATCTCGTTGCAAGCGTCCAGAGACTCCAGGCCGTTGGCCTTCAGGCATGCCTCGATTTTCGGCATACGGCGATCCATAGATTCAAAAGTTGCCATGAGTTGTTCCTCCTCTCTTATTCCTCACGCGGGTCGATGTACTTGACAGCGCCCTGCTCCTTGCTGAAGCGGCCGTAAGTACCCACGTTCTTCTCGTAAGCCTCGTTGGGGGTCTTGCCGTGACGGATATCCTCCATCATCTTGCCCAGCTTGACGAACTGATAGCCGATGACCTCATCGTTGGCATCCAGAGCCAGCTTGTTGATGTAGCCCTCGGTCAGCTCCAGGTAACGGACACCCTTGGCCTTGGTGGAGAAGATGGTGCCGGTCATGGAGCGCAGGCCCTTGCCCAGGTCATCCAGACCTGCGCCGATGGGCAGACCGTCCTCAGAGAAAGCGGTCTGGCTGCGGCCGTAGACGATCTGCAGGAACAGCTCACGCATTGCCACGTTGATGGCATCGCACACCAGGTCGGTGTTCAGAGCTTCCAGAATGGTCTTGCCGGGCAGGATCTCGCCTGCCATAGCAGCAGAGTGGGTCATGCCGGAGCAGCCGATGGTCTCCACCAGAGCCTCTTCGATGACGCCGTTCTTGATGTTCAGGCTCAGCTTACATGCGCCCTGCTGCGGTGCGCACCAGCCCACGCCGTGGGTCAGGCCGGAAATATCCGTGATTTCCCTGGATTGCGTCCAGTTGCCTTCCTGCGGGATAGGGGCCGGACCATGGTTGCAGCCTTTCTTGACGCAACACATTTGTTCGATTTCGTGTGTAAACTGCATGGTATTAGGATGTTAATATGAAGATAGAGCTGCAGTCATCGGACAGCCCTACCTTGAGCGGGACGGATCATACCAACAAATTCCCGATTAGCAAACACGAATGATTGAAAATCGGTTAAAAGGCCTCATAATCAGTCAGGAGCCCTGCCCTGCATGAAGTCACGACCACGCCGACCCTTTCTCAACAAATTGGCAATCATCTTTGTCCCAATATTGATGATTGGCTTCTCCTTATTCATGTGGGCATGGCAGGTGGAACCCAGGCGTGTGGAAACCGTCACGGCTGCGATGGAGATGCCTCAGTGGAAGAGAAAAGAAGGCCCTCCCCTCCGCATCGCGATTGCCGGGGATTTCCATCTGCGTCCGAACGGAGGCGATCTGGCACACAAGTACATGGAAACAATCATGGAAGCTCGGCCGGATATGATTTTCCTGCTGGGGGATTATGCCAACGGCCACACGAGGGAGAGCAGCATGGCCCCGGAGACGGCCCGGGAATATTTCAAGATGTTGAAAGCCCCTCTCGGCATTTTTGCCGTGCAGGGCAACCATGACCAGTATTACGGCTGGAACTTATGGCGCAACATGTTTTCCGGGCTGGGCATCCTGCCCATGTGGAATGATTCCCTGCTGCTGCACCTTCCCGGAGGCCGTGAGCTGCAGCTCTCTTCCGTCAGGGACGACTACCACCTGAGAATCAGGCCGGAGGAATTGCCTCTGC
>ENA-USZK01001303-USZK01001303.1-human-gut-metagenome-genome-assembly--contig:-NODE-1303-length-10295-cov-7.966334_pt1 | contig 10295 bp, 9 predicted proteins | sample MGYA00250043_ERZ773534 | MGnify/ENA primary metagenome ERZ773534 (study PRJEB29103, sample SAMN06112056) | human gut metagenome | biome: human gut; feature: ankylosing spondylitis patient; material... | reverse complement strand
GCCGAGATCATCTACAACAACGGCCGCATGATCCCCTGCGTGCTGGATAACCGCATCACCGGCATGACCGGCCACCAGGAGAACCCCGGCACGGGCTTCACCCTGATGGGCGAGCCCGCTCCCATGATCAGCGTGGAAAAGGTGCTGGAGGCCTATGGCTTCGCCCCTGTCTTCACCGTGGATCCCCAGGATCTGGCGGCCATGAAGAAGACCGTGGACGAGGCGGTGGCCGCGCTCAATGAGGGCAAGCATCCCGCTATCGTCACCCGCCGTCCCTGCCTGCTGATCAAGCGCGTGAAGCAGGAGCTGGGTATGTGCGTGGTCAACACCGACAAGTGCAAGAGCTGCAAGAGCTGCCTGAAGGTGGGCTGCCCCGCCATCTCCATGGAGAACGGCAAGGCGTTCATCGACCGCACCCAGTGCGTGGGCTGCACCGTCTGCGCGCAGGCTTGCCCGTTTGATGCCATCGAAAAGGAGGAGAAGTAACATGAACGATGTGAAAAGCTGCCTGTTGGTAGGCGTGGGCGGTCAGGGCGCGATCCTGATCTCCAAGATCATGTCCAACGGCTTTATGAAGGCCGGTTACGATGTCAAGCAGAGCGAGGTACACGGCATGGCGCAGCGCGGCGGCTCCGTGTCCACCCAGGTGCGCTGGGGCAAGAAGGTCTACGGCCCCGTGTTCGGCAAGGGCGAGGCGGACATCATGGTGGCGCTGGAGAAGATGGAAGCCGTCCGCTATGCGGAGTTCCTGAACCCCAACGGCGTGGCGGTCATCAATGACTACGCCATCAAGTCCACCACCATCGCCTCCGGCGCTGAGGAGTATCCGCAGGGCTGCATCGAGGCCATGCAGAAGAACTTCAAGACCATCGCCGTGCCCGCCAGCGACATCGCCATCCAGCTGGGCAATCCCAAGTGCATGAACGTGGTGCTGTTTGGCGCCATGTGCGACTCCCTGGGCTGCCCGGATATCGACTGGGAGCAGATCGTGGCCGAGACGGTGCCCGCCAAGGTCAAGGAGCTGAATCTGAAGGCCTTCCGCGCCGGTCGTGAGGCCGCCAAGAACGCCAAGTAAATGACCGTACAACGGAGAGGCAGGTGCTTGCGCCTGCCTCTCAGCCTGTCAAAGAGCCTGTTCGGTCACAAATATCGGAGGGAAGGATAGTGTGAAAGGGAACCGTCAGGGTTCCCTTTCGCGTTCAATCACCCGCCGCAGCGACCAAAATCGCAAAATAAAATGTGGTTTTTATTTTGCGATTTTGCCTGCCAGCTTGCCGAAAAAGTCCATCCGGACTTTTTCGACAAGCTGGCAGGCGCTTGCGCCTGCCTCTTTATGCTGTCGGCGGGGCGATGTGTGGGCATCGCCTCCTGCGGACGGGTGAGATGAGCCGTTGTAGGGGACGGCGTCCCGACGTCCCGTCCTGCATGACCGGCGTACCCTGTAGGGCGGGACCCATGTGTCCCGCCGCAAAATGCGCATTTGTCCGGCGGGGCGATGTGTGGGCATCGCCTCCTGCGGATGGGTGCGATGAACCGTTGTAGGGGACGGCGTCCCCGCCGTCCCGTCCTGCATGACCGGCGTACCCTGTAGGGCGGGATCCATGTGTCCCGCCGCAAAATGCGCATTTGTCCGGCGGGGCGATGTGTGGGCATCGCCCCCTGCGGACGGGTACGGTGAGCCGTTGTAGGGGACGGCGTCCTCGACGTCCCGCTTCCTGTCATTCCGAGCCAGTGACCGCGTCACTGGCGTGGGAATCCGTCTCCTTGCAGGAAAAGAACGGATTGCCGCGTCGCTGCGCGCCGCGAAGCAAGTGCCCTTGGGGTACTCCTCGCAATGACAGGCTTTTCCGATCGCCTGAGACGGACGCGGGGCGCCCGCTTTTTGTAAATTTACAAAATCCCACTACCAAAACAGAGGAAGATGTGGTATGATACCTGCGTGAGAATAGGCCGGGCGAGAGGAGGGAGTGCCATGCTGCGGCGTGTGAAACGATATATCCTGCTGACGGGTCTGTCGGCGCTGCTGGCGGCGCTGCTGACCGGGTGCGGCTTTTCCGACGCCTCGGTGGAGGAGCTGTTCACCCTGCCCCGCATGGCGGAGGAGTATACAGGGCTGACAAAGGAACTGGACGACCTGATCGCCCAGGGCTACGAATACGCCTCGCCTACCGGCGGACGGAACATCCAGTCCGTCCAGATGGTGGATCTGGACGGCGACGGACAGCAGGAGGCGCTGGCCTTCTTCCGTATGAGCAGCGACGAAAAGCCCCTGAAAATATTTGTATTCCGTCTGGAGGACGGGACATACACCCGCTTCTGCACCATCGAGAGCAGCGGCAGCGCCATCGACAGCGTGTACTATCAGGATTTCAACGGCGACGGCCGCCGGGAGCTGATCGTGGGCTGGCGCATCAGCGCCGAGGTACAGACTGTGGCGGTATACACCGTGGCGCGGGAGCCGGTGGTGCTCATGTCCAGCGGCTACAGCCGCTTCACCATGCAGGATCTGAACGGCGACAGCATCCCCAGCCTGCTGGTGCTGCGTACCGACGGCAACAGCCAGTCGGTGGCGGAGTTCTACGGCTGGCAGGACGAGCAGATGGGCGTGGCCTACCGCTGCGTGCTGTCCAGCAGCATGGTGTCCCTGAACCGGGGCAGCATGGTCAGCGGACGGGTGGACGCCGACACGCCGGCACTGTTCATCACCGGTGTGGACGAGCAGGGCATGGCGGTCACGGACATTCTGGTGTTCCGCTCTGAGCTGGGGCTGGTGAATCTGGCGCTGACCGGCAGCAGCACCGGCGTGTCCAACGCGGTCTTTGCCTACCGCCAGCTGCCTCCCCAGGATATTGACGGCGACGGCAGCATCGAGATACCCGACCCGGATCCCTCCTGGTCGGGCGAACAGACTGACGGGCTGGTGCGCTGGATGCGCTGCAGCGGCGACGGCGAGTTGTCCGTGGCGGCAGAGACGTACCACAGCCTGTCCTGCGGCTGGTATCTGAACATACCGGAGAGCTGGTGGGACTGGAACGTGGAGGCGGTCACTGGCAGCATCAGCAACGAAAACCAGCTGAATCTCAACATCAACGGCGACCCCGTGCTGGGCATCTACACCATCACCGGCGAAAACCGGGAGAACCGGGGACGTCTCGGCAAACGCATCGTCCTGCGCCGCCAGACGGCCACCGTCTACGCCGGTGAGTTGTACGACGCCGGCGCCTATTACGGCATGGATGAGGATCTGCTGCGCCGCAGCTTCAGCCTCATCGTGGGCACATGGAGCAACTGACAAGGAGGGGACTCAATGAAAAAGGTACTGGTACTGGAGGACGAATCCAGCATCCGCAGCTTTATCGTCATCAATCTGCGCCGCGCCGGTTATGAGGTGGTCGAGGCGGAGAGCGGCGAGGAGGCGCTGGAAAAGCTGAAACTGCACAGCGACGTGCGCGTGGCGCTTCTGGACATCATGCTGCCCGGCATCGACGGCTTTGAGGTCTGCCGCCGCATCCGCGCCACCAACGCCGCCATCGGCATCATCATGCTCACCGCCCGCTCTCAGGAGATGGACAAGGTCACCGGCCTCATGACCGGTGCCGACGACTACGTCACCAAGCCCTTCTCCCCCGCGGAGCTTACCGCCCGCGTGGACGCCCTCATGCGGCGCAGCGGCGGCGCTGCCGTGGAGACCGGCGAGATCAACCAGCCGCCCTTCCTCCTGAATACCCGCAACCGCACCCTAGAGAAGAACGGCCAGCGCATCAAGCTCACCCAGGTGGAGTATGCCATCATGAAGATGTTCATGGAGAACCCCGGCAAAGCGCTCTCCCGCGAGGAGATCCTGGACATGGTCTGGGGTCACGACTACTTCGGCGAGCTGAAGAACGTGGACGTGAACATCCGCCGCCTGCGGCTGAAAATTGAGGACAACGCCACGAATCCGACATATATTACCACGATCTGGGGCTTCGGCTACAAGTGGGGCCTGTGACAGCGGATCTTTTCCGCCAGTACTTCGTTGCGTCGGCTTGACGTACACACGGTACGCCAGCGCCGCCGCGCCTCGTCCTGACGAAAAATCTCTCGCTGTCCCGCTGCGCCTCGTCTGGAGAAAAAATCCACGCATTACATGGGCGTCGGCTTGACGTACACACGGTACGCCAGCGCCTCCGCGCAGCATTCTGCCCGAAAGGAGATGCTCACCTTGGCAAAAAAACCGAAAAAGGTACAGGGTCTGAAGCGCCGGTGGCTGACCGGCAGCATGGGGCCTGTGCTGGTAATACTGCTGCTGGTGGGCGTGCTTATCTCCGTGGGCTTTGCCAGCAACTATTACAACAGCGCCCGCTCCACCCTGCGGGCGAAGGCCGCCGCCGGCGCGGACTATTTCAACACCTATGTGATGACCAGCTACCGGGAGTATTACCGCAGCGCCACGGTCTACGCCGCCGCCTTCGATGACGGCGACCGGATCGAGCTGCAATTCCTCAACAGCTCCGGCCGGGTGGAGGTGACAACGAGGGGCGTCACTGTGGGCACCTACCCCGGAACGCCTGAGATATACAGCGCCATTGAAAGCGGCGAGGTGAAGGACTACGTGGGACGTGACGCCGTCACCGGCGAGCGGATCATGGCGGCGTCCAGCCTGCTGAAATTCAACGGGCAGGTGGTGGGCGTCATGCGCTATGTTACCGCCATCGGGAACATCGACCGGCAGGTGCTGCTGACGGTGCTGCTGGTGGCCGGCGTCATGGTGGCGGTGGTGGGGCTGATCGTCCTGTCCAGCATGATCTTCATCAACAACGTGGTGGCGCCGGTGTCGGCGGTGTCGGAGGCGGCCAAGCGCATCTCCGGCGGCAGCTACGGCGTGCAGATACCCAACAAATACTCCGATGAGATGGGCGAGCTGGTGGACAACATCAACGACATGTCCCGGAAGATCGGCGAGAGTGAGCGGATGAAATCCGAGTTCATCTCCTCCGTGTCCCACGAGCTGCGCACACCGCTGACGGCCATCAACGGCTGGGGCGAGACGCTGCTGGAGGACGAATCCAACGATGTGCAGCAGATCAAGCGCGGCGTGCAGATCATGGTGAAGGAATCCCGCCGCCTGACCAACATGGTGGAGGAGCTGCTGCAATTCTCACGGCTGGAGGACGGCCGTTTCACCTTACAGGTGGAGGACACCGACCTGCAGGCGGAGCTGGAGGACGCGGTGTACAGCTACCGGGAGCTGTTCCGGCAGGACGGCATCGCGCTGGAGTATTCCAGCGACCGGGCAGAGTACAGCGAGGTCATCTCCGGCGACCCGGAGCGGCTGAAGCAGGTGTTCTGCAATCTGCTGGACAACGCCGCCAAGCACGGCGGCAGCGGCAAGCGCATCACCGTGCACCTGACCCAGCGGGACGGGGAATACGTGATCACCATCCGGGACTTCGGCCCCGGCATCCCGGAGGCGGAGCTGCCCTATGTGAAGCAGAAGTTCTACAAGGGCTCCTCCAAGGCCAGAGGCAGCGGCATCGGTCTGGCGGTGTGCGACGAGATCGTGCAGCGCCACGGCGGACGGCTGGAGATCGCCAACGCCGAGGGCGGCGGCACCGTGGTGACGGTATACCTGCCGCTGAAAAAGCAGGCGGAGGCGGCGCTGTAACAGCGATCGAAAAAAGTGAAAATAAAATCGAACAGGTGTTGCATATTTGAAACAATTGTGCTATGCTTGCGACAGAAAGGAATTTAGCAGACCTATGGAAAAAAAGAAGGGCGGTTTCCGCACCAGTATCGGAGGACAGGCGCTGATCGAGGGGATCCTCATGCGCGGCCCGGAGAAGGACGCCATCGTTGTCCGCTCGCCGGAGGGACTGGTGACAAAGGTCACGGAGCGGAAATTCGTTAAGGATAAATACCCCATTCTGGGCATCCCCATCCTGCGGGGCGCGGTGACGTTCATCAGCTCCATGATCACCGGCGTGAAGGCGCTGATGTTCTCGGCGGACTACTTCCCGGACGATGAAAACGCGGAGCCGGGCAAGCTGGAGAAGTGGCTGGACGAGCACATCCCGGCGGACAAGCTGCAATCGCTGATCGTGGCGTTCTCAGTGGTGCTCAGCATCGGGCTGATGCTGGTGCTGTTCATGCTGCTGCCCACGTTCATCGCGGGGCTGTTCCACGCCACCAGCCCGGCGGTACACAACCTCATCGAGGGCGTGGTGAAGATCGCGGTGCTGCTGACCTACATGATCCTCTGCTCCAAGCAGAAGGACGTGTACCGGGTGTTCTGCTACCACGGTGCGGAGCACAAGACCATTTTCTGCTATGAGGCGGGTCTGCCGCTGACGGTGGAGAACGTCCGCATCCAGCCCCGGCACCATCCCCGCTGCGGCACCAGCTTCCTGTTCGTGGTGGTCATCGTGTCCATCATCGTGTCCAGCCTGGTGTTTCCCTACATCAACTGGCAGAGCATCTGGGTGCGCGTGGGCGTGAAGCTGCTGCTGCTGGTTCCCGTGGTGGGCGTGACCTACGAGTTCAACCGGCTGGTGGGCGCTCACGACAACGTGGTGACGCGTATTCTGTCCGCCCCCGGCATGTGGCTGCAAAACTTTACCACCCATGAGCCGGACGACTCCATGATCGAGGTGGCCATCGAAGCCATGAAGCTGGTCATTCCGGAGCAGCAGGGCAAAGACAACTGGTGACAGCCGAGGCAGGGCACTGTCCGCCCGCCGGCAGAGCGCATTTTCCCGAAAAAACTGGAAGAAAGTGAAAACGGGACGTATTATGGCGATTACATATAACAACTTGTATTTGGATATCCGGCAGCAATTCCTGCGCGCCGGACTGCCCGACCCCACGCTGGAGTCGCGGGAGCTGGTGTGCTGTGCCTCCGGAAAGAGCCGGGAGGAGCTGAGCCGCGACGGGCGGCTGTATGTGCCCGACACGGTGGAGCAGCAGGTACGGCGGCTGGCGCAGCGCCATCTGGACGGCGAGCCGGTGGCCTACCTGATCGGCGAGTGGGAGTTTTACGGCCTGCCGCTGGACATCTCCGAGAGCGTGCTGATCCCCCGGCCGGACACGGAGGTGCTGGTGGATCGGGCGCTGGCCTGTGTGAAAACGCTGGACGAGCCGCGGGTGCTGGATCTGTGCGCCGGCTCCGGCTGCATCGGCCTGGCAATAGCCAAAAATGCGCCGGGCTGCCATGCGGTGCTGGGCGAGCTGGACGAGGGCGCGCTGCGCGTCTGCCGCCAGAACATCCGCCGCAATGACCTGACGGGGCGCGTGGTATCCCTGCAGCTGGACGCGCGGGAGAAGCCACCGGCGCATCTGGGCGAGTTCGACTGCATCGTGTCCAACCCGCCCTACATCCCCGACGGGGACATCGCCGGGCTGGATACGTCGGTGCGGGACTACGAGCCCCATCTGGCGCTGAAGGGCGGCGCGGACGGACTGGACTTCTACCGGGACATCACCCGGCTGTGGACGGCGGCGCTCCGCGTGGGCGGCAGGCTGCTTTTCGAGGTGGGCATCGGTCAGGCCGATCAGGTGCTGCGCATCATGCGGAGCGTGGGCTTCGGTGATCTGGAGATCACCCCCGACCTGAACGGCATCCCCCGGGTGGTGGAAGGCGTACTGCATAAGGAGCTGTGAGCACTGTCCTGAAAACGGGACAGCAAGGGGCGCAGAATAGACATATATTCAACTGAGGAGGACGGAATTATGGCGGCGAAGAAGGAAACGGTTGCCGCGGCACCGGTGGTGTCGGACAAGAAAAAGGCGCTGGAGACGGCCATGCAGCAGATCGAGAAGATGTACGGCAAGGGCTCCATCATGCGCTACGGCGCGGAGAGCACGATGAACGTGGAGTCCATCCCCACCGGCTCCCTGTCGCTGGATCTGGCGCTGGGCATCGGCGGTCTGCCCCGCGGCCGTATCGTGGAGATCTACGGGCCGGAGTCCTCCGGCAAGACCACACTGGCGCTGCATGTGCTGGCGGAGGCGCAGAAAATGGGCGGCGAGGTGGCCTTTGTGGACGCCGAGCACGCGCTGGATCCCACCTACGCCAAGGCGCTGGGCGTCAACGTGGAGGATATGCTCATCTCCCAGCCGGACACCGGCGAGCAGGCGCTGGAGATCACCGAGGCGCTGGTGCGCAGCGGCGCCATCGACGTGGTGGTGGTGGACTCCGTGGCGGCGCTGGTGCCCCGTGCCGAGATCGAGGGCGAAATGGGCGACAGCTTCGTTGGTCTGCACGCCCGGCTCATGAGTCAGGCGCTGCGGAAGCTGACGGGCATCATCAACAAGACCAATTCCATCGTCATTTTCATCAACCAGCTGCGCGAGAAGGTGGGCGTCATGTACGGCAATCCGGAGGTCACCACCGGCGGCCGCGCCCTGAAGTTTTACGCCAGCGTCCGCATCGACGTGCGCCGCATCGAGACGCTGAAGTCCGGCGGCGAGGTGGTGGGCAACCGCACCCGCGCCAAGGTGGTGAAGAACAAGGTGGCGCCTCCTTTCCGTGAGGCGGAATTCGACATCATGTACGGCGAGGGCATCAGCAAGCTGGGCGACCTGCTGGATCTGGCGGTGAAGCTGGATCTGGTGCAGAAGAGCGGCTCCTGGTTCAACATGGGCGAGCTGCGGCTGGGTCAGGGACGCGACGCGGCCAAGCAGTACTTCCGCGACCATCCCGACGAGGCCGCCAAGCTGGAAACGGCGGTGCGCGAGAACTTCCACAAGCTGATGGGCAGCCAGTCCCGCGTGGCGGCCAAGGCCGCAGGCCGGGCGGTGGACGTGTCCGCCGACGACTTCGACGACGAAGACTGATGCGCATTGAACGGATCGAAAAATCCAAGCATAAGCAGGAGCGCGTGCTGGTGTTTCTGGAGGGGGGCGACCTCCTCCGGATCACCGGCGCGGAGCTTCTGCGCTTTGGCTTATATAAGGGTATGGACTTACCGCCGGAGCTTGTGGTAGAATTACAGGCGGCGGCGCAGAAGTCGGAGCTGAAGCAGACGGCGGCACGGATGGCCTCCGGCCAGATGCTGTCGAAAAAAGAGGTGCAGCGGCGTCTGACGAAGAAGGGCGCCACCGAGCAGGAGGCCGAGGAGACGGCCGACTGGCTGGAATCGCTGGGCGCGGTGGACGATGCCGGATACGCCGGGGTCATCGTCCGGCACTACGGCGCCATGGGCTACGGCGCGGGTCGGGTGCGGCAGGAGCTGCACCGCCGGGGCGTGCCGAAGGAGCTGTGGGACACGGCGCTGGAGCAGCTGCCGCCGCCGGAGGAGGCCATACGGAAATTTCTGACGGGCAGGCTGCGGGGACGCGGCATGACCCCGGAGGACAGCCGCCGGCTGGCCGCCGCCCTGCAGCGGCGGGGCTTTGCCTGGCAGGAGATACGCCCTGTGCTCAACGAGTGGGGGCAGGAGATCGAGGAGACGTGAGGTATACAACGTGAAGGTTGCATTTATTTCCCTTGGCTGTGCCAAGAATCTGGTGAATACCGAGCAGATGATGGCGCTGTGCCGCGACGCGGGGCATACGCTGCAGGAGGAGCCGGCGGGCGCGGACGCCGTGGTCATCAACACCTGCGGGTTTATCGACAGCGCCAAGGAGGAGGCCATCGACACCATTCTGTCCGTGGCGGAGCTGAAGAGCGCCGGTCAGGTGGGCAAAATTCTGGTGACGGGCTGTCTCACCCAGCGCTACCGGCAGGAGATACTGGACGAGCTGCCGGAGGTGGACGGCATCATGGGCACCGGCAGCTACGGCGAGATCGTGCCGGCGCTTGCGGAGATGATGGCCGGCGGCACACCCCGCCGCTTTGCCGACATCCACGGCATGATCGACGAGTTCGACCGGGTGCTGACCACGCCGGGGCACTACGCCTACCTGCGCATCGCCGAGGGCTGCGACAACCGCTGCGCCTACTGCGTGATCCCGTCCCTGCGGGGCCGATACCGCAGCCGCCGCATGGAGGACGTGCTGGCGGAGGCAAAAAAGCTGGCCGACGCAGGTGTGAAGGAGTGCATCGTCATCGCCCAGGACATCACCCGCTACGGCATCGACCTGTACGGCGAGAAGAAGCTGGCGGCGCTGCTGCGGGAGCTGTGCAAGCTGGACTTCCACTGGATCCGGCTGCACTATCTCTATCCCGACGAGTTCACCGACGAGCTGATCGACACCATCGCCGCCGAGGACAAGGTGCTGCCCTATCTGGACATCCCCATCCAGCACTGCAACGACAAGGTGCTGAAGGCCATGAACCGCCGGGGCGACAAGGCGGAGCTGCTGGCGCTGTTCCG
>ENA-USZK01001302-USZK01001302.1-human-gut-metagenome-genome-assembly--contig:-NODE-1302-length-10296-cov-3.809766_pt1 | contig 10296 bp, 9 predicted proteins | sample MGYA00250043_ERZ773534 | MGnify/ENA primary metagenome ERZ773534 (study PRJEB29103, sample SAMN06112056) | human gut metagenome | biome: human gut; feature: ankylosing spondylitis patient; material... | reverse complement strand
TTTTCGAGTAAGTCCATCCGCTGATGTCTGTGAGAAGCGGAAGATAGTACACACCGGCTGCGTCCTGTTCATCAATGCATGGAGGAGGGAATATTCCCAGGAATGCAGACGATACTCTATGAGCCGGAGAATATCGAGGAGGAGCGCAGACTCGCCTATGTCGCGATAACTCGCGCGAAGAAAAAACTTTATATCTCCAGCGCAACGACGCGAATGCTCTACGGCATGACGAACCGCAACCGTCCGTCGAGATTCGTTGAAGAGATACCCGAGGAGCTGCTCGATAAAAAGGGCGCAAGACCGATGTCTTATCAGACCCACGGCATCCCGCAGCAGCGTTCCGCAGGGCAGGGAAGCTCGTCGAGAGGATTTTCAAAGCCCTCAGCGCAGTCATCCGCAAGAGCGTCGAATTCAATCCCGTCGAAGCCCGCTTACAGCTTCTCCGCTTCGTCCGGCTTCTCCGGCGCGGGCGCGAAAAAGCCCGCCGCCGCGGCGCAGAGCTATTCAGTCGGCGAGACGGTCAAGCATAAGGCATATGGCACGGGCGTGATACTCAGTATGCAGAAAATGGCGAACGATACCATGCTCGAAATAGCCTTCGAAAAAGTCGGCACAAAAAAGATAATGGCGAACTACGCCAAGCTTGAAAAAGTATAAAAATTATAATAAACCCCGGTCAGTGCAGAATCAAATGCACTGACCGGGTTCGTTTTATATCCACCGAATGTGAGCCAAAACAAAACATCCGCAGCAAAACAAATCGCTGCGGCTGACTTTATATATTTTTTACTCGCTGATCTTTCTGACCGTCTCCATGACATAGTCGCCGAATTCGCTGCAGGTGCAGCCGTCCTCGCGACCTGTGATTTTGAGCTTTTTGTCCTCATACATACAGATGTCGAGCGCTCTCTCGAGCAGATCGGCTTTTTCCTGCTCGCCGATGTGGGAGAGGAGCATCACGCTCGCTCTGAGCATCGAGCAGGGATCGGCGTACTGCGCTCTGCCCTCGCGAACCATTCTCGGAGCCGAGCCGTGGATAGCCTCGAACATCGCGTAATGCTTGCCGATGTTTGCGCTGCCGGCTGTGCCGACGCCGCCCTGGAACTCGGCAGCCTCGTCGGTGATTATATCGCCGTAGAGGTTCGGGAGAATGAAGACCTTGAAGTCGCGGCGGCGCTTCTCGTCGATGAGCTTCGCCGTGGTGATGTCAATGTACCACTCATCGGTCACGATATCGGGATATTCCTCGCCGACCTTCTTGCAGAGGTTGAGGAACTTGCCGTCCGTGGTCTTGATGACATTTGCCTTTGTGATTATCGAAACGCGGCCCTTGTTGTTGCGGCGCGCGTAGTCATATGCGAGTCTTGCGATTCTATCGCAGCCCTCGGTGGTGGTCACGACGAAGTCGAGCGCGAGGTCGTCGGTAACATTGACGCCCATCGAGCCGACGGCATATGCGCCCTCGGTGTTCTCGCGGAAGAAGGTCCAGTCAATGCCCTGCTCGGGAACCTTGACGGGGCGGAGGTTCGCAAACAGATCGAGAGCCTTTCTCATCGCAACGTTTGCACTCTCGATGTTCGGCCACGGATCGCCCGCCTGCGGGGTAGTGGTCGGACCCTTGAGGATAACGTGGCAGCTCTTGAGCTCTTCGAGCACGTCGTCGGGGATAGCCTTGTTCGCCTTGACGCGATTTTCTATGGTCAGTCCGTCAATGACCTTGAACTCAATCTTGCCCGCCTTTACTTTATCGTCGAGCAGATATTCGAGAACTCTTGCGGATTCCTTGGTGATGACCGGACCGATGCCGTCGCCGCCGCAGACGCCGATGATGATCTTGTCGAGCGACTTGAAGTCGATGAAATCGCCCTGAGCCTTTATTTTGTCCGAACGGTCGCTCTGAGCGCGGATGAGAGCCTCAAATTTTTCGACGGCGTTCTTGACCTGTGCCTCTGTCATGTTTATCTTCCTCTCTTATTTGTGTGATTCTCTTGTGTAGTTGAGCAGACCGCCTGCGAGGATTATGTCCTTCTGTCTGCCGGAGAAGCTGTAGCAGAGCTTGTAGCTTTCGCCCTTTGTCTCATTCTTGAGAACAGCCTCGCCACCGTTTTCGATGGTCTCTCTGATGCCGTCGAGCGCGAGCTTGTCGCCCTTCTCAATGCGGTCATAGTCGGCGGGATCGGCGAATGTGAACGGCACGATACCGGCGTTTATGAGGTTCGCCTGATGTATGCGCGCAAAGGATTTTGTTATGACGCTCTTTATGCCGAGATACAGCGGAACAAGAGCCGCGTGCTCTCTCGAGGAGCCCTGACCGTAGTTGCTGCCGCCGATGATGATTCCCTTGCCTGCCTGCTTGCAGTGCTCGGCAAAGTTCTCGTCGCACTGCTTGAAGCAGAAGTTCGACAGGAACGGCACGTTCGAGCGGTAGGGGAGAATCTTTGCGCCCGCGGGCATGATGTGATCGGTCGTAATATTGTCGCCGACCTTGAGAACGACCTCTGCCTCGATGCTCTCGGGCAGTGCGTCGCCGTTGGGTACGGGCTTTATGTTCGGGCCGTAGACTATCTCAAGATTTTTCGCTTCCTCGGGCGAAGCGGGCTTGTCGATGAGATTGTCGTTTATTTCAAAGTGATCGGGCATTGTGATGTGCGGCGCCTCGCCGAGGGTTCTCGGGTCGGTCAGCACACCTGTGAGAGCGGAAGCCGCGGCGACCTCGGGGCTGACGAGATAAACGCCTGCATCGGCAGTGCCGGAGCGTCCCTCAAAGTTGCGGTTGAAGGTGCGCAAGGAGACAGCGCCGGAGTTCGGGGACTGACCCATGCCGATGCACGGACCGCACGCGCACTCAAGCAGTCTTGCGCCCGCGCCGAGGATATCGGAGAGTGCGCCGTCCTCGGAGAGCATTCTGAGAACCTGCATCGATCCGGGGGAGATAGTGAGGCTGACGCTCGGTGCAACGCGCTTGCCCTTGAGGATAGCCGCCACCTTGAGCATATCGTAGAGCGAGGAGTTCGTGCAGGAGCCTATGCAGACCTGGTCGATCTTTATTTCGCCTATTTCGGAAACTTTCTTTACATTGTCGGGCATATGGGGCATTGCCGCGAGGGGTTCGAGGGTGCTGAGGTCTATGTCGATAACCTCGTCATAGACTGCATCGTCGTCCGCCTTGACCTCGACCCAATCCTGCTCTCTGCCCTGAGCGGCGAGGAAAGCCTTCGTCACTTCGTCGGAGGGGAAAACAGAGGTCGTTGCGCCGAGCTCCGTACCCATGTTGGTTATAGTTGCGCGTTCGGGGACGGAAAGAGTCTTGACTCCGTCTCCGCCGTATTCGATTATCTTGCCCACGCCGCCCTTGACGGACATGATGCGAAGAACTTCGAGGATTATATCCTTTGCGCTGACCCACGGCGAAAGCGCGCCGTGCAGGTTTATGCGAGTCATCTTGGGCATAGTTATGTAGTATGCGCCGCCGCCCATCGCAACCGCGACGTCGAGTCCGCCCGCGCCGAACGAGAGCATGCCGATGCCGCCGCCGGTCGGGGTGTGGCTGTCCGAGCCGATGAGCGTCTTGCCGGGGATGCCGAAGCGCTCAAGATGCACCTGATGGCAGATGCCGTTGCCGGGGCGTGAAAAAAGCAGTCCTCTCTTTTTCGCGGCGCTCCTGATGAATCTGTGATCGTCCGCGTTTTCAAAGCCGGTCTGCAAAGTGTTGTGGTCAATGTATGCGACCGAAAGCTCGGTCTTTACTCTCTCGACTCCCATGGCCTCAAATTCAAGGTATGCCATGGTGCCTGTGGCGTCCTGAGTGAGAGTCTGATCGATCCTCAGACCGATCTCGCTGCCAACGGTCATGTCGCCGCTGAGCAGGTGGCTTTTTATAAGCTTTTGTGCAATAGTGCTGCCCACGTGTATCCCTCCGTATAAAAATAAAATTACCTTTAAATTTTATTGCAATCCGCGGATTTTGTCAAGGTGCGCCGCGCCAAATATATACCTGTATATATTACATTTTATAGGGGAAATTGATATATGACGATTTTTTATGTTGCCCGAAAGCTTTCTGCGTGGTATAATTAAATGTAATCTGCCGCAGTGCGCTGTGCTATGGCTGAATTATCAAAAGTTATTCGGGCATACTGTTTGTCGGGAGTGAATTCGATGAACAGAAAAAAGCACGAAGAACAAAAAGACAGCATATTGGAGCCCGTCGCGCCGACCCCGAGCGTCAGCGAGGAGGACGGCGATTCGTCCGACAGCACGGACAGGGAGCTTCGCCAGATAGTCGAAACAGGCTCGATAACCGTTGACAAGCGCGGGCATTATATCCACTGCCTGACTGTTATCGGTCAGATCGAGGGTCACTATGTCCTGCCGGCGCAGAACAAAACCACAAAATACGAGCATGTCATTCCGCAGCTTGTCGCGATAGAAGAGAGCCGCGATATCGAAGGTTTGCTCATAATCCTCAACACCGTCGGCGGCGATATCGAAGCCGGACTCGCGATAGCGGAGCTTATAGCCGGAATGAAAACGCCGACCGTGTCTCTCGTCCTCGGCGGCGGACATTCGATAGGCGTGCCGCTCGCGGCTTCGAGCGCGTATTCGTTTATCGCACCGAGCGCCACCATGACTGTCCACCCGGTCAGAATGACGGGACTTGTCCTGGGCGTGCCGCAGACTATGTCCTATTTTGAGCAGATGCAGGAGCGTATAGTCAGATTCGTCGCCGATAATTCGCGCATCTCCGCCGACCGCTTCCGTTCGCTTATGCTCGCAACCGGTCAGCTCGTTATGGATGTCGGCACTGTGCTCGACGGCGAGGCAGCGGTCAAAGAGGGGCTTATAGATTCTCTCGGCTCTCTCTCCGATGCCCTCGATAAGCTCTGCGATATGATTGAGGAGCAGAGTGAAAAGAAAGGGGAGAACGAGTGATGCTCTACACAATTGTTTCTCCCGCCGAGATTTTTATGCAGCCGCCCGCGGATATCTGCGAGCATCAGACTCCGTTTGGCTGCGTGATGTGTTCAAGGACAGAAAAAGGTGAGGTCGTTGAAAGACTTGTGACGACCGATCCGTTTGAATATCTGAAACCGTGTTATTCACCCGGCACTTTATATTCCGCCGGAAAAATGGAAAAGGGGTAATATATCATGGAAATACTCAAGGCAATACTGCTCGGCTTCCTACAGGGCGTGACCGAATTCCTGCCCATCTCATCGAGCGGGCATCTCTCGGTCTTTCAGCACTTCTTCGGCAATGTCGGCGGCACAAGCTCGCTTCTGTTCACGGTGCTGTTACATATGGGCACTCTGATAGCCGTGTTCGTCGTTTATTACAAGACCATATGGGGTCTCATCGTTGAATTTTTCAGCACTATAAAAGATATCTTCACCGGCAAGTTCAAGTGGAGCGAGATGAACGAGAACAGGCGCATGCTCTTCATGTTCGTTATCTCCTGCGTGCCTCTGTTGTTCCTGCTCATTCCCGTCGGCGGCGACAGACGCATCATGGATGTTCTCGGCGGTCTTGCCGATGACAATGATATATTGGTCGAGGGAGTCTGCTTCCTCTTCACCGCAGCTCTCCTGCTCGTCGGCTCATGGCGCGCAAAGAAGGTCAAAGCTCGTCCCCAGATAGGCGCGAAATCCGCACTTGCCGTCGGCGTGGCTCAGGCTTTCGCCGCCGGATTCCCCGGCATCTCGCGCTCCGGCTCGACCATCTCGACCGGTATGATTTGCGGCGTTTCAAAAGAGTATATGGTTCGCTATTCGTTTATCCTCGGCATACCGGCTATCCTTGCCGCCAATGTCATGGAGATAAAGGACGCCGTAGCCCTCGGCGAGCAGATAGATATCCTGCCCGTTATTATAGGCGTTGTCACCGCCGCCATCGTCGGCTTTGCCGCGATAAAGGCTCTCGAGTGGCTCGTCAAGATTGATAAGTTCAAAATTTTCGGTTACTACTGCCTTGTCCTCGGCGTTGTTGTTATCATCGCCGGCATAGTTGAAAAGGTCAGATAAGTTCGTTCAAATTTCTAAGGAGGGCCTTAATGGCTGCGAAAAAGACTGCGGCAAAGTCAACGGCCGCTAAGAAGAAAAAAACAACAACTACAACGCCCAAAAAAGCCCCGGCTTCAAAGCCTGCGGCTGCAAAAGAGCCTGTCGAGCAGACTCCCGAGCAGCAGTCCTCGCGCCGCCAGAAAGCGGCTATCGCGCTCATGGCTGTCGCGGCTCTGCTCATAGCCATGGCGTTTATCGAGGGCGAGAGCGCGTGGCGCGCCGTGCATAATTTTATGTTCGGCGTGTTCGGCACGTGTACATATATCTGGCCCGTCATGCTCATTTATGTCTCGGTCATGCTCGCCATGAACAAGACGTTCGGCTCGATATCGTCGAATCTTATCGGCGTCGGGATATCAATATTGCTGCTGTGCTCGGCGATACATATTTTCTCGAACCCGTCGGAATACTTTTCGCTCATGACCCTCGGCGATCAGATAAAGACCGCGTGGAGGGATTATGACACATTCCCGAGTGCGGGCGCGCTCGGTGCGCTCGTCGGCGGACTGCTTGCCAAAATGGCGGGCAAGGTCGGCGCGGCGATAATAAATATTATCCTGCTGATAGTCAGCATAATGTTCCTCACGGGACTCACTCTGTCCCGCCTCGGTACATCTATCGCCAAGCCCATAAAGCGCATGAGCGAGGATACCAACGAACGCCTTGAGCGCGGAGCGCAGCGCGTCAGAGATGAGCAGGAGAGAGCGCCGTCGAGAGACAAGCGCAGGGAGAAAAAAGCGGAGGAGCCCTATGTCAGCCCCCGTCCGTTCCCCGTGCCGCCTCTGCCGACTGATACGCCTGCAGCAACTGCAAAGAGCCGCAAAAAATCCGCCGCCGATGAAGGCCCCGAGCCCACCGTGTTCCCGCGCAAGCCGGTTCAGACCGATGTCGGCATCGATGATATAGTCAACCGCGTCAACGCTGCGTCGGCGACCGCGAAGATAGCCGAGGGCGTGTCAAAAGCCGCCGCCGTTGTGGACGGCAGACCCGCCTGCGTGCCGCCTCTGCCGACCGAGAGCGCGAAAGACGAGCTCGGAATGCGTGATATAAGCAAGAAGGCAGCCGAGCCGGATAAGAAGAAAGAGCCGGAGCTCCCGCCCGTCAAAGAGCCTGATCCCGTGCCCGACGTGCCGGATGAGGACGAGGAAGAGCCTGTTATCGAGAGTCAGCCGACTTATCGCAAGCCGCCGATAACCTGCCTCAAAGAGCCCATCCATGACGGCAACGATAACTTCTCCGATGAGCTCAAATCCAACGCGCAGAAGCTGCTCGACACGCTCGAAAGCTTCAATGTCCACGCAAAGATAACTGAGATAAGCCGCGGCCCGTCCGTCACAAGATATGAGCTTCAGCCGGACGCGGGCGTCAGAATAAATAAAATAACCAACCTTGCGGATGATATCGCCTTGCGCCTTGCCGCGTCGGGAATAAGAATCGAAGCGCCTATTCCGAACAAGGCGGCGATAGGCATCGAGGTGCCCAACAAGCTGCGTTCGATGGTCTATATGCGCGAGATAATCGAAACCCCGCAGTTCAAGAACGCTCAGAGCAAGCTCAATGTCGTCCTCGGCAAGGATATCGCGGGCAATGCCGTCTGCGCGGACCTCGCGAAGATGCCGCATCTGCTCATAGCGGGTACTACGGGTTCCGGTAAATCCGTGTGCCTGAACACAATGATAGTCAGCATTCTCTATAACGCGACTCCCGACGAAGTGAAGCTTCTGATGATTGACCCCAAGCAGGTCGAGTTCACGGTCTATAACGGCATCGCGCATCTCGCCGTGCCCGTCGTGTCCGATCCGCGCAAGGCTTCGGGCGCTCTCACATGGGCGGTCAACGAGATGGAGAACAGATATAAGATACTCTCCGAGAAGAATGTCCGCGATATAAGAGGATATAACAAATTAGCCGAGCGCGACAAGTCACTGCGCCCGATGCATCAGATAGTCATTTTCATCGATGAGCTTGCCGATCTTATGATGGTCGCGCCCAATGAAGTCGAGGATGCGATATGCCGCCTCGCTCAGAAAGCGCGTGCCGCAGGTATGCACCTTGTCATAGCGACTCAGCGCCCCTCCGTCGATGTTATCACAGGTATTATCAAAGCGAATATCCCCAGCAGAATTGCGCTCTCTGTTTCTTCGTCGGTCGATTCGAGAACGATACTCGATATGTCCGGCGCGGAGAAGCTTATCGGCAACGGCGATATGCTCTTCAGCCCCATCGGCGCAAACAAGCCGACCCGTATCCAGGGCTGCTTCATCTCCGACGAAGAGGTCGAGGATGTTGCCGACTTCATCAAGCACAACGCCGAGGCGGAGTACGATGAGGGCATTATGGACGAGATAAACAGGCAGGCGGCAATAGCCGGTTCGACTAAGAAGAACAGTGCCGCAGGCGGCGATGACGGCGAAGAGCCGGGCGATGAGATGTTTCCGAACGCCGTCGAGGTCGTGCTCGATGCCAAAATGGCTTCAACAACTCTTCTCCAGCGCAAATTGAAGCTCGGTTATGCCCGCGCCGCAAGGCTCATGGACGAACTCGAGAGCAAGGGCATTATCGGACCGTTCGAGGGCAGCAAGCCCCGCCAGGTGCTTATAACCAAACAGCAGTGGATGGAAAAATGCGCCCTGTCGGATGCTCCCGCAGATGACGAGACCTGATCGGAGGAAATATGGCAAATCAGAGAAAAAGCGGTTCCGCCGCACAGAACAAGCGCACGAAGATAATCGTCACCGCAGTCGTGATAGCCGTCGCGCTGCTGATAACCTTCGCGCCCTATATGAATCTCCCGTTCGATATCCCCACATGGGGCGAGCTGCTCTCGGACGATGAGCAGACGATACAGAGCGGCGACGCACTCAGCCAGCCGTTCACCGTCCATGTTATAGATGTCGGTCAGGGCGACAGCATCTTAGTCAAGAGCGGCGACCATGCCATGCTTATAGATGCAGGCGAGCGCGGCAACGACCAGACGATACTTGATTATCTCAAGGCAAACTCCGTCGAAAAGCTTGATTACATAGTCGCCACCCACCCTCATTCCGACCATATCGGCAGTATGCCCAAGGTTATCGAGGGGATAGAGGTCGACAATGTTATTATGCCGAAGCTTCCGAAGTCCATGGTTCCCACGACCTCGATTTATCAAAAGCTGATAAAAGCGGTCAAGGCCTCCGGCGCCAAGGTGATATCCGCCAAGACGGGCGATACCTATACCCTCGGCGATGCAAAGATAACTATAGTCGGACCCGTCGGCACGCCTGAGGATCTAAACAACGCCTCCGTTGTGATGAAGGTTGTCTACGGCAAGAATTCGTTCCTCTTCACGGGCGATGCCGAAGAGAAGAGCGAGAAAAAGATTCTCGCAAACGGCGCGGATATCAAAGCCGATGTTCTGAAGCTCGGTCACCACGGCAGCAGCACATCGACGAGCGAAGAATTTCTCAAGGTCGTGTCTCCGTCGCTTGCGCTCATCTCCTGCGGCAAGGATAACGACTACGGTCACCCGCACAAGGAGACTATAGAAAAGCTTGAGAAATACAATATTCCATATGAGCGCACGGATATAAAAGGCACGATAGTTGTCGGCTCGGACGGTGAGCATCTTTCAACGGCTTTCCCGGATAACAAGACCGCTGAGAAGTAAAAAAGGAGGCGGAATAATGGAATATTACGCCATCGACCGTATCGAAGGAAACTACGCAGTCTGCGAAAAAGACGGCGAAACAATGGTCAATATCAGCCGCGCTCTGCTCCCCGACGGAGCGGGTGAGGGCAGTGTCCTGCGCCGCCTGCCGGACGGTTCGTTTGTGCTCGACCGCGAGGAAGAAGAACGCCGCCGCAAAGCAGCTCTCGAACTCATGGACGGTCTGTTTGATGAATAATTTCCCCATCGATTTTTGGCGGGGTGCTTATAGAATATAAAAACGATCTATGGCTCATAGGTCGTTTTTTGTTGCTGCAAGGTGTATAGATGTGCCAATTTTATCGGTTTGATAAACTTGGATTTGTTGATTTGATTAGCACGAATTTTTACAAAGTAGAAGTAGACTGCCGACTTGTCTTTATAATCAAGCTTCCAATAGCCGCGCCGAAGTGTTTGATATCTGACGGAGACTGGCGAGGGAACGGCTTGCGCAGCAAGACGCACGAGCCCGTATTGTTTGAGCGAAGCGAGTTTACGGGCGAATGTGCCGAGCAACTAAATGAGAGCCGCGGGCTATGTGCTGCGGCG
>ENA-USZK01001295-USZK01001295.1-human-gut-metagenome-genome-assembly--contig:-NODE-1295-length-10396-cov-4.827793_pt1 | contig 10396 bp, 10 predicted proteins | sample MGYA00250043_ERZ773534 | MGnify/ENA primary metagenome ERZ773534 (study PRJEB29103, sample SAMN06112056) | human gut metagenome | biome: human gut; feature: ankylosing spondylitis patient; material... | reverse complement strand
GTAACCCCCTTTTTCTTCTTCTTCCTTTCTCATAAAAAATAACACGGACAAATTGTCTGGAGCGTCATAACGTGTTGATCAGCTTCTGCAGCAGGGAGAGTACGCACCAAAGTCTGTCCTGGATGCAGCCCGTGGCAATGCTCTGCATGAACACGCAGAAGCCCTGAGCTATATGGAACGCGATATGGCAGAGGGCGTGGCAGAGATGGTCTTTGCCGATACGTCCATCTTCTCCGGCGGATACCCGGAACTTACAGAACGACTTGCAAAGTTGATTGACCAGCCGGAATTTCTGGCTGACCTGAACGAACGTCTTTTGGGACTGGCAGAAGCCTACGCCGAAGATAAAAGCGTGATGCGGATGCCGTTCTATCGCCCGGACAAAGTATCCGAACAGTTTCAGAAGTTTGCCCTCCCGTTCCAGCCGTATCAGGCAAGAGAGGGCTTTCAGTGGAATGAGCAGGAAGTCTTTATCACGGAAGATGAGATCAATGCTTTCCTTGCAGGCGGCGGGCCGTATTCGGATGGCAGGCTGGCAACGTACAGTTTCTTCCTTACCCATACAGAGAAAGCAGAACGCGCGGCATTTCTGAAAGACCGATACGGTGTGGGCGGCAGCAGTCATGCACTTTCCCGTGCAGATAATTCCCATGCCAGCTATGACGGCAGAGGTCTTGAACTGGCACGGGGCATCTATGGAAAGCCGGATGCGCTGGTAAAGCTGAACTGGAACCAGGCGGCTGAACGAGTTGCAAAGCTCATTGACCAGAGTTTGTATCTGAAGCCTGCGGATTACAGCCGGATGCCGAGTTACGAGCGTGAGCAGATGGCAAATCGGGTAATCGGTTTCTACCATCGTCTGCCCGATGAAGTAGAGCGTCCATTTAAGCGGGAATTGCTGAATGAGGATGCCAGAAAGAAACTGCCCACCATGCTGGCTGACCCGGAACAGGCGGTAGAGCTTCTGGAAAAGATGGATGCAGCACTTCTTTCCGTGCCGCTGGATTCCCCGGAATATGCGGAAAAATCAAAGACGCTTGCTGAACTGCACCAGTATGTTGAGGGAACGTACACGATCTTCCCGGAAAAGAAAAAGGCTGTTGAGATTTCTGTTTCTGACGTTGGTAAACGGGATGTTTTGAAAATCAACAAAACCGGCACGCACCTGCGGAAGCGGACGGGCGTTGTTCGACTGCGTGTAGTCGCCCACTCCGAGACTGTCGTTCATCAATGGCGACGTGCGCTCTTTCATGCCAACCGACAAGTACACTCCGCGATACTTTACTTCGCCATAAAGCTGCTGCAACCATATTGCATTGGGATGATGACCCTGCACTGCCGGTGTATTGACGGCTTGGTCATACTGCGTATATTTCGACTGATAACCTCCCACAAGGTCGGCACCGAAACCATAGCTGAACCTCTCGCTCAAGTCAAAATCCTTCAACGCCTTGACGCGAAGCTCAACCGCCTTTGGCTGCGTAAGCGTCCCGCCACGGTTGGCCATCATAAAATATGGCGCAAAGTCGCCGCTGCCGGCATTCGCGCTCACAGAGCCTTCAACCTGCAATGGCGCTTCCGCCGATGCCACTCCGATAGCCGAAAACGCTACAAGCGTGGCAAAGATTGATTTCTTATTCATTATTTATTGCTTTCTGTTTCGTGAATAGTCTCTCATTCTTCTCACCAGTTCCTGCCGATACTCAATGATTCGGTGATAGAACGTGCGGATATGACGCATTTTCTTGTCCTCATAGATGTCGGATATCGCAAAAAAGATACCCGTCTCCTCAACGTCGCCAAACTCATCATTGATTGCCGTGCCGAGCACAAGCATCTTCGGCGACAGATTCATATAGGAGTTGACAAGCGGCGGGATATTGATGCCATGGCTCCGGATATGGCTGTTGAGAATCTTATAGTCCTCGCGGAATGTCGACCCTGTGAAGATGTGACGCATCTTGTCTTCGTCGATGCGAGCATCGAGAGGATGCAACGGATACACGAGGCGGTCGTTGTCGTGAAAATATTTGTCAAGAAAATACAGGATCATGTTACGGCATTCGTGAGGATAACTTGGATACATCGTCATCTTGCCAAAAAAATACTTCAGATTCGGATAGACCACCGTAAGCGCGCCGAGTCCGTCCCACAGGTTGTCGAGCGCATAGAGTGCCTTGACGCCTGCCTTGGTCGACTGGTATTCCACCGACACAAACGAGCGCCCAAGCTCAAGCGTGTACGGAAGTTTCTCTTTCAAAAACTCCTGTGAGTAGCCAAACATGTGCGACATCGCTATCCGCGGCACTCCGTTCTTATCCATCTTCATATTCTCACCAAGAAGGAAACGATAGCCGCCTATGATTTCCTCTGCCTCCGGATTCCACACAATCAGCTGCTGGCACGGCTCCTCCATCGTGTCAAACTCATCGATATCGGCGCTCTTGCCTGTGCCGCCCCCCGACGTGCGGAACGCTATCTCGCGCAAACGACCTATCTCCCACATCACGTTGGGAGAGTTATGGGCATCGACAATGTAGATTTCATTGTGCCCTTTATTTGTGCTTCGGAGAAAACGCGCCTCCGTCAGCTCCATCTTCAACAGGCTCTTATGAACCGGAGCTATGATGCTGTCTACTTTCATTTTCTATTGCTCGTCTGCCATACCATACACTTTATCCTTCACGATTTCTGCCCACTCGCCACTGCGGCGGGCGGAGGTGAAGGTGGTCCAGGGGATAGGCTTGCCTACACGTATTTCAAATTTCGACCCTCGATTCTTAACCATCTCGCCGGGCAGAAGAATCAACTCTATGTTGAACTTGATGCCCAACTTCTTGCGGAATTTTGCAAATTTATAAAAAAATCTTGAATTAAGACCGCTAAAATATACAGGAATGACGTCTCGATGCGTTTCCACGCTCTTGGCGACAAACGATTTCTTCCATTCAAGGTCGCGAACGCGGCCGTCGTCTCCCTCTCGGGAACACAGTCCGGCTGGGAAAGTGCCTATCTGGAAATCGCCGGCATAGGCTGCGTCGACTGCCCGCATCGACTCGCGCGACTGGCTGCCGTATTTGTTGATTGGCAAAAACACGTTGTCGAGCGGCTTCACTGCCATCAACACGTCGTTGACAAGAAAACGCAGGTGGTCGTCGCCGTAACGCTTCCCGAGAAACGCTATCAGACCGATGCCGTCAAGTCCGCCGAGAGGATGGTTGGACACAAATACAAACCTGCCGGAGGCGGGGATATTCTCCTCGCCAATCACGCTAACGCTCACGCCGAGCGTCTGCAACGCGCCTTCCGCGAAGGCGCTGCCTGTCTTGCCTCGGTTTTCGCAAAGCACTCGGTTGAGCTCGTCCTGACGAATCAGGCGGGCAAGCCAACGGTAAACGAATCCTGGTATCCAGCGCGATGCCTTTGCCAGCTTGCCGGATATGGCTTTCCGTATGTCGATTTTCACTACTTTGTCTTCCATTATCACCGATTTTCATTACAAAGGTAACTTATGTGGCTTTCATATCCAACTATCAATGGCGTTTCAAGCCTTCTCATAGGAATTTTTTACTATCTTTGCGCTTATGAAATACTTTCTTATCGCTGGCGAAGCATCGGGCGACCTGCATGCCGGACGCCTGATCAAAGCTATTCGCAAAAACGACGACAACGCCTCCTTTGCATTCTTCGGAGGCGACTGTATGGAGTATGCCGCGGGATGCCGTCCCATAACACACTACAAGGAGATGGCTTTTATGGCGTTCTCCGAGGTGCTGCGCCATCTGCCAACAATCCTCGGCAACATGAAACGGGCAAAGAAGGCGATTGCCGAATTCCGCCCCGACGCACTTATTCTCATCGACTACCCGTCGTTCAATCTGAAAATAGCAAAATATGCGTTCAATATCGGAATCCCGGTCTACTACTACATCTCTCCGAAAGTATGGGCATGGAAGGAATGGCGCGTAAAGTCGATAAAGAAATACGTCAAGAAAGTTTTCTCTATACTGCCGTTCGAAACTGAATTTTTCGCACGCCACGACTACCGTGTGGACTATGTGGGCAACCCAACAGCCAACGAGATAGCGGAGGCGATGCTGACAATGCCGTCAAAAGAGGACTTCTTCCGCGCCAACGGGCTTGACAACGACAGACCGACCGTTGCACTGCTACCGGGGTCACGGCTTGGAGAAATCCGCAACAACCTTCCGCTAATGGCTGAAGCCGCAAGCCGGTTTCCAAACGTGCAGGCCATCGTGGCAGGCGCGCCTAATGTCGACAGGAGCTTCTACGAGTCGGTGGTTCCAGGAATGAAGATAATCTACGACGCTGCCTATCCGCTGCTCGCCCACTCCCAAGCCGCATTGGTGACATCGGGAACGGCGACTCTTGAGACCGCAGCAATCGGCACACCGCAGGTGGTATGCTACAGGGCAAACGGCTCAAAACTGTCATACAAGCTGTTTGAACACATTCTGAAAGTGAGATTCGTGTCGTTGCCAAACCTTATCGCCGACAAAGAAGTGGTGCCCGAACTGCTGCTCCACCTATGCAACCCCGACAACATCGCCGCCCACCTCGCGCCGTTGCTCAACGACAGCGCGGAACGACGCGCTATGCTCGATGGCTACAAGACCGTCAGACAGCGCCTCGGCTCTAACGACAGCGCCGAAACTGCCGCGCGCCAGCTAATCGCCGACTTGAAATAACTTTTCACTGAAATATAACAGCCAAGCCGGGCGGCGACATCTGTCACCGCCCGGCTTGGCTATGGAGCGGTAGACGAGGCTCGAACTCGCGACCCTCAGCTTGGGAAGCTGATGCTCTACCAACTGAGCTACTACCGCATTTTCTATCGCAAAGGTAGACACTTTGACGCGAAATGCCAAAGAAAAAGATACGGAATTTGCAGATGTGACGGAAAATTGCGAAATTCGCAGAAAATTTGTATATTAGGATGATTACGCAAGAACAATTAAAAGAGACAGAAGAACGCATGTTGGCGTTGAGGAGGTATCTTTAACGTCGACTCGAAGAAAATAGAAGTCGAAGAAGAGGAACTGCGCACGCACGTGCCCAATTTCTGGGACGACCAGAAGGCGGCGGAAAAGCAGATGCGCAAAGTGAAGGAATTGCACTACTGGATTGACAGCTACGAGGATATAGAAAAGATGGTCAACGAGCTCAAACTGGGTTTTGATTTCGTGAAGGAGGGACTGGTCACTGAGCAGGAACTCGACGAGATGTATCAGAAGACCATCGAACGCTTTGAAGACGTGGAACTGCGCAACATGCTGCGCCGCGAGGAGGACAAACTCGGCGCAGTCCTGAAAATAAATTCGGGCGCGGGCGGAACGGAGAGCCAGGACTGGGCGCAGATGTTGATGCGTATGTATCTGCGATGGTGCGAGAAGCATAGCTACAAGACGTCGATCGTACACCTTGTAGAGGGCGACGAAGCAGGCATCAAGTCGGTCACCATACAGGTGGAGGGCGACTTGGCTTACGGATACCTGAAGAGCGAAAACGGTGTGCACCGGCTGGTGCGCGTGTCGCCTTTCAACGCGCAGGGAAAGCGCATGACGTCGTTTGCTTCGGTGTTTGTCACTCCGCTTGTAGATGATTCAATCGAAGTGAAAATCAATCCCGCCGACATCACTTGGGACACGTTCCGAAGCGGTGGTGCCGGAGGTCAGAACGTAAACAAGGTGGAGACGGGCGTGCGGTTGCGCTACAACTACAAGGACCCTGACACCGGTGAGATGCGCGAGATTCTCATCGAGAACACCGAGACGCGCTCGCAGCTCGACAACCGCGAGAATGCGATGCGACTTCTGCGGTCACAACTCTACGACATGGAACTGCAACGCCGAATGGCGGAACAGGCGAAAATCGAAGCCGGAAAGAAGAAAATCGAATGGGGCTCGCAGATACGAAGCTACGTGTTTGACGACCGACGCGTGAAGGACCATCGCACTGGCTGGCAGACAAGCGACGTGAACGGGGTGATGGACGGCGACATCGACGGATTCATCAAGGCTTATTTAATGGAATTTGCAAGTAACGAATAGCATACTATAATTATGGCAGGCTCAAACTTTATAGACTACGTCAAAATCCTTTGCCGAAGCGGCAAAGGCGGTGCCGGCTCATGCCATTTCCATCGCGCTAAATACGTGCCGAAAGGCGGCCCCGACGGTGGAAACGGCGGACGTGGCGGACATATCATTCTGCGTGGCAACCGCAACCTGTGGACGCTGCTCCACCTGAAATACCAACGGCACATTTTCGCCACCGACGGACAGCCGGGCGGAGAATGCCGCAGCTTTGGAAAGGACGGAGAGGACAAGATTATCGAAGTGCCGTGCGGAACGGCGGTTTACGACGCTGAGAACGGCAAATTCCTCTGCGAGGTGACCGACGACGGGCAGGAAGTGAAGCTGCTCAGAGGCGGACGCGGAGGTCTTGGCAACTGGAATTTCAAATCTGCCACAAACCGCACTCCGCGCTATGCGCAACCTGGCGAACCTGCCATCGAAAAGTCGATTATCCTCGAGCTGAAACTTCTTGCCGATGTCGGACTTGTCGGTTTCCCGAATGCGGGCAAATCGACCCTGCTGTCTGCAATATCGGCGGCAAAGCCTAAGATTGCCGACTATCCGTTTACGACTCTCGAGCCAAACCTCGGCATCGTGGGATATCGCGGAGCGCAGTCGTTTGTAATGGCCGACATTCCCGGCATCATCGAGGGTGCAAGCGAGGGCAAAGGTCTCGGACTGCGGTTCCTGCGCCACATAGAGCGCAATGCCGTGCTGCTGTTCATGATTCCTGCCGACGCCGACGATATCTGCCGCGAATATGAGGTACTGCTCAACGAGCTGGAACGCTTCAACCCCGATTTGGCCGACAAGGGACGCGTGCTTGCCATCACAAAATGCGACATGCTCGACGACGAGCTGATTGCAGAGATGCAGCAACACCTTCCGAAAGGCGTGGAAACGGTGTTTATTTCATCGGTGGCAGGACTGGGACTGGCGGAGCTGAAAGACGTGTTGTGGCGCACCATCAACGATGAGGACAACCGCATCCCGACGCGCATCACGCACCGCGACCTCGACATCACACACCGCGTGCAGGAGGAAGACAACTTCGTGATTGAGCAGGAAGGCGGTGACGACACGGAGGAAGAGACTTGGGACGTTGAGTGGCCTGACGAATATTGGGAAGAGGATTTCAAAGATGATTAGCCAACTTCACTTCAATCATAATGTCGGCAGCATCGACGCTTTTTCAACAGAGCGCGGCGCTGCCGACTGCTTTTCGCCCTACTCCGAGTTCAACTGCTGCGGATATACAGGCGACAACCCGGCGCACGTCGATGATTGCCTCAAGCGCCTACGCACTCTGCTCGGCACAGAACACATCGTCACGGCGCGGCAAACCCACAGCACCAACGTCGCCGTTATCGACAGCGTTCCGCCGACTCCGCCGACCGATGTCGACGCGCTTGTCACACGACTCCCGAATGTAGCAATAGGCGTGTTCACCGCCGATTGCGTGCCTATATTGCTGTGCGAACCTAAGAGCGGGTTGATTGCCGCTGTCCACGCCGGTTGGAAGGGCTCCGTGAAAGGGATCGTGGCAAATGCCATAGAAACGATGGTCGATGAAGGCGCCGACAGATACGGAATAGAAGCTGTGGTGGGGGCTTCAATATGCCAACGCTGCTTTGAAGTGGGCGACGAAGTGGTGGCTGAATTTGCCAAACGAGCCTTCTCTCTCAACGACATCGTATGGCGAAACCCAGTCACCGGTAAAGCCCATATAGATCTGGCCGAAGCCAACCGCTGGCTTATGGAAAGCGCCGGCGTCCCGAATGCCAGCATCTCGTTGTCGGGGCTGTGCACCAAATGCGAGCCTCAACGGTTTTTCTCCGCCAGGACATTGGGAATCAACTCCGGACGGATTCTCTCGGCAATCATTCGCCGGCAGTAGCGCCGAGCGACTTGCGGTAGGTCTTCGGCGACATTCCGAGCATTCTTTTCACATATTTGCCGAAAAACGACAGATTGGGGAATCCGAGTTCGTTGGATATTTCCTTGACGCTCTTGTCGGGATTATGGAGCAGGCGGCGCACATCGTCGATGATGCATCGGTTGATGACCTCTAACGCAGTGCTTCCGCTCACCGACTTGCTCACCGCCGACAGGTATTTCGGTGTCACACAAAGGCGCGAGGCATAGTGCTCCACGGAGCGCTGCCGCGGATAGTCTGCCATCAGAACTTCTACAAAATGACGGGAAAGCATTTCCGATGAAGTGAAATTGGGCGGCGTAAGTTTTACGTGGCGGTCCATAATGTCGAAAAATTCCAACATAAAAGCCCTGAACAAAGCTTGCATCACGGCGTCTTGATGACGGCAGTAGGAGCGCGTGATTTTTGACCCAAGGAGGGCGTAATACTGCATAAACAGACTTATCTCATCGTCAGAGAGTGACAACACGGGATTTTTGCCAAGAAACACTCCCAAATCCCATCCTCCGTCAGCCACCCGACCAAGCTGATCTATAAACTTGGACGAAAGCGCCATGCCGCGACACTCGAAATCGAGCGACACGCTGCTCTTTTCAACAATTATGTGAGGCTTGCACACAAACATCTTGCCGGCATCGACACGATAGTCCACCCCGTTGATGTTGAGCGAGCCATGCCCGTTAAGACACACAAGCAACACAAAAACGTCGAGCTTGAACGGCTGCATCTGACTGTACTCTCCTATCTGCGAAAAAAGCGAGATGTCATCTTTATACGACAAGTCTTCAATATTGCCGAATCTCTCCGACGCCATTATCATTTCTTTGTCCATAGCTGAATTTATTTGATGCAAAGTAGCGCATTTTTTCCAATACTCACGCTATCGGAATGGATTTGGAAGTGTTCTATATTTCCGCTATTCCATTTTATCGGAATTTTAGGCCACTATTTCCCCTCCGCGAGCCAGACTCCGAAAATCACAGCGGCAGAACCCACAAGAGCCACCGCAGAGACGTGTTCGCCAAGTATCAGAAACGCTGCAACAAAAGTTGCTACAGCATTGAAATTTATATAGTTGGACGCGCGCACCATTCCCAAATGGCGCACCACGGCATTCCACAGAGTGAAGCAAAGCATCGACGCCACAAGTCCGAGAAACAGGATATTGAAAAACACCGTCGGGACCAGCAACTGTTCGAAACGGAAACTCACTGGGTGGAAAAACGGCACCCACACAGCCATGGAGAGCAGTCCGTAGCCAAACACCTTGCGCGAAATGAACACATTGTCATAACGTTGCGACAACTTTTTGACAAACAAACTGTAGACAGCCCACGACAGCGCCGCTGAAAACGTAAGAGCGGTGCCACAAGGATTGAACGCTGCGATGTCACCACCGTTCCACAAAATAACGACAACGCCTGCCATAGCGACTACAGAGCCGAGAATCACGCGTTCCGGACGCTTTGTGCGTTCCGAACGGAACACCGCCATTCCCACAAGCGTGGCAAGCAGCGGCGTGACACTGATAAGGATTGCCACATTGGTGGCCTGCATCATGCCGAGCGCGGTGTTTTCCGTGATAAAATACACAGAGCCTCCCGTCAGTCCAGCGGCAATCATTCTCATCTCGTCGGCAAACGTGTCGGCAAAAAGCCGACGAGGCGCCATAAACAAAACGCAGATATAAGCAAGTGCGAATCGGTAGATGAATATTTCCGTGGGCGTCAGTCCGTTGCTGATAAGCGTTTTGGTCGACACAAATGTGGTACCCCACACGCACACTATGCACAACGCAAGCAGATGAAACAAATATAATGGTTTCTGTTTAGTCATATATGCTGATATAAATTGTTGTAATAAAAAAATGGCAGCTGCAAATGCAACCGCCATTTTATGCTTGTTGTTCCTGGGTCAACCCAAGGCGCTGATTAATTGTTGCCAGCGTCCAATGGTTGAACATTGATAAACTTGCGGCCGCCTTTACCTTCTGTAAAGTTGACTGTACCGTCTACCAACGCAAACAATGTGTGGTCCTTACCCATGCCAACATTCAAACCCGGATGGTGAACTGTGCCACGTTGACGTTTGATGATGTTGCCTGCTTTAGCAAATTGACCACCGAAGATTTTGACGCCCAATCGTTTGCTTTCCGATTCACGTCCGTTCTTAGAACTACCTACACCTTTTTTATGTGCCATTTCTTTAAACTTTTAGTGGTTATGCAACTACGTCTTTAATCTCTACTTGGGTGAAGCATTGGCGATGACCGTTCAAACGGCGATAGCCTTTGCGACGTTTCTTCTTGAATACAAGAACCTTGTCACCTTTCACGAGGGGACGTTTCACCTCGCAAACAACT
>ENA-USZK01001292-USZK01001292.1-human-gut-metagenome-genome-assembly--contig:-NODE-1292-length-10434-cov-31.635802_pt1 | contig 10434 bp, 9 predicted proteins | sample MGYA00250043_ERZ773534 | MGnify/ENA primary metagenome ERZ773534 (study PRJEB29103, sample SAMN06112056) | human gut metagenome | biome: human gut; feature: ankylosing spondylitis patient; material... | reverse complement strand
CGAAATCACACTATCGGTGTCAATAGACATGCTGTCTTTGGTAGGGTTTCCCTGCCCCACCTTACTTTCCTTGCAACAGAAGATCAACATCAAAGAAAGTATTACTAATGTACTATCGATAGTTCTTTTCATTGTCTTTAAATATTTTGATCATTTCATTGCGTTAATTTTCTTATATAAGATAAGACGGTACTACTATGACTAAATTCAAGCGCCATACTCAACCCCTATTCTTTTGGCTCAATATCAAATGGAAGCAATGGAGTATCATCATCATTGCCACTATTGGATCGGTCGAAATCCGAGATATAGGAACGGTCTTGAATAACCTTATATTTCTCATACTCAGAATAAGCCTTTTCTCTGGCTTCTTCTTGCGAAACCTTACCTGTACTACTCTTAGCATCATAGTCCATGGTTTCAAGCAACAGCTTCAGGCGACTCTTCCAATCCTCCATCGTAGTAACAATGTGTCGTCTTGCACGAGATTCTGCGAGATCCAAGAAACTTGTTGTTATTGCGTTGAGCTTAGACAATTCTTCATCAGAAAGATAGTTCATTGCCACTATCGTATCAGATTTCTGAACTCTGCCATCCGGTGCTTTCTTCCATGTAGTCAAGCCCATGTGAGGCATTTCTGCATCGGCACGTTCATAAACAATCTCTGCTGCCGTATGGTTGGTAACAGCCATGTGCATCATATTCTGCACCATCTTATAAAAGAGTTTGGTACTTTCAGCCTTTGCATCATAATCTGCACTACACTCTGCATAAATATCAGTTATCTTCTGGTAGTATCTGCGTTCAGAAGTGCGGATTTCACGGATACGTTCCAGCAAATCGTCAAAATAATCCTTGCCGAAGTGCTTACCTTGTTTCAGACGTTCATCATCCAAGACATAACCCTTAATGATGAACTCCTTCAATACAGAGGTTGCCCAGATACGGAATTGGGTTGCCTGATAGCTGTTCACTCGATAACCAACAGCAATGATTACATCAAGATTGTAGAACAATGGAGCACGCTCAACATCACGCTCTCCCTCCAGTTGAACTTGTTGAATTTTTCTACAAGTTGCCTCTCTTTGCAATTCACCAGACTCATAAATCTGAGAAATATGATAAGTGATAGTTGCTCTATCAACACCAAACAAAGCAGCTATCCTTTTCTGTGACATCCAAAAAGTTTCGTTGTTGAAAATCACTTCAATGCGAGTTTCACCTTGCGCAGTCTTATACAGTAAGATGTTGGATTCCAAAGAGTTCTGCATAAGTTCTGTTGTAGATACGGATTGAGAGAAATAGGCTCTTGCCTGTTTCACTAACAGCTTCCTTGAATCTGCATTCTCAGAAATGATCATACAAGCCATACGGGATAGATGGAAGGCTTCGACCTTACGAAACGATCCACTACCCAGCTTAACCATTTCAACCACATGGTTGAAATGGTCATCTATATCCATACCTTTTTCACTGGCAACTTTGATTGCTTTGTCTATTACATTCTGGAATTTCCAATATCCCGAATAGCCCATCGCATTACAAAGTTCGCGTGAACTCCAGTATTCTTTCCCGTTATCATCCACTTTCCGAATTTCTTCGAATGTCGGACGCATTTCAGGCACATTATTCTCATCCATATCTTTTCCGTTTCTTTTGTATTGACGTTCTACAACGTTGAATAGCAAAAATACAAAAAAAGAGATGAAAATAGCCTCCAATCATTTATAAGAAGTATGATTTTTAATGTTATTTATGCAAAAAGGAAATGCCAGCTATACTACATTCCATAAATAGCTTTCTGTCTTCACCAGAAGTTGTTACAGATACGTCTCCTCCAAGCGGTTGGTCAGGAACTTGTTCCTCCTCTACTACTGCAATGTCACCTTGTAAAGGCATAGGCAGACACCATAACTATATTTTTGATAAGTAAACAACGAAAAATCATGTGTACACAAATAGGTACACAAACGATTTGGAAGTATGGATTTTTATACCTATCTTTGCCTTGAACATGATACGCTACAACTTACTTGCCTCAATAAAAAGAACACTCGACTATGACACTATAGGAGGACTGTTCGGTGACATGTACCTCGGAGTACACGAACTGACGGTGGTTGAAAAGATATGGGCAATCATAATAGAGGTGGTGCCGTCGTTTCAGAACTCATTGATGCTGACTCCGATGAACTAACCATCCAAATTATTGAGAATGACAAGAGATTGGCTGCAGTTAGAGAGTATGCTCAAATGGCTTGAAATCTAAATCCGAAACTTGAGTTATTACTTTCTTTAAAAAATCCATATAAATTTCTCAATTAGAAATATAAAAAGCATCAAATATCCCTAATACTTTCATATATTTCATCTGCTGTATAAACGTTAATCTGATCTAAGTAACCAATAATACGGTCATCCCAAATAACTGGTGCTACTTTAGCTAACAGCTCCTGAAGTAACTGCCAAATATCAGGTAAATCCCTCTTTATGAAGTAGTCATGACCATTTTCGTCGTTCCAGTTTTTCCACTCATCAGTTGCCTGCCATCGACGCAAAGCTTCACAATAACGGTCAAACTGTTCATCAGTTAATTCCACTATCATACTTTCATACCAATTTTCATAATCAAAAGGTATTCCAAAAAACGCTTCTATATCAAATTTACACTTCTTCATAGTAATCAACATTTAATTCCACAAAGACATTATCAATACTGATACCTTCAGGGATAGCTCCTGTTTAAAACCTCCCATAATTTCAAAGTATACCTATGAATTATTCCTTGTCTCTTAAATGGATAATCATTTCGACTTATGTCAAACCAATTAATACATAATACCACAATGGTATCTATAAAGGACTTCTCGATTTGCATCCAGAAATTCTGTAACCTTGTTGTTTTCTATCTTGATTTCAACAAGTTCCCTGACCAGACCTGCAAATCTATACCAATAACAGCAACTGACATAATACTTATTCTCATATCGAGTAACTTTAGGAGTCACATCACAAGCCAAGGCTTCCTCGGGAAGGTCATTTTCTTCTTCATAAATATCTGAAGGCTTTAGAGGACGCGCACCTCGTGCTTTTGTTGACCTAATTTTAATCTTTGAAAGATCATCTTTGGATAAAACACAGAATCTCTCGTCATAACACGCATGCCAATACATTGGAAGATAGTGCCACAACTTACTTAATAAATATACCTGTAAAGCACCTAACAGTGAGTCATCAACGGTCATGTAATCCAAAAACTTTGTGCTTAAGTTTCCATTTGGTTCCTTGACATAGATGTAAGTACGTCCACCAATTCCTCCATCTTTATACTCAAGCTGCAAACTATGGCCTTCAGGTAATTGTATCTTGTCTAACACATATAATATTTTATCGCCGTCGGTTGGGATGCGTCCGTTCACAGTTATCATTTGTAAATCTGCAAAAGTTCTATGTGTAGTAGATTTTATATTCACCAATCTTCTACCTATTTGCTCGATTACAGCAGTATCCACCAAAGAAGCATGACATTTTTTAAAATTTTCCACAGCCAGTTTTTTATTTATCTTTTCATTCTCCTCTTTATTTTTTGCATCTTCATTTTCTTTTTTATCCATAATGGAAGTAACGCAAACGTATAAAAATAATCCCAACATTATGATAGGTGTAAAAGCAATGCATAAAAGCAATATTTTCCAGTTGTCACGGCAAAATGTTATTTCTTCTGTGAAATACATATACAAAAGAAATAATAGCAATAAGATCCACACTATCACATATATTATAATAAAGAGTTCCATTGTTCAATCCAAATTTATTTCATCATTTCATCAGCACTTTCCTGAAGCTGATGGAGAAACACACATTCTCCAGACCTAAAGGTCTAACTGTTACATTCTGGATGCAAAAGTAGAAAGCCATTATGCAATCTATCTGCACTCTCAGAAAAAAGACGCCCTTCAAATGCAAAGAAAGTGCAAATTGAATGCAATGGAGCTTACTCCGATTGCTGAGATGCAGCCTTTCTTCTACAAAAGTACAATATCTTTTGAATAACATGACGAAAGCATCAATTTATTTGCTTTATGAGTGCTATTTTTATGAATAAGGTCTGTTTTTCGAAGAAAAACCTTATTTTTGCATATTGAATAATATAAAAATAAGAAATATGGAGAAACAAGCTCTAAATCGGATTAAGGTGATGCTTGCAGAACGCATGCTAACCAACAAGCAACAGGCTGAGATGCTCGGTAAAGATCCTGCTACAATATCAAAATGGGTCACCAATACATCACAACCAACTTTAGAGAATTTGATTGAGATAGCTCGCTGTCTCAAATGCGACATGAACGACCTTGTCAGACTGGACAATGTCGTTACTATAAAAACAGATAAATAATCAAATTAAGGAAAGACTCTATGCCTACAAACAAGAATGCGCAGCTACGCTACCGGATACTTGACCGATGCTTTAGCGATTTCCATCGTACATACAGCATTGATGACCTCCTTGACACAGTCAATGAGTCCCTCATGAATCTCTATGGCTCGCAGGTCAGCATCCGTCAGATACGTGAAGACATCAAATACATGAGAGATAGAGTCACCTACAATGCCCCTATCGAAACATATCCCTTTGATGGAAGGAAAAGCTACTACCGCTATTCTGACCCAAGCTTCTCCATCTTTAATAATGAGTTGACAGCCGAAGAAATAAAGTCTCTTCGCTCCACTATCGACATACTAAGCCGTTTTCGTGGTGTCCCGAGTAACGCATGGTTGGAAGATGTTGTCTCAAATCTCGAATTCCGTTTTGGTGTCAAGCCCAATACAGAGAATATCGTATCTTTTGACCACAATGATCTGCTGAAGGGAACAGAGTTCTTGGGAGAACTGATAGAGTCCGCATTGAATCATCAGCCTTTGAATTTGCTTTACCGCACTTTCGCTGGCAATGAAAGAACTGCCATCCTTCATCCTTACCACATCAAGCAATTCAATAACCGCTGGTTCCTCATCGGATTGCAGGAAGGAAGTCACGGCAACCTACGGAACAGCGAGAGCCATCAAGCTTGCTTGAATGGCCGAGTCGTGAAGAAGGAAGGCAAAGCCAATTACATCACCAACAAAGCGCTCGACCGTATCGTGAAGTTCTCTCGTGCCAATGTGCCGTTTATTCCCAATACGGATATAGACTTCAATGAGTATTTCAAGGACATCGTTGGAGTAACATTACCCGAAGACCATCCAGTGGCAGAAGAAGTACTGTTGAAGTTTGACGAAGCCCGTTTCCCTTATGTGGTGAACAAGCCCATCCATCCTTCACAGGAGATTGAAGACGAAGAACAGCATATCATCAAGCTCATGGTTCGTCCCAACAAGGAACTTGAAGCACGCATCTTTTCATTCGGAAATCAAGTAGAAGTACTCAAACCTGAGTGGTTGAGACGGCAATTTGCTGAGAAAATAGAGAGTTTATTGAAAAAATATTCAATAGTGCAGAAAGACTGCAACATAGAATGATAATTTTGCATACAGAAAAAGAATAATGGCAGAAAAGAATACAACATATAGAATCTTTGAGCATATCAGCGATGTTGACATCTCTGAGCAAGACATCATGGACTACGACCCTGCAGTTCTTGACAAACTGCTCATTGATCACACAATGTCAGCAAGAGCCCGCGCAGAGGCTTCTGACCAGGAGAAGGTGGTTAACATCTTCTGGGCTACATCTGATTATGAGAACTCGGTTCTTGATGAACATGGGAATTTCATAGAAAATGGTTACCGATATGACGATGAGATTAAGCCTCAGCATATTACCGGACGGTTCCGTCGCATCGTAATGCCTCGTGTGCTGAAAGACAAGCAAGCCCAGCTCGACCGCACCAAAGACAAGGCTGAGGTTTTCACGCCTTCTTGGGTATGCAATGCACAGAACAACCTCATTGATGAAGACTGGTTTGGTCGCCGTGATGTCTTCAATCGTGAAGTCACAAACGAGGACGGCACACACTCATGGATTCCTACAGAAGGAAAAATCCAGTTTCCGGAAGGCAACAAGCAAAAGACATGGAAGAAGTATGTTGTTGACAACTGCATGGAAATAACCTGTGGAGAAGCTCCTTATCTGGTAAGTCGTTACGACACCACAACTGGCCAGCCTATCCCTATCGGCCATCGCATTGGATTGCTCGACCGCAAGATGCGTGTCATCAACGAAAATGTCGAGACCGAAAAGGAATGGTACGATATGGCTAAGAAAGCCTTACAACATACTTATGGTTATGAATGGCAGGGCGACAATCTGCTCTTAGCTCGTGAAGCCCTACTCTACACCTATATAGAGTACTTCATGGATAAGTTCAATCCAAAGGATGCAGATGGCAATTACATCAAAGATGCAGATGGAAACCTCCGAGTTCCAACAAGAAACAAGATCATTAATGCTGCCAGATGGATTTCATGGAATCTGTGGCAGATGGATGGTATCAAGATGGTTGTTCCTGATTCTTGCGACAAGGTATATGATGAAGATTTCTTTGGGACAAAAACCAAGAGGCAATGTCCAGCATGCCAAAAGGGTACGACAAATGGCCACATCGGAGTAAAATGCATCATAAGAGACTGGAATCTGAAAAAGCCAAAAGACTGGCAACCATCGCCTGGCGAAGACCCAAAATCGCAGCCATGGCAAAAGATAGAGTTCCGTTCATTATTCCGTAGCAATCAAAAAGAGACGGAAGATGACGAGATATAATATTTTAATTAATATTCTTAATATTACGATAAATGAGATACACTATAACCCAATCACGCCTCCTGTACGTACTCAGCCAGAACGACAGGAAGCACCAAGGACTTCTCAAAATTGGTGAGGTCTTTGTCGATAATGAAATAGCCGATTCCAAAAACAGCCAGGAGTTGGGTAAGGCTGTTCGTGCTGTACTCGATGCTCGTCCTTACATGCAGGGAGTTTCATACCATATAGAATATGTGGAATGTACCACCTACGACCAGGACTCCAAATGCTATAAGGCTGATGATGTCTATCGCACCCTGCGTGCCATGGACATTCCTTCAAAGACTCTTGGCAAGTATAAGGATCCAACTACCGGACAGACAGAAGATGCGGACATCTGGTTTGCCTGCACCATCTTTGACATACAGGATGTTATCTGCAAGATAAAGCAAGGCAAGGGAGCTGGACATGGTGCTATCAAGTTCCGCCCTGAGCAGGAAAAGGCTATCCATGACACCGTGGAATACTTTCAGAAGGAGTTCAAAGACCCAAACAAGGGTAAGCACTATCTCTGGAATGCCAAAATGCGCTTTGGAAAGACCCTCTCTGGTCTTGAAGTAGCTAAGCGTTGTGGCTACCGCTCTACGCTCATCATCACACATCGCCCTGTTGTAGATAAAGGATGGCATGATGACTTTGCGAAGATTTTCCGTACCCCGGAAGCCCTTGCTGACTATCATTCAAAAGGACTTGAACCTGCTTACGGTCGCCGAATGATGGATGATAACGACTCTCAGGGTGACTTCCATACGCTTACAAACGAGGTGGATGCTGGCAAAAAGATACTCGTTTTCTTTGTCAGCATGCAATATCTGCGCCTGTCACAATTTGTTGGTGGCAAGGAACGCAATTTTGATCCATTGAAACGTGCTATTATGGAGTATGATTGGGACTTCGTAATGGTTGACGAGGCGCACGAAGGCATTGATGCTGCTGCCGGTGTGCGTGTAATGAACAAGTTGAAAAAGGAGAATACCCGTATTCTTTCACTTTCGGGAACACCTTTCAACTTGCTCGACAAATATGAGGAGAGTGAAATCTATACTTGGGACTACGTTATGGAACAGCGTGCCAAGCAGTTCTGGGATGAGCATCATTATGGCGACCCTAATCCTTATGCCGACCTGCCACGTATGCAGATACTCACCTTCACGTTGCCTAAGATGCTACGCGACCAAGCCATCGAGAATAATGAGGTCTTCAAGTTCCACGAGTTCTTTCGAGTATATACTGAGGAAGACAAGCTTCGGCTTCAGAAGTTGATAGACAATGAGCCTAATGCTATCAAGAAGGCTGAATATCAGGAAAAATTGAGTGAGGTGGAGATAGACAAGTTCGTACACGAGAAGGCTATCAATCGCTTCCTCGATAAACTTGTTGAAGAATCCGACACAAGTCTCTACCCTTTCTCCACTGAGAATTTCCGTGAGCACTTCCGCCACACCTTCTGGCTCTTGCCTGGCGTGAAAGAAGCTGCTGCTCTCGAACAGCTTCTTCGTAAACATGAGGTATTTAGCGAAATATTCCATATCATCAATGCCGCTGGCGACGGCAATATCGAGGATAAGAATGGTAGTGCTTTGGCTGATGTGCTTGACAATATCCGTGGCAATGCCAAGAAAAACATCACCAAGAAGGATTATACCATCACCCTCTCTTGTGGTAAGCTTACCACGGGTGTAAGTGTTCCTGAATGGACTGCCGTGCTCTGCATGAAAGGCTCTGAGAATACTCCTGCTGCCAACTACATGCAGACCATCTTCCGTGTGCAGACTCATGCTGTACTCGAAGGCCGACAGAAGTCAGACTGCTATGTGTTTGACTTTGCACCGGATCGTGCCCTTACAGCTGTAGCTGAAACAGCAAAGATGGCTGTATATGCGCAGACCGAAAAAGGTAAGAAGCAGATGAAGCTTACCCAAAAGAAGGAGGAAGAGCATCTTGCTGCCTTCATCAAACTCTGTCCTGTCCTCTCTATGGACGAAGGCGAAATGGGCAAGCACTTCTCTGCTAATCAGATATTCGAGAAGCTTTCTAATGTATATATTGAGCGTGCCGTGCGTAGTGGCTATGCCGACAACTCGCTTTATAATCCTGACCAGCTGATGAATCTCAGTCCTGAGCAGGAGAAGGCTCTTGGCGATGTACACGACCTTCTTGGTTCTATGCCAAATGCCTGGAAACCAGAGAAAATCAATGTCAACAATAATGGTTTAAGCAATTCTGATGCCGACCATACCAAATATATCTACTATCTTTCTGCAAGCGAAGCTCTTCCTGCTCGCCCTTCTATGGCTGCCGAATTTGATGAAAACGGCAAGCCTACTACCTACGATGATGGATGGGACGATGTGATGTGTGCTCCTTCCGAACTGTTTCCTTATCTATACATTAGCCATAGCCAACTGCTCGAAGGCGAATGGTGTTCGTTCTCCAATCCTGTGCTTTGGAAGAAATGTGAGAACAAAGAAAAGGATGACAAGACAGACGAAGCTAAAAAGAAACGTGACGAAGAGAACAAGGAAAAGCGTGCCCGTATGTCTGTGCTCCGTGGTGTTGCTATCCGTATTCCTTTGTTGGTTTATGGAGCAGAAAACAACGATGAGGCTGGCGAAGAGATTACTATCGACAACTTTGCCAGCGAAGAAATCGTTGACCAGGCTTCATGGGAAGAGTTTATGCCTAAGGGCTTTACCAAGCAGACGTTCAACACCTTGAAAGACTGTTTCGATCGTAGCATCTTTACAGGTGCTGCCAAGCGCATACGCCAGATGGTGAAGGAGGCTGACAATCTCAATACCGAGGACCGTATTGCAAAGATTGCCACCATCTTCTCTTACTTCCACAATCCTGACAAGGAGACCGTGCTTACTCCATGGCGTGTGGTCAACATGCACATGAGCGATACTGTGGGTGGCTGGTGCTTCTGGGATGAGGATTTTGTTGCGCCTTATACCGAGGAGAACCAATATGGCGAGAATGTGAATGCAGCTCGCTTCGTCGATCGTGGCGATGTGACAAAGGACGTGTTCACCGATTACAATTCCCGCATTCTTGAAATTAACTCAAAGACGGGTCTCTACCCTCTCTATATGGCTTACTCTCTTTTCAAGGGAGCCAAGGAGCCAAACTATCGCAACGTTCATCTTACTGGCGAGCGTGGAAAGAGCCTGAATGCTGAGCAATATTATCATCAGGCAGGCGACGACCTCGAAATATGGAAGGATGTGTTGCAGGACAACATCTTTGTGGTTTGCCGTACCAAGATGGCTGTAAGCATCACCAAGCGAACATTGGCAGGTTTCCGCACAGACATCCGCATGAACATTCGTTGCTATGAGCATGATGTACCTGTAACCGACCTTGTGTCTGCTGGTGTACTCAAAGCTGCAGACGAGCATGTAACCAAAGAGGGTAAGACATACTTCTTTAATGGTCACGAGTCGTTGAACTGTGACATGATCAACGTGCTCCGTGCAAAGCCAGAACTATTCCAAAACGACATCGTTCGTGGCAACGACTTCTGGCATGTATATAATTCAATTCCAAAATCAGCAATAGTTCGTTAAAATTTGAGATAATGGCTAAGCAGCTTTACGTTGCCAGCCAAAGAGTTCTTTGATAGTATGACT
>ENA-USZK01001290-USZK01001290.1-human-gut-metagenome-genome-assembly--contig:-NODE-1290-length-10453-cov-6.188994_pt1 | contig 10453 bp, 7 predicted proteins | sample MGYA00250043_ERZ773534 | MGnify/ENA primary metagenome ERZ773534 (study PRJEB29103, sample SAMN06112056) | human gut metagenome | biome: human gut; feature: ankylosing spondylitis patient; material... | reverse complement strand
GTTGTAGCCGAGGTTTTTGCCGAGTTTGTAACGCAGGTTGGTGTTTGTCGTCTTGTCGCCGACCACCTTTATCGGGTTGTCGACTCGGATTGTGCCGTGGTCGGTGGTCAGCACCACGCGGGCACCGCTCTCGGCTATGCGGCGCAGCAAGTCGCTTGCCGATGAATGGCGGAACCACGATTCGGTCAGCGACCGGTATGCGGCGTTGCTCGACGCCAGTTCTCGTATCATCTTCGATTCCGTGCGCGCGTGCGACAGCATGTCGATGAAGTTGAACACAATCACGTTGAGGTCGAAGTTGTTGAAATTGCTGAAATTCTGCAGCAGTCTTTCGCCGAAAGACGATTCGTAGATTTTGTTGTAGGAGAATTTGTAGCGTTTGCGGAAACGGTCGAGCTGCGTCTGGATCAGAGGCGACTCGTTGAGGTTTTTCCCCTCCTCCGAATCCTCGTCGACCCACAGCTCCGGAAACATTTTCTCAATCTGCAGCGGCATCAGTCCGGAGAATATTGCGTTGCGCGCATATTGCGTGGCGGTCGGCAGGATGGTGGTGTAGAGATCCTCCTCGATGTTGAACCATTCGGCAAGGATAGGCTTTGTTATGCGCCATTGGTCGAGGCGGAAATTGTCGATAAGGATGAAAAACACCTTTTCGCCGGCATCGAGCAGCGGAAACACTTTGTCCTTGAAAATCTCGTTGCTCATAAGAGGATGCTTGCCGCCGTTGACCCACGACTCATAGTTGCGTTTCACAAACTTGGCAAACTCCGAGTTTGCCTCGTTTTTCTGCATCAGCAGCAGTTCGTCCATGTTTGTCTCCGTCTGCGACAGCTCCATCTCCCAGAACACGAGTTTGCGGTATAGCTCATACCAGTCGTCGATGTTGTCCGACTCGTTGATAAGCCGCGCGATGTTGCGGAATTCCTGCTGGTAGTCGCTCGTAGCCTTCTGCGACACCAGTTGCCCGGAATGCAGGTTTTTCTTCAGCGACATCAGTATCTGGTTAGGATTCACCGGCTTGATAAGATAGTCGGCAATTTTGTTGCCGATGGCTTGGTTCATGATGTTCTCTTCCTCGCTTTTGGTAATCATGATAACCGGCACGTTGGGCTGGACCTGCTTGATTTGTTGCAGAGTCTCCAAACCGCTGATGCCTGGCATGTTTTCATCGAGGATGATGATGTCGAACGTTTCCGTCTCCACCCGGTCGAGGGCGTCGGCTCCGTTGTTGACTGTCGTCACGTCATATCCTTTCATTTTCAAGAACATGATATGGGGTTTCAGCAAGTCAATCTCGTCGTCAGCCCAAAGAATTTTTCCATTATTTTCCATAATCCAAAAACCTTATCAAAACGTAAAGTTAGCGATTTTCGGTGGTTGTTGGATTATGGACGGTTTCTTTTAAGAAATTTTATGCAGTCAGGCGTGTTTCCTGTGGCTGAGTTGGTAGAGCATGCCGTAGCGCGAGAATTTGTTGACGGCAAGGGCAAGGAAGAAATAAACTGCGGAAAGGAGCCACAGCATCTGGTATTCCAGCCCGATGTCGGCTATCGACGCGCCGTTGGCATTGATGCGCTCAAACGCCTGCATTGCCCATGTCGACGGACAGCAACCGCTGAGGAAGCGGAAGAACGGGTCCATGTCGAACAGCGGCCATGTGATGCCCGACAGGAACAGGAAGATTATCGAAGTGAACACAATCACCAGAAACGCGCTCTCGCGTTCGCGCACAAACACCTGCAGAGTCATTCCGAGGAATGTCACCGACAGCATGTAGGGTATCGACATCAGCAGGATGTCGATAAAGCCGCCCACTTGCGGATATTTGAAGATGGCGGGCACGATTAAGAGCAGATAGAGCAACGGGATGATGTAGATGACGATATAGGCGAGCGACTTGCCCAGCAGGCGGCATACGGCTCCGGAGTTGACCGTGTCGAGCGGGTCGATGCCTCCGTTGCGGCGACGGCGCTCGTAGATTGCACCGCCCATCATGCAGATGGCGAGAATGAGCGACTGCTGCACAATCAGCGTCAGGATGCCTGGCAGCAGGAATGTGGCAAAGCCTTGTTCGGGGTTGCCGAGAGCCACATACGTGCTTCTGACGGTTGCCGGAATCTTGGGGCCGTCGGCGCCGAGGCGGCCAATGGTCTCCACCTGTATCTTGCCTCCGAGCGTCATTGTGGCGTCGGTGAGCGAGGTGAGCATCGATTTGTAGCGCACGAGCAGCGACATGTCGCAGAACAATGTCACGTGAGCCTGTTCGCCACGGGCAATGTTTTTTGAGAAATGGCTGTCGATTAGCAAGATGCCGTAGGCTTTCTTTTCCGCAACCATGCGCCGGGCCTCCTGCATGTCGGCGGCATATCCGGCCAGTTGCGTGTTTTCGGAAGCGTCCATCATGCGCACCAGTTCACGGCTTTGTGTCGAGCGGCATTCGTCGACGACAGCCACCGGCACCTCGCGCGCCAATTCGGGGTTGTAGATTAGCGCGTAGACAATCGGGTAGGCGAGAGGCAGGAGGAAAAGGAAAATCAAGATGCCCTTATCCTTGAAAATCAGCCGGATCTCGTTTGCCCAAACTTTTATAATGTCGTGATAGAATTTTCTTATACTGTCCATATTGTCAATAGTCTAAGGCACATAAACCGGGTGAAGCGCATGGCGCTTGATGCGGCGTGCCACAAGCAGCGGCAGCAGCATGAACGCGAGCAGCGCGGCGTAGTAGAAACGCGAATAGTAGAGCGGAAGTCCGTTGAGCATCTGGTCTACGTAAATTAGGAAGTAATAGCGCGACGGAAGGATGTAGGAGAAGATTGCGATGCTTCCATACATGTCTTCCAGCGGGAATGAGAACGCTCCGACGGAAAATGTCAGAATGCCGAACAGGGAGCAGAAGCTGAGCGCCATGCGCAAGTTGGGCATTATGCCGGAGAAGAATACGGCAAATCCTTGGTTGGCAAGGACAAACAGAAGCATTGTGCCCACTGCCTGCCACGGACTGCAGTTGAGTGGGAAGTGTAGGTAGCCGTACATCAACGACTGCATGAACACGCCTACGGCTGCGAACACAAACGTCTGCGGCAGCAGTTTGCCGAGCAGGGCGATTGTTATCGAGCCGTGTGCCTCCTTGATCCATTGCGGTGAAGTCTGCATCTTTTCCTCATGCCAGATGCTGTAGGCTGTCACGAGCAGAATCATCAGCGCCAACGCCGCAGGGATGAAAGAGTTGCAGAGATACACGCTGTAGTTGCTTTCGGGGTTGTGCAGCGGATTTGTTTGCAGCACGACGGGTTGCAGCAGCGTCTGCGCCTGAGTGTCGGTGGCGGCGCCGGAGTTGACAAGATATGTCTTCACAATCGCCCCCGAGGCAAGCACTGAATTGGTCTTCAGGCTGCGGAAGAGCAGCGAGCTTGGAATGAAGAACGTCGAGTTGGTGTAGTACGCCAGTTCCGGAGCGCGTCCGGCAGTGGCGTCGCTTGTGAAATTGAACGGAATCACGTAGAAACCGTAGATTTTTCCTTTGCGTATCAATTGCATTGCCTCCGCCTCGCTGCTGACAACCGACACTACTCTGACTTCCTCCGACGACTTGATGTTGCGGATCAGTTTGCGTGTACTCTCGGTGTTGTCGTGGTTTACGATGGCGGTGGGGATGTGGAGCGGCAGCCCGTTTCTCATCAGACCGAGCAGAAATCCTGCCAAGACAATCGGAATGACTGTCATGGCGAAGAAGTAGATCCGCCTGCCGCACAGCTGACGGCATCCGCGCTTTATTGAGTTGACAAATCCTGTGCTTATCATTTTTTTGTTATTCCATTACGACGGTCATGCCCGGACGCAGGTTCTCGATTGGATTGACAGGCGACAAGCGCACCTCGAATGTGCGGCTGTCGTATTCTCCGGTGACTTTGGTTGAGCGCCAAACGGCATAGTCGCCCATGTCTTTTACATAGTAGACTTTGGCTTTCACTTGCTTCAAGTCGAGGGCTGGAATGCTTACCGACACCACTTTGCCTACGGTCAAGTCCTTGAGCATTGTCTCGCGCACGTTGAAAACCATCCATTTGTCGGCTGACTTCATGACGTTCATGATTGGTGTGCCTGTCGACACGAGTTCGCCCTCGTTGGGGAAAATGTCGGTCACCTCGCCATCGCATGGTGCGAGCAGGTACTGGTCCTTGAGGATTGACTCAACTTCGGCAACTGAGCCTCTGGCTGCGTTTGCCATAGCCGCCGCTGCCATCTTGTCTTCTTTCTGCGCGCCTTCGCGGGCAAGGTCATACTGCGACTTGGCTGCGCTTTCCTGGGCGATTGCAGCGTCGTAGGCAGCCTTTGCCTCGTCGCGCTTCTGTGCCGACACAACGTTCTGCTTGTAGAGCGATTCGAGGCGTTCGTAAGTCTTTTTATGGATGTCGAGCGATGCGCGGGCCTGTTGCCACAACTCGTATGCGCTGGCAATCACTTGCTTGCGCGCTCCGGCGTCGGCTTTTTCCTTCTGGGCTTCGGCGGCGTCGCGCATGGCGAGAGCCTGAGCCAGCTTGGCGTCGACAGTGGCACTCTCAATCTTTGCGAGCGTGTCGCCCTTATGCACAATCTGTCCCTCGTGGACGTAGAATTTCTCCACGCGTCCGGGCATCAGTCCCGACACGCGCACGTTGGTGCCGTCAACTTGTCCCTGCACAATCTGCTGTGCGGGCTTGATGGAGATGAAGCCTATGATTGCCAGCACAATCACAGCCACAGCCGTGGCTGCGATGGCAAGAAACAGGCTGTGTTCTTTCTTGCGTATTGTTTTCTCGTCCTCTGTTTTGAAATTCAGATTTTCCATATCGTGTTTTTATTTTTGTTCAGATTAATATTTTAAAGTTCCAGTCACTTTTGAGAGATATACGTTGCAGAGTTGAACATCGATTTCGGCGTCGATGTTTTCCGAATTTGCTTTCAACCAAGCCGTTTGTGCAGCCATTACGTTGTCGAGCGTCATGACCCCTTCTTTGTAGCCCAGCTGCGCCTGGCGCAGGTTTTCGTCGGCTTTTGACAGGTTTGACTCGGTGGTGCGCAGAGTCTTTGCCGCCTCGGCGGTCTTGTAGGAGGCTTGGCTCACCTGCAGCTCGATTTTCTCCTTTGCTTCTTCAAGCTCCAGGCTCTTCACGATGCTCTCGCTGCGTGCCGCCTTGTATTTGTAGTAGTTGCCGCCCCAGTGCCACAAAGGAATCTTTACCATCGCTCCGACGCTGAACATTCCGTTGAATTTCTTGTCGAAGCCGTTGAAAATGTTTGGATTGGAGAATCCGTAGGTGCCCACCAGCGCAACGGTGGGCAGCATCGATGAGCGAGCCTCATATTGCTTCTGCTCGTAGACCTTGACTGCGAGTTCCAGACTTTTTATGTCGGAGCGGTTGTTGTAGACGTCCTGCATCGTGTATGCGGCGGGCTGTATGGCTCCAAACGATTTGTGGTCCGACACCTCGTCGGCGAGTGTGAATTCCTGGGTCATCGGCATGCCGCAAATCTGAGCCAGCGCCATGCGCGACAGAGCCAGACCGTTGTCAACCTTCGTGAGGTCGATGTTTGCCTCGTTGAGTTTCACCTCCACATTGAGAAGGTCGGAGTTGGTGGCAATGCCTTGGCGTATCATCGCTTCCACGTTGCTGTGGAGCGTGTCGAGCAGTTCGATATAGCTTACGGCGAGTTTTTTCTTCTCTCCGAGCGACACAACCTGCCAATAGGCGGCATCGACAGAATAGACCACCTCGCGGGCGGCGTTGTCGTGCATCAGCGACACGATTTCCTGCCCCATCTCAGCCATTTTGTTGAGCGCGCGGATTTTTCCGCCCATATATATAGGTTGGGTGAGCGTAACGGCTCCGGCAAAGAGGTTGTGGATGTCGAACGTCATCGCCTCTTTTGGAATCAAAGCCACTTGTGTGGGGACATATTGTCCGTTCACCTGCACCGGGCGTCCGTCGGGGCCGGTGAGGAGGTTGAAGTCGTAGGTTCCTGTGGCTGGGTTAAACGTCTTTGTCGGAAGCATCTGGTCGCCTGAGAGCAACGAGATTTCCTTTTGGTTGTACATATATCCACCGGCGAAATCGATTCCCGGCAAATAGGCTGCGAATGCCTGCTTTTTCTGGTATTCGGCAGCTTTGATGCGCTCTTGCGCAATCTGCATTGTCTTGTTGTTGCGCAACGCCATGCTGCGGCAAGAGTCGAGGGGTATCGGAGTGCCGGCATGGCTGACAGCCACGGCTGCTGTCAGCATGGATAATGCGATGGTCAAAAATTTCTTGATGTGCATAGTTGTTCTTGCTAATTCGGATACAAATTTAACAAGAACAGAACAATAATTGTTCTTATTCCTTTCTCAAAAAGACTATGTGTTCAAGAAAAACGACTAATAGAACACCAATAACAAATCCGTTTGTGAGAATTGGGCGCAAGGCTATCGGCAAATCTTCGCCTACAGTGGGTGGAATAAATGCCACAAGAAGAGCCACAATCAGAGGCAGCGCGATGGTCAAAGCGTGGTCGAACGACTTGACTATTTTCTTCTCCGACATCATACTGAACGCTGCAGCAAGCTGAAGAATAACGACATACGACAGAATCAGTCCGATTACGACATTCGGAAGCTGGGTGAGCCACACCACGGCGTCGGGCATACAGGCGCATGCGAGCAGTCCGATGGCGCAGGGGACGATTGTGGCGAGCGAGGCGCAGCGTGTGGATGAGATGATTCCGGGAGAAATAGAATAATCCACAGGGCCGATCACGCCCATCATGCCGGCAAGGATGTTGCCGGCGCCTGTCACGGCGCAACCGCGGCGCATTTTGCCGTTGTCGGCGGCGCCGATGAGGCTGCGCACCGACTCTATGGAACCCAATTCGTTGATGAGCAGCGCGAAGAAGCACACTAAGAATGAGATGACCACAGGAATGTCGACTTCGGGCTTGATTATCAGTTTGTCGATGTCGGTGGTGAAGCCGGCTGACTGCACTTCCGGCATACCACTGAACAGGAAGTAGACAAATGAGCCGGCAACCGTGGCAATCATCACCGTGAGCGACTTGCCAACGCCGCGGAGAAACCGTTCAAGGGCGAACGTGGCGATAAGTCCGACAAGGAAGAATGCGAAGCTGAAAAGGTCGTGCCCCTCGCCGAAGAGCAGCGATATGATCACTGGGGCGAGAGTCATGGCTATCAGCCCGAGAATCACAACGATTACGCGTGGCGTGAAGATGCGCGCCACCTTGCCGAGCAGCCCCGACACCGACAACAGCAGCAGCGTGGCGCCGCCGATGGCCACTGCGGTGTAGATGGCATTGAAACTGCTGCTTGCCGATGCCGACAGGATGCCGACAATCAAGACTGCGGCAGGGCCTACAACCAGCGGCAGACGGTGTCCCCAGAATGCCTGGACAAGCATTGTCAGTCCAAGCACGAAGTAGACCGACTGCAGATAGGATGTCTGCATCTGGATGTCGTCGCCGAACTGCAATTTCGCCAACATGCCGATGGTGACCACGTTGGGGATGGCAATCACGAGCCACTGCAGTCCGTAAAGCAGAGTGTGGATGACTGGAGGCTTGTCGTTAAGGTTGTATTTCAGTTGCATATTGTTGAGTTTTTTGTTATTCCCAGGTGTAGTTGTCGCCCTGCTGGGAGTGCCAATTGAGAAGCCCATTGATGAAAGGCTTGGCAAAGCGGAACAGCGGCAGGCAGAAGAATTGGCGCGGCGACTGCAGCACTGTGGCTGTGCGTCGCTTGGCGAAGATGAAAATCAGGGTCTCTATCAGGTAGATTGCGTCGGCCACCGATGCCAGAACGGTGGGTTTCAGCCATTCGCCGTCGCCGTTGAGATAAAGCATGGCGGGATATGCCACGCCCGCGGCGGCAAGCAGCAGGTAGAGATAGTATGCCACGTTTGTGAGCAGACGGATGCCTGGGATGCGCGACCGCAGGAATTTCTGCGTGAAGAAATGCCGCTCCTTGTTGAGTTTCGACGTGTAGGCGAAGGAGTCGTTGTGCTCCACCAGAATGCTTTCAGGCGACAGCTCGACTGCAACATTGTCGCCGTCGGCAATCTCGCTGATAAAAATATCGTCGTCGCCGTATTTCAGGTTGAGCGACGAAGAGAATCCTTTCACTGCGAAAAACGCCGACCGCTTGTATGCCACATTGTTGGCACAGGCGCGGTATGTGTTGCCGTGGATAGCAGCGGCAAGATAGCGCGACGCGTCGTCGCAGTTGTCAAACGTGCGGTAGCGGTGGCCGAGGCCGCGGTCGTTGCTGTGGTCGTTGTGGGAATAGCCCAAAACCACGTCGGTATAGTCGTCGAAATGACGTCCGATGCATCTCAGCCACAGGTCGCTTTGCGGCCGGCACTTTGCGGAGGTGACCACCACAATGTCGTTTTTGGCAGCCTTTACACCGAGAGTTATGCCGAGTTTGCGCTTCGACACATTGGCGGTGCTGTCGGGGATAAACGTAGACCGCAGTTGCGGATATTCAACCTGCAGGAGAGTCATCGCGTCGTCGACACTCTCGGAAGCATCGGCATTCACAACAATAATCTCGAAGTCGGGATAATTCTGCGACATCATCAGAGGGATGTTTGAAGCGAGCAGCTCGGCGTCGCAACCGCTGGTAAGCACAATCACTGAAAGGGCGGGCAGCGGCATAGCCTCGTCGGCATCGGCGTCGAGAGCGTTGTCGGCAACCCAATGCGACAGCGCCGCCTTGCGTCTGATTGTGACAACCGACAGCACTATAGCGGCAATCGCCAATGCGGCATAGCCGTAGATTTCATAGTCGAATATTTCAAAAGGGATATTCACCATACTGTTTTCCGAAAAATTTCCACAAATTTACACAGAAACTGACAAACACATCGGATTTTCTTGAAAGAAATGAAAAAACGGCAATACTCTATTGCACTTTTTCAGAAAATTCGTACCTTTGCAACCGTATTCGGGGCGTAGCTCAGTCCGGTTAGAGTACACGTCTGGGGGGCGTGTGGTCGCTGGTTCGAATCCAGTCACCCCGACAATTAAAGGCTTAAATGATTGTAATTCAATCGTTTAAGCCTTATTTTTTTAACGATGTCTGTCCGTATGGGCACCGCAGATATGGGCGCGCTGACAGCAGGGAGTTTGTCAGGGTTTTCTCATTGACTCGTTTATAGCCCTATCCTCCAAAAGACAAATCGCAATCCTACAGCTTCTTCTTCTTTTGCTCCAAGACCCTCTCATAAATCAGCACCAGAGCATCCGTAGCACGCTCCTTCGAACTGTGGTGGGTCCAGAATTCGGCGTATTGCGGACCGATGTCGTCAAATTCACTGGTCCCGAAATCGAACTTCAACTTCGCATAACCCGCAAACGGTTCATACCAAGCCTGAATCCCCTTTATCTCGTCAAAATCGAAAGGACTTCCATAACATTTCGGATCGCCACCGCCTTTCAGAAAATCCACCACGTTGCCAATCTCATAGATTCGCACCCCATCGTCCTCCACGCGGCACACCATTTCCTCCCCAAGCGACATCGGGAACGTGATTTCCCTCGTAAACACACGCTTGCCAAGACCAAGATAAACAAACCCGCGGGCATCAGCGCGCTCCCGAGCCTTCCGCCGACGACGTTCCGACAGCTTGTTATAATCAATCTCCACCAAATGCGCACTTTTGTTGCGATTTGTCAGCCAATAAATGACAAGCATACAAAAAATCAAAGCAAACGGATAATCAACCGCAACCCGCAACTGGGGGCATCGGAATAAACATAGCATTCTATTTTTAAGATTACTCCCAAATTTACAAACAATTTCCTATATTTACAAACTTTCCCACAAAAATCCACTCGGCTCACACGGCTCTTTCATTTAAACTCGAAACAAACTGATACCCACTGATTATGTTGATCTTACATCAACAGAGACAGATGGCATTCTTTTTTTATTTTGTATTGCTGTTGGACGTTCTTGGGGGCTTTGCGCCCCCGCCACTTGGGCTTCCCCCGCAGTGTTTTTCATTGTTTTACCACGAAAATCGTTGCACTTCTATTTGGACACTGCAGAAAATGTAACAATCGTAAATTCATTATTTATTTGTAAAATATTATCAATAATATTCATATCATATGATGATTGTCGTAATATCTCATAATCTACCTGCTTCTTAATAATTTCTCTATAAGCTGTTCGTTTATTTTGAGGACTCGGTATATCTATGTCATTGTTATATACCTTTTCCTCTCTATTTTCGTAGAAACTATGTGGCTGATCTGAAGAAACGGAAACCTCTTTTTCTTCTTTACACGGCATATCTATCTTTTTGTTATGCTCTCTTGAAGAAAAGTTCATAACATATAACATATCAGCCTTTCCTTGTCCTTGTCTTTTTCTTTTAATAAGACCTACCTCAAGTAGCTGATTCATGGCATTAGAAAT
>ENA-USZK01001289-USZK01001289.1-human-gut-metagenome-genome-assembly--contig:-NODE-1289-length-10481-cov-3.295463_pt1 | contig 10481 bp, 4 predicted proteins | sample MGYA00250043_ERZ773534 | MGnify/ENA primary metagenome ERZ773534 (study PRJEB29103, sample SAMN06112056) | human gut metagenome | biome: human gut; feature: ankylosing spondylitis patient; material... | reverse complement strand
CATGCAGCTCCGGCTCATAATAGGCAAGGCTGCGCTTGTCCAGCGTGAACTGCACATCTTTGCTCTCACCGGGCTGCAGGGATACCTTGGCAAAACCCTTCAGCTCCCGGACCGGGCGGTGACGCTCACTCTTTGGCGGGGTTACATAGAGCTGCACGGTTTCCTTGCCGGAGACGGCACCGGTATTCGTTACCGTGACGGTAACCTGCACGTCTTCGCCCTCGCGGACGATGCTGTGGCTCAGCCGGAGATCGCTATATGCAAAGGTCGTGTAGGACAGGCCGTGACCGAAGGGGAACAGAACGTCCGCCTCCTTCGTGTCGTAGTAGCGGTAGCCGACAAATACGCCCTCGGTGTAAACGCTGGTCTCCCGCTCACCGGGGAAGGAAAGGTAAGCCGGGGTGTCGCTCAGCTTCCGGGGGAAGGTCTCTGCCAGCTTGCCGCTGGGGTTGACGGCTCCGTACAGGAGATCCACGGCTGCTTCCCCGGCACCGTCACCGGCAAGATACAGTTCCAGAACAGCCGGAACGTCATTGACCCACGGCATTTCGATCGCTGAGCCGTTGTGCAGGACGACCACGGTATTCGGCTGCACCGCAGCGACTGCGGCAATCAGGTGATTCTGATTTTCCGGCATGGCAAGGGTGGTGCGGTCGTAGCCTTCGCTCTCATACCGCTCCGGAAGTCCGGCAAAGATCACGGCAACCTCTGCGTCTGCGGCAGCGGCCACGGCAGCCTGTTCCAGCGCAGGATCGACGGTGTCCTCATCGGTGCGGTAGCCCTGTGCATAGGCCACACCGGGGGCGTGTTCCAGCGCACAGCTGACCTTTGCACTGTTGACATGGCTGCTGCCGCCGCCCTGATACCGGGGATGCTCCGCAAATTCGCCAAGGAACACCGCCTTGCAGCCCTTTGCCAGAGGAAGTGTGCCCTTTTCGTTCTTCAACAGCACAGCAGAGTTCTCCGCAACAGAAACTGCCATCCGGTAGTCTGCGTCCCAGTCAAATACGGCGTTCGTGCTCTCGGCTTCGGTCACGGAATCCACAAAGCGCAGCAGGTTGCGTACGGCAGTGTTCAGCTCTTCTTCCGAGAGAGTCCCAGCCTTGATGGCGGAAAGGATCGAGTTTGTGCCGCGGCCGCTTCCGCCGGGCATTTCCAGATCCTGCCCTGCGGCGATGCCCTTGGCACGGTCCTTCACTGCGCCCCAGTCGGTGACCACCATGCCCTCGTAGCCCCAGCGTTTGCGCAGGATGTCGGTCAACAACTCCTTGTTCTCCGAGCAGTGGGTGCCGTTGAGCTTGTTGTAGGCGGCCATCACGCCCAGCGGCTGTGCCTTTTTGACCACCGTTTCAAAGGCGGGAAGATAGATCTCGTGCAGGGTGCGCTCGTCCATCACGCTGTCACTGACCATGCGGTCGGTCTCCTGATTGTTGGCGGCAAAATGCTTGATGCAGCTGCCCACACCGTTGCTCTGGATGCCCTTGACCAGCGCCGCCCCCATCTCACCGCTGAGATAGGGGTCCTCGCTGAAATACTCAAAGTTGCGTCCGCACAACGGGCTGCGCTTGATGTTCAGGCCGGGGCCCAGCAGCAACGCCAGCTTCTCGGCGCGGCACTCGTTGCCCAGCGTCTCGCCCAGCTTTTCTGCCAGAGCCGTATCAAAGCTGGAAGCCACCGCCACACTGGACGGGAAACAGACCGCCGGGATGCTTTCGTTGATGCCCAGATGGTCGCCCTGCTCGTCCTGTTTGCGCAGACCGCTGGGGCCGTCGCTCATCATCACGGCGGGCACACCGAGCCGCTCCACCGGCTGTGTGTGCCAGAAATCCGATCCGGAGCAGAAGTCGGCTTTTTCCTCCAGCGTCATTTGCCGAATGATCTTTTCAATGTCCATCCTGTAATACCTTCCTTTCGCTTGAGGGCAGTCCACGGCCCTTTGATTTTCTTACCCAAAGTATAACAGGAGAACCGCAGACAGCACGGATGAAAAGTCGTGAAGCAAGACGAATTTCTTGGATTGTCATAAATAACACGACTTTTTGACCGATAACACAAAATTTTGCACCCTTATTCCGTGGGATTCCCTTTATAATAAGAACAGAAATCAAACGGAAAAAGGAGATGCGGATGATGCAAGCAACAAACCTGAAAACGAATCATCTGACCCAGCCTCTCGGCATAGATGCCGGGACGCTGTTTCTATCGTGGCAGTGCGCCGAAGGCGTGCGCCAGACCGCCTACGAAATCGAAGTGACCGCCGGAGCCGAAACGCTGTGGGCAAGCGGAAAGATTTTGAGCAGTATGATGCACACCGAAACGCCCACCCCTGTGCCGCCCAAGACGCAGGGACAGTGGTGCATCCGGCTGTGGGATGAAAATGACCAGCCCGGTGCGTGGAGCGAAGCCGTCTTTGAAACGGGTCTGCCCTTTGCCGACTGGCAGGGCGTGTGGGTCTGCCCGGAAACGGAAGAGCCGGATATCGATTGCACCGATGCAATCAACGCCTTTGCAAAGCCCAACTGGGAGCAGAAGCAGGTGGCACTGGAAGCCTCCGGCAAAGGCACGGCGCAGCCGTATCAGCCCCACCGTCCGGCAAGCTATCTGCGCAAGGTGTTCACAGCCCCGGCAGGAGAAGGCAAGCGGCTGTATATTACCGCCAAGGGTCTGTATACGGCATGGCTGAACGGCAAGCGTGTCGGCGACAGGGTGCTTGCTCCCGGCAGCTTTACCGCAGACAAGCACCTTGGGGTACAGACCTACGATGTGACAATGCTTGTTCATCCCGGCGAGAATGAACTGCTGATCGCGCTGGGCGATGGCTGGTACCGCAGCACCTCCGGCGTGGATGGTGACCGCGACCTGTTCGGCAAGGAACTGGCTGTCCTGTTCCAGCTGGAAGTGGATGGCAAGGCGGTCTGCGTTTCGGATGATGCCATGGAAGCAACCCAGTGCGGCCCCGTCCGCCAGAACGATCTGCAGCAGGGCGAAGTGTACGATGCCCGGCTGGAAGGAAAACTGACCGGCTGGCACGGCGTGAGGACTGCGCCCAACACGCTCCTCCTCATTGGCATGAACACCGTGCCCATCCGGGAACAGGAAGCCTTTGCGGGCAGGCTGTTCCGCACACCCAATGGAGAAACGGTTCTGAATTTCGGGCAGAATATGGCAGGCTATGTAGAAATGAAGCTGACTGCCCACGAAGGTCAGAAGATCCGTCTGCTCTGCGGCGAAACGCTGGACGAGAACGGCAACTTCACCCAGGAGAACTTTCAGGATCGGAACCGCCACAAAGAGGGCGGCACGGCACAGATGCTGGAACTGATCTGCAAAGAGGGCGAAAACCACTATAAGCCCAGCTTTACCATCATGGGGTTCCGGTACGCAAAGGTGGAAACGGACATCGACCTGACCGGCGCAGAGTTTACCGCCCATGCCGTCTATTCGGAGATGCCGGTGACCGGCAGCTTTGGGTGCGGCAATGCGGATGTGAGTCAGCTGGTGCAAAACAGTGTGTGGAGCCAGAAGAGCAACTTCTGCGATATCCCCACCGACTGTCCTACCCGTGAGCGTGCCGGCTGGACGGGCGACATGGGGGTGTTCATTGAAACCGGTCTGACCCTGATGGATTGCTACCCGGTGGTGGAAAAATGGCTGGCAGAATGCCGCCTGAACCAGTACCCGGATGGACGCATGGCAAACATTGCCCCGCCCACCAGCCGCCCCGGTTATATGACCCCCATGCTCTGCATGTCGGTGGGCTGGGGTGATGCTGCCATTCTGGTGCCCTACGCTCTTTATAAGCGTACCGGCGACCGCAAGATCCTGGCAGACAACTACGAGATGATGCAGAAGTGGTATGCGTTCCTGCTGGGTCGTGCCCAGCAGACTACCGAGGAGCAGCAGACCGGCGAGTACGCCCAATACACGGTTCTGAACGGTCTGGACTACGGCGAATGGTGTGAGCCGGGCATTACCCCCATGCAGGCGATGATGAACCCGCGCAAAAGCGTGGGTACGGCGTATCTGGCTTATTCCGGGCGGCTTTTGGCAGAAATTGCACAGGCGCTGGGCAAGGCAGAGGACGCAGCGCAGTACCGTGACACAGCGGAAAAAGCCCGCCTTGCCTATCGTGCCGCCTTTACAAATCATGGAAAAATCACATCCGACCGGCAGTGTGAATATGTCCGTGCCATTGCGTTCGGGCTGCTGGACGAAGCGGAGAGCCAGACGGCGGCCGACCAGCTGAACCAGATGGTGCTGGACAACGGCTGTCATCTGAATACCGGCTTTTTGTCCACGCCGTTCCTGTGCAAAGTGCTTGCGGAGCACGGACACACCGACACGGCCTACAAACTGTTGCTGCAGGACACGGCCCCCAGCTGGCTGTACGAGGTCAAGAAGGGTGCAACGACCGTCTGGGAAACATGGACCGGCATCGACGAAGCCGGACACCCCAGTGAATCCCTGAACCATTACTCCTACGGTGCTATCTGCGGGTGGCTGTTCGGCGGCGTGTGCGGCATCCATCTGGCGGGCCAGACCCTGACCATCGCTCCCACCCCGAACCCTGCACTGGGTTGGGCAAAAGCGGTGTACGATTCCCCGGTGGGGCGCATTGAAAGCGGCTGGCAGTATGCAGGCGATGCCGTGACCTACACCATCACCGTGCCCTGTAATCTGACCGCAGAAGTTGTCCTCCCGGATGGCAGAAAGCTGACCTTGCAGCCGGGAACCCATACCCTGTAACGCAGAAATATTTCCCGCAAAACACAACGCCCCACACCGGAAGGAGTAACCGGTGCGGGGCGTTGCTTTTATGGGGATAATGAAGAAAATGATGAGAAAATGGCAGATCAGAATTTTTGTGCAAGGTATTTTGCACTGAGCTGGAAGCTCTTGACAGGGGAATTGTCCACCCAGTTGCGGTGGCTTTCCAGAATGACGGCATCCACACCCGTGGCAAGAGCCTGTGTCATCAGGCTGTCCAGATCCATGTTGCCGGTGCCCAGCTCCATACTGTCTGTTTTCAGAATGGGGGTAATGGCGCTGCCGGTGATGCGGGTGCCACGGTCGTTGATGTGCCACAGCTTCATACGCGAGCCAAGCCGCTGCATCCACGTCAAGGCGTTTGCGCCGCCCTCGGTGAACCAGTAGCTGTCAAACTCAAAGTTGACGAAGGCTGGATCGGTTTCCTCTAAAAGAATATCGTAAGCGCGCTCGGCTGCGTTCACAGGACGCAGCTCGCAGTTGTGGTTGTGGTAGAGCAGGTGGATGCCCTCGGCTTCCAAGGCTTTGCCGGCTTTGTTCAGCCGCTGTGCCAACTGGTGCATCGTGGCTTCATCGCCATAATCAAAGCGGTACATCCCGGTGATGACCACATACTCCGTGCCAAAACTTTTTGCTTCCTCGGCCACTGCATGGGCATCCCGTTCCAGACTGCCAAGGTCGGTGTGCAGGCTGACCACCTTCAGGTCGGTTTCCTGCACCAGCTTGTGCCAGTCCAGATTGCCGCCCTTGCCCACCGGCATTCCGGCGGCTTTGGTCAGCAGCTTTACCACAAAGCCAATGGGATGAATCATAAATCCACACAGTTCAATGCCGTCGTACCCGGCGGCTTTCACGGCGGCAAGGGTCTCTTTGGCCTGCTGCTCGTTGTTCAGTACAGTGCCCAGCATAAATTGCTGCACGGCTTTGATGGGCATGATTTACCCCTCCAGTTTGAATGTCTTGCCCGGCGTGATGCCGTTTTCGTTAAAGCTGTCCACGCAGATGTAGTATTCCTGCCCGGCGGTCAGGGTGGAAAGGGTCACTTCGTCTGCATCGTAGACCAGCCAGCTCAGATAGAGCTTGTCGGGTGAAATACCATAGCGGACATTGCAGCCCTGCGCGTTTTCGATGTGCTGCCAGGTGATCTTTGCGTCCAGTGCATCCACACGAATCCCGGCGGCTTCTGCCTGTGCGGGCTTTGCGCCTTCGCCGTTGCCGAACACCCGCAGGCCGCTGATGCGCAGTGCCTGCCCATAGGGCAGTTCGCCGCCGGTCACCCGGACATACCGGGCGCGGATGCCGTCGGCATATTCGTAGTAGCCGTTGGAACACTCCCGTGCAACTGCTTCGCGGATCGTCCAGTCTGCTCCGTTCACACTGGTCTCTACCGTGTAATGGGAGATCTGCGGCCGGGTCTCGATGTGGCGGGTCTTGCGGGTATCGCCGTAGCTGTCGGCTGGGAAGTCCACCACAAGCTTTTCATCTGCCATATTTACCTGAATGGCGCGGATATCACTCTCTTTGCCAAGGTCCACGCAGAGCCATTCGCCCGGCTCTGTACCAGCGGCGCTCCACCAGCTGCGGCAGTCCTCGTTGACTGCCAGTGCCGGGCTGCTGCCCTCGGCAGTGCTGGAAGCCGTGACCGGCTTTTTGTAGCTCAGCAGCATCCATTCCGGCTGCTGGCTGGCGGCATCGAATTTGCCAGCCGGGATGCGGTGCGGGTAATCGGCAAAGTTCTGGTTGCAGTAGAGAACCCCGTCTTTGTCGAACCCGGCAGGGAACAGCCCCACCCGGCGCTCAAAGTCATAGTTGATGGAAATGCGCATGGTAGAGGCGTGCCACCAGTTGCCATAGCGGTCGGCAATGGTGCTGCCGTGGCCTGCGCCGGTGATGAATCCGCCGGGCTTTGCGGAAAACGGGTTGGATACCTGCCGCACAAAGGGACCCAGCGGAGAAGTGGAGGTGTATACACCATCGGCGTAAGTGTTGTACTGGGTGCCGGGGCAGGCGTATTGCAGGTAATAGAGGCCGTCATGCTTCGTCATAAAGGCACCCTCAATGTAGGGTTTGCCGATGGCGTTGAACATGGCAGTCAGGCTTTCGGCACTCAGGCCGGGGATGCTTGCCATCTGCGGCGGCAGATTCAGCTTGCCGGTCTTGGGGTCATAGAACTGCTTCATGGACTGGTACAGCACGCTGGCTTCCCGGTCCACAATGCCGTTGTTGCCGGGGCGTTCGTAGCCCAGTACGGTTTCATTGCCGAAGATCAGCTCCTGCTTTTCACCGATGGGGGTCATGGTGTCCGGGTCCATCTCCACGCCGTAGATGGGCGTAGTATTGGAGCAGCCCCAGTAGAAGTACACCCGGCCATCATCATCGCAGAACAGGTCCGGGTCCCAGAAAGCAAAGGGCGCAGATACTTCGGTAAACGGCTCGGTCAGGGGGTCGGCGGTGCGCAGGATGGGACAGTTGCGCCCCTTGCGGCTGGCGCAGAAGTACAGGAAATCGCCCACCTGCCGCACATCGGGGGCATAATCGTAGATCAGCAGATCCGGGTCTGCATGGAAGTCCCAGTGCAGCAGGTCGTCCGAATACCAGAAGCCCGCCGACATGGAAACAAAGAGGTAATATTTGCCCTTGAAGGATACCAGCGTGGGGTCTGCACCCTCCCGGAAACCTGCTGTACGGGGACCTTCCTTCATGTGCTGGTAACGGTAACCCAGATCAAGGGGGTTACAATAGGTTTGTTTCATCGAATCACTCCTTGGAAATGCCCTGCAATACACGGTTCAGCTGCTTGATATCCTCTTCCGAAGCGCCGGCCTGCATCAGCATGGATTCAATGGTCATCCGCCGCATGGCACGCTCCATCATCGCCACCAGAGCCGGGTTGTCCTTCACGGCGGCGGCAACATCTCCGCGGGCAGCGGCGGCTTTATCGGAGATCTGCTTCAGAATGGGACCAACTTTCGGGTCTGCCGTGGCGGCAGCCATGTTGTCCTTGACCGACCAGCAGCTTTCGTCCAGCTCGCCGTCAAACCAGTTGGCCACGTTCTTGCGGTTGTCCATGGCGTAATCCGGGTTGGGGGCGTCCACCTTGTTCACCAGGATCACGCTGCTGTGCTCACCGGAGCGTGCCTCAATGCTGTGTTTGCCGGTGATGGGCAGCTGGAAGGTGAACACCTTGTCGCCCTTACGGGTCTCCACCAGCTGACCGTCCTTGTACAGCGAGACCTCCGGCAGATTGGAGTAGACCTTGATCTCAGTCACATCCTCGGCGCGGTCTACATAGCGGCTGCCGCACAGGTGCACGAACGGCTCTTTGCTCCAATAGGCCTTGTAGAGATAGAAGGGGTCTTTTTTGATCTTGCGGTCAAAGGTGACAAGGCCCTTCTGGTTCTCGCCGTGCTTGCCGCCCTCATCACGGCCATCGGCGGCAAAATCAAACGTATTCCACGCATGGGTCGCCCACAGCCACGGACGAGCGGCGATCATCTTGGCCATGTGCTCGTGGTAAATGCACTGGTAGCTCTCGGTGTAGTCGCCCTTTTCCGGGTGGCTGTTCTGGTACTGGGGGTTGGCATCTGCGCCGTACTCCGATAAGCCGATGCAGCGGTCAGGGTAATCCGCATGGTACTTATCAAAGAACTCGTCGTTCTGCTCCAATTCTCCCAGATACCAGCCAAAGTAAAGGTTGTAGCTGTTTACGTCCGGGATCTCCAGAATGGGGCTGGTGGTCTCCAGCATGAACACGTTTGCCATGGTGGTCTTGCGAGTGGGGTCCAGCTTGTGAGCCAGCTCGTTCAGCAAACGGTGGTTTTCCAGCAGATCCTCGTTGACCGCAGAGGCGGCAGTGATCTCGTTGGACAGGCCCCACACAGCAATGCAGGGGTGGTTGTAATTCTGGAGGATCAGCTCTTCCATCTGGGTCAGGGTGTTGGCACGGCCGTTGGTCATGTGCATGGTGATGTAGGGGATCTCTGCCCAGATAACAAGACCCTTTTCATCACACAGGTCGTAGAAATACTGTGCGTGCTGATAGTGTGCCAGCCGGATGGTGTTGGCACCCATTTCCAGAATGATGGAGATATCCTCCTCCATCATTTCGTTGGTCAGGGCAATGCCCGCACCTTTTCGGTCCTGGTGGCGGGAAACACCGCGCAGCGGATATTCCCTGCCATTCAGGATAAAGCCCTTCTGGGGGTCGATCTCAAACTTGCGGCAGCCGAACCGGGCGGAGGTCTCCTCGCCATTGTCCAGCTTGGCAGATACGGTATAGAGGAAGGGGTCATCAATACCATCCCACAGGTGGGCATGGTCCAGCGTGAAAACCGCCGTTGCGGTGCCATTTTCCACCGGGGCGGTGAGGGTCTGACCCTCCAGTGCAAAGGTCACGTTCTGTGCGCCCACCACGGCGGCTTCCACGGTGATCTCAGAGGTCCTGGCAGCGAGGTCTGTGACGATGGGGGTCACCTTCAGTGCCGGTGCGCCATTAGCGGGCAGGGCAAAGTGTTCTGCCGGGACGATATGCAGGGTCACATCCCGGTAAATGCCGCCGAAATAGGAAAAATCCAGGCCCTCCTGAGATTTGCCGGGGGGATAGGAAACGTCGTTGGAATTGTCAGCCTTCACGGCGATGACGTTCTTTTCTCCCGGTTTCAGCCACTTGTCCAGATTAACGATCACGGGAAGATATCCGCCGAAATGCTCCGCGGCCTTTTCTCCATTTACCCAAACCTCACTCTTTCCCATGATGCCCTCAAAATACAGGGTGTTCCTCCTCCCCTCCAGCCGGGCGGGAGGAATGAATGTTTTCCGGTACCATACCGGCCCCTGGTAGTTGGAACAGCCGCTGGCCTCTTCCGGAAGAAGCTCAATGCCGTTGGGAAGCTTGACGGACTCCCAGGAGGAATCGTCGACATCCGGGCCGGCCGCTTCCTCCGGCGCCTTTCCACCCTTGAACAGCTTCCAGCCCACATTCATGCCGTAGACATCCCTCTTCGTTACGTTTTCCGGCAGGCGAAGAGCGCCAGCCACGGAATAGGTTCCCGTAGATGAGACGGCCTCTTCCTGATCGGAAACCGTATCGGCATAAAGAGAAAAAGAGCCGGCCAGGCATGCCGCCGTTATTCGGATAGTAGTGACTTTCATAATGGAATAGGGGAATGCGATTTTGATATACGGAGCCCCCCGGCGCCACCTTTCATTCATATAATACATCCTTGCAGATAATACAAATACATATGTCATCCGGCATCTTCCGCTTGACCTGGAAGGTATGTTTTTTCATAGTCGATTTGCCCTGTACGGGATCATCCCGCAGCCCCGGTCCGAGTGCCAGGCTTTCAGTCCCGTGAAAAGGAAAAAGCAAGGCGTTCCTCCACCGGCTGTTTCAGGGCTACGCCTTTATCCACTAGTTTTTTATGTCATCTTTCTTTCAGAAAATTGTCAAACTTTTCTCCTATGATATTGGCATTGACTTGGGAACCGCCAACACCCTGGTCAATGTCAAGGATCAGGGCATCGTTCTGCGCGAGCCTTCGGTCGTCGCCGTCAAGGGGGACAAGGTTCTGGCCGTGGGAGACGAAGCCAAGCGCATGCTGGGCCGCACCCCCGGTTCCGTCACGGCCATCCGGCCCCGATCAAGGTCTTGCCGTTCTTCTCTGCCCAGTCGGCCAACTTATCGCCATCAGTGAAATCAAAGCGATTCACCT
>ENA-USZK01001287-USZK01001287.1-human-gut-metagenome-genome-assembly--contig:-NODE-1287-length-10485-cov-2.980304_pt1 | contig 10485 bp, 8 predicted proteins | sample MGYA00250043_ERZ773534 | MGnify/ENA primary metagenome ERZ773534 (study PRJEB29103, sample SAMN06112056) | human gut metagenome | biome: human gut; feature: ankylosing spondylitis patient; material... | reverse complement strand
GGTGATAAATAAAGATTTAGAGGTTAAAAATGTATAAATACATTTATAAGTGTAAAATATAAGAATAAAGGAGATTATATACATGGATAAGAAAATGTTTTGTTTTCAGTGTGAACAGACAGCAGGATGTACAGGCTGCATGGGAAATGCAGGTGTATGTGGAAAGGACTCAACAACAGCGGCGCTTCAGGATGAGCTTACAGGCGCACTTATAGGGCTTGCAAAGTCGTGTGGAAGTAATCCAAAGACAGATAATACAGACAGAATAATAATAGAAGGTTTATTTACAACTATAACAAATGTTAATTTCAATAATGAAACTCTTAAAAATATGATAGACAGAGTTCATAAGGAAAAGAATATAATATCGCCAGATTGCAGTGTCTGCCAGTCAAGATGCGGCAATACAGATGATTATGATATGAATAATATATGGGATGCAGATGAGGATATACGTTCGCTTAAGTCACTTATATTATTTGGTATAAGAGGAATGGCGGCGTATGCATATCACGCAATGGTGTTAGGCTGCACAGATGAAACAGTCAATAATTTCTTTTATAAGGCGCTTTCAATCATAAGCTATGATATGGATAGTGAGCAGCTTTTACCAGTTGTGTTGGAGGTTGGAGAAGTTAATCTTAAGTGTATGGAGCTTCTTGATAAGGCAAACACAACAAGCTACGGCACACCAGCGCCGGTAAAGGTATCACTCAGTGTAGAGCCGGGACCATTTATCGTTGTGACAGGTCATGACTTAAAAGACCTTCATATGCTGCTCGAACAGACTAAGGATAAGGGCATAAATATATATACTCACGGTGAAATGTTACCAGCACATGCATATCCCAAGCTTAATAAGTATCCACACCTTAAGGGTAACTTTGGAACAGCATGGCAGAATCAGCAGAAAGAATTTGCAGATTTGCCAGCACCGATTCTCTTTACCACCAACTGTTTAATGCCGCCGAAGGGCAGCTATGCCGACCGCGTGTTTACAACAGAAGCGGTTGCTTTTCCGGATGCCGTACACATCGGGGAAGAAAAAGACTTTACGCCCCTGATTGAAAAAGCGTTGGAACTGGGCGGTTATTCTGAAGACCGGCAGATGACTGGCATCAATGGCGGAACGACTGTCACAACCGGCTTTGGACATGGAACGATTTTGTCTGTTGCAGAGCAGGTAGTTGCAGGCGTTCGTTCGGGAGCAATTCGGCATTTCTTCTTGGTTGGCGGTTGCGACGGAGCAAAGACCGGACGGAATTATTACACGGAATTTGTAAAGCAGACCCCGAAAGATTCCATTGTCTTGACGCTGGCATGCGGAAAGTATCGGTTTAACGATTTGGATTTGGGAACAATTGGCGGTTTACCACGGCTGATGGATATGGGACAGTGTAACGATGCATATGGTGCCATTCAGGTTGCTGTCGCATTGTCGCAGGCGTTTGGCTGTTCCGTGAATGAATTGCCGCTGTCCTATGTGCTGTCTTGGTATGAGCAGAAAGCCGTCTGCATTCTGTTGACGCTGCTGCATCTGGGCATTCAGAATATTCGGCTTGGCCCATCGCTGCCGGCGTTTCTCTCTCCGAACGTGCTGCAATATCTGGTAGAACACTATGGCATTGCACCGATTACCACACCGGAGGCAGATTTAAAGGCATTGCTGGGAGAAGCATAATGATATAAAATCATATAAGAGGATAGACAAAAAACCAGTCAGAGCAGATGATCAAAAATGCTCCGACTGGTTTTCTTTTTTGGTGCGGATGACAGGACTTGAACCTGCACACCTTACGGCACAAGAACCTAAATCTTGCGTGTCTGCCAATTTCACCACATCCGCAGAACGAGGCGGTAAACCGTTCTTACCGCACACGAAACAATGTTATTGTAGCATAAAACGGAGCGTTTGTCAACTGTTTTCTGCATATTGTTCGATTTTTTTTCTGAAGTCCTCGTTCCAGTCCGTGTGACTGTCCGCAAACCGCACATGGTTCATGAAAAAGCCAGAAACATTTTCAAAGATGATGTTTTCCGGTTGGCTGTGGAAAATCAAGGGCTTTTCCGTATCTGAAACGGGCAGCAGCTGAGCAAGATTCCACTGAAAAACTTTTCCATTTGCTCCGGCTGCAAATAGCGTATTGACAGCTGTTTGCAGGTCTAAAATTGGCGTATCATGGACACATTTGAGGATGATTTTGGCGTTGGTCACTTCTCTGACAGCAAAAATCATGATTTGATAGGAATAAGTTGCAATGGCTGCATACAGTTCCCCTTGATAAGAAAGAAACAGCCCAGCAGTTACGCCGTTGTAGTTGTCCAAAGCATCGTGACGGGAAACAGAAATGGGGGTGTCTGCTTCTGGGCAATAGAGATACTGTTGATTTTGGTCGGTTTGCAGGGCAAAGAAATTATTTTGGTATTGCTGATAGGGGCTGCCGCAGAACAATGCACAGCGGGTATGTCCATCTTTTAAAAAAGCAACGTCTACATCTCTTAAAATGACGTTTTCTGTGACTAGTTCATCCATGCTGCAACAGCGGTTCAGCTGTAATTCCTGTTGGTCGTTCTCTGTCAGCTGATAGACAACCGTTGTGTGGTTCGCCGTCCAGACTAAGAGAAACAGCAGCCAAGTACCATCTGCTTTTTTTCGCATACAGAGTTTTCGGGTGCGTGAAAAAGAACATTCCGACATTTGTTGCAAATCCAACAGAGAAAGCGTTTCCGCTTGCTGGTGATTCAAGTCAATTCGATAGTGTCCGATGATACCATTTCGGGTAACGCCAACTACTGTACCATCGGGAAAAAATCCAACAGCAATCACCAGATAGGGCATTGAAATGGTACAGATGCAAGTTTCTGTTTTGGCGTTCCAAATGCGGATGGTGTGGTCATGGGAGCAGGATGCCAGAACCGGAACACCATCTATCGAGAATTGCTTGACTTGATGCACCCAGTTGTTATGAGCTGGAATCGCACGCACACAGTGCCAGCTGCCTGTAAACCAGCTTTCCCGTGATAATTGATGCAGCGTGCCATCATAGGAGCTGGTATAAAGAGTGTTTTCATTGACGGGAAAGAGGGAATGAATTCCGGCATCGTAGCCGAGGAACTGACAGCAAATCGTTTCTGTACGAGTGTTGATAATCTGAAGCGAACGGTCTAACGAACTGAGCATGATGGAATCAGAGCCGGGTACCCGGGCCTCCAGCGCCATCAGCTGTGCGGTGAGCTATTACGCGACCTCTAAGATGATGTTCACCGCCGCCCCGGGCAGCTTTTACCCGGCCCCCAAGGTGACCAGCGCTGTGGTGCGGATGGAGATCCGCCCCACCCCCGCCGTGCAGGTGGAGGACGAGGAGGGCTACTTTGCCCTTGTGCGCGCGGCCTTTGGCCAGCGGTGCAAGACTGCCGCCAATGCCATTGCCAGCGGCCTGGGGATGCCCAAGGATGCCGTGACCGCTGCCATTGAAGCCGCCGGTTTCGATGCCCGCATCCGTCCCGAGGCCCTGACGCTGGAGGATTTTGCAAAGATCCAGAGCACACTGGCCCGGTGACTTGTTTTAATAATTCGGTTTTCCAAAAGCAGGGGCTCTTCGCAAAGCGTGGAGCGCCTGCTATTTTAGAATATAAAGCAAAAATACAGTGTCTTTTTGACGAGAACAATTCCGGTTGTTTTGTCTGTGGCATTGTTTGTTAAATTTCCTGCACGCTTTACCATGTAAAAGCAAATATATTTCATCGTTTTTGCGCGGCAGACTTTGCTTTTTGAAGAAAAAGCTGTGTGTGCTCCATTGACATCTTTTTATTTCAATGGTACAATATATGACGTGTTAAGGTTTTGCGGGAGGAGCACAGGTGCAGACAGAGGGGTCTGTTTCTGCGCTCTTTTGTATTCCCTGGCAATACAGGATTCAAAAAACCTCCGCAGAATAGTGGGAAAACAGCAGGACATCCCGCCCTGCACCATGCACTGAAGCACGGAATTATTATAGGGAGGAAAACACAATGAACAACAACTACGAGTCTCATGCAATCAGCCGCCGCAGCTTTCTGAAGGCTTCCGGTGTCGTTGGTGCCGCCGGCATTCTGGCCGCCTGCGGCGGCAACTCTGGCAGCAGCTCCACCGCTGCTTCCTCTGGTGCTACCAGCGCTCCCAACACCACCGGCGCTACCCCGCTGAAGGAGTTCATCTCCTGGGAGAGCACCAACCGTGAGCTGGAGAGCTGGAACATGCTGTACAGCCAGATGGCTTCCGACATGAATGTCACCACCAACCTGTGGGAAGGCCTGCTGAGCTTTGACTGCTACGGCAAGGCTGTGCCTTCCGTGGCCAAGGAGTGGAGCCACAATGAGGACTCTTCTGTTTGGACCTTCAACCTCCGCGACGATGTGGACTGGGTGGATGTGAACGGCGAGGTCAAGGCTCACCTGACCAGCAAGGACTTCCTCGTGGGTCTGGAGTGGGTGCTGAACGCAGCCAAGAACCAGGCCAACAACACCTCCATGCCCAACGAAACCCTGGCCGGTGCTGCTGATTACTATCAGAAGACCAGCGATATGGGCGATGCTGCTGCCGACCTGACCTACCAGGATATGCTGGACGCAGGCGTGGGCGTTGAGGCTCCGGATGATTATACCCTGGTCTTCACCTGCAAGGATCCCTGCCCTTACTTCGATACCGTTGCTGCCTACACCAGCTTCTACCCCGCCTCTGAGGATCTGATCAACGAGCTGGGCGTTGAGGGCTTCCGTGCCTGCGATTACACCAACATGTGGTACAATGGTCCCTATGTGGTGGAGGAGTTCATCAGCCAGAACACCAAGAGCTACATCCCCAACCCCAACTACTTTGGTGCAAACGATGTGTCCCGCTTCGACCGCTTCACCGTTACCATGATCAGCGACGGCACCGTTACTTTCCAGCTGTACCAGAACCGTGAGCTGGACGAGATGGATGTGGGCGAGAGCACCCTGACCACCATCCAGGCTGATCCCAACAGCGAGTACAATGATCAGCTGTGCGAGAAGCGCCCCAAGAAGTTCAGCTACCAGATGCACTTCAACTACCAGAAGAACAACGAGGACGGCACCCCCGACGACAACTGGAACAAGGCGATTGCCAACACTGCTTTCCGTCAGTGCTTCTACAAGGGCCTGGAGATGACCAACTGGTATGCACGTACCAACAAGATCAACCCCCTGAAGTGCGAGAACGATTACTACACCATGCCCGGTGTCTGCTACAACACCCAGGGCCAGGAGTACTCCACCCTGGTTGCCAAGGAGATGGGCTTCGACAAGGAAGCATACGATGGCAAGACCATGATCCGCCTGCGCGCCAACAACGGCGACATCGCTGACCTGAAGAAGCAGGCCATGGACGAGCTGAGCGCCATCGGCGTTACCTTCCCTGTCCACGCTGCTTACTACATCATCGCCGCCAACTCCACCGCTCTGGACAACGCAACCGTGCTGAAGCAGTGCTTCACCGACAGCTTCGGCGATGACTTCATCGTGCTGGACATCAAGACCTTTGTTTCTTCCCTCACGCAGGAAGTCCGCAATCCTCAGCTGCAGAGCTTCGTCATCAACGGCTGGGGCGCTGACTTCGGCGATCCCGTCAACTTCGTTGGTCAGGAGATCCTGCACGACGACAACGCCTACTACAGCTGGTACTACTCCAACATCGCCAAGGTCGTGGAGGCCGGCCCCGCTGACTGGCAGAAGGATCTGGTGGCCTGCTACGAGGAGTTCACCGATCTGGTCAACACCGCAAAGGCCATCGTTGATGATACCGATGCCCGCTACGCTGCCTTTGCAAAGGCTGAGGCCAGCATGCTGAACAACGTTCTGGCCTGCCCCTGCTACTTCGAGGTTGCCTGGACTCTGACCCACGCCAACGAGTACAGCAAGATCAACGCTGTGTATGGTCCCTGCAACTACAAGGCTGTGAACTGGGAGACCAGCGAAGAGGCTTACACCACCGCACAGTACGAGGAGTTCGCCGCTGCATTCGATGCAGCTACCAAGGCTTAAGTTCCCCGTTTCCCCGCCCGAAAGGGTAGAAATAAAAGTTAAGGGTTCGATAACATGTTAAAATACACGGTTAAGCGGCTGCTCCAGTCGCTTGTCACAATCTTTCTGATCGCAACAGCAGTTTTCCTGATGATGCGCTGCCTGCCGACGGACTACTACTTCACTGAGGAACAGCTCATGAAGTTTACCGATCAGCAGAAGACCGCCGCTCTGGAAGCAGCTGGCCTGACCGATCCCATCCCCACCCAGCTGGTCAAGTTCTATAACAACCTGCTGCATCTGGATTTCGGCACTTCCCGCCGCATTCAGAACGGTGCCCCGGTGGTCAAGGTCATTGGTAAAAAGTTTGGTGTCTCCATGCGTCTGGGCCTCATCGCCTCCGGCATCTCTTTGGTGGTCGGTGTGCTGATGGGCATCCTGCAGGCGGCATTCAAGGACAAGGTATTCGACTGGATCGGCACGGCCTACACCGTGTTCGTCAACGCGGTCCCTTCGCTGGTGTCGTATTCTCTGGTGCTGGTCTTTGGTTCCAAGTACCTGGGATTCCCCACGCTGTATTCCACCCGCAATGTGAGTGCTTCCAGCGTGCTGCCCATCACCTGCCTTTCGCTGGCATCCATTGCAGGCTATGCCCTGTGGACCCGCCGCTACATGGTGGATGAGCTGACCCGCGACTATATCAAGCTGGCCCGTGTCAAGGGCCTGAGCTCCCGCGAGATCATGTTCAAGCATGTTCTGCGCAACGCCATGGTCCCCATGGTGCAGTATATCCCCCAGTCCATCCTGCTGACGGTGGGCGGCTCCCTGCTGATGGAACGCTTCTTCTCCGTTCCCGGCATGGGCCCCCTGCTGACGGATGCCATCCAGCGCTATGACCTGAACGTTGTGCAGACCCTGGTCATCCTCTACGCTGTGCTGGGCATCGTGGGCGTGTTCCTGGGCGATGTGCTGATGATGGTGGTTGACCCCCGTATTACTCTGACCGGAAAGGAGGAGGCTCGCTGATGGCTAAGGCATCGGATTTTGAGGGCAAGAAGCCCGAAGAACTGTTCTACTTTGTGGATTATTCCCCGGAAGAAGCTGAACGCATCGGCTACTCCAACTATTCCTATTGGGGTTCTGTCATCCAGAACTTCCTCAAGCAGAAGGTCGCTGTCTTCTGCCTGATCCTGTTCCTGGCGCTGACGGTGTTCTCCTTCATTGCGCTGGGCATCGGCAAGTATCACTACACCACCCTGATCTCTGATTCCAGCAAGGCTTTCATCAAGCCCAACAGTGAGTACTGGTTCGGTACCGACAACCTGGGCCGTGACTACTGGTGCCAGGTGTGGTATGCCACCCAGGTTTCCATCCGTCTGGCTCTGGTGGTCGCCGTGGGCGAGAGCATCGTGGGCGTGATCTTCGGCCTGATCTGGGGCTATGTGCGCAGTCTGGACCGCTTCTTCACAGAGCTGTACAACCTGATCGACAACGTGCCCTATATCATCTATATGACCCTGATCGCCCTGATGGTGGGCCAGAGCTTCTGGATCATGGCCATCTCCATGATCGCCATCAACTGGCTTTCCATGGCACGCCGTGTCCGCAACATGGTGTTCATGTTCCGTGACCGCGAGTACAACCTCGCGTCCCGCTGCCTAGGCACCCCGCTGTGGCGTGTGCTGACCAAGAACATCCTGCCGTATCTGGTCTCCGTTATCATCCTGCGTATGGCACTGTCCATTCCGGGCACCATCAATCTGGAATCCACGCTGTCCTACCTGGGCCTGGGCCTGGGCATCGACACGCCTTCTCTGGGCCTGATCCTGAGCAAGGTGCGCGGCTTCTTCCTGGATTATCCGTACCTGCTGGTTTTCCCTGCATCCATCGTGTCCATCATTTCCATTTCCTTCTATATCATGGGCAACGCTTTGTCGGATGCGGCTGATCCGCGCAACCACGTTTGATAGATTGGAGAGAGAGACGTAAATGGATAGACAACCGATTATCTCTGCCAAAGACGTGGAGATCACTTTCAGCCTGCGCGGCCGCAAGCTGAACGCCATCCGCAAGTGCTCGCTGGACCTGTACGAAGGCGAGACCCTTGCCATCGTGGGCGAGTCCGGCTCGGGCAAGTCCGTATTCACCAAGACCTTTGTGGGTATGCTGGATGCCAACGGTAAGATCACCGGCGGCTCCATTATGTTCGAAGGCCGCGATATGACCAAGTTCACCGAGAAGGATTGGCTGGGTGTCCGCGGCAAGAAGATCGCCATGGTCATGCAGGATCCTATGACCAGCCTGAACCCGCTGAAGAAGATCGGCAAGCAGATCCAGGAGAGCATTGAGCATCACCAGGGTCTGAAGGGCGAGGAAGCCAAAAAGGCTGCCATCGAGATGCTGGGCAAGGTGGGTATCCCCGACCCTGAGCGTCGGTACGAGCAGTACCCCCACGAGTTCTCCGGCGGTATGCGTCAGCGTGTCGTCATTGCCATTGCAGCGGCCTGCCGCCCGCAGATCCTGATCTGCGACGAGCCCACCACTGCGCTGGACGTGACCATTCAGGCACAGATCCTGCAGCTGATCCGCGACCTGCAGAAGGAGCTGGGCATGTCCGTTATCTACATCACCCATGACCTGGGCGTTGTGGCAAACGTGGCAGACCGTGTGGCCGTGATGTACGCCGGCCAGATCGTGGAATACGGCACCGTGGAGGAGATCTTCTACGACGCATGGCACCCCTACACCTGGGCTCTGCTGCAGGCTCTGCCGCAGCTGGGCACCAAGGGTGAGGCCCTGCCCAGCGTGGATGGTACTCCCCCGAACCTGTTCAACGAGATCAAGGGTGACGCATTTGCGCCCCGCAACAAGCATGCGCTGGCAATCGACTTTGTGCAAGAGCCTCCGTTCTTCCAGGTGTCCGAGACCCACGCCGCAAAGACATGGTATCTGGACCCGCGCGCTCCCAAGATCGAGCGGCCGCACTCCATCCAGAACCTGCGTGAGAAAATGGGAAAGATGGGAGGCGCCAACTTAAATGGCTGAACGCGAAAAGCTGATTGAGCTGAAAGACCTTCAGATCACCTTTGGCTCCGGTAAGAAGAAATTTGTTGCTGTCGATCATGTCAACTTTGACATCTATAAGGGCGAGACCTTCTCGCTGGTCGGCGAGTCCGGCTCCGGCAAGACCACCATTGGCCGTGCCATCTGCCGCATCAACCCGACCTCCGGCGGCGACATCTTCTTCAAGGGCCAGAAGATCAACGGCAAGATCTCCAAGGAACTGGACAAAGAGGTCATCCGCAAGATCCAGATGATCTTCCAGGACCCCATGGCTTCGCTGAACGAGCGCGCCAAGGTGGAGTATATCATTGCCGAGGGCCTGCTGAACCATCATCTCTACAAGGATCAGGATGACCTGCACGAAAAGGTGATGAACGCCCTGCATGAGGTCGGCCTGCTGCCGGAGTTTGCCTCCCGCTTCCCCCACGAGTTCTCGGGCGGCCAGCGCCAGCGCATCGGCATTGCCCGTGCTCTGGTCATGGAGCCGGAGTTCATCGTGGCCGATGAGCCCATCTCCGCACTGGATGTTTCCATCCGTGCACAGGTGCTGAACCTGCTGAACGAGATGAAGAAGAGCCGCGGCCTGACCTACCTGTTCATTGCACATGACCTGTCGGTGGTCCGGTTCATCTCGGATCGTATCGCTGTTATCAGCAAGGGCCGCATCGTGGAGTTGGCTGAGGCGGAGGAGCTGTTCCTCCATCCGCTGCATCCCTACACCAAAGCCCTGTTGAGCGCGGTCCCCATCCCTGACCCCAGCCTTGAAAAGCACAAGAAGCTGCTGGTCTATGACCCCTCGATCCACGATTACAGCGTGGACAAGCCGGTCTGGGAAGAGATTGCAAACGGCCACTTTGTGTATGGCAACCAGCGTGAGCTGGAAGGCTACCGCAAGGAGTATGAAAGGGCATGGGACGCGGCGTTCCGCAAAAAAATGTATACACATCGGAAAAAGTGTGTTATAATAATCCGTATCATGCCGTAGTGGGCGGATCACACGGCATTACCCGGCGGTCAGCCGCGCGTGCGGCGCGGTTCAGCGGCAGGCTGCCAGCATTCAAACAGCTCACACATACGTCTGCGGGGCGCAGCCGGCGGTACGGGGCCGGATGCAAGCTGCGGAGCGTATGTGGCTTTGCGCTGCCAAAATACGGCGCAGGGCCTGAAAAGCATCCATTCGTCCGGCACTCCGGACGCGAGGCACTGACGCAATCGTGCGAAGCTGCCTTAGGGTGTATCTGAAAACGCCCGACGCACCCGGGCAGCGGGCCTTTTCACGCTGCGCCACGCCGTTTTTCCTTGAAATACGTCAGTATTCCTGCGAAAAAATGTCTTGCTCAGCGCAAAAATTCCTCGCTGCCGGTCACATTGGGAGTTTTCAGATACACCCTAGGAGCGCGG
>ENA-USZK01001284-USZK01001284.1-human-gut-metagenome-genome-assembly--contig:-NODE-1284-length-10504-cov-5.828043_pt1 | contig 10504 bp, 6 predicted proteins | sample MGYA00250043_ERZ773534 | MGnify/ENA primary metagenome ERZ773534 (study PRJEB29103, sample SAMN06112056) | human gut metagenome | biome: human gut; feature: ankylosing spondylitis patient; material... | reverse complement strand
TTTTTTTTTTTTTTTAATGATACGGCGACCACCGAGATCTACACTCTTTCCCTACACGACGCTCTTCCGATCTACAGCACCTGCGTCTGGCCGCGGGTGAACAGGCCCGAGCCGTGCACGCGCGGGATCACGCCGACCTCGGCATCGAGCGGGCGGATCTCGTTCATCTTGCGGCCGTCAACGCGGTGACCGGCGAGCAGCCACTTCTTGACGATCTTCTTCTGCATCTTGTAGAGGATCTCGTCCATGAACTGCATCATGTCCGGATGCTCGTCAAGATACTTCTCCTGCACGGCGGCGATCCACTCGTTCACGCGCGCCTCGCGCACGTTCTTGTCGTCGGTGTCCATGCAGTACTCCATGGCCTCCATCTCGTTGGCGCACAGGAGATCGAACAGCTCCTCGTCAAAGGAGGCGTGCTCATACTCGAACTTCGGCTTGCCGATCTCGCTGACCATCTTGTCGATGAGGTCGAGCACGGGCTGCAGATGCTCGTGCGCCTGCACGATGCCCTCGTACATGACGTCGTCCGGCACCTGATCGGCCTCGGACTCGATCATGACGATCTTCTTGTGCGTGGCCGCGATGGTGGTGATCATGCGGTTGGTCTTGCGCTGCTCCTGCGTGGGGTTGAAGAGGTACTTCTCCCCGTCCCAGCCGAGGACGATGCCGGCGATGGGGCCGTTGAACGGCACGTCGGAAATGCTCACCGCGGCGCTCGCGCCGATCATGGCGGTGATCTCCGGGCTGCAGTCACGGTCGACAGACAGCACCTCGCAGGCGATGATGACGTCGTTGCGCAGGTCGCTCGGGAAGAGCGGGCGCATCGGGCGGTCGATCAGGCGGCTGGCCAGCACGGCGGGCAGGCTGGGCTTGCCCTCGCGGCGCATGAAGCTGCCGGGGATGCGGCCCACGGCGTACATCTTCTCCTCGAAGTCCACGGACAGGGGGAAGAAGTCGATGCCGTCCCGGGGACGGGGCGCGGCGGTGACGCAGCACAGCACGCGGGTGTCGCCATAGCCCACCATGACGGCGGCGTTGGCCAGCTCAGCCAGCTTGCCCACCTCCAGCGTCAGGGGACGGCCGGCCAGGTCCATGGTGTATTTGTGATAGTGGGGGAACTGGCGCTTGGTGATGATCGTTGACATATCGTTTCTCCTTTTTTGTGAAATGGCATTCTGCCCGCGACCTATCGCCGTTAGCACTTGAAAACGCTCCGAAACCCTGAATTTCGGCGCATTTTCAACTGCTAATGGTCAATTTGTACACGGCGCAGAATGTGAAAGAAGGGTGATGCGCAAGCGCACATCACCCTGTTTCAACTTACTTACGCAGACCCAGCTTGGCGATCAGGGCACGATAACGCTCGATGTCCTTCTTAGCCAGGTAGTCCAGCAGACGACGGCGCTTACCGATCATCATCTGCATACCGCGGCGGCTGTGGAAGTCATGGGGATGGACCTTCAGGTGCGCGGTCAGCTGGTTGATACGCTCGGTGAGGATGGCCACCTGGACCTCGGGGGAGCCGGTGTCGGTCTCGTGGGTGCGATTGGCCTCGATGATAGAGGTCTTCTGGTCTTTCAGCATCATAGTCGTGTTTCCACCTTTCTTGAAATACGCCCGCAGCCTGGGCCGTGGGAGAGATGGAACGCTCCGCAGGGCTAAGGCAGGGGTCGGACGCGCTTAGCGCGTACTTTGAGATGATACCACAGAAAATCACCGTTGTAAAGTGGTTTTTGCGGCATTTTCGGGGATTTTTACGCCGTTACCTGAATGGCGGCCACGGGACAGCTGTCCGCCGCCTCCTGCACGCCGATCTTCTGCGCGTCCGGGATAGGGTCCACCGTCACCCGGGCGGGCTCGCCGCTGTTCAGCTCGAACACCTCCGGGCACAGCCCCGCGCACAGTCCGCACTGGATGCACGCCTTCTCCAACACCATTGCCTGCATGGAACACACCTCCTTTTGATTGATGGAAGTATTTTCCCCGGTTTGCGGCGGGGTTATTCAGCTCTCCGCGATGTGCCGGGCGAAGGCCGCCGCCTGCGCCTCGATGCCCGGCAGCTTCACAAGGCTGCCGCGCTCATTGGCCGTTTCCAGCAGGGAGAAGCGGGGCGGAAGGTAGAAGGACTTGTTCATATTCAGGGCGGAGATCAGCTGGCGGGCCAGCAGGTCGCCGCCGGAGTAGCCGGAGACGATCAGGCCGAAGATCCGCTTGTCATACATACGGGTCTGGCGGAACAGGGCCGTGAGCCGGTTGACACAGGCGGTCAGATTGGCAGCCAGGGCGTCATTGTAGTTGGCGCAGAGCATGACCAGGGCGTCGCATTTCCGCACGGCGGGATAGACCTCGTCCACCATGGGGCCGCCGTAGAAGCAGCCGCCCTGCTCGCCGAAGTGGAGACAGGCGGTATAGCTGCACCCGTTGCAGTCGGCCATGGTGCCGTTGCGGAGGCAGATCTCCTGCACGCCGAGGTCTGACGGAAGGCCGGCCTTCACCAGCTCCCACAGGGCCAGGGTGTTGGACGTGGCGCGCTGGGAGGCGTGGAGAGCCAGCACATGGCGGATGGGGGCGGGCTTTTCCCAGCCGTTCAGGCGGGAGAGCAGCTCCGCCACGGCGGCATGGAAGGCCGTGACCTCATCGGTACCGCCGATCTGGGCCTGGGTGCGGAAATTCCGCAGGGAACCGGTGGCCTCCACCAGCGGGCGGCCGAGGAAGCCGCAGCCCGCCTGGTTGGCGGCGAAGACCATGTCCCGGGCTACATCCTTGGTGTAGACCTCGCCCACGCCGGTGACGATGCACGCGCCGATACTGTCGGAGAGCAGGTCTGTGCTGCGGCGCAGGCGGGAGAGCATACGGTAATAGGCCATGTTGCAGCCGCCCTCGTCCAGCGCCACAGCGAACAGCAAACGGCGGCCGGCCAAGTCCTCCAGCCCGTCATCGGGGTCGCGGATATCGCTGCCCGGGGGCAGCAGGGGCACCAGCAGGTCCCGCAGGGCGGGGCTACGGTCGTTTTCGGGGAGCAGAACGGTGAGCATGGCGGATACCTCCGTTATTCTATGGCGTTCAGCTTGGCGCGGGTGTCGTCGATACGCTTTTGCAGGGCGGGCGGCAGGGTCAGCGGCTCCGTCTCGATGCCGGCGGGGGTCAGACGATTGCGGCATCCCATGAACACCTGGCCGTCGTAGACGGAGGAATAATGCCACTGCCCCCGCAGCAGGGCCAGCAGGCTCAGCGCGCCGGAGGACAGGGCCGGGGCCACATAGGGCTTGTAGCCCAGCTTACGCATCTCCAGATTGGCGTGGGCCACCTTCTCCGTCAACTCACGGGAGAGGGCGTCGTCGTAGTGCGCAATGGAGTTGGCCAGCACCAGGTCCTCGCCGTGGGGGCCGAAGGCGCGGCCCTCGGTAAGGTAGGACGCGAAGCGAGGGTCCCTCCGGGCATAGTACAGGGCGCGGGCGTGCATAACGCCCAGGCCGAAGCCCCGGACCTGGGCCGGGGACAGGCCGCTTTCACGCAGGACGGCACGGCAGAGTGGGTCCACCGGATCGCTGACCACGCAGAACAGGCCCCTGTACCGCCTGTCCCGGGCCATGCGGGCGTAGATGGACACCAGCTCCCGGTTCAGGCCGTACTGGGCCATGCGGACATCCCCCGCCGTGACGGAGGTATCCGGGATCATGCGGGAGGCGCAGAACAGGAACACGTCGCCGTCGAACAGCTGCTCTGGCGTGATGATGTCCACCGGGGGCAGCGCCGCACCGTCCGGGGACTGTATCTGGTTCAGCTCGAACTCCCAGCGCTCGGAGACGCCGGGGCGCACGTCGCAGATGCCGATGGAGCCTATCACGTCGCCGCCCATGAGCCGCAGGCCCGTCAGCAGCGTGCTGCCCACATCGCCCAGGGCCAGCAGGGTGACGCGGCACTTAGACGGGATGCGCGGCAGGTTGGTATCGTTGAGATCGATCATAGTAGCTTCTCCTGTTTCTATCTTTTTGCCTCCGGCGGGGTGCTGACGCGCAAATTTCACGCCACGGCAGGCCCCCTGAGGAATAGAGAATGTGCCGGATTTTGCGTCCTGCCGATGGCAAACCGACGAAGGCGTACCGTGTGTACGTCGAGGAGATTTGACGATGGCAGGGCGGAAAAAACGGTGCATTATCTCGCAGGGCGCATACGTTTCAGGAGTTCTATATCTCCCTCAAGATACGTGCTGGCGGCGCGGGAGAGATCGTAGGTCATGCAGCCGCCCTTGTCGGGACAGAGGGGCAGGATGACCGCTTCGCCGAGACGGCTGAGGGTGAGGTTGCGGGCGTAGAGGGAACGGAATTCCGTTTCAAGGGCCAGGAGGATATCGCGGGCATTCTCAAGGCAGCAGAGGGAGAGCTCCCAGGCGGTCTCGTCGTCCATGCCGGTGTACTCGGGGGCGGCGTAGGGCAGGATGCGGTTGACGGCGGGCTGAAGGCCGCCGGGCAGGGCCTCGCTGCGGCGGACGGTGTCGCCGCCGATGAAGGGATAGAGCGTGGACTCGACGAAGCGCAGGCGCAGGTTGGGCAGGTAGTAGATGGCGTCCACGTCGTAGCCCAGCTGCTCCATCAGGTCGCGGCCCATGCCGGTGAGGTAGCCCACCAGCACCTGATCCACGGGGGTGTTCGTCTCGGCGAGCAGCGGGGCCAGGCGGCGGATGCGCTTGCCGTCGTGGAGCATATCGTCCACGAGAATGACGGGGCGGGCAAAGGCGTGGATGGTGCGGACCTGGTCGGGCAGGGGCGAGTAGTCCGGGTAGGCTTCGATGGAATAGGTGCTGAGGTCCGGCTCGTAGACCTTGTCGGTACGCAGGGTCTTGGTGACTGTGTTGGGCACGGCCACGCCGCGGAGGATCTTGCCGTAGGGGACGCAGATATCCGGGCCGAGGACGCGGGGCGTGGTGGGCTCCGCGGGGACGCCGTTGCGGCCGGTGATACGCTGGAGCAGCCGGTGGTAGATGACGCCGGCGGACAGGCTGAGCACCAGAGATCCGGGCTGCAGCTTTGTCAGCGCCGCCTGCAGGCGGCGGTGGGCGGCGGCGATGGCGGCAAGCACCCGGGGCGAGGAGCTGAAGGGCGCCTTCACCGCGGTGTCCACGTTGCGGCTGAGGACGATGGGGCAGCGCATATCCACGGCCAGGGCGTCCGTGCTGTCACCAGCCGGGACGAAGCCCTGGAGCGTCAGCAGCTGGCGGCCGTAGCCGGAGACGGCGCCCTCCAGGGGAAGGTAGAGGGCATAGGTGAACTCACGGCTGAGGGCCAGGGTCAGCACCTCGGTGATGAGCAGCTGGCAGAGGTCGCTCTGGCGCTCGCCCCGGGGCACGAACAGCCCGCTGATGAGCAGGGTGCGGCCGCCGGCGTTCTGGCGGACCAGACCGGAGAGGGCCGGGTCGCCCAGGCGGGCGAAGAGGCGGGCGGAGTCCAGGCAGGCGTAGCTGGCCGCGCCCAGAATGGTGCCGTCGGTGTCCCGGCAGACCATCACGTCGTCGCCGCGGCTCTCGATCTGCGTCCGCAGCGCCGCGGCGGTGGGCACGGAGAGCATGGTGCGGAGGAATTTCTCCGCCGTCTCCGGCGAGGCGGGCAGGAAGCTCAGGTCCTCGGTGCGGAGAACGGGCTTGTCCTGGGGTTCGCGGAGGTACAGACCGCGGCGATAGATGAACTCCTGCACCGTGGGATCGATGAGGTTGGAGATGTCGCGGTTGGCGTCCACCGCCTCGCGGATGCGGGTGGAGCTGATCTCCTCCAGCTGGGGCGGGAGCGTCAGCTCCAGCACCTTGCCGGTGATGCAGCTGTAATCCGCCGGCTCGGCGTCCGGCTCGGTGCGGCGGAAGACCACGTGGTCGAAGGTGTGGATGGAGTCCGGCGTGACGGACTTTTTGTAGGACGAGGCGTGGAGCACCACGTCGCTGCCCACCACGATGGACACGCTGCGGCCCGGGAAGGCGGCGCGCAGCTCGTGGAGGTTCTCCGGGTTGGCGATGTTCACCGGGAAGTCCTCCGGGAAAATGCTGACGTGGAACACGTCGGCCACGGCCATGGCGGCGATGCGCCGGCGCAGGCGGTAGGGCTGGGTCTTTTTGGACCAGGAGAACTCGTCAATGGCCAGCAGGACCTCGAAGCCCTGGTCGCGGATGGCCCGGACGATGCCCTTGTGGGACAGGGTAAAGGGGTCGAAGGTGCCTGGGAAGAAGGCCACGGGGCGGGGCGCGCCGAAGTCAAAGCCCTTGTGGAACAGGCGCTCCTCGGTGATGAAGCGGTAGAGCTTGCCCAGCATGGCGGCCCGGTAGTAGAACGTCAGGCCCTCGCCGGGGAATTCGTCCTGGGCGGAGAGCAGCTTGCGCTGGGTGAGCATAAAGGCGCGGCGCTTTTCGTGGCGGCCCAGCTCTCCGGAGCCGAAGACCCGGCGGCCCAACACGAACAGGGCCTCCTGCCGGGTGGCGCCGTCAATGCCGCTGAGGCCCCGCATCAGCAGGCCCAGCAGCCGTTCACGGCGGCGGCGGTAGGCGTCGTCCGTCTCCGGGAAGCGGGAGCGATAGGCATCGTACGCCTCATAGATGACGCCCACGGTATCCAGCACGGAGGCGGTAACGCGGCTGTCGGAGGAGCTGAGGTTCACGCGGAGGTCGTCCAGCACCTCATCCAGCTCCGCCGGGGGCAGCCACAGGGCAAAACGGCCCAGGTAGTCGGGGATATACTTGGTGAACTCCTGCTGGCCCAGCTCCAGGCCGCGGCACAGCTCCACCGCCACCTCGTTGCGCTGGTCGGCCGTCAGGCGGGGCGCCAGGGCCAGCAGGGCGTTGCCGGCGCTGTGGCGGACGGTGACGCGGTCGCTGACCTTGATGAGGTTGGACAGGTGGGTGGCGATATGGAGGGCGGGGCTTTTGCCGCTGCGGGCAAAGTCCGTCAGCAGGCGCAGGTTGCCCTGCTTGGTGATCCAGGGGGTGGCAGTCTTCAGGTTGTCCAGGAAGATCTCGGAGACCACGTCCTCCGGCAGAAGAAGGGGCGCACCCTGAGAGAGCACATCCTGCTTGAGATAGCGCAGGGTGCCGCTGTCGCCGTCGGGGACGGCGGTCACGGCCTCCAGCGCGCGGCCGTCCTCCGGGTACAGGCGGGCGAGACGGTCCAGCAGCAGCACGGCGGCCATGCGGATGGTCAGGTCCTTACGCAGGGACAGGGCGGCGGCGAAGGCCGTCATCTGCCGGGCGCGGCTGGCCGTATAGGCCGTATCCGGCAGAGCGGCGGCGGTATCCAGCAGCTGGAAGGCGGTGTAGTCATCCAGATCCTCCGGCCTGCGGTAGTAGGCGAACACCGGGGCCAGGAAGCGCTCCTCCCGGCCGGGGCAGTGGCTCAGCAGGGAGCCGACGGCGAATTTCAGGGTATAGCCGATCCAGCGGCGGTGCTGGGGCATGAGCTTATGGTCGGGATACAGTATCTTGTCCAGATAGAGCCTCCACTGGTCCACGTCGGTAATGGCCTTGGGGTCCGGGCGGATGTCGGCGGGGCGCTCCTTGGCGTAGCCGGCGTGGAAGCCGGCGATGATCTCGCCCAGCAGCGCCGCCGCCTGACGGCGGATATCGCCCTCGCGGTGCATCAGCAGCTCGTAGAGGAACGTCAGGGTCTGGACCTTCTGTGGGATATGCAGATAGAGGGAGTAGGACTCCATCACCGCCAGATAAGCGCGGAGACGGCGCCAATCCGTCTCGCCGCGGGCCTCCTCCAGCAGACGGGCGAAGCTGCGCTGGTCGGTGAGGCGGTGCATCAGCTCCATATTGTGGCCCACGCAGCGGAGCGTCAGGGCGCGGAGGGCCTCGTCGTCGGTCATAAGGGCGGTGTGCTTCTCCGGCAGAGGGGGCGTATCGCCGCCGGACATGGTGACATCCACGCCGCAGCTGACCATGAACTGCTCAAAGTCCTCCAGCCGGGCGTAGACCCGGGTATAGCGCTTCTGCTTCTCGCCGTCCACGTCATCCAGCTTATCCAGGATCACCTGAAAGGCCTGAGCCAGGGTGGAGATACGGGTGATCTCCCGGCCCTGCGCATCGTGGAGCTGCTTGACGCGGAAGTCGGCGTAGATCAGCAGCAGCGCCTCCACGGAGAGGTAGTCGGGCTCCAGATCCCAGACGGAGTGGTTGGCGGCCACGTGGCCGATATCGGTCATCCGGCGGCGGCGGAACCACTGGTCGGTGTAGAAATAGTGCAGGTAGGGCACGCGCTCGCCGGGGCGGCAGCCGAACTTGCCCAGATCGTGGCCGGCGGCGGCGCCGGAGACCAGGGCCACGTCCACGGCCACGCCGCTTTTCCGCAGGGCGCGGGCGGCGGTGACGGCGAGGTGGTGGACACCGGCGATATGCTCCAGGGTGCGGTAGGGCGTGACCTCCAGGCCCAAACGCATCAGCTCATAGACGAACTCCCGCCTCCACAGGCGCAGGAAGCGCTGATAGGACGGGGCACAGGGACTGCCGGCCAGCTCATCATCGGTCAGGAAATCGAAGGTCCAGGCCGGGTCGTGGGGCAGCAGCTCCGCCTCGGCGGCAAACAGCACCTGCAGCACCGACAGCAGGAACACCGCACCGGGGGCGAAGGGCTCCGCATCGGTCTTTTCCGGGTAGAGCAGGCGGCGGGCATAGTCATAGGCATAGGCCAGCCAGCCCTCGGACGGTTCGCCGGGGCACAGCGTCTCCAGCTCCGGGCGGCAGAGGGCCAGCACGTCGGCGCAGCGGAGGCGCGCGCCGCTGAACAGCCCGGCAAAGCGCTGCATATAGCCCTCGGTCTCGAGGGCGCAGAGCAGGGCGTCCCCGGGGGCAAAATAGTCCGCGGCGGGACGGTCGGAAAGGCGGCGGCGCAGGGCCAGGTCCATCTGGCGGATACGTTTTTTGTTCATGGCAAAACCTCCTGCCGGTGGTATCGTACACAGACCGTGTCCGCCGGAAAGGCGCCCGTACACCGGTAAGATGTCCGGGATGGACACGGCACACCACAATAATAGGACACTCCCCCGCACGCTGTCAATATTCCGCGGGGCGTTTTGCCACCGTTTTGATACGGAACCTTAGTAAGGTCTTAAGCGTGTGTTCACGATTTATTCACATTTTGAGGGCCAGGCGCATGATATGATATTGTCGGGGGCAGCGGCGGAACGGAATGACAATTTCTGCCGTCTAAGTAAATAGGCAAATCAACCCGCGGGCGCGCGGGAAGGAAAAAGGAGAACACGACATGAAAAAAGCGGCTTTTGTACTGGCGCTGGTGATGCTGCTGGGCTGTGTGTCCGGCTGCGGCGCAGCGGAGGGCGAGGCCTCCGTGCAGTCGGTGTCTATGATCTGCGGGCTGGGGTCCGTAGGTCTGGCGGACCGGTTCGCAGGCATCGTCAGCCCGCTGGGCGAGACGACCATCAAGAAAAACGACGCCATGACCATCGACACCATCAAGGTGAAGGTGGGCGACAGCGTGAAAAAGGGCGACGTGCTGCTGACCTATGACCTCAGCCAGATCCGCACCGACCTGGAGATGGCCCAGCTGGAGCTGGAGCAGCTGAACGCCACGCTGGAGGACCAGCAGGCGGAGCTGGAGAACATACAGAAGCTGATGGACAGCACCTATGACGACGCCACCAAGCGGCAGTACGCCCTGGACCTGCGGGAGCAGAACGTGAAGGTGCTGGAGACGAAGGCCAACATCGCCACGAAGAAAAAGGACATTGAGAAGCTGAAGGCCAACACCGCCGACAGCACCGTCAAGTCTCCGGTGGACGGCGAGGTGCAGTCCCTGAACCCGGACGGCGGCACGGACAACTCCGGCAACGCCCTGCCGTTCATGACCATCGTGGAGACGGGCGGCTTCCGCATCAAGGGCTATGTGAATGAAAACAACGCCAGCGTGCTGACCGAGGGCACGGCGGTGGTCATCCGTTCCCGGGTCAGCGACCAGACGTGGAAGGGCAGCATCAGCTCCATCGACTGGAACAACGCCCAGCAGACGCGCAGCGACTACGGCGACAGCGACACGGCCATGTCCAGCAAGTACCCCTTCTATGTGACGCTGGAGGGCGACGGCGAGGGCCTGCTGATGGGCCAGCACGTGTACATAGAGCCGGACTACGGTCAGGAGGACACCCAGGACGAAAGCCTGATCAACCTGCCCAGCTACTTCATCAACGACGCCGAGGGCAAGCCCTGGGTGTGGGCTCAGAACAGCAAGGGCAAGCTGGAGAAGCGGAGCATCACCCTGGGCGAGTACAACACGGAGACGGACACCTATCCCGTGACGGACGGCCTGACGGCGGAGGACTACATCGCCTATCCCGACGAGAGCCTGAAGGCGGGCATGACGTGCATCACCTATGACGAGGGCACCTTTGACCCCGGCGCCAGCGGCGGCGAGGTATACCCCGAGGGCGGCGGTGAAAAAATCGACGAAAACGTGCCCATGGACGGCATGGACGGCGGCGATATGCCCGCTGAGAAAGACACCGTCACGGA
>ENA-USZK01001276-USZK01001276.1-human-gut-metagenome-genome-assembly--contig:-NODE-1276-length-10552-cov-4.911026_pt1 | contig 10552 bp, 10 predicted proteins | sample MGYA00250043_ERZ773534 | MGnify/ENA primary metagenome ERZ773534 (study PRJEB29103, sample SAMN06112056) | human gut metagenome | biome: human gut; feature: ankylosing spondylitis patient; material... | reverse complement strand
CACCACCGACAAGGATATCACCGCCCTGTTCCGCAAGGCCAAGGGCGTGGTGGAGATGATGGCGCGCTACGTCCACATGGAGGCTCTGACCTTCAAGCAGGCCGAAAAGCCCGTCTGGGCCGACAACGTGGTCTGGCTGAACATCTACCGCGGTGACGAGAAGGTAGGCGACCTGGCCCTGCTGGCCAAGAGGGTCTCCATGGCCTGCGGCATCAAGAACATGAACGTAATGCTCTTCCAGCTGGATCAGGACTCTTTGGTCCCCCTGAAGTCCCGCACCAACACCTTCACCCACCTGGCCGAGTATCCCATGACCGACTACGACATCTCCCTGCTGGTGGATGGTTCCGTCCAGTGGAAGGACGTGGCCCAGACCGTCCGCGGCATCAAGAGTGAGCTGCTCCACGGCGCGGCCTTCGTAGATGAGTACCGCGGCAAGCAGGTCCCGGCAGGCAAGAAGTCCCTGACGCTGCGCCTGGCCATCGGCTCCAAGGATAAGACCCTGACCTCCGCCGAGATCGAGGAGGTCGCCTCCGGCGTGCTCAACAAGATCGCCAAGCGCTTCGGTGCGGAGCTGCGCCGCTGATCCCGCGCAGATTTCCCCCTGTACCGCGCACTTTTTCCCCTTTACAGTTCCGGGAAAAGAGCGTATACTAAAAGTGATATTGAGAAAATGAGAAAGGCGGTGCCCACATGGACGAATTTACCCGTAAGTTCAACGCGGCAGAGGATAAGGAGCAGCAGGTACACCACATCCTCACCTCCGTCTACGAATCGCTCAAGGAGAAGGGCTATGATCCCATCAATCAGATCGTGGGCTACATTCTCTCCGAGGATCCTACCTACATCACCAACCACAACTCCGCCCGGTCCCTGATCTGCAAGATCGACCGGGACGAGCTGCTGCAGGTCCTGGTGAAGAGCTATCTGGAGCTGTAAGCGTACCGCTGTAAGGGGCTGCCGTGCAGAAGCGCGGCAGCCCCTTTTTCCTTTGCGGCACAAAGTCCCATATTTTTCCTGCCGCGCCTGCGTTGACAGCCCCGTCCAAATGTGTTACAATTTGGTTACAAAAATTTTCGGAGGTATCATCATGGCTGAAAACAAAAAGCCCGAAGGGCTTGTCTATAAGAACCACCCCCTGCGCCGGGTGGACAATTTCATCTACTACGGCAGCATGGCAGACAAGTACATTGTCCTCCTGCAGATTCTCGACACCGTCAAGGAGCAGGACATGGACGTGGCCAAGCGTGTATCCGTCCAGCTTCAGCTGACCGACCCGGACCTCAAGTCCCGGGACCGCGTGGTCAAGAAATCCGAGAAGGACAGTCTCTATGCCGCCATGGATGTGGGCTGCATCTGGCTGGAGCGTGCCCTCGCCGGCAAGCTGTAAGCCATGAAGCGTATTTTTTCCGCACTGGCAGTGGCTCTGGCCACGCTGTTGGTCATCGGCGGTGACGCAGTGGTCAACTTCGGCGGTGCCGCCGCCAGCATGGCCGACGCCGCCCCCGCCGTGCCCCTGACCGTTGCCTCCGTCTCCGCCCTGCCCACCGACACCACTGAGCCCTCTCCCGAGACAGCACTGTTCTCCGGCCTGCTGGGCGCAGCGGCGCTGACGGCCCATCCCGGCGGCGAGACCGCCGAGGATGCCCTGCTCAACAACGAGGACGCCGCCAAGGCTGCTGCCGCACAGGCCGCCGAGGAAGAACCGCCCCAGGAGACGCCCGAGGCCGACGAGGCGCCCGTCTCCACCGCCGTTCAGGCACTGGGCGTGATCTCCGGCACCGGCGTCCGTATGCGCAGCGGCGCAGGCACCGGCTATGACATCCTCAAGACCCTGGACAAGGGCGCCGTTATCGAGCTCACCGCCCAGGAGGGTGACTGGTACCGTATCTCCTTCGACGGCAAGCGCGGCTATGTGTCTGCCCAGTATGTCACCCGCTACGACACCGCCTCCGGCCTTAACGGCGCCGGACGTGTCACCGCGGACGTGCTGAACATCCGCACCGCCGCCAAAAGCGGCAGCACCTCTCTGGGCACCGTATCTCAGGGCACGGTCATTACCGTCACCGGCATTGAGTCCGGCGGCTGGTTCGCCGTTACCTACAACGGCATCAGCGGCTATGTGGCCTCGCAGTACGTGCTGATCTGCCCCACCTCCGCCCTGACCGGCACGGCGGACAAGCCCGCCGAGAATACAACGACCGAAGGGTCTCCCGCCGAAGCACCTGCCGAGACCCCGGCAACGCCGGCCGCCTCTGCCTCCGGCAGCAGCATCGTCTCCATCGCCCAGCAGTATCTGGGCGTGCCCTACGTCTACGGCGGTTCCTCTGCCAGCGGCTTCGACTGCTCCGGCTTCACCATGTATGTCTTCGCCCAGGTGGGCATCAAGCTGCCCCACGGCGCCACCAGCCAGCTCAGCTACGGCACCGAGGTCTCCCGCAGCGATCTGCAGCCCGGCGATCTGGTATTCTTCCAGGACTACGGCTATACCGCCTCCCATGTGGGCATCTATATCGGTGGCGACCAGTTCATCCACGCCTCGTCCTCCTACTACAACGGGCACTGCGTGGTGATCACCTCCCTGTCCGAGACGTACTACAACAACCACTACCTCACCGCGCGGCGGCACTGATCCACGACAAAAAAAAAGACGTCCTTCCCCCGAGGGAAGGACGTCTTTTTTGCGTTACTGCTCCGTTTCGCTGCTGCCCGCCTGTTTTTCGTTGTTGTCCGCGCTTTCTGCGTTGCTGTCCGCGTCGGTTTTTGTCGTCTCCGCCGCCTCCGCCGCCCGCTTTGCCGCGGCGATATTCACATACAGCTCCTCCGGCTTGTGGGGATGCAGCCTGATGTTGTACAGCAGCATGAACGCCGACACCAGCACCATCACCAGGCTCAGCGCCTGACTGACCCGAATGGGCTCGCCGCCGATGGTCCAGTTGAACAGGTACAGGCTGTCGGTCCGCAGCCCCTCGACCCAGAACCGTCCGATACCGTACCACAGGAAGTAGAACCATGTGTTCTCACCGTCAAAGCGGCGTCCCTTCGCCACGATAAAGACGATCAGCAGCAGCCCCACTACGTTCCACAGGCTCTCGTACAGGAACGTAGGATGCACCTCCACCAGCGTCCCCGCGGTGGTGGTCAGCTGCATCCGCCACGGCAGCGTCGTCTCCGCGCCGAAGGCCTCCCGGTTCATGAAGTTGCCCCAGCGGCCCACCGCCTGCCCGATCAGGAAGCCCATCACGATCAGGTCGGTCAGCGCCCCCAGCTTGAAGCCCCGCTTTTTGCTGAGCACGAAGCACACCAGCACCGCCGCGATCACGCCGCCGTAGATAGCCAGCCCACCGTCCCAGATGGCCACGGACTCCGCCCAGTCAAAGGAACCATCCGCTTTTTTGAACCGGTCCAGATAAAACAGCACATAGTACAGCCGCGCCCCCACGATAGCCAGGGGAATGCCCCACAGCACGCCGTCCATCAAGTTATCCTCGGTGATTCCGTACTTCTCCTTCTGCTTCATGCAGAACCACAGCGCCAGCAGCACGCCCAGCGCGATGATGATTCCGTACCAATAAATGGCCTTTCCTCCGATATGGAAGGCTACGGACGAGCCGGTAAAGGCCCAGTCCCCGAAAAGCCCCGGAAACCGGATGGGGCTGTCCGCCATGATCCTCACGTTCATGTTATCCCTCCTTGGGCGCGATCACCGACAGCGCCATGTGCGTCCGCGTGAAGTTCTCCCGCAGGAACGCGCGCACATCCTCCGCGGTGATGTCATCGTATATCTCCGGGAAGCGGTACGGGTCATACCCCTGGAACCGCCCCTCCGCCATGGACACGGCGATGGACTCAAAGGCGTTCAGCTCCCGCAGCGCCGCGCCGAAGTTGGCGTTGACGATCCGCTTGTAATAGTCGCCGTTCACACCCTCCGCCGCCAGCCGCTGCGCCTCGTCCAGAATGGCCTCCGCCACGGCCTTCGGGTCCTTGCTGTCGCCGCCGGCATAGGCATAGGCCGCGCCGGGCAGCAGGTCGAACGCCGCGCCGAAGGAGCCGTTGATCAGCCCCTGGCTGTACAGCCGCGCATACAGCGGGCTGGACTCGCCCATGAGCACATCACAAGCCAGCTCGCCGATGGCGGCAAACCGGTGCTGCGCCTCCCCTCCGTGCTGGGGCGGGCACTTGAAGCCTACCAGGAACGTGGGCATGGCCACCTCCATCTGTGCCTCGGCATAGCCGCAGGCAGCGTCGGTACTCTCCTCCGCGCCATAGTCGCGCCGGATGATCGCCCCGCTCTCCGCCGGCAGCACCCGCTTTGCCGTGGCCAGCACCGTCTCGGGGTCCACATCGCCTACCACCACCAGGCACATATTTGCCGGGGTGTAGAACGCCTTGTGGCAGTCATACAGCGTCTGCGCCGTAATATGGCTGATGCTCTCCACGCTGCCGGCCACCGGTGTCCGCGCGGGACTGCTGCGGTACAGCGCCTGCATCATCTGCTTGTACACCTGCCACTCGGGGTTGTCCTCGATCATGCCGATCTCCTGGCCGATGATGCCCTGTTCCTTCTCCACGCTCTCATCGGTGAAATAGGGCACAGACACGAAGGACAGCAGTATCTCCAGATTTTCGTAAAACTTCTCCGTAGAGTCAAAATAGTAGCACGTAATGGCATTGGAGGTGAAGGCGTTGGGCTCCGCGCCGTTTTTCGCCAGCTCCTGCAGGGCGTTGCCGTCCTTCGTGTCGAACATCTTGTGCTCCAGATAGTGGGCGATGCCCGCCGGAGTGTCCAGCCACTGTCCCTTCAGCTCAAAGCGCATATCCATGCCGCCGTAACGGGTGGCAAACAGCGCGTACTTTCGGGAAAAGCCCTGCTTCGGCACGATGCACACCGGCAGTCCGTTGTCCAGCGTCTCCCATATCACTTCCTCGCCGATGCGGGGATACAGCTTCTTGTCCATCTTACGCCTCCTCCTTTCCCCGCAGGAAGTACACCGTATCCGGCTTCACCGTCTGTGCCGCCGCCACGATGCGCTCCTTCGTCACCTGCTCCAGCGCCGCGGCCAGCTCCTCCGGTGTCTCCTCGACCCCAGCCGCGATCTGGCCCAGATAGAAATTCTCCAGCGCACCCTGAGAGTCCGACAGTGACAGCAGCGACGCACGGATGGCCTGCAGAGCACCCTCCTGCTCCCAGTCCTCCCAATCGCCCTGCTGCACTGCCTGCAGCTGGTGGCCGATCTCCGCCTCCGCCCGTTCAAAGTCCGCGGTCTCCACGCCGCTGGACACGGTCAGAATGCTCTTGCTGCGGGCATAGCTGCTGGAGGCGTAGTAGCACAGGCTCAGCCTCTCCCGCACGTTCAAAAACAGCTTGGAGTTGCTGGTGCCGCCGAAAATCAGATTTGCCAGCACCATGGCCGGATAGTCGTCGCTGCTGCAGCGGTAGCCCATGGCCAGCTTGCCCTGGGTCACGTCCATCGTCTCCACGATCCGCCGGGGCGTATCCGGTGCCTGTATGCGCTGCACCTCCGGCAGCGCCGTCTGGGCGCCGCGGGGCAGCGCCGCCAGCGCCGTGAGCACTGCGTCCTCCACACGCTGCGCCTCCGCGCTGCCGCAGTAGATGACCTCCACCCGGCTGGACGCCATCAGCGCCTGCCCATGGACATACAGTGACTGGTTGGTGATACGCCCGGCCGTCTCCTCGTCGCCCAGGCGCAGCACGCTGTACGGCTCGCCGGCGCACATCTCCTGCATGAGCCGGATATCCGCCCAGTCACGCTTGTCGTTCTTCAGGCCCCGAATGGCGTCGATCAGGTTGGCCTTTTCGCTCTCCACATAGCTGCTCAGAAAACGTCGCCGACACAGGCTCCAGCAGCTTCTCGCCATGGGGCGTGAAGGCGTCGTCGATAAAGCCGGCAGCAAAACCCACACACTGGCGCTCACCCTTTTTGCGGACGGTATAGTCGATATTGGCGCCGTACAGCGTATCCAGCGCGGCGGACAGGCTCTCCATATCCGGGCAGCGGACGGTACCCCGCCGCTGCACAGCGGGCAGCAACGCGTTGGCCGCCGCTGTCTCTCTCTGCAAAGGCGCGATCAGCTGCACGGTCATGCGGCTGGTTTTGAAGCGTTGTGCGGGCAGATACGTCAGAAACACATCCTGCATGATCTCCCGTCGATTATCAAACATAGTCAGTACCTCCGGTGCAAATACTTATTCAGTATATAGTATACACCAAACTTTTCCAAAAGAAAAGAGGGCGTTTTTCAAAAGACGCAAAAGACACAAGTATCCCCCGGCGAAGCCGGGGGATACTCACATATTCTTCCTGATGCTGCCCAGTGCTGTCTTTTCCAGTCGTGACACCTGCGCCTGCGAGATACCGATCTCGCTGCTGACCTCCATCTGCGTCTTCCCCTGGCAGAACCGCAGCGCCAGTATGCTCCGCTGCCGCGGGTCCAACCGGGCTATGGCGTCCTTCAGCGCGATGCGGTCCAGCCAGCTCTCGTCGGTATTCTTCTCGTCCCGCACCTGGTCCATGACGCACACCGTGTCCCCGCTGTCGGCATACAGCGGCTCGTACAGGCTCACCGGATCGCTGAGCGCGTCCATGGCAAACACCACGTCCTCCCGCGGAATGTCCAGATACCGCGCCAGCTGCTCCACCGTGGGCTCCCGCTGCGTCTCCACCAGCAGCGCCTCACGGGCCCGCAGGATCTTGTAGGCCGTGTCCCGCATACTGCGGCTGATCCGCAGGGCGCTGTTGTCCCGCAGATAGCGGCGTATCTCCCCCACGATCATGGGCACACCGTAAGTCGAAAACCGCACCGGCTGCTCCACATCAAAGTTGTCGATGGCCTTCATCAAACCGATGCACCCCACCTGGAACAGGTCGTCGGCGCTCTCGCCCCGCCCCGCGAACCGCTGCAGCACCGACAGCACCAGCCGCAGATTGCCGCAGATCAGCTGCTCCCGCGCCGCTGTATCACCTGCGTGGGCGCGGCGCAGCAGCGCCGTCATCTCATCGTTTTTCAGCACAGGCAGCTTCGCTGTGTTGATGCCGCTGATCTCCACTCTGCCCCGCATGACGCCACCTGCCTCTTTCGTGATAGTGGCAGTATTTCCCGCCGGTGCGGCGGTTATTCTCCCCGGCGAAAAGCCCTAAGATCCGACGGTATGGGACAGCCTCCGCCGCGCATATCCTGACGGCAGGAGGTGACACCGATGCTGTGCAAATTTTCGCTGCTGCGGCGCAAAGAGGTCATCAATCTGTGCGACGGCTGCCGCCTTGGCTGTGTGGGCGACGTGGAGGTCACGGTGCCGGAGGGCTCCGTCAAGGCGCTGATCGTCTTCGGTCCCTGCCGGTTCTTCGGGCTGTTCGGCCGGGGCGAGGATTACTACATCCCCTGGGAGTGCGTCCAGAAGTTCGGCGATGACATCATTCTGGTGGATAAACCCTTCCGCCGGGACCCGCCGCCACCGCCCCGCCGTAAAAAGGGTTGGTTTTCCTGAGCCATGCTTGTTAACAGCTTCTTATCACGCGATCGGATTTGTTGCAGGTTCTTCTGAAATTTGTCATATGAGCGCATGATTTTCACACATCAACCCTCCATTTTTGCCGGTTTTATGTGGGAAAATGTCGAAAAAGGAATTGACTTTACGGCGAAAATGCGGTATAGTAATTTTTATTACATACAGTAGGGTATTGTAGGGGTTGAAAACACTACCGCGAGGCGCAGACTGCGTCCCGCGTTTTTGCCCCTACTTAATTTTTTTGCTTTTTACCGTTTGGAGGTGTATTCCGTGGCATATATGCGGCTGGGCGATCTTTTGGTCTCCTCCGGTATCATCACCGGCGAGCAGCTGGAGCAGGCCCTGGCCCTGCCCCGCGAGGACGGCCAGCGTCTGGGCGATGTTCTCATCCGGCAGGGGGTTATCTCCGAAGCGCAGCTCATTGACGCGCTGCGTGTGCAGCTGGGCGTGGACTTCGTGGACCTGACCGCCGTGTCCATTCCCGTGGAGCTGGCCAAATACGTCCCCCGGAACCTGGCCAAAAAGTTTCTCGTGGTCCCGGTAAAGCTGGTGCAGGACCGTCTGTACCTGGCCATGCACGACCCCCTGGACTTTGTGGCCCAGGACGAGGTCAAGACCGCCTCCCGCAAACGCATCATCCCCATGATCGCCACCCGCAAGGCGGTGGAGCAGGCCATCGAGCGCCTGTACGGCAGCGAGGGCACCGCCCGCGTCATCGAGGAGATGAAGCGCGAGGCCGGTGCCGGTGAGGACATCATCCCCGCCCAGATGGCCCGGGACACCGCCGACCCGGAGGCCTCGGCCCCCACCATCCGCTTTGTCAACTCCCTGATCGAGCGCGCCTTCACCGAGCGCGCCAGCGACATCCATCTGGAGCCCCAGGAGGGTGAAATGCTGGTGCGTATGCGTATTGACGGTCTGCTGCAGCGTGTGCTCACTGTGCCCGCCGACCTGCAGAACACCGTCATCTCCCGCCTGAAGATCATGGGCGGCATGAATATTGCCGAGCACAAGGTGCCCCAGGACGGCCACGCCATGTTCTCCGTCCGGGGCCACAGCCTTGACCTGCGTATCTCCTCCATGCCCACCGTCTACGGTGAGAAGATCGTCCTTCGCCTGCTGGACAAGTCCGCCCAGGTGCTGGACAAGTCCGTCCTCGGGCTGGAGGGCCGCGACCTGGACAACTACAACGCCTTGCTGAAAAACACCAGCGGCGTGGTGCTGCTGGTGGGCCCCACCGGCTCCGGCAAGTCCACCACCATGTCCAATATGCTCCGCGACCTGTCCAGCGACGCGCTGAACATCGTCACGCTGGAGGATCCGGTGGAGTACCACCTCCCCGGCGTGAACCAGTGTCAGATCAACGAAAAGACCGGCATGACCTTTGCCAGCGGCCTGCGCGCGATCCTGCGTCAGGACCCGGACATCATCGCCGTGGGTGAGATACGCGACGGTGAGACGGCCTCCATCGCCATGCGGGCAGCCATCACCGGCCACCTGGTCTTCTCTACCCTGCACACCAACGACGCCGTCTCCGCCGTCCACCGTCTGGAGGACATCGGCGTGGAGCCCTGGTTGGTGTCCAGCGCCCTGCGGGGCGTGGTCAGCCAGCGTCTGGTCCGCAAGCTCTGTCCCCACTGCAAAACGGCTTACCGTCCCTCTGCCGAGGAGCTGCTTCTTCTCGGCCTGCCCGAGGACAGCGACGTCACCTTCTACAAGGGCGCCGGCTGCCCCGAGTGCCGCCATTCCGGCTACATCGGCCGCCGCGCCGTGTTCGAGATACTGCTGCTCAACAGCCGCCTCCGCCGGCGCATCAGCCATGGTGCCGACGGCGACGAGCTGCTGGCCGCCGCCCGGCAGGACGGCTTCACCACCCTGCGGGAGAGCTGCCGCGAGCTGGTGCTTGCCGGCGTCACCTCCGCAGCGGAGGCCGCCCGCGTCATCAACACCGCCGCCGAGACCTGATTTCACAGAAAGGAGCGCCCCGCGCCCATGACCACATTCCGCTATAAAGGCCAGACTGCCGGCGGCGCGAAAGTCTCCGGTGTGCTCCGCGCCTACGATGAATTTGAGGCGGCGGACAAGCTCCGCGAGAGCGTTGCCATCATCACGAAGCTGGAGGCCGTTCCCGAGAAGAAGGAGAGCGTGCTCTCCCGCCCCGTGGCCTTCCGGGTCAAGGAGAAGGAGCTGGCGCTCCTGTGCTCCCAGTTCGCCATCATTCTGGCCTCCGGGCTGTCGGTGGAGCGCTGCGTGTCCATGGTAGCCGCCCAGACGAAGAACAAATACCTCCGCCGGATGCTGGATAAGGTCTCCGAGGAGGTGGGCGCCGGCTACTCCCTTGCCCAGAGCTTCGAGAACAACGCCCCCTACCTGCCCAAAACCTTTACCGAGACGCTGCGCGCCGGCGAGCAGTCCGGCACGCTGGAGAGCTGCTTCCAGCGTCTGCATGCCTACTACGACCGTTCCGCCAAGACCAGGGCCAAGATCGTCAGCACCCTGACGTACCCCGTGATGGTCATCATCGTGGCCATCGTCGTCTTTGTCATCATCATCGCCGTGGCGGTCCCCGCGTTCACGGACGCCTTCACGGACCTGGGCTCCGGCAGCCTTCCCGGCGTCACCAGAGCCCTGATGGCCGTCAGCGCCTTCTTCACCAGGTGGTGGTGGCTGGTGCTGGGCGTTCTGGCCCTGCTGGTCATCGCCTACCTGACCTTCCGCCGCACGGAGCGCGGCCGCGCCGCGCTGGCCGCCTGGAGCCTGACGCGCGCCCCGCTGCGCCGCATACACTCCATGAATGCCGCCGCCCAGTTTGCCCACAGCATGGCCACCCTGCTGGCGGCAGGTCTGCCGCTGCCCCGGGCGCTGGAGGTCACCGCCAACGTCGTGAGCAACTACACCTTCTCGCTGGCGGTCCGCCAGGTCCGGCAGGACGTGGAGCGCGGCCGTCCCATGGCTGAGAGCATGGCCGGCATCGAGTGCTTCCCCGCCATGCTCACTGAGATGGTGGGCGTAGGCGAGCGCTCC
>ENA-USZK01001272-USZK01001272.1-human-gut-metagenome-genome-assembly--contig:-NODE-1272-length-10573-cov-36.257431_pt1 | contig 10573 bp, 8 predicted proteins | sample MGYA00250043_ERZ773534 | MGnify/ENA primary metagenome ERZ773534 (study PRJEB29103, sample SAMN06112056) | human gut metagenome | biome: human gut; feature: ankylosing spondylitis patient; material... | reverse complement strand
CAATAAGCTTGCCTATGCCAAGTGTCTTGTATACCATTGGGAACCCATGTCCATTGCTGTAGTCGTCTTCACAAATAAGCACGCACGATGGTTTAGTCCACTTGTTGAATGGGTCTCGACCAATATATTTGCCTTGTGGAACAAAGTTTTGATATTCCTTGCCACTGAGCAAAGTGCAAAGGTCATCGTGTAGCCATCCGCCTCCGTTGTGTCGTTCGTCTACGATAACCGCCTCGCGGTTGCGGTTGCGCTCGCTAAGCAGTTCGCTATAAACATCGCGGAAGCTCTTGCTGTTCATTGCTCTAACGTGCACGTAAGCCAGACGTCCGTTAGACAGACTGTCTACAAGCTTGCGGTTGCGCTCTACCCAACGCTTATACAAAAGGTCGGTAAGTGCGCCTTTAGATATGCCCTTTACCACAACATCGAATGTCTTGCCGCCCTTAGCCTTGCTTACAGTAAGGCGTATTGGCTTGCCAATCTTGCCATCCAGCAACGGGAAATAGTCCATACCAGTGGTTATGTCGGTACCGTCAATCTTTTGGATTATGCAACCAGGCTTGATGTCGGTATTCTTTACAGAGCAAGGACCGTTGTTTACCACCTCCTTAACCTTTAGTCCGTCGCCTTCATAGCTCTCGTCGTAGAACAGTCCAAGGTTAGCTGTCTGAAGCGAAGCCCAGCTTCCACTGTATCTTGCACCAGTGTGTGATGCGTTAAGCTCGCCTAACATCTCGCTCAACATTTCCTGGAAGTCGTAGTTGTTGTTGATGTACGGCAAGAAGCGCTCGTAGTTCTTTCGGTATCCGTCCCAATCCACTCCATGCAGATTGGCTACATAGAACTTGTCCTTAATCTGTCTGTACACATGGTCGAACATATAAGCACGCTCGTCGTAAGGCTTATAGTTGAATGTAGCCTCAAAGTCTACGTTCTTCATCGATCGTCCGGATGTGTCAAACTTCTTTATGTTGCCGCCACTTAGGAAGTATAGATTCTTATAGTCCTTATCAAATGTCATTGAGCCACCACCCACATTCTTGCTTATAATCTCGGTGCGACTCTCCAGTAGGTTGTGACGCCACAAGTCGTATCCGCCCTCAAACGCAGCCTTGTAGTATAGATTTTCGCCATCCTTATCAAGTATAGCGTCGCCAAGGTTAGACGAGTTTACGGTGAGTCGTATTATACGGTCGCGACAATTGTCAAGGTCAAGCTTCAGAGGTTCCACTTCTGCAGGCTTCGGATTGTCCTCGTTCTTCTTTTCATTCTTTTCCTTTTTCTCTTCCTCTTTCTTTTCCTTCTTCGTCATGTTCTCCTTGGCAAGCTGTCGCTCCTCCTTTGTCATTTGAAACTTTTCCATAGCGTCCAAGTCGAAGAACATGATGTAAGCATCGTACTCAGCACCCCAACTGCCGTGACTGCGGTATCCGGCGCGGTCGCTACTGAATAGCATTGCTTTGCCATCAAGTACCCAACGTGCATTGCCGTCGCTATAGCCACTGTTTGTAAGGTTGTGTATATTGCCGTTACCTGATGCGTCTACCAAGGCTATGTCGGTATTGTTCCATCCGCCATTGCCCATATACGATGCAAGCAGCCATTTGCTGTCTGGACTCCACGAGAAGTCGATGTCGCCATCGCTATATGAATAGAGATACTTGCCGTCCATCGCCGTGCGCACCTTACCGCTCTTTATGTTGATAATACGCAGTGTGCTGCGATTTTCCCAAAAGGCAATCTCTTTGCCATCCGGACTGTATTGCGGACATAGGGAAGTACTGTCTGATTTTGTAATTCTTTCCTCTACCAACTCAGTAGCATATGCAAACTGTTTCTCGTCCTTATTCTTGATGGACGTTGTGTAGATCTGCCACAATCCATTGCGTTCTGAGTCGTAGGTTATGGTACGTCCATCGGGAGCAAAATCGATGTTGCGCTCTTGTTCAGGTGTATCTGTTATCTGTTTGGTTGTGCGATATTCGATATTAGTAACGTACACATCGCCGTGCAGAACAAAAGCTATCTCCTTACCATTAGGCGACAGCTTGATGTTGCTTGCGCCAGATCGCTGTATCTGTCTAATAAGATGCTTGCCCTCGTTGTCGGCAGTAATGCGTATGTTTAGTTTCTTGGGCTGTTCGCCTTCGCGCACTGTATATATCTCTCCATCGTATCCGTAGCACAGCATACCATTTGAGGCAGCCGATAGAAAACGCACAGGATTCTTCTCATGTTTTGTTATCTGTGTGTCCTTGCCTTCGAGGGTGCGGCGGTATACATTGAATGTGCCGTCAAGCTCGCTAAGATAGTAGAACGATTTGCCGTCGGCAGCCCATACAGGGTCGCGGTTTTCGCCGTTGAAGGTAGTAAGTTGCTTAAACTTGTTGCCACTTTTAAGCCATATGTCACGTGTTATAGGCGAGCGGTGATGCTTGCGCCACTGGTCCTCATAACCCTTATTGTTCATATACAGCACGTCACCCTTGTCGTTGATGTCAAGAGCATCCATTGTTATTTCAGAGAATAGTTGTGGACGTCCACCCTCTATTCCTACGGTGTAGACTTGTGCAAACGATCCACTGTAGATAATGGATTGGGCAGTAGGCATAACGTCTGCCTTGAACATTACTGTTTTGTCGTTAAGCCAACGCAATGGTAGCTCGCTTCCACTGTTTGTGGTCAGTCGGCGAGGTATACCACCATTTGCATCCATCACCCATACGTCCATACTGCCCTCACGATTGGATGCAAAGGCAATATGTCGGCTGTCTGGACTCCATATCGGATATGAGTCGAACGCAGCATTTGATGTAATTTGTTTTGCTGTTCCGCCTTCAACAGGCACTGTGAATATATCGCCACGATAGGCAAAAGCTACTGTCTTTCCGTCTGGCGAAATGGCAGGATGGCGCAACCATAGTGGATTGTCTTCTGCCATAGCAGCAAGACCGCAAGATGCGAGGAGTGTTGTTAGAAAAAGTCTTCTCATCGTTGTTGATTTTATGTACGTGATGTTTGTTTAATTGTCTATAATAGATAGGGTTTGTTATGTTTTGCAAACTTACATAAAAAAGTCGAATTAAACGCTAAATAAAGGCAAGAAAGTACAGCTGTTGTTGTGCTATTTCGTTATATCTTCTCTTAATCGTTCTATTTCGCTACTTTCGCGTTTTATTTCTATATTGAATTCTTTATTGCCAAGATTTTTGATTATTTTTGTACTCACAATTTTCAAAATGATACGCCATTGCTAATGATACAACATTTTGTAATTGCTATATTTCAAGGATTTATGGCAATTCTGCCAAGAGTATTCAGAGATAATGGTGATAATGAGGACATTAACAAGTATTGATTATGAACGAGAAAGTTGCTACATGTAACACGCATGGGGTTATAGCTATGTCAAATGATGTATTTGATGAAGTTTCATGTGACATGAGATACAGAATAGACAAGATGAAGGACGGAAGGAAAAAGTTTGAGGCTTCCTTGCGTTTTGGCGAATATTGCTGTAGCTGCAGTCAGTATGATACGGCATATTGTTATTATGCAGCCGTCTTGGAAAAGACTGTAGCAGACAACAAAATTATCGATAAATACAAAGACCTTGCCCACAAAGCTTACCAAGGCCTTATATGCTGTAATAGCAGCAATGATGAATGCACATGGGAGATTACTTCTGACATCCTGGCTGGTTATCGAGAAATATTCGAGGAAGAATAGTACGTTGTGCAAAGTCTAATATACTTTGCCATTTAATATAATATACTTTGCCATTTAATATAATATACTTTGCCATTTAATATAATTGTTTGGACAAACTGCATATTAAAGAAAAAATCCATAAGAAACTGCACGTTTCTTATGGATTTTTTTTAATTACTTGTCTTATATAGTGGCTTTACTGTTTTACAGCTTCCAGTGCCTTAACCCAGTCGGTGTCGAGCGAGAAGTTGGTTATGAACTTGTCGTTGTCTACATAGCTGTATACCACTTCCTTGTCTACATCGTTGAAGAGCGAGTTGTTGATGGATGCGGTGCGAAATTTTGCCTTAACCATATCCTTGTCTTTCTTGTTGGCAGAGGCAAGGCGTTTAACGTATAGGTTGACAAACTCGATGAGGGCATCGGTCTGCTGACCAAGTTCGTACTCAGTAAAGCGGTCTTCCTGACTGGCACGGTCTACGAGGTAATATATGGCATCGTACTTGAAGCACGCTATCTTGCGCTCGTCGAGGTTCTTTGTTGTGTCGTTGGCAAATGTCTCAGCCTGCTTCTGTATTCTTTTTACCTCTTTGTAAATCTCCTGTGCCGATACGCTTGTGGCGGCAAAGAGAATGGCGAAAATCATTAATAATTTCTTCATTGTTAAAAGTGTTTTATTAGCCCCCTCCCTCATGCCCGTCTCTCATAGGGTATAGAGTGATATGTTTTAAGGGTATAGGGTGAGGCTCCGGTTTAATTATTTATTTTTTACCAATGTTTTGCGGTGGTCGATGCACGATGGCAATTCGTCCTCGTAATGGGTTACCATTATCAGTGTTTTGTTACGTCGCTTGCAGAATGTCTCTATCACTTTTTTAACGCGCAAGCGATTTGGCTCGTCAAGACCATGTAGTGGTTCGTCGAGTATCAGAAGCTCTGGATCCTTGACCATTGCTCTTGCAAGTAGCACCAGACGTTGCTCTCCACTTGATAGTTTCAGGAAACTCTGTTCGGCAAGATGTTCTATTCCGAACACGCGCATCCAGAAGAGGCATGTGTCATGATTCTTTGGGTCGGGCTTTACATATAGACTCACTGCATTGCTGAATCCGCTTGCCACAATACGCTCTGTAGTGACATTGCTGCGGAATGCACGGTGCATCTCTGGCGATACATAACCAATGTGTTTCTTTATATCCCAAATACTCTCGCCCGAACCACGCGAACGGTCAAATAGAGTTATATCGCAAGCGTAGCTCTGTGGGTTGTCGGCGCATACAAGACTAAGTAGTGTAGATTTGCCACTGCCGTTGCGTCCAGTAAGAGCCCAATGCTCACCGTTGAGTACAGTCCAATTGAGGTCTTTTAATATGGTGCGTTCTCCGTATCGTATACATACGTTGTGCATATCTACTACGTGCTCGGCGTTATAATCTTCGTCTTTGTATGGCAGGTCGAGTATCTGCTGTATGCACGAGTTTGCTGCTGTTGAGGCTGTATAGGCAGCGTTAGTGGCAGTATCAGATAATGTGTCATCGCCCTTGGATACAGCTTGCATATAATCCTCACGTGTGAGTTTTGCGCCAACCGTCATATTCTTCACCTCCACAACGTGCGAGATAAAGTTTGGAATATCCTTTGTTCGGTTTACCACAAGCATTATCTGTATGCCGTGCTCGGTAGATAGTGTCTGCAAGAGATTTGTTAGCTGTTCTCTTGCTTCGCTATCAAGACCTATATAAGGATTGTCTATAATGAGGAGACGTGGCTGAGAGAAGATTGATGAAGCAATGACAAGTTTGCGCAGTTCGCCACTTGACAATAGGATGACATACTTGTCGAGCATAGTATCAAGTCCGAATAGTGAGTAGATATGCTGCTGTAAGGTACGTCGTTCTGGCGTATCCTCTCCGGCTGCATTGTATGCATCCTCAAGGCGTGAGCGCACAGTAGCAGTCTCGGGATCTATTTCGGTTTGGTTCCAACGTTGCTGCAGATAGTATGTAGAGTCGTTGTCGCCGCCGTAGGTATCCTTAAAGCAAACATACTTGATATTGTCTGATATGTACTCGCGCTTTGATGGTGCGAAATCGTATTTTATAGCATCGCCCAGAAGAGGGTGTTTGCCTGTAATGATATCTACAAACATCGACTTGCCGCCACCGTTAGGTCCCATGACAGCAATATTTTCGCCATCGCATAAAGTAAAGTTTACCGGTTGGCTCATACGCCAGTCGGGCATACGTGTCACACCGTCAATGATACTGATAATCTTCTGCATAGTGTCATCCTGATTTAATATGTTGATTACTTTGGTTGTCCGTGCATTCGCCCCTGGTTCTTATTGATAAAGTCTTTCCATCCATTATAATGGGTGTCGGCTACAGGTGCTCCTTGTTGCATAAAGTGGCAATAGGCCACGCCTAAGGCGTCGGTTGCATCCATAAACTTAGGCATCTCCTTAGTGTCAAGGCGCAGCAGACGTTGCAGCATAGCCGCTACTTGTTCTTTAGAAGCCGAACCTTGTCCGGTGATAGCCATCTTTATCTTCATTGGGGCATATTCGTGTACTGGTACGCTATGTCCTACTGCAGCAGCTATAGCCACACCTTGCGAGCGTCCAAGTTTAAGCATCGACTGTACATTCTTACCGAAGAAAGGAGCTTCGATAGCCATCTCGTCTGGTAAGTATTGGTTGATTATCTCGGTTACGCGTGTGTGTATCTTGCCAAGACGCAGATAAGGATCGGTGTCCTTACGCATATCGATGACACCCATAGCCATCATCTCCGCCTTGTTGCCCGTAACACGCAGCACGCCATAACCCATAAGATTGGTACCAGGGTCGATGCCAAGAATTATTTTTTCCGTTTTCAATGTCGTGTCTTATCTATCCAAATAAGGGTTGTGAGCCAGTTCGTATCCCATTGTTGTTTCCTGTCCATGTCCTGGAAGTAGGCGTATATCGTCAGGGAACTGAACGAACATACGTAGGCTCTGTATAATCATAAGCATACTACCACCCTCAAAGTCGGTGCGACCTATAGATCCGCGGAACAGAGTGTCGCCAGTAAATGCCAATTTCTCGTCCTTGATATATAGCACAACACTGCCCATAGAGTGGCCCGGAGTTTCGATAACCTCTATTTCGTGTGAGCCAAACTTGATGCGGTCGCCCATATGAAACATCTTGATGTCCATATCCATAGGCTCGTTGAGTGTAATTCCGAAGAGAGCGGCTTGTTTCTCTGTGGCACGCACAAGCGCAGCATCAGATGAGTCTATCTCGAGTGGCAAGCCATAAGTCTTGGAAATAAACGGGTTACCAAAATTATGGTCGAGATGTCCGTGTGTTGCTATTAGGTGCACAGGTTTCAACTCGTTGTCGGTGATATACTTCTCTATGGCAAGTTTTTCAGCCTCGTAGTAGGCACCGCAGTCGATGATGACACACTCTTTTGATTCGTCGCTAACAACGTAGCAGTTTTCCTGCAACATGTTACATGTGAATGTTTCTATTTTAAGCATACTAAATGTCTGTCTTTTTTTACTTACTTTTCTCTTTTCCCTTCTTCACTATAGGATTCTTCACTTTTCACTCTTCACTTTTCCCTTTTTAAAGCGGTAAGTATATAAGGTATTTCTCCTTGAACCATTCCTCCTTGAACATATCATGAATTTCTGTCAGGCTTACAATCTTCTTGAATGGCTGAGTCTCGGCCTGAAGATTGCCGCCCTTAAGACATATAAGTCCGTTGGGCAGAGCATTGTGCTGGTTCTTATGCTCAATGTTTTTCTTTATAATCTTAACAAGGTCGGGTAGGGGCATAACGGCACGGCTTACTACAAAATCGTACTTAGCCTTCTCTTCCTCGCCAGAGAGTTGTTCGGCAACAACGTTATTCAAGCCTATAGCTTGAGCAACCTCGTTAACCACACGAATCTTCTTTCCGGTGCGGTCGATAAGCTTAAACTGTGTATCAGGGAACATAATAGCCAATGGTATACCAGGAAATCCACCGCCAGTACCAAGGTCGAGCACATTTGTGCCTGGTTTAAACTTAATCTCGTGAGCTATGGCAAGCGAGTGGAGCACATGATGCTCGTAGAAGTTGTCCATATCCTTGCGCGAGATAACATTTATCTTGCTGTTCCAATCCTCGTATAGAGCCTTGAGCGCAGCAAACTGTGTGCGCTGTGTGTCGGTGAGGTTGGGAAAGTATTTAAGTATCAATTCCATATCTTTGCTATATAATGTGTAATAATTGTGCAAAGATACGATTTTTTTGGAGATAAACGTAATAATCAATAATAAAATAAATAGAAGCCACACCCTTCAACTATTGCAATTATTGAATAAAGCTCCCCTCCCTACGGGGAGGGGTTGGGGTGAGGCTTCTATATTGTATTTTCTTACTTCAGCACACCAAGTTCCTTGCCTACCTTGATAAATGCGTTGATAGCCTTATCAAGCTGTTCCTTAGTGTGTGCGGCAGAAAGCTGTACGCGGATACGAGCCTCGTTCTTAGGTACTACTGGATAGTAGAAGCCAGTAACGTAGATGCCCTCTTCGAGCAATCGGTTGGCATAACGCTGTGATAGAGGAGCGTCGTACAACATAACTGCGCAGATGGCACTTTGTGTAGGCTTGATATCAAAGCCGGCTGCCATCATCTTATCGCGGAAATAGTTTACGTTCTCTACGAGGCGGTCGTGTATAGAGTTATCTTCCTTAAGCATCTTGAATACCTCAAGGCTTGCACCGATGATAGATGGAGCCAATGAGTTGGAGAAGAGATAAGGACGGCTGCTCTGGCGCAACATGTCGATAATCTCCTTCTTGCCTGTGGTGAAACCACCAAGAGCACCACCGAATGCCTTGCCTAATGTACCTGTGTAGATATCTACACGGTCGTATGTTCCGCAAAGTTCGCTTACACCATGACCAGTAGCGCCAACAACACCAGCTGAGTGGCTTTCGTCAACCATAACAAGTGCGTCATACTTCTCGGCCAAGTCGCATATCTTGTCCATAGGAGCAACGTTGCCGTCCATAGAGAATACGCCGTCGGTACAGATTATGCGGAAACGCTGAGCCTGAGCTTCCTGAAGACACTTCTCAAGTTCCTCCATATTTGCATTGGCATAACGATAACGCTTAGCCTTGCAAAGACGTACACCGTCGATAATAGAAGCGTGGTTGAGTGCGTCAGATATAATGGCATCCTCGTCTGTTAGAATAGAGCCAAACAAACCACCGTTAGCATCGAAGCAAGCAGCATAGAGGATTGTGTCCTCTGTCTTAAAATAATCTGAGATAGCAGCCTCGAGTTCCTTGTGTATATCCTGTGTTCCGCAGATGAAGCGCACAGATGACATACCGAATCCGCGGCGGTCCATCATCTTCTTAGCACCCTCAATAAGGCGTGGATGATTAGACAGACCAAGATAGTTGTTGGCACAGAAGTTGAGTACTTCCTTACCATTAACTTCAATAGCTGCGCCCTGTGGGCTCTCAATGATGCGCTCTTCTTTGTAGAGTCCGGCTTTCTTTAAGTTTTCTAAAGAGGTGCAGAGGTGTTCTTTGATTTTTCCGTACATTTTGTTTAGATTTAATAGAAAATATAAAAAAGTTCTTAAGCACTGTTGGCAGCGTGTCGTTAGCGTAGGCTGCCGTAATTTCTTTGCAAATTAACTAAATATTTTTCAGATACGACATTAATTCGTGTTAAATTTTATCATAAAACATTTCCTTTAATTTTTATGCGCTTTTCTTATTGTAGATTGAAAAAAAAATCGTTACTTTGCACTCGAATTGCAAGGCTACTAAAATGCCTATATATAAGGTGAAAAGCTTATGTGATAATTAAAATGCCTAAATAACAAACAACTTATTAAATATTACTTGAAATGAAAAAAATCTTGGTAATCGGTTCTACTGGTCAGATTGGCTCAGAACTGACAAAGGTATTGCGTGAAACTTACGGTAACGAAAACGTTGTTGCTGGCTACATTAAGGGAGCTGAGCCTAAAGGATGGCTTGCAGAGAGTGGCCCGATGGCAGAAGCCGACGTGACAAATCCGCAGATGATTGCTGATATTGTTAAGCAGTATCAGATAGACACCATCTACAACCTTGCAGCTCTGTTGTCGGTTGTGGCTGAATCGAAGCCTCGTCTGGCTTGGAAGATTGGAATAGATGGATTGTGGAACATCCTTGAGGTGGCTCGCGAACATGGTTGTGCTGTATTTACTCCAAGTAGCATCGGTTCGTTCGGTTTGTCAACTCCTAAGATGATGACTCCTCAGGACACTATCCAGCGTCCACGTACTATATATGGTGTGTCTAAGGTTACCACCGAGCTTCTTAGCGATTATTACTTTAATAAGTATGGTGTCGATACTCGTGCCGTTCGCTTCCCTGGTGTAATCTCGTATGTAACACCTCCAGGTGGCGGAACAACCGATTATGCTGTGGACATCTACTATAACGCTGTTCGTGGCGACAAGTTTATCTGCCCTATTAAGGAAGGCACTCTCATGGATATGATTTATATGCCTGATGCTTTGAAGGCCGCTGTTGACCTTATGGAGGCCGATCCTGCACGCCTAAAGCATCGCAATGCTTTCAACATCGCTTCGTTGAGCTTTGCTCCTGAGACCGTATTCGCTGCCATCAAGAAGTATAAGCCTGAGTTTGAGATGGAGTATGATGTAGATCCATTAAAGCAGAGCATTGCAGAGAGTTGGCCTGATCGTATGGATGACTCTTGCGCTCGCGAGGAGTGGGATTGGTGTCCTCGTTACGACTTGGATTCAATGACAAAGGATATGCTTGAGAAGCTTGAGATAAAGCTTAAGG
>ENA-USZK01001269-USZK01001269.1-human-gut-metagenome-genome-assembly--contig:-NODE-1269-length-10582-cov-5.540790_pt1 | contig 10582 bp, 11 predicted proteins | sample MGYA00250043_ERZ773534 | MGnify/ENA primary metagenome ERZ773534 (study PRJEB29103, sample SAMN06112056) | human gut metagenome | biome: human gut; feature: ankylosing spondylitis patient; material... | reverse complement strand
CCGATGGGGAAGGTTTCCATGAGCTGGCCCAGCGTTTCCGCCTGGTAGCCGCCATTGAAAAGCACCATGAGGAGCGCTACCGTGCCCTGCTGCACAATGTGGAGATGGCGGAGGTCTTTGCCAAGAGCGAGGTCAAGGTGTGGGAGTGCCGCAACTGCGGTCATATCGTGATCGGTGAGAAGGCGCCAGAGGTATGCCCCGCCTGCAACCATCCCCAGAGCTACTTTGAAATTCACGCAGAGAATTATTAAAGAAAGAAAAGGAGAATCATCATGGAGCAGAAGTTTTATATTTGCAAGCATTGCGGTAACATCATTGCCAAGGTCAAGGACACGGGCGTTCCCGTCATCTGTTGCGGTGAGCCGATGAGCGAGATCGTTCCCGGCACCACCGACGCCGCCGTGGAGAAGCACGTTCCCGTCTGGACGGTGGAAAACGGCATCGTCCATGTCAAGGTCGGCTCCGTGGAGCACCCCATGCTGCCGGAGCACTACATCGAGTGGGTGTCCCTCCACACCAAGCAGGGCAACCAGCGCAAGGAACTGCATCCCGGCGAAAAGCCGGAGGTCTGCTTCGCTCTCTGCGAGGGCGATGAGGTCGAAGCGGTCTACGCCTACTGCAACCTCCACAGTCTGTGGAAAGCGTAATTCACCTTCTTAAAATCCGGTGCTTTTTGAGCACCGGATTTTTTATCTATCAATGTGACCTCGTCACAGAAAAATGCTTTGCCCTGCGGTATGATAAAGCCACAATCAAGAAACAAGAAAGAGGTGGCAAACATGAAAATCAAGCTCAATCCCGATCAGGAGATTGTCAATACCATCAGAGAAGGACTCAAGCGCACCGGCGGATACTGTCCCTGCCGCAGGGAGCGCACAGAGGCAACCAAATGTATGTGCCAGGAGTTTAAGGATCAAATTGCAGATCCGAACTTCGAGGGATTTTGCCACTGTATGCTCTATTACAAATCCTTGCAGGATTAAGGGAGGAACGCTATGCTGTCAAAGAAACTGGCTGCCGTAGATAAGACGCGGTGCGTCGCCTGCGGCGTGTGTGAAAATACCTGTCCACTGGGGGCCGTCAAGGTGCGCCGTGGCTGCTACGCCGCCGTGGAGGCGGAACGCTGCGTAGGCTGCGGCAAGTGCGCAAAGCTCTGTCCCGTCGGCTGCATTGAGGTGAAAGTGAGGGCTGACGCATGAAAGCAAAGCATTGGTACGATTACCTGTGGGTATATGCCATCATCTATTTTGCACTGGGCTTTTTCAATATCCTGTTCGCGTGGCTGGGTATGATCGATTTTCTTCTGCCGCTGCTTTTAGCCATCTTTGGCGGGAACAAATTCTTTTGCAACCACCTCTGCGGACGGGGTCAACTGTTCAGCAAGCTGGGGACAGACCTGAAATGCTCCCGCTGCAAGCCCACGCCCCGCTGGATGTCCTCCAAGTGGTTCCGTTACGGCTTTTTGCTCTTTTTCCTGACGATGTTCGGCAACATGGTGTTCCAGACCTATCTGGTCGCTGCTGGTGCTGCGTCCCTGCGGGAGGCCATTAAGCTGTTCTGGACCTTCCGTGTGCCGTGGGACTGGACTTACGCAGCCGGTACAGTCGCTGATTGGGTGGCGCAGTTCAGCTTTGGCTTTTATAGCCTCATGCTGACCTCTCTGCTGCTGGGTCTGATCGTTATGGTGCTCTACAAGCCCCGCACATGGTGTGCGTTTTGTCCGATGGGAACCATGACGCAGGGTATTTGCAAGCTGAAAAACAAAGAATAAACAAAGATAACAGAAAGGAGCCTTTCTCATGGCTGAACTGAAAATTACTGCTGCGAATTTTGAAAACGAGGTTCTGCGTTCCGACAAGCCCGTCCTGCTGGACTTCTACGCCGACTGGTGCGGCCCCTGCAAGATGCTCGCTCCCGTGGTCCACGAGATCGCTGAGGAAAACGCCGGAACCCTCAAGGTGGGCAAGATCAACGTGGATGAGCAAATGGAGCTGGCAATGCGTTTTCAGGTATCCAGCATCCCGATGCTGGTCGTGTTCAAGGACGGGAAAGCCGTCGCCAAATCGGTGGGCTATCGTCCTAAGCCGGAGATCGCCGCAATGGTGGAGGGCGCAAGATGAAGGTTGTGATCGTAGGCGGCGTGGCCGGCGGCGCGTCTGCCGCCGCCCGCATCCGCCGTCTGGATGAACACGCGCAGATCATCATGATCGAGCGCAGCGGTTATGTGTCCTACGCCAACTGCGGCCTGCCGTATTATGTGGGCGGTGTGATCAAAGAGCAGGAAGAGCTGACACTGCAAACTCCGGAGAGCTTTTGGGACCGCTTTCGCATTGATGTGTGGGTACGGCAGGAAGTAACTGCTATCGATCCCGCAGAGAAAACCGTCACTGTCCGCACACTGGGCAGCGGGAAAATCTATATAGAAACCTATGACAAACTGCTCCTTGCCCCCGGCGCAAAGTCGACGGTTCCTGCGCTTTCCGGCGTCAGCAGCGAGCGTGTTTTCACGCTGCGCACCGTGGAAGACACCCTCCGCATTCGGCACTTTGTAGAGGCGCAGAAACCGAAAACCGCTGTTTTGGCTGGCGGCGGCTTTATCGGTCTGGAAATGGCGGAAAGCCTTGTGGGGATGGGCGTTTCGGTTACCATCGTTCAGCGTCCCAAGCAGCTTTTAGCGCCGCTGGATGCGGATATGGCGAGCTTTGTCCATGCGGAAATGCGCAGACACGGCGTGGCTCTGCGGTTGGGTGAAACCGTCACCGGATTCCGGCAGGACGGAGATTCCGTGCTGACCCTGTTGGAGGATAGTGAGCCACTGCATTCGGATAACATAATACATCGGATATAAAAGGACAAGCATCTAAAATGGATGCTTGTCCTTTTATATCATCAGCTAAATCATTTCAAAATGCTTCAATGCTTCCGTAATGGCTCTTTCCTTCTCCGGCGGGCATTGAGGCTGCTTGGCGTTTTCGGATTTCGGCTTATTGTAGTTTTCACGCTCAATGATGCCGTATTTCTGCTTCACCTGTGCGATATAGAGGTGGCTGATCTTCAAGCCGGTATGCTCCAGAACATACGCCTTGATTTCCTCATAGGTTGCCTTTTTCTCCGCAGCGGTCAAATCCAACTCGTCCATCTTCACTTCGATCTCGATATGTTCTTTACTTTGAAGTTTGGACAACAAGCACACCGTCTCAACATTCGCCGTACCGGGGAACATATCCACCGCCACGGCGCGGACGGCGCAATACCCCTCCTGCGCAAACAGCTTCACATCACGCGCCAGCGTCGCCGGGTCACAGGAGACGTAGACAATGCGCTGCGGCGCCATCGATGCCGCTGCGGCGACCACCTCCGGGCTGAGCCCCTTGCGGGGCGGGTCCACGCACAGCACGTCCGGGCGCAGGCCCTTTGCGGCGAAATCCGCCGCGGCCGCCGCCGCGTCGCCGCAGAGGAACTCCACATTTCCGATGCCGTTGCGTTTTGCGTTTTCTTTGGCATCAGCAATGGCCTCCGGCACGATCTCCGCGCCGATGACCCTCGCCGCCCGCCGGGCCATCACCTGGGTGATGGTGCCCGCGCCGCAGTACAGGTCCAGCACCGTCTCGTGCCCGGTCAGTCCCGCGAAGTCCACAGCGGTATCGTACAGCACCTCCGCCATGTCATGGTTCACCTGATAGAAAGACGGCACGCTCAGCCGGAAGGACAGGCCGCACAGGGTATCCTCCAGCACGTCCGCGCCCCACAGGGTGCGGTATTCACTGCCCAGTACAGCCCCGGTGGGCTGGGTGTTCACGCCCAGCACCACACCCACGGCGTCCGGCAGGGCCTGCCGCATAAGCGACACCAGCGCGTCCTCGCAGGGCAGCTTCTTCCCGTTGACCAGCACGCAGACCAATGACTGCCCCGCGCTGTTCGTGCGGACATACAGGTGCCGCACCAGACCCCGCCGGGTCCTTTCATCGTAGCAGGGCACGCCGCATTCCCGGATGTACTGCCGCAGGGCCTCCGCTGCCGCGTCGGCCTGGGGCTTCTGTATCCGGCAGCAGTCCACCGGGATCACCTGATGGCTGCGGGCCTTGTAAAAACCCACCTGTCCACCGGAGTCCACAGGATACTGGCTCTTGTTGCGGTAATGCAGCGGTTCGCCGGAGAGGATCGTCTCCACTGTCACATCGCTGCCGCCGATGCGGCGCAGGGCGTCCTGCACCCGCTGGCGCTTGGCCTCCAGCTCCTCTTCCCTGTCCATGTGACGGAAGTCGCAGCCGCCGCACCGCCCATAGTACGGGCAGTCCGGCTCCACCCGGTGGGGCGAGGGCGCATATACCCGCACCGCCTTGCCGAAGGCGGCGTTTTTCAGCGCCTTCAGGATGAGCACATCACAGTCCTCGCCCCGCAGCGCCCGGTGGACGAACACCACCTGCCCGTCGATGCGGGCCACGCCCAAGCCCTCGGAGGTATACCCCTCGATGCGGGCGCGGTAGGTCTTGTTCTTCTCCGGCACGGCTCAGAACTCGAACTTGCTGATGACCTTGCCGATGGCATCGGCAAAGGCGGCCAGCGTCTTGTTGTCCCGGCCCTTGCTGCGGCGGATGAGGCCGATGAGCATATCGCCCAGCTGGACCAGCTTCTGGTAGGCCGCCGTGGCCTTGGGCGCGCCCTCATAGGCGCGGGTCTTGCGCTCCGGCAGGTAGCCGGGGGCAAGCTGCTTGTCGGCGATCAGGTCATACTCCTCGGTATACTGGGGCGCGTGGGCTGCAAAGCCCAGCCCCTTTACCGTCTCGGCATAGACAGGCGCCACCTCGCGGTCGCCGTGGACCACGAACACATGGGTGGTCTTCGCCGGATCAAAGTGCTTGACCCAGTCCACCAGATGGTCATGGTCAGCGTGAGAGCTGAGGCCGGGGAAATTGACGATCTTGGCCCGGACGGCCACATCCTCGCCGAAGAGCTTGACGCTGTCGACCCCGTCCAGCAGGTTGCGGCCCAGGGTGCCCGGGGACTGGAAGCCCACGAACACCACGGCGCTGTCGGCGCGCCAGAGGTTATACTTCAAATGGTGGCGGATACGGCCCGCGTCGCACATACCTGATGCGGAGATAATGACCTTGGGGGTCTTGTCCACGTTCAGCAGCTTGGACTCGTCTACCGTCTCGGTCAGGTGCAGGCCGGGGAAGCTGAACATATGGGTGCCGTCCTGCACCAACGCCAGAGCGTCCTCGTCCAGATAGCCCCGCAGATCGCCGCAGAAGATGGTGGTGGCCTTCTTGGCCAGCGGGCTGTCCACGTACACCGGGAAGTCCTTGACGGACGTGACCAGATTTTTGTCCTTGATCTCGCGGATAAAGTACAGCAGCTCCTGGGTGCGGCCCACGGCGAAGGAGGGGATGACCACGTTGCCGCCCTTGCCCAGCGTCTCGTCGATGATCTCCGCCAGCTGGCCGGTGTAGCTCCACACCTCGGTGTGGTTGCGGTCGCCGTAGGTAGACTCGGTGAGCACATAGTCCGCGCTGTCGAAGAACTGGGGATCGCGGATGATGGGCTGATCCACGTTGCCGATATCGCCGGAGAACACCACGGTGCGCGTTTCATCGCCCTCATGGCAGGTGAGCTTGATGCTGGCGCTGCCCAGCAGGTGGCCAGCATCGATGAACTGCGCCGTCACGCCCTCCACCACAGGAATGTCCTGGCCGTATTCGCAGGTCTGGATAAACTCCCGCACCCGCAGGGCATCGGCCACGGTGTAGATCGGCTCTACCTCCGGACGTCCGGCGCGCTTGTTCTTGCGGTTCTGGTACTCCGCGTCCTGCTCCTGGATATGGGCGGAGTCCTGGAGCATAATGTCCAGCAGATCGGCGGTCAGGCGGGTGGTAATGATCTTACCCTGAAAGCCGTTTTTGATGAGCATGGGGATGCGACCGGAGTGGTCGATATGGGCGTGGGTCACCAGCACCACATCAATGCTGCCGGGGTGAAAGGGCAGCGCGGTGTTGTCGATCTCGTCCCGGCCCTGCTGCAGGCCGCAGTCCACCAGGATATGCTTGCCGTTGACCTCCAGACAATGGCAGCTGCCGGTAACGCACCGGTCAGCGCCGTAAAAGCGCAGCTTCATGGCGAAAACTCCTTCTCTTTGATAGTACCGTCAGTATACCACACTTTTCCGCGCTGCACAACCGCAAAGCGGCACGACTGACCGATAACTGTTCACAGAAAATCTTTTTGCATTAGACAAAAGAGTGTGGTATACTCTACTGGTATAATTATGTACGATTATCTTTTTACTTAGAAAGGATACAGAATATATGGGACTGTTTACCAAGGTCTTCGGCACCTACAGCCAGCGGGAGCTGAAGAGCATCTACCCCATCGTGGACAAGATCACCGCCCTGGAGGACGAGTACAGGCAGCTGACCGACGCCGAGCTTCAGGCCAAGACCCCGGAGTTCAAGGAGCGTCTGGCCAACGGTGAGACGCTGGACGACATCCTGCCGGAGGCCTTTGCCGCCGTGCGGGAGGCCGCGGACCGCGTGCTGGGTATGCGCCCCTATCCCGTCCAGCTGGTGGGCGGCATCGTGCTGCACCAGGGCCGCATCGCCGAGATGAAGACCGGCGAGGGCAAAACGCTGGTGGCCACCCTGCCTGCCTATCTGAACGCGCTGACCGGTGAGGGCGTTCACATCGTCACCGTCAACGACTACCTGGCCAAGCGTGACTCCGAGTGGATGGGCAAGGTCCACCGCTTCATGGGCCTTACCGTGGGCCTGATCATCCACGACATGAAAAAGGAGGAACGCCAGAAGGCCTATCAGGCGGACATCACCTACGGTACCAATAACGAGATGGGCTTCGACTACCTGCGTGACAATATGGCCCTGTACGCCAACGAGCAGGTCCAGCGGGGCCACGCTTTCGCCATCGTGGACGAGGTGGACTCCATTCTGATCGATGAGGCCCGTACCCCCCTGATCATCTCCGGTATGGGCGAGAAGTCCACCCAGCTGTACGACATGGCCGAGATGTTCGCCGCCCGGCTGAAGAAATTTGTGGTGGTGGAGACAGACGACAAGGAGGAGGAAGCCACCGACATCGACGCCGACTATGTGGTGGACGAGAAGGGCAAGAGCTGCACCCTCACCGCCCGCGGCATCAAAAAGGCGGAGGAGTTCTTCCATCTGGACAACCTGTCCGACCCGGAAAACAGCACCATCGCCCACCACATCAACCAGGCTATCAAGGCCCACGGCATCATGAAGCGCGACGTGGACTATGTGGTCAAGGACGGCGAGGTGGTCATCGTAGACGAGTTCACCGGCCGCCTGATGTTCGGCCGCCGGTACTCCGAGGGCCTGCACCAGGCCATCGAGGCCAAGGAGCACCTGTCCGTCCAGCGTGAGAGTAAGACGCTGGCCACCATCACGTTCCAAAATTACTTCCGCCTCTACCGCAAGCTGTCCGGCATGACCGGTACGGCGCTGACGGAGGAGGAGGAATTCGCCACCATTTACGCGCTGGACATTATCGAGATCCCCACCAACCGCCCCATCGCCCGTATCGACAACGAGGACAGCGTATACAAGACCGAGAACGGCAAGTACCGCGCCGTCATCCAGCAGGTAAAGGCGTGCCACGCCAAGGGCCAGCCGGTGCTGGTGGGCACCGTGTCCATCGAGAAGAACGAGCTGCTGGGCAAGATGCTGACCCGCGAGGGCATCAAGCATAACCTGCTGAACGCCAAAAACCACGAGCGCGAGGCCGAGATCGTGGCCCAGGCGGGCCAGTTCGGTGCCGTCACCGTGGCCACCAACATGGCCGGTCGCGGTACCGATATCATGCTGGGCGGCAACGCCGAGTATATGGCCAAGAACGACCTCCGCAAGGCCGGGCTCACCGACGAGCTCATCGCCGAGGCCACCGGCTACGCCGAAACGGATAACCAGGAGATCCTGGACGCCCGGAAGCTGTTCGCCGAGAAGCTGGCCCAGCACAAGGCGGAGATCGCCGGTGAGGCCGACAAGGTCCGCGCCGCCGGCGGCCTGTTCATCATCGGCACCGAGCGCCATGACTCCCGCCGTATCGACAACCAGCTCCGCGGCCGTGCCGGCCGTCAGGGTGATCCCGGTGAGACCCGGTTCTACATCTCCCTGGAGGACGACCTCATGCGCCTGTTCGGCGGCGACCGCGTCACCGGTATGATGGAGCGCATGAACATCGATGAGGACACCCCCATCGAGAACAAGATGCTCTCCCGCGCCATCGAGCAGGCCCAGACCACGGTGGAAAGCCGCAACTTCCAGGCCCGTAAGTCCGTGCTGGAGTACGACGACGTGATGAACAAGCAGCGCGAGATCATCTACGGCCAGCGCAAGCAGGTGCTGGACGGCATGGACGTCAAGGGCATCATCATGGGCATGATGGAGAGCGCCATCGGCCACCAGGTCCGCAGCGCCTTCATGGGTCAGGAGCACCTGGACATGGTCCAGTGCAAGGAACTTCTCCGCGGCTTGGAGGGCGTGTACTTCACCAAGTACACCGTGAAGATCGACGAGAGCCAGCTCCCCACCCTTACCGAGGACGATTTCATCGATATGTTCACCAAGGCCGCCGCCGACTTGCTTCTTCCGGCCTTGTGATTTCTTCTGATTTTTTCCGTGTCAGCTCGGCAAACGAGCAGCCGGTCGCAGACGCGACGAGAAGCAGCGCCAGAATGATGCAAAGGACGCTGGTGCGCTGTTTTTTCGTGAGGAACAAAATCCGTTCTTTGACCGGAGGCCCGGCAAGGCTCAGGGCTGACGCCTTGCGCGGCGCTTGTGCCAGAATCGTGCGGGCGTAGGCAAGCCGTTCCTTTTCCGGCAGTTTGGCAGCGACTGCCTCATCACACGCCAGCTCCGCGTCGCGCTTGGAGCAAATCGCGGCCAGCCAGATGAAAGGGTTCCACCAGTAAGCAATTACCGCCGCCGTCCGGCAGAACGACCAGAGAAAATCCAGATGCCGCAAATGCGTGAGTTCGTGGTGCAAAATCAATTCCGCCTCGTCCGCTTGCAGCACGTCCTCCGTCAGATATACCGCCGGAATCAGGCCGGCAAGGCACGGCGATTTGACCGCACCAGAAGCATAGATGCGCGTTCCTCCGCGCTTGCCGAGAAAACGCCGGTCGCGGTGCAGCCGAATCGTGAACACCATCCACGCACCGAACAGCCAAAGCCCAAGCAGCGCACTGCCGCCCGCCCAGACAATTTGAAGGCTCTGCGCTGTCGTCAGCGGCTTTGCCACTGGCTTTACGGCTTCCTGTGCCGGGGAAACCGGCTGCTGCGCGGGTGCTTGCGGCTGCGTCGTAGACTGCACAGGCTGCTGGATAACCGGCACGGTCTGTGCGGGCAGCGCTGCGTCCTGTGTTGGGGCAGCCGCGTCCTCCGCCGGAAGAAGCGGCAGTGAGAACAGCGTTCCCGGCAGGCAGAGCTTCAAAAGCACAGCCAGCCAAAGCGCATAGAGCATCCGCTTCGGCACGCGGTTTTTGAATATCGCCCGCACCATAAGCACAACCGCTATCAGCGCGGAAACGGTCAAAACTTCTTTCAGCATGAGGATTCCTCCTGTTTTTCCGCTGCGTCCAAAATGGCTTTCAGTTCCTGGATCTCCTGCTCGGACAGCGCACCGCGTCCGACCAAATTCGATACCATCATTCCCACACTGCCGCCGTAGACCTTGGATAAGAACGATTCCGTTTCCTCCGGCTCGACATCCGAATACGTGATCGCCGCGCTGTATTTCTGAAATTTTCCGCTGTCGTCCATCGTGACCGCACCCTTGGCGATCAACCGCTTGAGCATCATAAAGATCGTCGCCCGGCTCCACCCGGTGTCCGCGTCCAAAGCAGTCACCAGTTCCGCCAACGTCTGCGGCTGCCCCGCCCAGAGCGTTTTCATCAGCTTCCACTCGCCGTCAGACAGCTTGAGATGTTCCATTGCATACCGCCCCTTCCATAAATGCTAACGCATGTTATATTCTGAGAATATCACAGAAGCTAACGTTTGTCAACAGCGAGCTTCAACGTCAAAAGCGCTGTGAGCAGCTTTGGTCGGTTGTGTAAAAAGCAGGATTTTCCTACTGTATCGGCATCACCCCTTTGTCGCAGATACGGCGGCGCAGAGCGCGGTGTCGGACACAAAACTCCGTGTGCCGTCATCACCGAGCCGGGGCGCTTGCTCATTCAGAAAAAATCAGCTCTCCAAAGTACTCCGGAAGATGGAAATTGGGGCGCTCCGCATCCACACGATTCCACGCAAGGTAATGCTCCTGTGCGGTCAGATCGCCGCATTTATAGAAATTACCTCTGATTTTTCCATGCGGAACAAAATCCGGGAAGAAGAGCCGCAGCAGCTTGAATGGGAGTTCATATGTCACATCCCAGCCGTTGGCCGTTCTTTCGCTGCCTGCATGCAAGGTCTTTGCGCCGTCCGGAAGCAGGATCCGCATCAAATCGCCATTCCCGGTTCCAAAGCCAAAATAGAGGCAGAGCTTGGGGTTCAGTTCAATATTGATGTACCGCACATCATGCGCCGCGGCGCTGAGAAAGAATTCC
>ENA-USZK01001260-USZK01001260.1-human-gut-metagenome-genome-assembly--contig:-NODE-1260-length-10672-cov-9.061350_pt1 | contig 10672 bp, 7 predicted proteins | sample MGYA00250043_ERZ773534 | MGnify/ENA primary metagenome ERZ773534 (study PRJEB29103, sample SAMN06112056) | human gut metagenome | biome: human gut; feature: ankylosing spondylitis patient; material... | reverse complement strand
GCCAAGGCCAAGATCGAAAAGACCATGGACAGCATCGTGGCGGGCTTCGAGCACCAGCTGGACGAGCTGTACCGCACGGACGCCATGGACATCGACAGTGATATACGAGTGATGGAGACTATGCTGCGGCGCGATACCGCCAGCGTAGCGGATGATTTCGGCCTGAACGGGGGAAGCGCCGTTCAGCAGAAGGAGTCATAATGAGGAGGGAAACGCAGGTGCTCTGCGTTTCCCTTTCGCGTTTTTCACACACGGCGGGGGTTGCGTGTTGACGGAACGGGCAAAAAGAGGTACAATGTTCGGTAACGATACCGGACAGCGAAAACGACCTGTTTCGCCGCTCTCGGCGCGGCAGGAGTGCTATACTGACACAGTGAAAAAGGAGCGGAGAGCATGATGCAGCATCCGGCGCATGACGCCTATACCTACTTCGGCGCACACCCGACCGGCGAGGGCTATACCTTCCGGGTGTGGGCGCCCAACGCCCGCGCTGTGGCGCTGGCCGGTGACTTCAACGGCTGGGCGCCCTGCCCCATGACGCGGCTGGACGGCGGCGTATGGGAGGCGGCGGCGGAGAATGCCAGGGTGTACGACGCCTATAAGTACGTCGTCACCGGCGCGGACGGCCGGGTGGTGTGGAAGGCCGACCCCTATGCCTTCCACGCGGCCACGCGGCCGGGGACGGACAGTAAGGTATACGACATCGCGGGCTTTTCGTGGCGGGATGAGAAATGGCGGCAGCAGCGGCTGGAAAAGCCGCCGGTGGACGGCGAGCTGCTGATCTACGAGGTGCATCTGGGCTCGTGGAAGCGCCACGAGGACGGCACGTCCCTGAGCTACCGGGAGCTGGCGCGGGAGCTGCCGGGGTATGTGAAGTCCATGGGCTACAACTTCGTGGAGCTGCTGCCGGTGACGGAGTACCCGCTGGACGACAGCTGGGGCTATCAGTGCACCGGCTACTTCGCCCCCACCAGCCGCTACGGAACGCCCCACGACTTCATGGCGCTGGTGGACGCGCTGCACCGGGCGGGGCTGGGCGTGATACTGGACTGGGTGCCCGCCCACTTCTGCAAGGACAGCCACGGGCTGATCGAGTTCGACGGGACATGCCTCTATGAATACGGCGACCCGCTGAAATGGGAGCACGCCGGCTGGGGCACCCGTGTGTTCGACTTCGGCAAGCCGGAGGTGAAGGAGTTCCTTCTCAGCTCCGCCGTGTACTGGCTGCGGGAGTACCACATCGATGGGCTGCGGGTGGACGCGGTGGCGTCCATGCTGTATCTGGACTATGACCGGCAGGGCGGCGCGTGGCGCCCCAACAAGGACGGCGGCAGAGAAAATCTGGAGGCCATCGAGTTCCTGCGGGAGCTGAACCGGGCGGCCTTTGCCGCCGACCCCGCGGCGCTGATGGTGGCGGAGGAGTCCACCGCGTGGCCGCTGGTGACATACCCGCCGGAGCAGGGCGGTCTGGGCTTTAACCTGAAGTGGAACATGGGCTGGATGAACGACCTGTGCCACTATCTGAAGATGGACCCCTACTTCCGCCAGTTCCACCACCGGGATGTGACGTTCTCCATGTTGTACGCCTTTTCCGAGAACTACGTACTGCCCCTGTCCCACGACGAGGTGGTGCACATGAAGGGCAGTCTGCGGGGCAAGATGCCCGGCGACGACTGGCGGCAGCTGGCCGGTGTAAGGGGCTTCTATACCTACATGCTGTGCCATCCGGGAAAGAAGCTGCTGTTCATGGGCAGCGAGCTGGGACAGTGGCATGAGTGGGACTTCCGCGGCCAGCTGGACTGGTATCTGCTGGACGACCCCGCCTGCCGCGCCACCCACGAGTGCATCCGCCAGCTGAACCGGCTGTACAGGCGCAACCGCTGCCTGTGGGAAAACGACCGGGACTGGGAGGGCTTCCAGTGGCTGGTGGCCGACGACAACCACAACAACGTGCTGGTGTTCCTGCGGCGGGACAGAAAGGGACACGAGATGATCTGTGCGGTGAATTTCGCGCCGGTGCCCTGGGACAACTACCGCTTCGGCGTGCCGAAGGCGGCGGGGTACGAGGTGCTGTTCAACACGGACGATACCTGCTGGGGCGGCAGCGGCTGCGGCCTGAGCGCCGGCGGCAGGATCAACGTGGACGATATACCCTCCCACGGGCGGGAGCAGTCCCTGTCGCTGACGGTGCCGCCGCTGGGCGCGGTGCTGCTGCGGCGGACGAACACAAAGAAGCGGCACAACGATGAAGCAGGAGGTACACAACGATGAAGAAAGAGTGTGTGGCGATGCTGCTGGCCGGCGGTCAGGGCAGCCGCCTGTATGTGCTCACCGGCAGCATGGCGAAGCCCGCCGTGCCCTTCGGCGGCAAGTTCCGCATTATCGACTTTCCCCTGTCCAACTGCACCAACTCCGGCATTGACACGGTGGGCGTGCTGACCCAGTACCGCCCGCTGGAGCTGAACACCTATATCGGCAGCGGCCAGCCCTGGGAGCTGGATCGCATGAACGGCGGCGTACATATCCTGCCGCCCTACCAGAGCGCCGGCGGCGCCGTGTGGTACAAGGGCACCGCCAACGCCATCTATCAGAACATCGGCTTCGTGGATCTGTACGACCCGGAGTATGTGCTGATCCTCTCCGGCGACCACATCTACAAGATGGACTACTCCGACATGCTGCGCCGCCACAAGGAGACGGGCGCGGACTGCACCATCTCCGTGATGGAGGTGCCCTGGGAGGAGGCCAGCCGCTTCGGTATCATGTCCGTGGACGGCGAGGACAACATCACGGAGTTCGCCGAAAAGCCCAGGGAGCCGAAAAGCAATCTGGCGTCCATGGGCATCTATGTGTTCACATGGAAGAAGCTGCGGGAGTATCTGATCGCGGACGAGGCCGACCCCGCCAGCGACAACGACTTCGGCAAGAACATCATCCCCACCATGCTGAAAAACGGCGAGAAAATGGCGGCCTACCGCTTCGAGGGCTACTGGAAGGACGTGGGCACGCTGGACTCCCTGTGGGACGCCAACATGGACATGCTGTCCCCCGGCTCGGGGCTGAATCTGCTGGACAAGAAGTGGCGCATCTACGGACGCGCGCCCACCTGTCCGCCTACCTACATCGGGGCGCAGGGCGACGTGGGCAACAGCGCCATCGCCAAGGGCTGCACGGTGCTGGGCGAGGTGAAGAACTCGGTGCTGAGCACCGGCACCTGCGTGGACGAGGGCGCGGAGGTGTCCTACTCCGTGGTGATGCCCGGCGCGGTGATCGGAAAGGGCGCAAAGGTATCCTACGCCATCATCGGCGAGGGCTGCCGCATCGGAGAGAACGCCGTGGTAGGCGGCGCGCCGGGCAGCGTGGACTTTGACCACTGGGGCATCGCCGTGGTGGGACCCCATGCGCAGGTACGCGACGGACAGGTCATCCAGCCGAACATGATGCTGGGTGAGGACGGCAAGGAGGTACGGAGATGAAGGGACTGCACGGGATCATCTTCTCCTACGAAAAGGAGAACGGACTGCGGGAGCTGATCGAAAACCGGGTACACGGCTCCGTCCCCTTTGGCGGCGATTACCGGATCATCGACTTTATCCTCTCCAGCATGGTCAACGCCGGTATCACGGATGTGGGCGTGATCATGCACGGCAAGTGCCAGTCGCTGCTGGATCATCTGGGCAGCGGAAAGAGCTGGGATCTCAGCCGCAACTTCGGCGGACTGACGCTGCTGCCCGCCTTCGCCTATAACGAGCGCAGCCACGGCGACGGGCAGTTCCGCGGCCGGGTGGAGGCGCTGTACAGCGTGATGAACTATCTCAAGAGCATCCGGCAGGACTATGTGGTGCTGTCGGACAGCGACACGATCATCAACATGCCGCTGGAGGACGTGCTGACGCGGCATATTGCCACCGGCGCGGACATCACGGCGGTGTGCACCGCCGCAGGCGGCGACGGGCAGGACACCTATTTCCGGCTGGACGGCGGCGGGCGCATCACCGACACGGCCTATGAGCTGTATACCCCGTCGGGCTACCGCTGCCTGAATATCTTCGTCCTGCGGACGGAGCTGCTGGTGCAGCTGGTGACGGAGTGCATCAGCCGCAACGGATACAGCCTGCGGCGGAACATATTGCAGGAGATGGGGAATCGCCTGAAGCTGTACGGCTATGTGTACGACGGCTATGCCGCCCACATCAGCACATTGCAGAACTACTACGACCGCAGCATGGAGCTGCTGGACACCGGCGTGCGCGGACGGCTGTTCTGCCCGGAGCGCCCGGTGTATGGCAAGGAGAACGACTCGCCCTCCAGCTACATCGACCCGGAGGGCGGCTGCGTGAATTCGCTGGTGGCCGACGGGTGCGACATCCAGGGCAGCGTGAAAAACTGCGTGCTGTTCCGCAACGTGCGCATTGAAAAGGGTGCCAGTGTGGAAAACTGTATTCTGTTCAAGGATACGGTGGTGAAAAGGGGCGCGGTGCTGCGGGGCGTTATCACGGACAAGTATGTGACCATCAGCGAAAATGTGACGCTGATGGGGCACGAGAGATATCCCATCGTGATCGCCAAGGGCGCCACGGTGTAAGGCAAGGAGGTACGGCATGAGAGTTCTGTATGTGACCAGTGAAGCGTACCCCTTCTGCAAGACCGGCGGTCTGGCAGACGTGGCGGGCAGCCTGCCCCCGGCGCTGGCACGCTCCGGCGTGGAGGCGGCGGTGATCCTGCCGCTGTACGACAAGATCGGGGAGCAGTGGCGGCGGCAGATGACGTTCCGCCGGTATATCTACGTGGATCTGGGCTGGCGGCACGAGTACTGCGGCCTGTTCTCGCTGGAGCGGCAGGGCGTGACATGGTATTTCGTGGACAACGAGAAATACTTCCGCCGGGGACGGCTGTACGGCGAATTTGACGACGGCGAGCGCTTCGCCTTCTTCAGCCACGCGGTCATCGACCTGCTGCCCAGCCTCGACTGGATGCCCGACGTGCTCCACTGCAACGACTGGCAGACGGCGCTGGTGCCCATCTATCTCAAGGATGTGGCCACCCGCTGGCCGGAGGTGCGGGGCATCCGCACGGTGTTCACCATCCACAACATCGAGTACCAGGGGCGCTACGGCGCGGACAGCGTGGATCAGCTGTTCGGGCTGGATCGCGGCTGGTATGACGACGGCACCCTGCGCATGGACGGCGACGTGAATCTGATGAAGGGCGCCATGCTCATGGCCGACGCCGTCACCACCGTCAGCCCCACCTACGCCGCGCAGCTCCACGATCCCCGGTACGCCGAGGGGCTGGAGAGCGTGGTGGACGCCATCGGCTGGAAAATGCACGGCGTGGTCAACGGCATCGACACCGTGGGCTACGACCCGGCGTCCGACCCGGCGCTGCCGGCGCACTATACGCCGGAGGACATGGGCGGCAAGGCCGTGTGCAAATCGTCCCTGCAGACGGCGCTGGGGCTGCATCAGGAGCCGGACACCCCGCTGATCGCCATGGTGACGCGGCTGGTGGGGCACAAGGGACTTGATCTTGTGCAGCAGGCCATGGACGGCATCATGGCCACCGGCTGCCAGTTCGTGGTGCTGGGCACCGGCGACAGGCAGTACGAGGACTTCTTCCGCTGGAAGGCGGGGCAGTACCCCGGACGCCTGTCGGCGCAGATCCTGTACGCCGAGGATCTGTCCCGGCGCGTCTACGCCGCCGCCGACCTGTTCCTGATGCCCTCCCGCAGCGAGCCGTGCGGTCTGAGCCAGATGATCGCCATGCGCTACGGCGCGGTGCCCATCGTGCGCAGCACCGGCGGCCTGGCGGACACGGTGAAGTCCTGTCAGGTGGGGCAGAGCGACGGCACCGGCTATCTGTTCGGCGACTACGACGCGGGCGCCATGCTGTCCGTCATCGGGCAGGCCACCGGATTGTACCGGGGCGACCGGGCGGGCTTTGATACCGTGCGGCAACGGGGCATGACCGAGGATTTCAGCTGGACGCGCAGCGCGGACAGCTACCGCCATATTTACGAGAACCTTTGACCATAGGAGGATACACCACACATGACCTACAACAAGGAAACGCTGAAGAACGCCATCGTCCAGAAGCTGCGGCTGAACTACGGCTGCACCGAGCAGCAGGCCACCGACGGCGAGATGATGAAGGCCTGCGCCATGGTGCTGCGCGACATCATGGCCGAGCGCGGCGTGCAGACCCGCGAGGAGACGGCCCACGAGGAGAAGCGGAAGGTACACTACCTGTCGCTGGAGTTCCTCATGGGGCGCAGCCTGATGAAGAACGCCTTCAATCTGGAGCTGCTGGACGAGCTGACCGCCGCCATCGGCGAGCTGGGCTTCAGGGCGGCGGACATTTTCGACATGGAGCCGGATGCCGGTCTGGGCAACGGCGGCCTCGGCCGTCTGGCCGCCTGCTATCTGGACAGCATGACCACGCTGGAGATCCCGGCGGCGGGCTATTCCATCTGCTATGAGCTGGGCATCTTCAAGCAGAAGATCGTAGAGGGTCAGCAGGTGGAGCTGCCGGACGACTGGATGCAGCTGGGTGACGCGTGGCTGCTGCCCAAGCTGCAGGAGGCCGAGGAGGTACACTTCGGCGGCAAGGTGCGCACCCGCTGGGACAACGGGCACCTGATGGTGGTGCACGAGGACTACACCCGCGTGCTGGCCATCCCCTGCGACATGGAGATCGCCGGCTACGACACCGACCACGTGAACACCCTGCGCCTGTGGCAGGCGCGCAGCCCCAAGCCCATCGACATGAAGCTGTTCAGCGAGGGGCAGTACCTCCACGCCGCCGAGGAGCGCGCCATGGCCGACGCCATCAGTCAGGTGCTCTATCCGGAGGACAACCACTACGAGGGCAAGTCCCTGCGGCTGAAGCAGCAGTATTTCTTCGTGTCCGCCACCATCCAGTCCATCACCCGCAAGCACATCCAGCAGTACGGCACACTGAAGAACTTCCACGAGAAGAACGTCATCCAGATCAACGACACCCACCCCACGCTGGTGATCCCGGAGCTGATGCGTATTCTGGTGGACGACGCCGGTATGAGCTGGGACGAGGCGTGGAACATCACCACCCACTGCGTGGCCTATACCAACCACACCGTGCTGGCCGAGGCACTGGAGGTCTGGCCGCAGCAGCTGTTCGAGACGCTGCTGCCCCGTATATGGCAGATATTGCAGGAGATCTCCCGCCGCTGGCAGCTGAAGGTGGAGGAGTTCTATCACGACCCGGCCAAGACCGCGAAGCTGGCCATTATCTGGGACGGCGGTGTGCGCATGGCCAACCTGTGCATCGCCGGCAGCATGGCCGTCAACGGCGTCAGCGCCCTGCACTCCGAGATCCTGCGGAAGGATCTCTTCAAGGACGCCTGTCAGATGCAGCCGGATAAGTTCAAGAACGTCACCAACGGCATCGACCACCGCCGCTGGGTGCCCCAGATCAACCCCGGTCTGGACGGCCTGCTCCGCGACCTGATCGGCGAGGGCTATCTGACCCACCCGCAGGAGCTGAAAAAGCTGGAGCAGTACGCCGGGGACAAGGCGGTGCTGGCGCGGCTGGAGGACATCAAGAAGCAGAACAAGCTGGCCTTTGCCGCCTTTGCCAGGAAGCATCAGGGCGTGGTGCTGAACACCGACGCCATCTTCGACGTGCAGGTAAAGCGGCTGCACGAGTACAAGCGCCAGCTGCTGAACGCTTTGCAGATCATCTATCTGTACCAGCGGATGCAGGACGATCCCACGCTGGACATCCCGCCCCAGACGTTCCTGTTCGGTGCCAAGGCCGCGCCGGGCTATGCCGTGGCCAAGCGCATCATCCACCTGATCAACTCTCTGGCCGATCAGGTGAACAGCGACCCGCTGTGCAAAGACCGCTTGCAGGTGGTGTTTCTGGAGAACTACCGCGTGTCGCTGGCGGAGGTGCTGATGCCCGCCAGCGAGGTCAGCCAGCAGATATCCACCGCCGGCAAGGAGGCCAGCGGCACCGGCAACATGAAGTTCATGATGAACGGTGCGCTGACCGTGGGCACGCTGGACGGCGCCAACGTGGAGATGCACGACCTGCTGGGCGACGACAATATGTTCCTCTTCGGGCTGCACGCCGACGAGGTGGAGCATCTGCGCCACACCTACGACCCCAACCTGCTGTACCAGCGCGACCCGGTGCTGCGCCGGGTACTGGATCAGCTGAAGGTGGGCTTCCGGGACGGCGTGACCTACGAGGATCTGTTCCAGCGGCTTGTCACCGGCGTGGACGGACAGGCGGATCAGTATATGGTGCTGGCCGATTTTGCGGCCTACTGCGAAGCGGAGAGCCGCATGCGCCACACCTACACCGACCGGGAGACGTGGAACCGCATGAGCCTGACCAACATCGCCCGCAGCGGCGTGTTCGCCGCCGACCGCGCCATCGCCCAGTACGCCGATACCATCTGGCACGTGCCCTATAAGAAATAAGGCTGAAAGGAACCGCCCGCGGGCGGTTCCTTTGTCTGTAGGGGCGGACGGCTCCGGTACAGGGCGCTGCCGTTAGACGGGCGTAGGGGACGGCGTCCACGCAGTGGAGCGCTCTTTTCCCTGCTTCGACAAAGGCTCCTACTTCCCTTTTTCCGATAGATGTGGTATACTGACGCAGACTATGTGTAAGGAGGTGGGGCGCATGCGGCGATTTTCGGCGGCGCTGCTGGCGGCGGTGCTGCTGCTGACGGCGGCCGGCTGCGGGCGGCGGACGGACACGGCGGACGATGGGCGGCTGCAGGTGGTATGCACCCTGTTCCCCTACTACGATTTCGTGCGGCAGATCGGCGGCGACGCGGTGGACGCGGTGCTGCTGGTACCCGCCGGGCGGGAGACGCACAGCTTCGAGCCCACGCCGCTGGACGTGATCACCATGAGCCGGGCGGATGTGTTCATCTGGAACGGCGGTGAGAGCGAGCTGTGGGTGGAGGATGTGCTGGACGCGGCGGGCGAGGATATCCCCTACCGGCTGGCCATGATGGACTGCGTGGAGACATACCGGGAGGAGTACGCCGAGGGGATGCAGGGCGGTCACGACCACGACCACGATGACCACGACCATGACCACGACGACCATGACGGCCATCTGCACGACGGCCACGAGGAGGACATTGAGTACGACGAGCACATCTGGACGTCGCCGGTAAACGCCATGGCGCTGTGCCGCGCCATTTGCGACACGCTGTGTGAGGCCGACCCGGACAACGCCGACGGCTACCGGGCGCGGCTGGAGGGCTATCTGGACGAATTGCAGGCACTGGACCATACGTTCCGGGACATCGTGGACGGCGCGGCGCGGCGGCTGGTGGTGTTCGGCGACCGGTTCCCGCTGCTGTATTTCTGCAAGGAATATGATCTGGATTACCGGGCGGCGTTCCACGGCTGCGCCGGGGACACGGAGCCGTCGCTGGCCACGCTGAAATATCTCATCGATCTGGTGGATGCGGAGCACATCCCGGTGGTGTATACCATTGAGCTGAGCAGCCAGAAGGTGGCCAACGCCATTGCGGAGACCACCGGCGCGCAGGTGCGGACGTTCCACTCCTGCCAGACGGTGAGCCGGGCGGAGTTTGACGGCGGTGCGACCTATATCAGTCTGATGACCGCCAACGCCGCGGTATTGAAGGAGGGGCTGTCCTGATGGAGAAAAAGATATTGCTGGACTGCCGGGACGTGACGCTGGGCTACGAGGGCAGGCCGGTGTGGGAGCACCTGCGCTTTCAGGTGCACAGCGGCGACTATGTGTGCATCGTGGGTGAAAACGGCAGCGGCAAGTCCACGCTGGTGAAGAGCCTGCTGGGGCTGCTGCGCCCTATGGCGGGCGAGATCGTGCGCGCGCCCTCCCTGCGCTCCGGTGCTATCGGCTATCTGCCCCAGCAGACGGCGGCCCAGAAGGATTTTCCAGCGACCGTTTATGAAGTGGTGATCTCTGGATGCTTAAGCAGGAGAGGTCACCGGCCGTTTTACTCCATGGTGGAGAAGAAGATGGGTATGTAATAGAAAGTAAAGTTGTTCTTCATTATGGGATGCGAGAAGAAATTGTTAAAAAGGGTGAAACATTTTATTTGAAGGGCACACGTGCACATTATTTAGAGAATCAGTGGGAAAGAAAGGCGAGAGTGATCTGGATTTCTACACCACCATTATTTTAAATGAGGAGAGTTTTATGAAGAAAATTATTGAATTAGATAATCTGACTAAATCATTTGATGGTCAGGTCATCCTAAAAGGAATTCACTTAGACATCTATGAAAATGAATTCGTAACACTTCTAGGTCCAAGTGGATGCGGAAAAACAACTACACTAAGAATCATGGCAGGATTTGAAGAACCTGAATCAGGTACTGTATTATTTGATGGTATGAACATGGAAGGTGTACCACCATATAAGAGAGAATTAAATACAGTATTCCAGAAGTATGCTTTATTTCCACATATGGATGTTTATGATAACGTAGCATTTGGTTTACATATTAAGAAAATGCCTGATGAAATCATTGATCATAAAGTAAGAAGAATGTTGGAACTTGTAGGTTTAAAAGGTTATGAAGAAAGAAATATTTCTCAGCTTGATCTCAATGCCGTTATGACCCAGCGGAAGGCTGGAAAGAAAACCGTCCTCCTGCTGGAAGTCCAGCCGCTTC
>ENA-USZK01001259-USZK01001259.1-human-gut-metagenome-genome-assembly--contig:-NODE-1259-length-10673-cov-4.864383_pt1 | contig 10673 bp, 9 predicted proteins | sample MGYA00250043_ERZ773534 | MGnify/ENA primary metagenome ERZ773534 (study PRJEB29103, sample SAMN06112056) | human gut metagenome | biome: human gut; feature: ankylosing spondylitis patient; material... | reverse complement strand
TTCAATGAGCTGATTATTGTCGTAAAGCCAAAACTTGCCGGCGTATTCCGGGTTATTCGTGAGGAATTTGCGCCCGATACGGACCTGCCCAGTTTGCGGATCCAAACGTCCGACATGGCATCGTTTTTCAATGCGTGACTGTTTCTTTTCCGGATCCCAGCGATTGCGATAACCGTAGACATAGGTACGCCCATCGGCATCCGTGTACGTAGAGAAAGACCAGGGTTTTGGCGAAGATGACATGATGTTGTCTATATTAAATAACTATAGACTATGATAAAGGCAAAGCAAAAGCTTGTCAAGTTTTTATTAAATAAAAACAAGAAATTAGGAAGAATAAATAAGTCGACTTTGCGTCAGATCAGGACCTCCCGGAGCTAGTCTCCGGGAGTTTGGGATTCAGGTCAGACAGCAGCTCACCTGCGAGATCGTTTCCTTCAGCCGTCCCCTCATCAGCCGCTAAGCCGTGCGGACCTACAATAGCTTTAAAGAAGAGCTTTCCTAGAGGACTCCCCATGCGCATTCTGCTCGTTGAAGACGATCCAATGATTGCCGACGCCGTTAAATCCGCGTTGGCCGACGAAGCCCATGCCGTTGACCATGTATCTTCAGGGCGTACTGCGCTCACTCAGCTCGGTCTCTCGGACTATCAGCTTGTTCTTCTCGACTTAGGCCTTCCCGGATTGGATGGTATGTCGGTGCTTCGCACGCTGCGCGGAGAGGGGTCAGCAAAAAACGACATTCCCGTCATCATCCTCACAGCCCGTGATGCGCTCGAAGACCGATTGAACGGTCTGGACGCCGGTGCGGATGACTATCTCGTTAAGCCCTTTCACATGAGTGAACTGCTCGCACGCATGCGCGCAGTGATGCGCCGGCGCAATGGCGCTGCCGCCAATGTGCTCTCCAATGGCGACCTGTCGCTGAGTGAAGCGGCCAAGACGGTAGAACGCGCAGGCCAAACCTACACGCTCACCAAGCGCGAATACGCACTCCTTTCAGCCCTCCTCGCCCGCCCGGGCGCCATTCTTTCGCGCCGCGCGCTTGAAGACCGCATTTATGCCGTTGGCGAAGAACCCGACAGCAATGCCGTGGAATATCTCATTCACGCCCTGCGCAAAAAGCTCGGCGCCGATGCGGTAAAGAATGTCCGAGGCCTGGGCTGGATGGTTGCCGGCCGCGACGCCAAACCCGAATAAGGCAGGAGCAGTCCTCATGGCACGCATTCCGCGACGCTTTTCCGCTGCGGTTTCCCAAGTTCAGGATAAGCTTGGCGGTTTCTCTGAGCGCTTCACGGCCTCCAAGAAACCGCAGCCGGCTGCAGAGAGCGGTGCCGGCGATTCCGCCCCGGAGAGCAGCCCTGGCAGCGAGGGCGGCGCCAATCCCTGGCGGTCCGCAAAATCGTGGTTCGCGAAGTTCTTTCGCCCGGACAACCCCTCCATCACGCTGCGCGTCAGTCTCTCGGGCGCCCTGGTGGTGCTTCTCTTTTCACTGACCTCCGGCGCCATCACGTTTGCCGTCTCCTACGAGCAGGCGCAGGAGGCTCAGGATGAGCGTCTGGAAGAAGTTGTCGGCATGCTTGCCCGCACCAAAGCCGCTTTCTCACGTCAGCCGCCCTCTTTCCAAGCATTCTTCATGGATGACGATGTCTTTGAGCGCCAATGGCTGCTTGACGAAGACGACCCCAGAGCAGGACTGCCCGCCGGCTCCGACGTCATCATCCAAACGCTGCATAAAAACGGGCGCGCGGTGCATGCACGCTTTCGGAATTTTCTGCCCGACGGCTATCACACCATGACGCTGCGCCGCCATCAGGAATACCGCATTCTGCTGCGAACGCTCAAAAACGGTGCCCACGTCATTGCAGCTGAACGCACCTCCGCCGTCTTCAACGCAGCGACCGCCAACAGCTTCAACCTCGTCATTCCGCTCACGCTTTTATCGCTCTTCCTCGGTTTTGCCATCGGCTGGATCGTCTGGCGTACGATGCGCCCTGTAAAAACACTGGCCCGAGAAATCGGAGAGCGCAGCGGTCAGACCTATGCGCCGGTAAGTGAATGCGGCGTGCCGAATGAAATTCTGCCGCTCATTACCGCCTTTAATGGGCTCTTGAAACGCGTTGACGCGCTTCGAGGTCAAGAAGCCCGCTTTGTTGCAGATGCAGCGCATGAACTGCGCTCCCCCCTCACCGCTCTGTCGCTGCAGGCCGAAGCGCTGGAAAAAACCGATCTTTCTGCAGAAGCACGCGAAAAAGTGCAGACACTGCGCTCCGGTATTGATCGCGCTGTGAGACAGGTAAGCCAGCTGCTCGCTTTGAAGCGGGCGCAATCCGGCGCGGCTGCGCCCAATGCCGAAGCGGCAAATGCCGCTCCGCCCCATGCTTCCATTCCGCAGACCATTGGCGAAGCCGTCGAATCCGTCTATTGGGAAGCTGAGCGTCTGGGCATCACGATTGAAGTCGAAGGGCTTGAAGACTTGCCGGCCAATGCTGATCCATCGTTTACCATGAAGCCCGACGACCTCTTCACGATTCTGCGCAATCTTTTGGAGAACGCCGTACGCTACTCGCCCAAAGGCGGCACCGTCACGGTCAAGCTCGCGCAGATCGAGCCGCCGGTGCTCTGCGTCATGGATGAGGGCCCCGGCATTCCTCAAGAAGACCGTGCCCGCGTTCTGGAACCCTTCTATCGTCGGCTTGGCACCAATGTATCGGGTACCGGCTTGGGTCTGGCCATCGTTAAAACGATCTGTGACCGGTGGAAACTTAACCTGACGCTCTCCAACGCTCGCCCAGATAATCAGGAAGCGCCCGGGCTCTGCGCGACGCTTAAACACTTGAAAACCATTGACTGACCGTCTCGTTTAGCTGAGCGGTCTGCTTATGGCTTCCGGCAATAGCGGACGTCTATTTATACGCCGTCTTTTATTGATACAAATTAGCAAACCCAATCAAGTTCGCAGCCGCTCAGTTCATCCGTATGATGACGTTCCCTCGTACCTTCTATTCAAAGGACTATGACGTTCCCTAACGAGAAGACGCCGGCTGCAGCATCCCAGAGCGCAGCGGCGCCCGCAGATGCAGCTGCCGCTCACTCAAAGACTGGTGCCGGCGCACCCGCAGCCTGTGCCGGCTGCGTTCATGATGACCCGCACGTCGACCGCACCTCTACGCCCTGCACGACTGCCACCCGGCGTTTGGCCGATGTGAGCCGAACCTTTAATCAATGGCTCACCTATGGTCAGGCCGCAGCGCTGATTGCGATCGCTGTCGCCGCCATCGGCGGTATCGGTCAGGCCGGCTGGGAAATGATTGCCGCCCGCTCCATCAGCCTCGGCGACCTGCTGATGCTGTTTCTCTATGTAGAGATCCTCTCCATGGTGAAAGGCGCTGCCTTGGGCACCCGTGAGATTCCAATCCATACGCCGATTGCACTCGCCATCGTGGCGGTTGCCCGCTATATCGTCGTGGATGTGGAGCACATCTCGCCCAACTACATGCTTTTCACTTCGTCTTCCATCCTTGTGCTGGTGCTCGCACTCTGGCTCGTCCGCAAAGCACCGAATAACGATAATCCGTGAAGACTGATAAAGACTCTGTGAGCCTGATTGCTCAGACGTTCGCAGAGTTCCCAAAAGACAAAGTCCCGAAAGACAACGCATCTTTCGGGACTTTGTCCGCTTCAAAAGCCTTCAGCAGCGCTGCTGGCTTTTGCTGAAAATCTTAGTCAACCGCAACCATCACGCTCGAAGCCTTGATGACGGCATAGGCCTTGCCGCCGACCTTGAGGCCGAGGTTCTTAGCGGAGGTTGTGGTGATCGAAGAAACGATCTTTTCGCCGGCGGCGGTTTCAATCGTGACTTCAGTCGACACCGGGCCTTCGTGAATTTCAACGATCTTGCCGACGAGCGTATTGCGTGCGGAAATCTTCATTTTTGTTCTCCAAAACAAACATAAGTAAGCCCGGGCTTTATCCCGGGCATGTCTAAGTATTTTACCCTATATGGCGCTGTATCGAACGGTTTGCAGATGCAAAATCTTCCGTTAGGAGTAACGGCGGCAAAGACCGCGAAGCACCCCTTCAATTTCAAACTGTTCCGTCGACTTCGGACAGATCACCTTGTAGCGGGCCGCTGCATTTTCAGGATGAAGCTCCGGACGGCCGTCAACGATTCTCAAGCGTTTCACCGTGATATTGCCGTCATAGAGTGCAAGCACAATATCTCCGCCGCGAGGCTGAGCATCACGGTCGAAAATCAGCATGTCCCCGTCACAGATGCCCGCATCAATCATCGAATCACCTGATGCCTCCACGATGAAGGTGGAATTGGGCTTGCGAACCAGCCAGGCGCTCAAATCGATATCTTCGGATTCATAATCAGCAGCGGGCGACGGGAAACCGCAGGCCGCACGCATGCCGATCCGCTTCATGCGGAATCGGGCGGGTGAAGTCGCAGGACGATAAATCTGCCCAAAGTCTTCCGGGCGAATCAGTGAAGCATCGATACCGTCGGCTTCAATCGTCGATTTGTTGGCGCAGCGAACCGGGCGAGGCTGCAGCAGATGCTGTTCAACGAGTTCACGCACGAAGCTGCTGCCGCCCTTTTGGCGGCAAAGTTCAGCCATGCTGGGGCGCATGCGAAGCGTAAAGACAACGCTGAAAGGATTGTCAGCCTTGGGGCGGCCGCGCTTACGCTTGGGCGCATCTTCGTCGCGGTCACCGTGCTCCGCAGCGGCCTCTAAAGCGGCTTTGCGCAGGCTGCCCTTTCTCCGCGGCGGCAGCGTCGGCTCGAGTTCATTGAATCCTTCGAGCCCGTCATTTTGATCAGAAATCTCCGAACTGCCCATCGTCTCTGTTGTGCTTTTTGTTTTCAGCATGGCATCCCCTGTAGTCTTTTGAAATGCTTTGATGTTGACGGGTTGAGAGTTCTCTAATTGTATTACATTTCCGCAATATAATAAACGTCTATTTTGCCGGTGAAAGCTTTTCATCCGCTGCCTTTCGCCCGCTTCATCTGTTAAACCGCCATGGCGGCTCCCGTCTTTGCGCTGAGACCAGATCTCAAACCTATGCTTAGCCGCATTCCAACAGCAAGCAAAGCTCCGGCAGAAAAGCTGGGGTTTTATTTTTAGGAAACGACGGATGAGATCCGATGAGTCAGCAATTTTTGTGATTGAGCCTCTGCTTCCCGCAGAGATATACTGTGGAACCTGCAGGATCATTTAACGATCCTGATCTGCCAATCAATCAGTACTTTCTACTTATCATTTCATTTGCAGATGCTGTCAACTACCCCGGCCTAAAGGCCGAGGCTTGTGAAAGCAGGTCTGGTTGACCAGCCTAAGTTTTTCGAGAACTACGTTGCAGACTGGTTCAAGACCCACCTCGGAATGCTTCCTCAGTTCCGAGCTCTGGAAGCCTCAGAAGCAGACAAGCATTGGGTACGCACGAAACGGTCTGAGGCAAAATGCCGGTCTGTTCAACATTGGCGAGGGGAATTGCTCCGCCCGCAAGGGCGGAGCATGTCACGGGCATCAGCCCGAAGAATCGTAAGGTTCATTTTTCATGTCAACAACAGTTTTCGTATTGGACAAGAAGCACCGGCCCCTGATGCCGTGCCGCCCGGCAAGGGCGAGACGGCTTCTGCGGGCGGGCCGCGCACGGGTGGTGAAGCGCTTCCCCTTCGTCATCCGGCTCGTGGACCGCACTGTGGAGCAGTCCGAGGTTCAACCCGTGCTCATCAAGCTCGATCCCGGCTCAAGGGAGACGGGCGCCGCCGTCGTGCGAGATGACGGGAAGAAGCGGCATCATGCGCTCGCGTTCTTCGTCATCGAGCATCGGGGCGGCGCCATCCGCGACGCGCTCAAGGCGCGAAGCGCATTTCGTCGCCGCCGCAGGTCGCAGAATCTCCGCTGTCGGTCGCCACGCTTTCTGAACCGCGTCAAGCCCAAGGGGTGGCTCCCGCCTTCTCTGCGGCACCGCGTGGAAACGACCCTTTCGTTCGTGAGGAGGATGTGCCGGTACCTGCCGGTAAGCGGCATCGCGACGGAGTTGGTGAAGTTCGATTCGCAAAAGCTCCAGAACCCGGAGGTCTCGGGGGTCGAGTATCAGCAGGGCACGCTCTTTGAGTATGAGGTACGCGAATACCTTCTTGAGAAGTTCGGCCGGAAGTGCGTCTATTGCGGCGCCGAAGGCGTGCCGCTCAACATCGACCATGTGGTTCCCCGCGCCAAGGGCGGCTCCAACCGGGTCTCCAACTTGGTGCTCGCCTGCATGAGCTGCAACCAGAAGAAGGGCGCGCGGTCGTTGGAGGACTTCCTCAAGGGAAAGCCGAAAGTGCTCGCGCGCGTCCGCAGGGAGCTCAAGACACCGCTGCGTGATGCCGCTGCGGTGAACGCAACGCGGTGGGTGCTCTTCAACGAGCTCAAGGCGACGGGTCTACCCGTCGAGACGGGAAGCGGCGCTCTGACGAAGCTCAACCGCCATGCTTTCGGCGTGGAAAAGGAGCATTGGCTCGATGCGCTCTGCGTGGGACGGCTCAACGGCGTAGTGACGCGGAAGGGACTCAACGTCCTGGAGATCAGATGCATGGGGCGGGGGAGCCGTCAACGCACGCGCCTCACGAAGTACGGCTTCCCGCGCGGGTACCTGATGCGGCAGAAGTGCGTCCACGGCTTCGCGACCGGGGACATGGTGGAGGCGAACGTCCCCAAGGGAAAGAAGGCCGGACTGTGGCGCGGCCGCGTTGCGGTCCGCGTCTCGGGCTCATTCAACATTCAGACGCCGAAGGGCGTCATTCAAGGCGTCGGTTGGAAGCATTGCCGACTGATTTCACACAACGACGGATATGGGTACGCGTGGCTCGGCCACGCACCTCATTCCTCCCCTGCCTGAAGGCAGGGGTCTCCTGAGGTATTTTTGATGACTGCCCCTGTGTTCGCGCTGATTGACTGCAATAAGTTCTACGCTTCCTGTGAGAGGGTCTTTCAGCCGGAACTGCGCGGAAAACCTTTGGTCGTTCTTTCGAACAATGACGGCTGCGTCGTTACGCTCACTGCGGAAGCCAAGGCACTCGGCATCCGCCGCGGCATGCCCGCTTTTCAGATCGCTCATCTGCTCGAATCCGGTCAATGCGCCTGGAGAAGTTCCAATTACGAGCTTTATGCTTCGATCTCTCGGCACGTGATGAAGATCATCGCCGGCATGACGCCGACTATCGAGGTTTATTCCATCGATGAATGCTTTGCCGATCTCTCTGGGCTCAATGAACCGCTTACCGACCTCGGCCGCCGCATCAAAGACCGCATCTGGCAGTGGCAACGCATTCCGACCTGTGTCGGCATCGGAGAAACAAAGACTTTGGCGAAATTAGCCAATCATCTTGCCAAGGCATGGCCAGCATTCGGCGGCGTGCTCAATTGGACAGAACTCGCACCCAGCCGCCGCGAAAAGGCCATGTCAATCACCCCGATATCGGAGGTCTGGGGAGTCGGCGGACGCACTGCTCAAAAACTCACCGGCATGGGCATTCATTCTGTGTTCGACTTTTACTGCATGGATGCATCCTTTGTGCGGCGAACTTTCGGCGTGGTGCTTGAACGCACCTGGCGGGAACTCCATGGCGTGCCGTGCATCCCGTTGGATCCGTCGAGCCGTCCCAAGCTGGAAATCAGCCGTTCACGCTCTTTCGGACACCCGACAAGCGACCTCAATCAGCTGATTTCAGCCGTCTCGACACATCTGGGCGAAGCCGCTCGGCAGCTTCGCCGGCAAAAGAGCCTCGCCGGCGAACTCACGGTCTTCTTTCAAACCAACTTCTTCAGGCTCGATCTGCCGCAGCACAATGCCGCGCCGACGGCGCAGCTGCCGCACCCGACAGCTGACACGCTTGAATTGACGCAGACTGCGGCCAACCTCGTTAAAGCGCATTTCCGCGGGGACTGCGCCTACCAGCGAGCCGGCGTCGTGCTGCAGGATCTGCGCCCCGCATCCGGCACCGTCAGCGCGCCGACGAATGCGGATTCGCTCTTTGATGAGGCGGATACGTCCGACACTGCTTGCGGACGACTGACGCCCTCTGAACTGCGCCGCACCGAACTCATGCAGACAATCGATGCACTCTGCCGCCGCTACAGCTGCGACATTGTGAAGACAGCAAGCTCCTGCCTCGCCGCAGGATGGGAAATGCGCCGCGGGAACTTGTCGCCCTGCTTTACAACCCGAATCGATGAAGTCTGGAAAGTGAACTACGTCGATCAGTGCGAAGAGCAAATGGATGCGGCCGGCGAAAGGCCGACAGCCTCCTGACTCACCCGAACGCCGCGTTCACGCATGCCACTCGAGCATGCGTCCGAAAAACCGCTGAAGTTCCGGCGTCTGCGGATGAGCAAAAAGGGCTGCACTGGGTCCGGCTTCGACGATTCGTCCCTGATGAAGAAAAGCTGTCGCATCGCAGGCTCGGCGTGCGAAGCCCATCTCATGGGTGACAATCACGAATTCGATGCCTTCACCGCGCAGCTGTGCGGTGAGATCGAGCACTTCCGCCGTGTACTCGGGATCCAATGCAGAGGTGGGTTCATCGAGCAGCAGCAGCTTCGGGCGCGGGGCCACTGCACGGGCGATAGCGGCACGCTGCTGCTGTCCGCCGGACAGTTCGGACGGGTGCTTATCGGCATGTTCGGCAAGACCGAAATGCGCCAGAAGCTCAAAAGCCCGAGCATCAGCCGCCTCCTTTGTCCATCCATGTACCTCCCGCAGCACCAAGGCAATATTTTCCTGAGCCGACAAGTGCTGAAAAAGATTGCCCTGCTGAAAAACGTAGCCGAGCGTCCTTCTGAAGGCGATGCATTCGCGCTCCGTCTTCGGCACGAGGCGGCCGTCCATTCGGATGGATCCGGACGTTGCCGGCAGCAATCCGCCCAACATGCGCAGAAGGGTTGATTTCCCGCCCCCAGACGAACCGATCAGTGCGAGCGCGCTCGTTTCCACCGAAAAAGACACGTCGTCAATAACGTTTTCGCCGCCGAAACGCTTGACCAAATGCTCAAGCTCAACCTTCATAGCGGAACCTCTTTTCAAGCAGCCGGCTCACAAGCGCAACAGGAAGCGTGAGAATGAGATAAAGCACACCGAGGAAAAGGTAGCACTCCACGAGCTTGAGATTGACCGCACTCACTTCGCGCATGGCTTGCGTAAGTTCCACAACGGAAATCATTGAGAGCAGCGACGAATCCTTGATGACCGACGCAAACTGGCCGGCCAGTGCAGGAAGTGTTCTGGCTGCCATCTGCGGGACAATCACAAAGCGCAGCTGCTGCAGCCGCGTGAAACCCACCGCTTTTGCCGACTCAATCTGAGCGGGATCGATGGAGAGATAACTTCCGCGGATAATCTCTGAAATGTAGGCGCCTTCAAAAACCGAAAGAATGATGACGCCCGCCCAAAAGCGATCGTCAACGCCCCATGCTGTCCCTACCAGATAGAAAAAAAGGTAGATCTGCATGATGAGCGGCGTCCCGCGGATAAAGACCACATAAAGGCTCGAGAGGTCGCGAAACAGGAGTACGCGGGAAAGCTTGGCCGCCGCCGAGAGAATGCCGAGCAGGAGCGAAAGCACCATGGCCGCTGCACTCACACCGATCATCAGCAGAAAACCGTCCCAGATGCGAATGCGGAAATCAGGCAGAAACGAAAAGTCCGGCCGATAGTCAATCTGCGCAAGTGAATACCAGAAAAAGGCAACGACCAGCGCGGCAGCTGCAACAAAGCTCGCCGCCTCCTTCCACGGATGACGGCGAACATCAGATGCATCCGACTGCCCGCTCTGCTCATCCTCATCGGCAAGCAGCCACGACCAAAGGCAGCGTGCATTGAAGCCGCTCCTTGTGCGTTCAGCGCCCATTTTTTAGCTGCCCGAATCCTTCTTCACTCAATCTTCGTGCCGATTTGCAGCTGTCAGCGCAAATCGGCTGTGTCAAAACTGAAGTCTACTGGTTTTGAGCAGGCGTCATGTCGAAGAACCACTTAAAGCCCAGTTGGTCGAAGGCCGCTTTTTCAGCCTTCAAGTGCTTTTCGGTGAGACGATCAAAACCGCCCTGCTTGCGATAGTCTGCAATGAAGGCATTGAGCGCATTGAGGAGCTTGGCGTCGCCCTTGCGGACGGCAACACCCCACGGCTCAACCTTCTGGAAAGGAATGAAAACGGCTTCCGTCGTCTCCGGGTTCTTCTGCCAGTTGCGGTAAATGGTGAGCTGATCATAGATGAAGCCGTCGGCCTTGCCGGTAGCTACTTCCATCACACACGCACTTTCATCAGGCAGCGCCGTCACGGCAGCATTTTTCAGATTGTTTTGCGCGTAAAGATAACCGGTCGACCCGATCTTCGCCGCAATGCGGCGCCCCTTCTGGTTGAGATCTTCAACGGACTTAATGCCGCTGCCTTTGTGTGTCAGGATGCCGAGCATCGCGTTGGCATACGGATCAGAAAAGTCTACGGTTTTACGGCGCTCATCGGTGACGGTCATCGAACTCATCACCATGTCGACTTTCCCCGTCAAAAGCGCCGGAATCAAACCGTCAAAAGCAATATTTTCAATTTTGATTTCCTTGCCTGCGCTCTTCGCGAAATCCTTCATGAAATCGACGCTGACGCCCGCCGGATTGCCCTGCGCATCC
>ENA-USZK01001253-USZK01001253.1-human-gut-metagenome-genome-assembly--contig:-NODE-1253-length-10691-cov-3.763237_pt1 | contig 10691 bp, 15 predicted proteins | sample MGYA00250043_ERZ773534 | MGnify/ENA primary metagenome ERZ773534 (study PRJEB29103, sample SAMN06112056) | human gut metagenome | biome: human gut; feature: ankylosing spondylitis patient; material... | reverse complement strand
GGAGCACAGCATAGGCGTGGATCGTTGCGAGAGACAACATAAGATTAACTTATAAAAAATAAAAGTGGGTATATTTCAACCCACTTTTATTTAGATAACTACTATGCTTAATCCTATAGTCATGTTAAAATTTTTATATTTTCGTAATCTAAAATATTCTCTTGTATAATACATAAGTATAAAATCTAATTCGTCTGTTGATAAATATGGTAGAGCGATTTTATTGATATATTTTAAATAATTATTATCAGTAACAAATTCACCATTAGCATTAAATAAAATCTCATATGCTAATTTAGCTAAATATTCTTTATATTTTGCCAACCATTCTCTTTTTTCAAAACGTCTAGGCAATGTTGCAGAATAATTTTTTCCATTCAGATTTACGTTAAAAGACATACAATATAATTTCATATTATTTCCCCATTCCGATTAAATCTTCTTTCCAATCTTTATATATTTTCTTGTAATGTTTATTGTTTAGAAGCATTCTAGTTATCTGATTCTCAATCACAATACCATTTGAAATTTTTATTGGATCAGAATCAAATGTAAACATGAAAAAATATATTTGTATTGGATAGATAGGTAATATATCTATAGGATCATATTCAATATTTAATTCGTCGACTATTAATCCATCTTCTTTTAATATATCCTGAAGTTTTACCATATCAGGGAATGTATCAATGTCTTCATTCTTAAGTCTAAAAAGAATTAAATTTTTACCTTCTTTGGTTTTTTCTACGTCTATATAATCTAAGCCAATGTACGAATCATTAGTCTTTAAATATATTCCTCCTAAGCCAATACATGCTAAATCTTTATCAGTTATTTCCCTATTAAACTGAATCATAATACTTAGTTTACTCATATTTTCACCTCTATTTTAATATTTCTTTAGTCATTTCATAGTACGCTGTAACTTCTGTAGTATTTGGATTTGAGCTATCTAAATAATATTGTGCTCTACACATTTCGAAAATTGCTAATACTTCTTCTGATGATAACTCTCGTTTCATCCATACAGGATTGCAATGGTAAATAAACCAAATTGCAGTTGTCCATATATTATCTTCTGGTGAACCATCTTCTCCAACACACCATATTTTAAATATATGGTACCATTTATTAGCTAAAAATTCCAAATATCGGAAATATTTTTCAGCCCACATAACGTTACTAAATCTTCGTGGGGTACTGAAATCTCTGATTAAATTTCCATTTTCAAATACCTTTACTTTTAAATGAAACATTTCTCTTTCTTTCATATTTAAATCTCCTTTCAAGATTATACTTTGGTTTCATCAATATAATATATAATCAAAATAAAAAATAGAGAGTAGCATTTCTGCTACTCTCTATGTAATTTATTCTGCATCACTATGCGCATCTACTACTTCTACATCTTCTTCTGCAGGAGCTGGTTCATCATCAGCCGGAACATTAGCCATAATTTCAGCTACTACATTTGCAGAAGCAATTCCAATATCTCCATTTCTTCCAAGAAGAACTGCTTCAACTTCGTTTCCATGCTCATCTTTTCTAAATACTACAGGTGCAACAAAATTATTCTGACCAGCAATAGTCTTTTTAGCAAGATCAAGAACAACCTGAAGTACTGGAACAAATGCAATTGTAGACTGCGGAACGTTGAAAATACTAATAATAGCACTATCAAATTCTTTAGTTTCGTTATTAATATTTACTCCAATTGAGCATAAGCAAGAATTATACTCTGCCGGATCTTTAATAACGTCTTTGATAATGGAAATTGTTGCATCATTAATAAAAGCTCTAGCTTCATCACTAAGCTCTCTTTTTGTTGTTTCAATAGTGTTTTCTTTTGCCATTTCTACTACTTTCTTTTTATCACTCATAATATAATTCTCCTTTTTATTTAATATTAATTTATATTACTATCAGCAATATCAACAGGTTCTGCTACTTCTATATCATTATCAGATGAACTATCATAATCGCTAACAATTCCAGCAGAAATAATTGAAACTTCATAAACTACTACTGGATCAGCAAACTGATTCTCACCAATCTTTTTCTGATATGTACGTGACTGAATACGTCCTGTAATATTAAGCTCAGTTCCAACTTCTGTACAAGAGAAGAATCTAGCATTTCTTCCCCATGCGATACATGGAATATAATAAGCTTTTTTATAGCGATTAACTGCTACAAGAAGATCTGTAATCTCTCTTCCGAGAGGAGTTTTTCTATATACCGGAGGTTTACATGTGAATCCGTCTAAGATAATTTCATTTTTATCTTTAGCGCATTCTCTAAGTAAAGCAGCCTGATCCTCGGTAATATTTTCTTCTGATTCAATAGCAGAGACATTTACAATATCCTTAACAAACACAAACAAAATCAAAGATTTTTTCTGCTTGTCAGCATTGAATTTATTATAAGATCTAAACTGTCCAGATACTTTTACTCGTGTTCCTTCTCCAATAGAATCAATATCAATCAATCTTTCGGAAATAGTTAACGGGATAACATCATGGACATCTTTGTTAAGTCTTTCAATACTAATAAAAGTTTTATAAAAAGACTCATTATAAGTTTTGTGAGAAAACTGTAAGTCTTCGGTAATTGTACCGATTAAAGTAACCACATTATTATCATACTGTGCCATAACCAACTTTTCCTTTCTTAATTTAAATATTTTTAAATAGTAATTTTAACCAGAATAAGAACATCAACTCTGATTATATGTTAATGAATTTTGCTAAGTAACCATGTAGATCCTCCTTAATATATAAATTTTGACTGTAATAATTTTATATTATATATAAGTGAAGCTTATATATTTCTAACGAGTATCTATAATAATTCCTTCAAGTTCAAGTTCATCTAATGCTCTAACAAATCGTGGAAAATCTGTTTCAGAACAGCATTTAAGATTCATTCTTAAAGGTGAATCGGGATATAAAATTTTTCTATCTTCATTAAAAAGTTTTAATCCTTTTTTAATATCACCAATAGGAAGCTCATTCATAATATCCAACATCGCTAAAGTAATCATTCCATATATCTCTTCGGCATCACTTGACATATTTTGTGGAGACTGCACATCAAGCATCACACCGGTAAATAATGGAAGAACATGATCAAAAAGTTTTAAATAGATATTTACAATTTTTTCCTCATCTAATGTTCCAAGAGGTTGATTCATTAATACTTTATTTAAACGCTTTATATTAATATTCTCTTTTTCTGATGAATATCGTGACAAAGCGATAGTTGCAGCCATACTTTCCGATAATGGGATTGTACAAAGAATGGGAATGATATCTCTATTGATTGTTCTAGATAGAGCAGAAATAAGATCAACAATGTATTGATCTTTATTCTTACTTTGAAGAACAATATAATCAAAACACATTTTATTTAAGCGTCTTTTTGATTTTTCATCAGGTGTTTCTGTATACATAACCTGAGTCATAATACTTAAAAATCTAGAATCTGTAAAATATTTTATAAAATTACTTGTTTCTTTTCTTTCTTTTTTATCAAATATATCAGAAAGCATTATTTTGTAATTATTTTTAACAAGGTTAAATGCATCTTTATCATTCATCAGTTTGAAAGTATTTTGCATACTAGTATACAATGTTTCTGGAGTCATCTGAATCATAGAAGAATAATCTAATCCGATCATCTTTTTAATTCTCCTTTACGAGTGTATTATTTTTACAATATGGTTATAGTATATGTAAAAAAGAATCTGCTCTAGAGTACTCTAGAGCAGATAAAATTTAACGATTTTTCCTAAAATCATCATCAGTTTTATCATCTTTTGGTATAGAAATATTTCCATTCTCATCAATATATTTTTTATCGATTTGAGTTAATCCAAGACCAAGATCTCCTTGTTCTTGAATAACATATGCATTTTTTCTGTTCTCAGTCATTGTAGTATCAGTATACATGTATAATCCCTCCTTATACTTCTCTTTCTATTTTTCTTTGACGCTGTTTCAATGTATATGCAGTATATCCATCAACGTTAGTTAAGTTAGTTTCAAATAGTGCACTCATTAAACATACGTCGAGATAATTTCTAGAAAGAGAATCATCAATATCATTTGGAATATCTTGTTGAGTTACAAAACCTTTTGTAGAAATAGCATTATTCATCGCAGCTTTTGCTTTTAATGCATCTCCTTTCGGCTTAGCAAACTCATACATTGTATTGTATAATCCTAATGTAGCTAAACCTTCAAACTCTCTATCAGATATAGCAGTACCTTTATCTGCTCCAAGAAGTCTACCAGTTTTCATATCACGATTATCAACACTTGTACTCCATTTAGATTTCTTAGTTACAATTTGCTGTACTTTTTTAATATGTTGATATCCTACCATACATTTGGCAGTTTTAACAGGTTCACCTTTACTATTTTTATAATAATACGGTAAATATATTTCTTCAAGCAAAGGAACTCCTGTATAATCACATGCTTTAACAATATCTGCCATTCTAGGTTCTGTTACAGATTGTTTCATTTGAAACTTAAATGGATATTTCTTTGCTAAGAATTTTTCAAATTCTTCATCAGTCATATTATCAAATAAGTTCTTATAATAGTCTGTATTTGTACCTGATTTATCAATAATATCGAAACCTTTATAAATAAATTCTTTGATTTCTTCTATCTTTTTCTTAGTTAATTTAGTAGCCATACCAATCACCTATTATCTAATAAGATATGCAGCACTCACTCCAGCGATCTCTACACCAGGTTTCTGAAAAGGTTTCTTAGGAGTTTCAGGAATACTTGGCTGATTAATCATATCATCTGTAATTATAAAATCAGGTTTTAAAGATTCCATAAAATCTTTATCTACCATTCTAATATCAAGAATATCTTTAGAAGCAACTTTCAGTCTTTCTGCACCAAATTTAGTTGAACAATCTACTGTTAAAGAAGCTGCATAAGATACTGGCTGTGTTTCAAGTATAACAGGATCAATAGATACAACTCTGCAAGCTCTCTTGAGTTTATTTCCATTATACATAAACTTCATAAGAAGAAGATCTCCTTCTTCAACTACCACTCTTTTAGTTGTACTATTATCAAACACAAGTATAACATCAACAGCAAATAAAACTTGAGTATTATTTTCAAGCAGCATAGTAATATATCCTCCTTTATAGCAAAAATTATATTACCATGATGTTGTAGTATTACTTTCCAGTAGATCCGATTCCACCACTACGCTCATTATCACAAGGATTATCATCACATGTAATACCATATGCCATAATAATACCCTGAGCAAATTTAGAATTCTCTCCAATTTGTACAATAGGTCTTCCTAAATCAATTCCTAAATCAAACAAATTAAACTTAGGTGGCTCTTTTTCACAGCATACTTTAATCATAATATGTCCTTCATTATTAGGATTATTATAATAATCTTTATCAATAATTCCTACAGTATTATCTAATCTCATCTTATATTTAAACCCATAAGAAGATCTTGGATAAACTGCTAAAAAACATCCAGGCATAATCTCCATTTTAATTCCAGTAGGAATAATTACACTTTCTCCAGCATATAACGGAATATCTAAAAACGGACTAAAGAAATCATATCCAGCAGAATATTTTGTAGCTCGTCTTGGCAATGTAATTGCATCATATGCTTTTGAGATTTTTGCACCATCTTCAAAATCATCATAAGTATATCCACAAAATTTCTGAAGATATGGAAAGATAGTATTTTCTACATCAGTTCTAAACTGTTTCCAAGATACTTTTTCAAACTTATTTTTAGGAACTTGAATAGAATTTGTTAATATACTTTCATCACAATAAATAGACTTAAACTTTACTTTAGATCCATCTACATTATCTACAAACCAAGCTCCTTCATCATCTTTAATTATTGTAGCATCCATTTTAATACCTTCATCTTGTAAAGTGATTTTGCAATCGTTATTGTTCATTATAAATTCCTCCTTGAAACATATTTAATACTTTATGGTTTTATATTATGTCAAAATCAAATCTTATCCCTCATCTCTTTCAGATGAGGGATTAAGTATAGATTGAATTGAAAATTTTTACGAAATCAAAAATGCTAATTTGCTGAAAGTTGTAAAGGTGATTAAATTAGCAATCTCATTAAAAATGAGTATAGATATAAAATTTTGAATAAGAAATTTATTATAGCAGTACCAACTACTGCTTTACAATATAGTTATTATGTTTATAAAAATAAAATCTCCCTCTAGCTTCCATTACTAGAGGGAGTATAACCGATTGAAGTTGAAAAATCAACGGAAGGAGATTCGATGATTTACACACCGAATTTAAAAAATGAAAAAATCTTATATCACGCACATTTTCACGCCAAAGATAGTTTCGTGTATGAGGTATTAATTCTTGTTTCGTAGTCAGCATAAGAAACAAGTATAGATTTAGATAATTGAAAGGATACAATTAAATATGAAATTTAATTAGTATTTAAAAATCACTATAGAAGTGTATAGGTAGAAGAATTAATCGTGTTGATTTATGGGAAACCGAAAATTGATTTTCCATTACAATATTGTTATTATATTTTAAAAATAAATCTTACTCCTTATCATTATCGATAAGGAGTAAAGTATAGATTGTGACATATTACAACACATAAGGCAACCTTTATAAAAGCAAAAATTTGTTTTGCTTTTATAATATAGTTGGTATAAATAAATATAAAATCAAATCTTTTCCCTCACCTTAAGGTGAGGGATAAAGTATAGAATTAACCTAATAAAAATCTCAATGAATATATTGATACTGTCAACCAATTTGGTTGACATTTATATGTTACATCAATTTATTTTTCACATTTTATTAATTATAAATCAGGAGGATAATTATATGGCTATACTAAACGAAGTATATGTTGGTCGATTACCAGAGATTGATCAAATGGTTACAGACATTCATAACATTAGAGAAGAATATAGAGCAAAAGGAAATATATCTGTATTAAAAACAACTAAAACATTTGAGTCCCATGTAGAAGAAATGTGGGGATTTAAAGCTTTCTTATTTGATATTTATATAAGTTCAACACCAAATGCATATACTATGTGTGCAGGATCATGTATTGATAGTAATTTAGAAACTGCTATTGAATGCACATCTAAAGGATACAGATTTTCTAAAGGTTCTAACATTTCTGCTGTTACTAGAATCGCAACTTCATTATTAGCAGATGATGAAATTTTAGATGAAGAAATAATAGATAATATATTAAACGAAATAGGGCATTCTTTTGCAGAACGATCACAAAAAATAAATATAACAATGGAAACCACAAGAAAATCAATATTATTAATAAGATTATTTCAGCTTATAATGCAAGTGCTCACTCTAAATCCATTTAATATGGTATTAGCGTTTAAAGAGTTTTTAAGCTCTTATTCTGTAATGAATACACTTTATACTAAATTAGACAAAATTATGAAATCAATTCCAGGTTTAAGGCATTTAAAAATGTCAAAAGAAGCACTTACTGCATTTATTACAGATGCAATAAATAATTGGCTAATAAATCTTAGTAGAAATTCATATACCAATTCTACTTACGAAAACGTTAAAAAACAAAAGAAACAAGCAGAAGATATGGTAACAAAGAATAAAATGGGAGATCAGTTAGCTGCTCAAAGAACTATGGAAAGGTTATCTGATGATTTTGCTAACATGTACGGATTTGGAGCACAAATAGCATCAGGATTAATTAAAATGGGTAATCCATATAGATATGGAGCAATGGCAGAACATTCTGTAACAGATTTGCAGAAGAAAATCGATAGTACAGTATTAGATATTTATGCTGCAGCAGATGCACATCCTGGAAACTGTGATCGTGTATTAGCAATGATAGATGGATTAGAGGAAGATTATAAAACTCTTAAAGTTGATCCAAAAATTAAAAAAGAGATGAAAAAAGATATTGATGCATTAAAAGATATCGCAAATGATCTTAAAAAATCACAAAAATTATTAAAAGATTATAATAATAAATATATAAACGCATCTGCTAAAAAAGCAATTCAAAAGAATACAGAAACCAAAAAAGAAAAAGAGTATAATAACAGAAAGCAAATTAATAAAGATTGGGAAAAGAATAAAATCGATATTGATTAAAAATAAAGAGGGTGATCATAATGATCACCCTCATATTATTTATTCTGGAATCTTCATTTCTCTGTAATCGTATACAGGTGTTACATTTTTGTACCTTAATGATAATTTATATGCTAAATTCTTCCTGCCAATAATAGCATTTTTAACATACTCTTCATCACCAGACAATGGGCATACTCCAATATACAATATAATCTGCATATCTTTTGGTGCAATCTTTGTAAGCATCCTTGTGAATTTTTCTATGTATTGATTTTCTTGAACCATATTACATTCTTTTGGACGAGTATCATAATGAAGAATAGCTTCTTTACTATCTCCTAACTGTACTCTAACAGCTTCATTTGAAAGATTAAATACTAAGAATCTATTTCCGTTCTTATACCAAACAAAATAATCTTTTCTATAATCTTTAGATGTAGGAACCAAATAATCAATAAATAGTAATTTGATAATAATTCTAAGGTGTGATTTACAAGTACAGTTACTAAAATATATATCAAATGGTAACGCATTTAAAAACTTACTTCCTCGTTGAATATTAATTCCTTGATAATTAGGATCTTCAGCCATAATTAATTTATTAAATTCGCATATTGCTGACATATTCTTATCCATAATATAAAACTCGTGAAATAGATTAAGTGATGATGCGTATTCAAATTCAATTTTTTTAGCATTCTCCTTAAAATTCTTCCATGGTATAATTATGTATTTAACAGTATCATTTTCATCATAATGATTTTCTGCCAATACAAATCCTGGCTTGTAGCAAAGATTAGCTTCTGTAAGTTTTGTTTTAATAAATTTGTAAAGATTCTGTTTCATGTTTCTTGTATCCTCCTCTTTAGATGTATTTTTATTATTTCCATCATTGTAATAATATATAAACAAAAGCAATATTGAAGAGCAGTGGTTCACCACTACTCTTCCATTAACAATTTATAATATTCCCTATGATAAATATGTTGGTTACTAGAACCTCTAAATCTTAATGTAATATCACGTTTGTCTACCTCAAAAGGTCCATCTACTAGATATTCACATCTATCAAGTAACTTACACTTATCATCAGTAGATTCTAATAAATCTTTAATATAATATCCTGTGTATGCCCATATAGTATATCCTGATAAATTTAATTTATCTAAGAACTCTAATACTTTTGTTGCAGAACAGAATGGGTCCCCACCAGATAATACTATAGTTTTCACAAATGGCCTTTTCAATATTTCAGTTCGTATCATATTAATTATTTCATCTGTTGCTTCAATTCCATATGTATAATCCCAAGTTTGCCGAGAATGGCATAAATTACAATGATGATTACAGCCACTAAAGAATATAGTAGTTGCTACTCCTTTTGCATCTGCAATCGATTCATAACATACTCCTGCTAAATGAAGTTTCATTAATCTTCCTCCATCGCATAGCAAACTCTGTTAAAAAGATCTTCATCCAAATCTTTAAGTTTAATAATAACAAGTTTCCACCCATATTTTTCTGCATCATCCATCATTGCCTTAATATCTTGCTGGTATCTTTCTCCAGCATTCATCCATGCTTTGTAATCTTTTTCTGCTGCAGTATCTAAATACCTATAGTATAAGCGTTTAACCCATCTATCTTTTATATCCAATCCAGGAACCACAACAATTACTTTTTCATTAGTATTTTTTAATCTTTCTCTTACAACAAAATGAGATGCAATACATACAATATTACCCTGACTAGAAAGATGTTCAGCTATATTGCCATATATATCAGCCCAGTTCTCCCATCTCTTAGGATTATTATTTTCATCTTTAAACCAAAAAGATGACGATTCCAAATCAATGCAATCATTGTGTTTTCTACACATTGTTGATTTTCCTACTCCCTGATATCCAATTACAATAGCCATAATATTTCCTCCTTTATTCTGCACAAAATGGTGTAAATCCTTCAAATTTACCGTCTTCATTAAATCTTATAACTAGATTATATAATGTGTTTAACGGTAACCCATTAACAGGTTGTAATGAAGATGGTATAGTACTTTCCGTATTTACTGAATAATTACTACATATACAAATATCAGATTTTCTTAATTTTATTGATAATTGTGGTTTACTCTGATAATAAAGAACAATTTGATCAGCTCCTGTAACATATTTGACTTCTAACGAGTCAAGCAAGTTCATAAATCGAATTTTATCATTATTCGATTCTTCGTTTTCGCAAGTATAATTACATTTAGGACATTTCCATGCATTAGCATACCCATCTTCAGAATACCATATTTCATTATTACATTTTTGGCATTTCATATTATACTCCTTAAAATAACTGTAGTGGAAAGAATTTCCACTACAAAATTATTAAAGTATAAATTCTTTCATTACTTCTAAGTCATCTTTATTATAAAAAATTAATACAGCATTTTTTAATTCATTATTAAGGTATTTTACTTTTAATACTATATCAGAAAGAACTCCATTTAATCTATAAATACTATCACCATCTTTAAGATAAACTAAT
>ENA-USZK01001243-USZK01001243.1-human-gut-metagenome-genome-assembly--contig:-NODE-1243-length-10812-cov-5.584630_pt1 | contig 10812 bp, 9 predicted proteins | sample MGYA00250043_ERZ773534 | MGnify/ENA primary metagenome ERZ773534 (study PRJEB29103, sample SAMN06112056) | human gut metagenome | biome: human gut; feature: ankylosing spondylitis patient; material... | reverse complement strand
GGTCTTCAAAAGTCTCCTGAATGAACTTGGTCTTGCCGCTCTCGAGGAAGCCCACAAACAGGTAAACCGGGATCTCATTTGCCATAATCTTTTATCCTTTCAGGGTCGATCAGCAGCCGAACAGTGCGGCGATGCCCTTTTCATCCAGCTTGGAGCCGATGACCACCAGTTTGCCGCCCACGTCGGCACCGCGGGCACGCACTTCCCACTCGCCGGGCACATAGTCGAACTCCAGCCAGCCGTCTGCGCCGCCGTCCACGATGCCCTTGCTGCGCAGGATCATGCCGTAATTGCCGGTATCCAGCTCGGTGAGGGCGTGCTCCACTTCTGCCTTGGTGAATTTGCGGGCCGTCTCGACGCCCCAGCTGGTGAATACCTCGTCGGCATCGTGGTCATGATGATGGTGGTGATGGCCGCAGCAGCAGTGGCCGTCATGGTCGTGATGATGCTCGTGCTCGTCCTCGTCATCGTCGTCATCGTGGTCGTGATGGTGGCCGCAGCAGCAATGGTCATGGTCATCATGATCGTGATGATGGTGCTCATGCTCATCGTGATCATCATCTTCATCGTGATCGTGGTGATGCTCGTGCTCGTCCTCGTCGTCATCATCGTGGTCGTGATGGTGGCCGCAGCAGCAATGGTCGTGGTCGTCATGATCGTGGTGATGCTCTTCTTCCTCGTCCTCGTGGGCGTGCTCCTCATTGGCCTTTGCAGCCATGGCGATCAGCTCTGCCTTGAAGTCGTCCTTGGTGGACATGGCCTTCAGGATCTGCTCACCGGTCAGCTCGTCCCATGCGGTGGTCACGATGGTAGCGGTGGGGTTCTTCTCGCGCAGCATGGCGACCGCAGCGGCGATCTTCTCCTCGCTGGCGGTCTGGGTGCGGCTCAGGATGATGCAGCTTGCGTGGCTGATCTGATCATCATAGAACTCACCGAAGTTCTTCATATACATCTTGACCTTGTTGACATCGGCCACGGTGACAAAACTGTTCAGCTTCACATCCAGATGCTCAGCCACACCCTCCACAGCGCGGGTAACATCGCTCAGCTTGCCCACACCGGAGGGCTCAATGACGATGCGGTCGGGGTGGTACTGCTCCACCACCTGCTGCAGAGCGGCACGGAAATCGCCCACCAGAGAGCAGCAGATGCAGCCTGCGTTCAGCTCGTTGATCTGGATGCCGGACTCCTTCAGGAAGCCGCCGTCGATGCCGATCTCACCAAACTCGTTCTCGATCAGGACCACCTTCTGGCCCGCAAAGGATTCCTTGATGAGCTTCTTGATCAGGGTCGTCTTGCCGGCACCAAGGAAGCCGGAGAAAATATCGATATTCGTCATAATGCTGTATGCCTCTTTCTTTTTCCAAAAGCCCGCAAGGGCCGTTCAGCAATCAGAGCCGCAGAGTGCTGGCTCAAAAATCTTACACTCCTATTATAACAAGGCTGTCAATGGGAAACCGCCTTTTTTGATGAGAAAATTGTAACTTTTTTTGCAGTTTGGCTGCGTTTTCAGAAAACGCTGCCTCCCGGACACAAAAAAGCCCCCGGAACGGGGCAGAACGCATAGAACCCATACAAAAACACAGCCCCGCTTTGGTGAAGAAGAAGCCAAAGCGGGGCTGTATTCAATGAAGGAGAAATGAAGGGAATATCAGGTTACAGATTCAGTTCAAACTGTTCTGCCGTGATTGTTGCTTTGCCATCGGCAGCAAAGGTGATGCCGTCGGCAGACTGGGGGGTGTAGATCCATACGGTCATGGTCTGCTCACCGTCGTTGGCGAAAACCTCGATGCTGTTCTTATCCAGCAGGATGCGGAGCTTGAGCGCACCGTTCTGGCTGCGGACCTTGCAGCTGCGGCGGTGAACGATGTCGGCACGGGAACCGGCATAGCTGCGATCCAGCGTCAGCTCGGAGGTGTAGGGGTCGTAGGTCAGGCTGGTGTGATGGTCTGCGTCAGCAGCCAGCTTCAGGGTAAAGGAGCGGTATTCGCCGGGCTGTACCGTGACGGTCAGGTCGGCCACACGGCCCTTGATGCCTTCCAGAGAAGTTTCGCTTTGCACCGTCACATTTTCGTGGAAGGTGCGCTTGCCGTGGACGGCATCCAGCTCCCGCACGGGGGTCTGAAGAATGCGCCCATCCTTGATGTGCAGTTCGCGCGGGCAGATGGTCTGCCCGAACCACTTGCAGCCCTGGGGCTTATCCTCGGTGTCCGACCATGTCTGCAGCCATGCGGTCATGATGCGGCGGCCATCCGGGGCAAGGGTGGTCTGGGTGGCGTAGAAGTCGATGCCGCCATCCATCAGCTGCACATTTTCCTTGGTGAAGGTGTGGGTGGCTTGGTCGTAGCTGCCGATGAAGGCAATCACGTTGTGACCGTTGTGGAACTCGCCCTTGGGCAGCATCTCCATGGGGCCGAGCATCAAGACCTGCTTGCCGTCCAGCGGGAAGAAGTCCGGGCACTCCCACATTTTGCCGTACTGATTGTTGCAGCGTTCCAGCACCGTGACAAAGTGCCAGTCGAAGCCGTCCTTGCTCTGGAACAGTGCCGCTGCGCCGCTGCCGTCCTCGGCCAGGCAGACGGTGACGGCGGAGTAGGTGCCGTCGGCCTCACGCCAGATCTTGGGGTCCCGGAAATCAAACTTGCTGAAGCCTTCCGGCAGGTCTTTCTGGGTCAGCACCGGGTTGCAGGCAGGCTTTTCGTAGTTGAGACCGTCACCGATGGCGATGCTCTGGGTCTGGATGTCCCGCATCTCCCCATTGGGCTGCTTTTCTGCCACCACGCTGGTGTACATCAGCAGCTGCTTGCCGTCATCCATCTCGGTAGCAGAACCGGAGAAGCAACCGGGGCCGTTGTCTGCCGGGGAATCCGGTGCAAGCGCACAGGGCAGATACTCCCAGTGCAGCAGGTCGGTGCTGACGGCGTGACCCCAGTGCATGGGCGCCCACCGCACATCGTAGGGGTTATACTGATAGAACTGGTGATACTTGCCCTGATAGAACGAGAAACCGTTAGGGTCGTTGAGCCAGCCCACATAGGGGGTCATGTGGTAAGCAGGGCGTTCCGCCGGGGAGATCGCTGCGCCGTGCTCGGCCTCGTAGGCACGGGCTTTTTGTAAAGTCAAATCGTTCATGGAATCCTCCAAAGGAAAGAATTCTTATGCGTAGTAAGCATCCAGATATTTCTGCATAATGCCCAGATAGTCGGACAGGCCGTAGTCTTCCAGCTTGCTCAGATATTCGTTCCACTCTGCATCCGTAGTGCCGTTCATGATCCAGTTGGCCTTCTGCGTATTCATGTAGGTCTGCAGATCTGCCTGCAGGTTAGAGACCTGCTCGGTGTCCTCGTTGCTCATAAAGACATTGGGATAGACATAATCGTTGTTCATATCCGGGGTGTAGATCTCCTTGATCCAGTCCAGACGATACTGTGCATCGTCCGGGCAGGTAACGTATACACCATAGTAATCATCCAGAACCGCCAGAGGACCACTGACACACTGCGCTTCACGGACTTCCACGGGAGAAGCATCGCCCAGAGGAGCGTGCTTCAGCATGGGCTCACCCTTATCGTTGGTGGACAGTTCAAAAATGTTAAAGCCTTCCGCATCGCCGTAGGTACCCCAGTTGTTCTGCGGAGACTGGAGGGGTGCGTACATCTGATCCAGCCATGCGCAAACCAGTGCGGGGTTCTCCGCCTTTGCGGTGACAACGCATCTGCCGCGGGCAAAGCCGCTGGTGAAAGAGCCGTTCTGCGGAGTGATATTGCGGGTATCGGCGGTCAGGGCAGGCAGCGGCTCCCAGTCGGTCAGGTTGTCAATGTTGGCAACATCCCAGCTGAAGCAGACACCATAGCGGCCAGCCTTGCCCTTGGAAACATAGGTGGACCACTCCTGCGTGAAGCACTCCGGGTCAATGAGCTTCTCGGCATACAGCTTGTGCAGCCAGTCCAGACCATCACGGTAGCCCTGCTGGGTGGCGGCACAGATGACTTTCCGGTCGTTGGTAACGGCAATATGGCGGTCCTTGTCAGCATCGCCGTAGCCTTCGCCAAAGCCATTGATGAGGATGCTGGGGTCCTGATCGCCGTTGTTGACGATGCAGGACATGGGGATGATGTCGCCGTCAATGCCATACTCTGCCTTGAGAGAAGCGGCGTTATCACGGAATGCCATCAGCACCTGCTCAAACTCGTCCACTGTGGTGGGCATCGACAGACCGAGGAAGTTCAGCCACTTGGTATTGATGAAGCTCATGTTGCCAATGGTCTGGATGGCGGTCTTTTCTGCGCCGAGCTGCTCGATCCAGGGCAGTGCCCAGATGTGGCCATCGCTGTCGGTGCACATGGTGCGGTACTCCGGGTACTGCTCAAAGACCTTCTGGAGATAAGGCATATTGTTGTCAATGTAGTCTTCCAGATTGAGGATGACACCCTGATCTGCGTAGCGCAGCAGATTGCTGTCGGTAAAATCAGCAGTAAAAACAAAATCCGTCAGGGTGTTGGGGTTGGACATATTCAGGGTGATCTTATCGTTCCACTGGTCGGACTGGATGGCGGTCCAGTCGATGTGCACATTGGTCTGCTCTTCCAGACGCTTGAAGATGGTGCGGTTGTTCGGCTCGGATTCGCTGCCCACAGGGAAGCTGGTCATACCGGTAAAGGTGACCTTTTCGGACAGCGGAAATGTAACGGCACCAGTCACATCCACAGCTGCGGCAGCAGAATTGTTGCTGCCGGTGGATTTGCCGCCGCCACAGGCAGACAGAGCAGCGGCAGAACCCGCCAGAGCGCAGACCTTGAGGAAGTTGCGGCGAGAGATCAGCTTTTTCATGGTATTTTCTCCTTTTTTGTGGTTCTTTCTTCGTGTAACAGATGAGCGTACCGGCTCATAAAATTCTGGAATATCCTCAGCCTTTAATGGAACCAGCCATGATGCCGGCATCAAAATACTTCTGGAAGAAGGGATACATCACCAGCAGCGGCAGACTGGAAATAATAATGGTTGCATATTTGAGCAGCTCTGCCATCTTCGCACGTTCGGCAGTGCTCTGGATATCTGCGATCATGCCGGATTCCGGCTGGCTCTGGATCAGGATGGAACGCAGCACCAGCTGCAGCGGCTGCTTCGATGCGCTGTTCAGGTAGATCATGGCGTCAAAGTAGCTGTTCCACATTGCCACGAACTGCCACAGGGCCAGAACTGCCACCACCGGCATACAGACGGGCAGCAGGATCTTGAAGAAGTAAAGCATCTCGCTGGCTCCATCCACATCCGCAGCTTCACGCAGCTCACGCGGGATGCCTTGATAATAGGTACGGGCAATGATCATGTTCCACACGCTGAATGCTCCCGGCAGAATGACCGCCCACATGGAATCCAGCAGACCCAGATTGTTGATGAGCAGGTAGGTGGGGATCAGACCGCCGCTGAAAAACATCGTGATCACAAACAAGGTGTTGAAGATCTTTTTGCCTTTGAAGTCCGGCAGCGACATGGGATAAGCGGCAAGCATCGTCACAGCGACCGAGATGATGGTGAAGATGATCGAGTAAAGCACTGCGTTCCTGAAGCCGACCCAGATCTGCTTGTCCGAAACGACACGCTGGTAAGCATCCAGACTCCACTTGCTGAAATCAAAGGAGATGCCCTTGTTTTGCAGAGTGACCGGGTCCATAAAGGACGCGATGACGATGTAGATCATCGGAACGATGATCGCCAGCAGGAACAAGCCCAGAAGTGCGTAGCCGCAGTACAGGATGATCTTATCTTGTCTGGTGTAGAGGGCCATTTTTGATTTTTTCTGTTTTGCCATGGTAAACCCCTCCTTACAAGCCCTTGCCATCGTTCATTTTGGCAACGACCTTGTTCACTGCGATCAGCAGGATGACGTTGACAACGGTGTTGAACAGACCGACTGCCGTGGAAAAGCTGTAATCGCCGTCCAACAGGCCCTTTTTATAAACGTACGTTGCAATGATCTCGGCAGTGTTCAGGTTCAGGTCAGTTTGCAGGGCATAGGCTTTTTCAAAACCGATGCTCATGATGTTGCCTGCCTGCAGGATGAACTGAATCACGACCATATCCTTAATGGCGGGCCACTCCACCGTCATGATCTGCTGGATCAGGTTTGCGCCGTCGATCATCGCAGCTTCCTTCAGATCTTTGCTGGCGTTAGAAAGGGATGCGGTGTACATGATGGATGCCCAGCCGGCACCCTGCCAGATGCCGCTGATGATGTAGATGGGGCGGAATGCTTCCGGCAGCGTCATAAAATTGATGCTGGTGTGAAGCAGGCCGTTCACCGGGCCGGTGACACTCAGCAGCACCCGGACGATGCCGCACAGCACGATGACCGAGATGAAGTTGGGCATATACAGCACCAGCTGCACCTTCTGCTTGATCTTCTTGCTCTCGATACGGTTGAGCAGGAATGCCAGCAGGATGGGGATCGGGAAGCCCCACAGCAGACCGTAGACGCTCAGCTTCAGGGTGTTGATCAGATAACGCTGGAAGTCCGGCGAGGACATGAAGCGGGTAAAGTTTTTGAAGCCTACCCACTCGCTGCCCCAGATGCCCCTGAAGGGATTGTACTTCTGGAACGCGATCAGCACACCGCCCATGGGCGCGTACTTGAACACCAGCGTCAGCACCACGGCAGGCAGCAGGAACAACAGGTAAAGCTGCCAATGCCGTTTGATGTAGACCCATGTGTTGTGCAGCTTGCGTTCTGCTGTCAGCACAGCCGTTTCCGGCGAGGCCGTCTTTGCTTTCATGAATCATTCTCCTCCTTTTGATTTGTGTTTTACATTTGCACCTTTGAATTTTACGTTTTTTCATTTCGATTGTGCAAATGTAAAATTCTCTAATTCATTTATACCACGCATACAAGCGAATGTCAACGATAATTCATGGTATACATCAAAAATTATTGTGGATTTGTACAGATGCACAAATTCGAACGTGCGCAAATATGCAAAATGATGATTTGCATTTTTACGTTTGACTAATTTGTGCATTTGCACTATACTGGAGTCATAAAGAACAAGATCCGTCACCAGACTTTATCTATAAAAGAAGGAACATCCGCTCCTATATTATAAAGAAAGAGGATGACTTATGGCAACCAAAGTCACCATTCAGGATATTGCAAACGAACTGCAGCTTTCCCGCAACACAGTTTCAAAGGCCATCAACAACACCGGTGTGCTGGCAGATGCCACACGGGAGAAGATCCTGCGCAAAGCCGCCGAAATGGGCTATAAGCAGTTTGCCTATCTGCCGCTGTTTCAGGAAGACGCTGCAAAAGCAGCAGAGCCTTTCATTCTGCCGAGTGACAAACGGGAGATCGCCATGCTGACGACCCAGTTTCTGAGCAGCTCTCACTTTTCCTCCATGATGCTGGATCGTTTCCAGTCGGAAATCGACCATCTGCACAGCGGCATGACCATTCATCGCATTTCTCCCATAGAGCTGAAAGAGAAAAAACTTCCATCTTCTCTCAACATCCAGCGCACAGCCGGCATCATCTGCTTTGAAGTATTCGACTATGACTACGCACAGATGCTGTGCGATCTGGATGTTCCGCTGCTGTTTGTAGACACCCCTGTGATGGATATGCGTCCTCCTCTTAAAGCTGACCGCCTTTATATGGAAAACCGCATTGAGATCCAGAATGCGGTGGCCCACATGGTCCAGCGCGGCAAAAAACGCATCAGCTTTGCGGGGGATAAAAACCACTGTCAGTCCTTCTTTGAGCGTTATATGGCTTATAAGGATGCAGTGGAGTACTTTGGTCTGACAGAAGGCCTGAGCACCTGTGCGATGCCATCTGGACAGCAGAACTATCCGGCATCCCTGTACGAAACCATCCGTCGGTTCAAAACGATGCCGGATGCCTTTGTCTGCGCCAATGACTTTGTTGCCATGGATCTGGTCAAGGCATTGAATGAGCTGGGGTATTCGGTTCCCGATGATATCTGGGTCTGCGGCTTCGATGACAGTCAGGAGGCTTCCTACTTTGCCCCCCGTCTGACTTCGATCCATATCCATGGACAGATCATGGGCTACACCGCTGCCAATCTGCTTATGACCCGCATCGAAGAGCCATCGCTGAACTATCGCACCGTCTATACGGAAACCAACCTGATCCTGCGCGAATCCACAGGAGATTGAGCGAAAGGAGAACCCCCATGCGTGACCTGTGCAATACGGACAAGCCGCTGTTTGCTGTGCTGACGAAATTGACTTACAGTGCTTACCTGAACATCTTATGGCTCGTGTGCAGCCTGCCCATCGTTACCATAGGGGCTTCTACGACCGCCTTGTTCTACGTCACGCTCAAAATGGCGGAAGATCGGGACGATGGTCTGACCCGGATGTTTTTTAAGGCGTTCCGGGAAAATTTTAAGCCTGCCACAAAACTCTGGCTTATCCTGCTGGCAGTCGGCAGTTTCCTGGCTGCGGATGGCTTTGTGCTGCGCCGAATGTGGAGCGAAAACATTTTCTGGACGCTGCTCACTGCAGTGCTTATTGGTGCGGCAGTTCTGTACGGCATCGTTCTGCTGTATGCCTTTCCTCTGCTGGCACGGTTTGAAAACACCACCTTCGGCATCCTGAAAACAGCGTTTCTCGTGGGTGTCCGGTATCTGTTTTGCACCCTGCTGATGGCGGCGATCTATGGCATCATGGGGTACGTCATAGTGTTTGTGTTCACGCCTGCATTCCTGCTGGGCATGGGCTTGTGCGCCATGCTCTGCTCCTTTCTGATGCTTCGGATCCTCTATCTGATCGGTGGAGACCCTGATGCAGTACACGAGGAATACGACCATGACAAAAACTGACCGGGATACGCTCCGCTCCCTCCATGGGCGCAAAAAGTGGGAGCACATCTGGGCATATTACAAGCTGCCCATTGCGATCGTGCTCATCGTCGTCTATATCCTCGGGTATGCAGCCTACCGCCATGTGACGAAAAAAGAGGATGTGCTTTACCTTGGTCTGGTAAATATCACTGCCGGGTCTGATCTGACGGAACAGCTTACCACCGGCTTTGCCGAGGCGCAGGGTCTGACCAAAAAGCAACAGGTCGATCTGCTGTCCGGCTTGCTGCTCAGCGAAAGCGAACGCGCAGAGGAGCAGTATGTATATGCTTCGGAGATGAAGCTGCTGGGTGCAGTCAGTGCCCAGCGGTTAGATGTTGTTCTGATGGACGAATATGCACGGGATCGACTGTTGGCAGATGATTATTTTCTCGATCTGCGGACACTGGATGCGTCTTTCCATGCACTGTCGGGTCTGAACGCCGGTGGGACCGTGCTGGATATTTCGGACACGCCGTTTGTCAGGCAGGCAGGTTTTTCTGGCAAGGTCTATCTTGGGGTAGTGCAGAATGCACCGCACCCGGAGCGTGCAGCCGCTTACATTCATTATCTGTTCCAGCGGTGATCGTTGGGTTTTAGCTTATAGGATAAAAATAAGGAGAAAACGCATGGACATTTTAACGATTGGCGAAGTTTTGATCGACCTGACCCAGACCGGCAAGGATGCGCGCGGCATTCCTCAGTTTGCCGCAAACCCCGGCGGTGCCCCGGCAAATCTGGCGGTGGCTGCTTCCAGACTGGGCGCACAGACCGCCTTTATCGGCAAGGTGGGTGCGGATGCCTTTGGCCGCTACCTGAAAGAGGTTCTGGCAGAGAACAAGGTGGACGTTTCCGGCATGGCGGTGGATGCAGACCACCCCACCACCATGGCGGTGGTCTCGGTGGATGCCACCGGCGAGCGGGATTTCAGCTTCTACCGCAGCGCCAACGCTGACGTGATGCTGAGCAAAGAGGACATTTCGGACGAGGCTCTGAAAGCTGCCAAAATCGTCCACTTTGGCTCTGTCAGCCTGACCGCTGACCCCTCCCGTACCGCTACGCTGGACGCTGCTGCCCGCGCCAAAAAGCTGGGTGCTGTCATTACTTATGACCCGAATTACCGTGCCAACCTCTGGAAGAACAAAGAGGATGCCATTGCCCAGATGAAAGCTCCCCTGCCGCTGGTGGATATCCTAAAAGTTTCCGATGAAGAACTTCCCCTGCTCACCGGCACCACCGACTGCGAAAGCGGCACGGCACAACTGGCACAGAACGGCATCCGGCTGATTTTTGTCACCTTGGGTGCAAACGGCGTATTCTACCGCTTTGGGGACAAGACTGGTCATGTAGCTGGCGTTCCCTGCAAGGTGGGCGACACCAACGGCGCAGGCGATACCTTCTTTGGGGCTGCCCTGTCCAAGCTCTGCAAGGAGGAGCTGGACACCCTGACGGTGGACAAGCTGGAAGGCATTCTGGCCTTTGCCAACAAGGCCGCCAGCATCACCACCAGCCGCCACGGCGCTATCCCCGCCATGCCCACCCTTGCAGAAGTGGAGGGCTGAACCATGGCAGCAAAACAGGAATTTGAGTCCCGGTTTGCCAAGCACAAGGACGAGCTGGAATGGCTGTTCATGGAACTGTACCACAACCGGGAAGGGCTGGAAGTTCTGGAGCGGGAGATGGCAGAAGCCTACAACGCCCGCAGCGCCGAGCTGAAAGCACTGGACAAGGCACGCTCTGCCGACCCGGAGTGGTACAAGCGGGGCAATATGTTCGGCATGACCATGTACACCGACCTCTTTGCCGGAAATCTGAAAGAACTGGCAAAGAAGCTGCCCTACCTCAAGGAGCAGAAGCTGACCTATCTGCACCTGATGCCCCTGCTGCAGATGCCCCATCCCCACAACGACGGCGGCTATGCGGTGGAGGATTTTGACACCGTAGACCCGGCCCT
>ENA-USZK01001225-USZK01001225.1-human-gut-metagenome-genome-assembly--contig:-NODE-1225-length-10949-cov-4.349154_pt1 | contig 10949 bp, 6 predicted proteins | sample MGYA00250043_ERZ773534 | MGnify/ENA primary metagenome ERZ773534 (study PRJEB29103, sample SAMN06112056) | human gut metagenome | biome: human gut; feature: ankylosing spondylitis patient; material... | reverse complement strand
CTTCGTATCCAAGTTCAAAAATTTGAACTACGAAATAAAGGCATCAGCAGCCGCACAAATACAGCCATCCGCGCAATTTTTCTTAGGTTTTCTAAAGACGAAAATTCATTTTCGCGCTAGCTGACTTTATAGATACGAAATATCTCTGTCAAGGAAAACAAATACAAGCAGAAATACGAAAAGAAAACACCATAGATTACTTGTCAACACTCCTAAATCGACACCCTGATCCACATCTCCTCTGACCATTAGAAGAATATTCTGCTATCAACAGTAACGTATTCATCAAAGAAGTGAATACACAAGAATATCGCGCCATGAAATACTTCTGTGATGTGATAAGCAGATGCCAAAGAATTTAACGAACCGGTGCACCATCAACAAATATTATGTGCCTAAATATTCTCTGCGGAAAAGAGCTTAATGATTCCTATTTAATGAAATGGTCCCGGTTATTCTTATAAAACAGAAATAACCCTCTGCGATCACAGAATAAATTAAAGCCAAAAGAAGGATGGTTTTAGTTATAGACCTTCCAGGCATCAAGACAAAAATATCGCAGCTTAAAAAAGCAATTATCGCGTTCAAAGCTTTGTACTTCCGTACATTATTGATGGTTTCCTGCCAATGACCCGGCTCTAATGCCGACACACTGAAGGAAACTCACCTAAAACGGAATACTGAAGATGTAAGAGCGTTCTTCTATACGAAGAACCGAGGCCTCCTCGGCGTCTTCCCACCTATGCCCCATGCCAAAGTCTCCAATGCCGCAGCGCATGGAGGAATAAATGGGAAGACTTTATTATTTGTTATTTATTGATTTTCCAGTGCCTTATTTTTATTGTTGAGAATATCAATCTCCAGACGGTTGTATGGAATTTCGATGCCGGCTTCAGCAAATCGGCGAAGCAGATTCATCATGATGTCGGTCTTAATGCCTGCCGTGCCGTTCACCGGATCTTCAACCCAGAAATTGACATTGAGATCAATCCCTGAACTTGCAAATCGCGAAACGGAAGCCCAGGGTTTGCGGTCCTTCGGAATACGAGGGCGATCTCTGCCGACTTCATCGAGCATCAGTTCAAGCGCTTTTTTCACATCGGCGTTGTAAGCCACTGAGATCTCAACCGTCTGAAGCGTCGGCGAATCCGAATAGGAAAGGTTCTGTACCTGCGAGGTAACGAACGACTCATTCGGAACGATGCTTTCAACGCCGCCCGCACTCCTCACGACCGTAAAGCGCGTATTGATTTCCGTCACCTTGCCGGTGAAGCCGCCGACCGTTACGAGGTCGCCGATCTTCACAGACTTGTCGAGCAGGATGATGAAGCCCGACACGTAATTCGAAGCAATCTTCTGGAGTCCGAAGCCTAAGCCGACGCCGAGCGCACCGCCGAAGACCGAGAGAATAGTGAGATCAATGCCGACCGTACCCAAGCCGATGATGACCGCGATCACCATCAGGAAAATTCGAACAACGCGGCCGAGCACAACCTTAATGTTGCCCGTCAGACTCTTCGCATCGGTGATCGTCTGTTCGATCATCTCGCTGATCCAATTAGCAGCAGCAACGGTGAGCAGGACCGAGCAGACTGCCATAAAGAGCTTCCATACGGTCATGTTGCCCGAACCGATTGGAATGGCCGTCGCGTCAAGCACATCAACGAGGTGCGTGAGGACCCCGAAGAACTGCAGAATCGCCAAAATCCAGAACGTGACGACGATCGACTTCGTAATGCGGGGTGAAATGATGCGCGAACCCACCATTGCCTGCAGAAGTCCCAAAACGATTGCAAGCAGTGAGTAGGCATAAAAGAAGCTGTAGGCGACCTTTAAGAGCACCAGACTGGATGCCTGATACCCCATCATCACTGCGCCGTAGGCACAGCACGCCGTTACGGAACCGGCCGCAAGTCCGAAAGCAATGGCATTGACAACGCTCAGCGCAAGACGCTTCATGCGCTGCGTAAACCGCTCTTTAAGCTCATGCGGCGGCATATGTCGGGCAACGACGCTGCGCACAAGCTTTGAACACATCAGGCCGGCCAATACGGCAACGACGATAACGCAGAGCTGGAAAAGGACAGTGCCCCAAGTGAGGCCTTCCAAAAGCTTTTCAAAGAAAACGACAAAGTAATTGGTCGTATCGGCAATGGCGTCAGTGAGGTGTTCCGTACCCATCGACAAATCAGGCCCATGCACAGCAGCATCGGCCGCTTCTGCTGCTGCGGATGAGGCTGCAGCGGTTTCAGTAATTGCCATATATTCAACTCCAATCGGTGTCTAAGCTGATGAATTGCAAAAAATAAATGTCAGCCGCATCTCTGCAGGCAAAGCGGGCTGTCCAAAAGCTGCACGGATCATAACGGCACAGTGCGATTTTTGGCGGATACAAATGATTGGGGTTTAATTACACCCCTGTCTTCCTTTCTGCTCGCTTACCCGAAGATGGTTTACAAACACAGCGCCATTGCAAGGAAAAAACCATATTCACGGGAAACCCGCCGAACAGCAAAAATTCTGGAACAAGACATTGTTAAGCACAAACTATCAGGGTCTGTCACTTCTATCCTAACAACGCTGACGCCATCATTGAACATTCTGGCTCTATAGTGGAGTCAGTTCCTCACTCTCATCGCACCGAGCCGCCGCATGCGACGCATCTTCGAGCAGCTTCCCTACTTTCTGCCGGCCGAGCCCGCTCCTTTCGCACGGCTTTTCCTCACCGAAGGCATTCGCCGCAAGGTTGCCAAAGGCGAACTCCTCAAACGCGGCGGAGAATCCCAGCGTCTTTTCTTTTTGGAGTCGGGGCTTTGTGCTTATTACGCTGCGGAAGCGGAGAATCACCGTCCGACGATCCTCTCTGTTTTGCTCCCCGGCCGCGCGATGGGTGACCTTACAGCCAGCGTGGGCACACGCTGCAATGTATTCACGCGGGCGCTTGAAAAAAGCGTCGTGCGCGTCGTGCCGCCCGCGGTGCTCACCGCCGCACTGATGAAGGATCCGGCACTCGCTCAGCTTGAAATCCGCTCCGTCATTGCCAAAGAGGAATCCATTCTGGAAGGCATGACGGCGAACTTCATTCGCCCGCCTGCCGAACGGATTGTGATCTGTGCTAAAGCCCTCTGCCGAGCAGAAAATGTGTCGCCCAGCAGCGGCTGGCACAGACTGCCGCTCACGATATCTGCCGAGCGCATCGGCGAGATTGTCAACCTCAACCGCGTGAGCGTTGCCCGACAGCTGTCCTTCTGGATGAAAGCAGATCTTGTTCGCCGAGACGGGCGAAAACTGCTTTTTTCCGACCAGCTCTTTGCCGCCGTTGACGACTGGATTGAGAATCCCGTGCCGAAATGCCCGCTGCCGGCCTAAACGGCAAACGGCTCCGAGGTGATGAGACCAAGAAGCCGTTTGAGCTTAGCCGAATGAAGATCGAATGGCTTCGATCTGACTGGAATGACGTTACTTCAGAGTGCGGATGTACTCTGCCGCAGAATCCACAGCGATGCGCCCCGAATTAACGGCGAAGCCTACCGTCGAGCCCGCCATCAAAAGATCATACGAGTCGCCGTACATGCCGCCCACATCGTTTCCGGCCGCGTAAAGCCCCGGAATCGGGTCCTCTTCGGGCGTAACGACTTCAAAGCGTTCATTGGCCTTAATGCCGCCCAAGGTCCCAAGAGAGCTCGCCACGGACTTGATTGCATAGAAAGGACCGGTCTTCACTTCGCGCAGATATTTCGGGTCCTTGGCAAATTCAGCATCGTGACGAACGTCACAGTAGCCGTTGTATTCCGCCACTGTCTTCTTGAGCTTATCGGCATTCATGCCGGTCGCTTTCGCGAGACCGTCGAGCGTATCCGCCTTAAAAGCCCAGCCAGCCTGCACCGCACCATCCCAGTCCTTCTGGAAGTCGGTAAGCTTGGTGCCGACCGGCACCATTACGCCGACGCCGAGGTCAATGCCCTGATCCTTTTCCATATGATCAAGCGTCTTCTGGTCATAGACCACGAACATCGTTCCGCCGATGCGTTCCAGGGCGTTGCCGGCAAACGGCCATTCGAGCATGATTTCTTCGTTGCAGAACCGTTCGCCCTTGGGCGACAGCCAGAGATGCGGCTGCTTGGCGGTAGCGCTGACCTGATTGGTCGTGGAAACGCCGCGGGGCCCCGGACGATAAGAGGCCTGCACCTCCGTGCCTTCCTTCCCGCCGCCAACGGCCCAGGCCATCTGGATGCCGTCGCCGGTCTTGCCCGTCTGCGCGAGGCCGTCCGCATCGGCAAAGCGGAGATATTTCTCACGCATGGTCTTGTTGTCAAAGAAGCCGCCCGTCGCAATGATGGTCGCCTTGGAACGGATGGTGATCTTGTCGCCCGCTTTGTTCGTCGCTTCAACGCCGACCACGCGGCCGTTTTCGGTAATGAGCTTCTGTCCCCAAGTGTTCGTCAGAAGCGTCTGCCCGGCTTTCTTGTACTTGTCGATAAAGAGGTTGATCCAGCCCGCACCGCGGCCCTCGTAAATGTGCCAGGTGTACAGACCGTTGGGATAGTTGGAAAAGAGCTTTTCGAACTTCACGCCGTTCTTGATCATCCAGTCAATCGTGTCGGCGGAGCGGTCAACGAAGGCCCGGACCATGCGCGCATTGCCGCGCCAATGACCGTAATTCATGATTTTCATGAATGCTTCGTCTTTGGTGAGACCATAGTTCCAGTTGCGCTGCATAGCACTCTCAACGGCAAAGATGCCTTCGGAATATTTGCCGGTGCCGCCCGGAAGACCAGACTTTTCAAGCGTGATGACCTTCATGCCCTTTTCGGCGGCTGCCCAGGCAGCTGCGGTGCCGGACGCACCCGCGCCGATTACGCAGAGGTCGGCTTCATAAGCCGCATCCGCAGCAAATGCAGGATTCATCATCATGACTGCTGCCGCGGCAGCAGCCGTAATCGCGAATTGTTTCATTCTTGCTCTCCTTTGAATCAGCGGGCGTCCCTAGAGACGCGGGCTCTTTTTCAAAGGAAGAGTGTTGATCAGCAAGACAAATTTCGTCTGTAGCACAAACTACAAAATGAGCTCAGGAAAAACACGCAGACCGCAAACGGATAAACGCATTCTTCACCGTCTGCGCCGAAAATGAGCATATGCAGGCTCCCGACTGCCTGCGGCCATTCAAAAGGAAAATGACATGTCCAACCTCTCTCGTCGCAAGTGGCTTAAAACCGCTGCGCTTACCACAACACTCTTTGCCGGCGCTTCATCTGCATCTGCCAAAGCTTTTGATCCGATGCCCGAAAAGTGGGATGAAACGTTCGATGTTGTCGTCATTGGTTCCGGATTTGCCGGTCTTGCCGCCGCTATTGAAGCTCGGCTGGCCGGCGCTTCGGTCTGCGTATTGGAGAAGATGCGCGTCATCGGGGGCAATTCCATCATCAACGGCGGCATCATGGGCGTTCCGGGAACACCCATGCAGAAAAAAGAAGGCCTCGAAGACTCGCCGGAACTCATGGCCAAAGACATGATGACCGAAGGGGGCGGTCTCAACCAGCCCGAAAAAGTGCGGCACCTCTGCGAAGAGGCGCTCCCGACCTGGGAGTGGACCATCCAAACGCTCGGCGTTGAATGGGTCGAGGAGCGCGTGGCGCAGGAAGGCGGTCATTCCGTGCCGCGCTGCGCGATTGTTAAAAACGGCTCCGGTTCCGGCATTGTCCTCAAGGAAGCTGCCAAGCTTGAAGCGCTTGGGGTCAAACCGCGCACCCGCACTTATTTGGAGCGCATCATTCGGGATGCCGACGGCCGAGTGAAAGGCGTTCAAGTTCGTGAGGGCTACAGCTTCCCGAAGGCCGATTCGGGGAAGGTGAAGTTCATCGCCGCCCGCAGAGCCGTTGTACTCTGCCACGGCGGCTTCGGAGCTGATATCAAATACCGCTCCATTCAGGATCCGAAGCTCACGGAGAAACTCGGCACCACTTGCCAGCCGGGCGCTACCTCTGAAGCCTGGCGCGAGGCTGCCCGCATCGGCTGCCAATTGATTCAAACGGACTGGATCCAGTGTGCGCCTTGGACCTCGCCCGTCGAAAAGGGGATGGGCATTGCGCTTTTCTTTGCTCAGGGCGCTGCGGCCATGTTCGGCGTGTGGGTGCAGGATAAGACCGGAGAACGTTTCGTGGATGAACTTGCCAACCGGAAAGTTCGAGCCGACGCCATCATGACGCTCCTCAATGAAGGTATTCACTGCTACGCGGTAGCGGATGCCAAAGGCGTCGAACCGATGGGCATTTCTCGCCCCGGCCTGCTGCAGAAAATGCTCGAACGAGGCTGCGTGAAGCAGTATGAAACGCTCGAAGCGCTCGCCGCCGGTGAAAAGATCAATATTGAGGGTCTTCGAAAGAGTGTCGAGGAATGGAACAGCGCCGTTAAGAGCGGCACAGATGCACATTTCAAACGCTATGTCAATAAGAAGGCCCCGCCAATGGGAACCGGACCTTGGTACGTTTCGACAATGGTGCCTAAAGTTCATCACTGCATGGGCGGGATCTATACGGATATGCAGGCGCGGGCGCTCGATATCTCGACCGATGAACCGATCCCAGGCCTTTTCGCTGCCGGCGAAGCGACGGGCGGCGTGCACGGTGCTGTTCGCCTCGGCTCCTGCGCCGTCACAGACTGCTTGGTCTACGGCCGCATTGCGGGCCGCACAGCGGCTCAAAATGAAAGCTGGATGTGAATAAACAGGAGGCAGCCAACGGCTGAATCGAGTTCGGCCTAAGGGCTTTGAAGGCGGCCCGCGCACTGAGCGCTGCCGCCTTTGTGGTCAATCTTCGCCGAGGCGCTTGCAGTCGGCGACGGGTCAGCCGCAGGCGGGACACGCTTCAATCAGTCAGGGAGCGACGCATCCCTCGGTAGGCTTAGGGCAATGAATAAGCGCGCGACTCAGGTTTCGGGCGTTGCGCCGCACTCTAAGTCCAAATACTGCAGACACCGTCTGCCGCTTCAAATTCCGCTCCCGAGGAATCCCTTATGCAGCTCACAATCCCTCATACCATTGTCCTCATCTCCCGCCCCGTCCCGCAGGCCGAACCGGCCCCTGAAATAAACGCACAGACGCTTGCGGCCGAGTTCTTTGGCAACATCCAAAGGAAAATCGTGAGACTTGAGGGCGATCTCGGTCTTCGCCTTTTGAAAATCCTCGACTTTAAAGGCGAGGATGCCATTCACAAACGCTTTCGCTTTGCTGCTGCCTCAAGCGAAAACCCCGGTCTGCGCCGTCGGGCAGCCTTTGCCGGCTCCCTTACGCCCGCGATTTGGGCGAGTCTTGCTCAAGATATTGACTACCGCACTCGTTTTGCTGTTCTTCACGATCCCTGTACCGTGAAAGTCCTTTCCAACTGGTCGCTCGCCGCAGCTGTCAAAGGCGATATCACTGCTGCGCAGATGCTGCTGAAGAGTCTTTCGGCGAACGGCTGCGAGCCTCGGCACATGGAAAAGCTCATGACTGAAGTGGATCTCTCGGGCAACAAGACCTTTCGTCTCCAGCTCAAACGCCTGCTCTCTAAAGGTCTCTGGGGCAGCAGCTCCTTTACGCTCGACGATGACGTTGAGCGTGATCTTGCGCTCGAAGCGGCTTTTGCTCAAGCATCCAACGCCTTGACAGCAGGCAAAGACCCCCATCCGATCAAAACCAAGGGCGAGGCGGCAAACCAGAAAAACGAGACAAATGAAACAAACGAGACAAAGGAAAGGCTGCTCTCGCCGATTGCTTTCGGTCTCATTGACCGCATGGCATTTCTGACGAGCTTCTTCCAAAACGGAGAGCTGACGGAGACTCTTCAGAAAATGCTCCTCGACGCAGCCGTACTGCCCCTCACCTGCTCCGAAATCGCCGCACTGATACGAGTACTGCCTAAAGACACTCATTTTGATCCGATACTCAACAGCGCTGCCGAGCTTCAGGATCCGGAAATCAACATTGCGCTCTCTGAGCGTCCCCGCCTGCCCAGACTTGCGCTGAAGTTTCTGCGCGACGACTGGAGCTATGCCGTGCGACGCAACCGGCTGGCCAATCCGCAAATGCTTAGAAACGTGGAGCCCATCGATATTAAAAGACAGCTCGATCAAGACCCCACGCTCATCGATGATGCGGCCGAATTCGAGATTGAAGCCGTCGTGTCTGCCGCTCCTCACCTAGTCTCCAGATCCTTTTTCTAGCGGGATACGGGAAAAATCCAAGCCAATTCCGAATGCATGCTGTGCGCCTGCCCATCCTGAGAAACTGCAGGATTTCAAGGCTTCACGGCACCCAGCAATATGGAATAACCGTTTGCTCACATTTGCGCCTCAGCGCATCGGCTATACTTGCCCGCTATTGCAAAATCGGGTGCGGCCGGCATGCCACCGCGCCCGGCACCTGCTCCCCGCCTTCGCCGATGTCCGCTGCTCGAAAGTGCGCAGACCCTTCACGACCCAAACGGCCGTGAAATCCTGATAGCCGTGAAGTCCGGGAGCATGAACCCAACTACATCCGGGAGCTGCACCTTCAGGAGCACTGCGGTGCGCCTCCCTTCAAGGAAAGAACGGACGATGGCCCAATTCAACACGGTGCAGGAAGCTCTTGAAGATCTCAAGAACGGCAAGATCATTCTCGTCACCGACGACCCGGATCGCGAGAACGAAGGCGACTTCATCTGCGCGGCGGAATTCGCCACCCCTGAAAATGTCAACTTCATGGCTACGCACGGCAAAGGGCTCATCTGCATGCCCATGTCGGCTGAATATGCCAAGAAACTCGACCTGCACCAGATGGTCGAGAACAATACGGACAATCATTCGACTGCGTTCACGGTCTCCATTGACCATATCGACACGACGACCGGGATTTCTGCCTACGAGCGCTCTGTGACCGCGATGAAGTGCGTGGCCGACGACGCTCGTCCCGAAGACTTCCGTCGTCCCGGTCATATGTTCCCGCTGCTCGCGAAGAAAAACGGCGTGCTTGAGCGCAACGGCCACACCGAAGCAACGGTGGATCTCTGCCGCCTTGCCGGCCTCAAGGAAGTGGGGCTGTGCTGCGAAATCATGCGAGACGACGGCACGATGATGCGCACGCCCGAATTGATTGAGCTTGCTAAGCAATACAACCTGAAGTTCATTACCATCAAGGATCTTCAGGCCTACCGCAAAATTTACGAGAAGCTCGTCGACCGCGTGGCCGTCGTGAAGATGCCGACGAAGTACGGTGAATTCCGCGCCTACGGCTACGTGAACCGCTTGAACGGCGAGCACCACGTGGCGCTCGTCAAGGGCGAGATCGGCGACGGCAAGGATCTTCTCGTCCGCGTGCATTCCGAATGCTTAACGGGCGACTGCTTTGGGTCGCTGCGCTGCGACTGCGGTCAGCAGTTCGCCGCCGCAATGACGCAGATTGAGAAGGAAGGCCGGGGCATCCTGCTCTATATGCGCCAGGAAGGCCGCGGCATCGGTCTCATCAATAAGCTGCGTGCCTATGAGCTGCAGGAAAAGGGGCTCGATACGCTCGAAGCAAACCTTGCGCTCGGCTTTAAGGGCGACGAACGAGAGTACTTTACCGGCGCGCAGATTCTGCGTGACTTGGGCGTCAAGAGCATGCGTCTCCTGACGAACAATCCCGACAAGGTCTATCAGCTCGAAGAATTCGGCATCGTCATTACTGAGCGTGTGCCCATCCAGATGGATGCCACTGCCTACGACCTCTTCTATCTGAAGACCAAAGCCGACCGCATGGGTCACCTTTTCAAGTATTGATCCCAAACTGCCTCTAGGGTCCCCCTTCCCGGAAAATCGCGAGGACAGGGGCAAACCCAACAGGTTAAAGAGATCTCGGATTTTCTTCGGGATCTCTTTTGTTTTACGAGCGTTGCAGTCTGTCAGTTTATTAGCAGCTGCACGAAGGCCTTCGTCAAGGAATGGTTGGGCAAACGGTTCGCAGCCGTTTCGCTGCGCCGGCATGCCATACGGGTCATCATGCAAAGTGACTGAGCTAACAGCTTGTTTATAGAGCGGCACGCAACTGCCGCCGCAGCGGCATTGCGCATCTCGTGCTGCGGCTCCTTTTGACCTGGTTCCGATGCAGTTCTCTGAGCTGCTCCCGATCTACTTTTTTCCTTGGCTGAGACGGTCGATCATTCCATCGAGAGGCTATAGAAAGACTCGTTTCAGCTCAGCCCGCAGACAGCCCTCCTGATCTTTGTTGTGAATGGGCTGCCCCCGCCTGCGCTGTCTTCCTGCCGCATATCAGTCGTGGTGCACGCTGCCGCTTCTAGACGGTCATTGGTAAAAGCAGGGCCGTCACGGGAGATGCGGGGTTGATCAAAGAGCCGCCAAATAGAGTCATCGGCTTGGGTTACGCCTTGGACGAATTTTTAATCGATCCCGGCCGCGAAGGGCTGCAGCTGAGCTGTGCGCCCAAATACCTCTTTGCGCCTTGCAAGCTTTTCCTCCAGAAGCGCAGTTTGCCCAGCATCACCATCAGAATCGACGCAGCTTCACCAACATACAGATTACACGGCAAAGACCACAAAAGAAGCGGCCAAGCCAATCACCCAATTGGGAGCAGAAGCTTGCTCACACTTAAATGGCCGTCAGAAAACACTTTCTCGGCACTCGCTATCAAAGAACAAAATTGATCGGCACCGATACAGGCCGAATCTCTTTTCAAAGAAAGGCAATGGTTGCTTGAGCCGCTGATGAAGCTCAATTCAGGTCTGAAAAAAGACTGGCAGAGAAGGCAACGCTCGATAGCTGAGCAAAAACAGATACACTGTTTTTAACTCGTGATGCCGTTTTACACGAGATCTTAAAAGCATCGGATTCGTCTTTAGATAACGATAATTGATGATGACGTGCGTAAACCTATTGCAGACATTTTGTTTAAATATAAACACATTTCGGCGGATCCGAATAAAGTTGATCACCGCTTTCGT
>ENA-USZK01001223-USZK01001223.1-human-gut-metagenome-genome-assembly--contig:-NODE-1223-length-10955-cov-7.369645_pt1 | contig 10955 bp, 8 predicted proteins | sample MGYA00250043_ERZ773534 | MGnify/ENA primary metagenome ERZ773534 (study PRJEB29103, sample SAMN06112056) | human gut metagenome | biome: human gut; feature: ankylosing spondylitis patient; material... | reverse complement strand
AACATATCTGTCAGACTTTGTCAACAACTTTTTTTGAAATCTTTTCAAGTTTCTTTCGAGCTGTTGTGTTGTCTCGGCGCTGCCTCAACAACGAATCTGAGTATATCACCCTGTGCCCCACTTGTCAACATTATTTTGCATATTTTTCAAACAATTTTGCAAAAGCAGTAAAAAAGCCCATAATCATGGGCTTTTTTGTCATTTTGGATCTTATTGTCTTTTCTCTTTTTCTCATAATTTACAGTATATATGCCTATAAAAGTTGAATTGTATATTCATTTGATGTATTTTTGAGACGAAGAGAAATGTTTTGTATCCCATTTGCCATATCTTCATTTACTTCCAGTAGCAGGACCAATCCCTGTGTCTCACCGGGAGCCATGGTTTCCACATACGTAGACATGTCATTGGGCAGCATTGTGGTCAATGCATTTCCACGTGTGCCGTCATTTACAGTAATGATGTATCTGGATGCGGTACTCAGGAAATCAACATTTTCCTCCTGGTCTGTTCCGTTGGTCAGTTCAAAGTTCAATATCAGAAGCTTTTTCCCGGTGGATGCATCCAACGCAAAATAATCCTCCGTAGATCCGTCCTCCGGATAAGAGTCTGCTATCTGGTAATCTCTGTATGTCAAGGTCACTCCCTCCGCAAGTCCGAAGAAATCCTCCAGACTGGTGGTAATATCCTCCTGTGCGGTAGGTGCCTGGGCTTCTGAAGCAGCCGATTCCGCAGGCTTCTCTTCCGTCTGTGCATTCTCCTGTCTTCCGGCTTCCCTGGCCGCGTCTTTTTCCAGTTTTGCAATGACGATTTCCGGGTCCACGAGACGGCTCCGGTGATTCGCATCATATTTTAAGAGAGTTACCGCCGCATATTCTCCGACTCTTTGTGATTCCTCTTCTGTCAGATCCGGAATTTCATTTCCGCAGGCTGTCATGCCAAGCGCCATTACACACAATAACGCTCCGCATACAATCTTCTTTTTGTTTCCTGTCATTCTTCTATCCTTCCCTGTCTGTTTTTCCATTGTTTCCTGTATTTTTCTCAAGTACGATATAAATCCCGGCAATCGCCAGTGCGATCACACCCACTACAAAGAAAAGGACCGTTTTCTGCAATACCGGTGCTCCCCAGTAATCATATAATGCTATTTTACCACAAGTGCACAAAGAAAGCACTAGTCCATATATTCTTACCGGCTTATCTTTTTTCAAAAAGCCCAGTGTTACACTTACCAGCGCAATCAGCATGATCAGAACACTATTGATCACGGGAACATTGGTCTTAACGATCAGTGCCATATAGGTCAGAAAGATCACAATGATCAGTTCTCTGTGTTTAAACTTCTTATAGTATCTCTCCTGCAATGTCAGTACCAGATAAGCCAGTACAAACACAAACATGCACAGATAAGTAAGATAAGAGTTCCGGTACACCGGATTTGCCAGAGCGATCAACGCTCCGATCTGCCCCACCATTACAAATACATTAAATATCAGGATGTTTTTCCCGCGCATATATTTCACATTATTAAACAGCAATATACTTACAAACAGGATCCCCGCAAAAGCCGGCAGCTTTAGCATCGGCATCAAATTGGCCGCTGCAAAAAATGCCAGGGAAAAAGTAAGCAGGAGCTCCTGTATCGTTGTCCATCCATAGACCAGGAACATACTGAGGATGGTTCCCGCAAGGAGCAGGTATGCATACGGTATTTCCTTTCCGTTTGCCAGAAGTTCAATACAGTACAGTGATGTAACGATCACATCCAGTGCCCTCAGTCCGCCTTCCGCAAAACGGGTCAGTATCTTCGTCAGTAAAAGCAACGCTGTCAGGCATATGAGTATCGGCCAGTTACTTTCTATTACAGAAAAGGCACATACCGCAACAAAACTGAAAAAGTAACAGGGCAGCCATTTTTTCCACGTTCCACGTATGGCAATTCCCGCAAGAACTGCGACTACAAACGCCATTCCCGTCAGGGCGATGATTCCGATATATGCGTCGTTCTCCGCTCTTCCCCAATAATTGTTCATCGCTGTACCGGTTGTAATTCCGGCTACCAGAAGAAATGCTATATAGATTGCCAGCAAGCCGTTTTCATTCACTGCATGGCCCGCCTGTTTTTCTTTTAGTATGTAATTGCTCTGCACTACCAGGATCAGATGTGCGATCAGGAAAAAGGTTCCAAATGCAGCTGCTGTCACCCAGACCGGCATTCCCTGTGTACTGATCACACAGGATACCGTTACCGGGAAAAGGATCGTAGTGCTGACAAGTTGTATCAACTGCGAAGCCGTATGATATCTTCTTACCGGCACACAGATGCTCAGTACACTCAGTAACAGAATCAATGCCAGCACCAGCAGGCCTTCCGGCTCCGAAAGCAATGAAGAACCGAAAAGCGGATACGCACAAAGCCAGCATGCTGCGATTCCCAGCATTCTGTGTATCAGGGAATCCCTTTTTCTGCTCAGTAAAACCGTGCCCACTGTAATCACTGCAATGATCGCCGCTGCAGGAAGCATACCGAAATTATGTAGGGAAATCGTATTGATCATGGTCGACAGATATAACGCCGCTATACCGATAGCCGAAAAGATCCGGGCCAGTTTCGGAAGCTTTCTGTGGATCAGTAATTCTGCGATCAATACCACTCCCAGGGAAACTGCATATAAAGAAATACCTTTGATCCAGCCGTTCATAAAATACATACCAAGCAATACCAGTGCGGTCAGAATAAAGATTCCGCCAACCACCGACAATGCAATGGTTGCGACCAGATATTCCGCATTCTGCTTCTTCTGTGCCGGAGCCTGCGTCACCGGCGCCTGCACCTGTTGCATGGTAAACTGCCCCACTGGCTGTGTCTGTGATTGCCCGGCTGTCTGCTGTTCTCCGGCGGCTGCCTCCTGTGGTACACTCTGCTGCGGCACAGATGACTCCGCTCCGGTTTCTCCGCCTCTGTTTGCATTGATCTGCTGTCTCTGGTACCAGAATTCCACGCTTTTATCCAGTTCTGCCTGTAGCTGTTCTACATATTCCGGCTGTCTCTGTATTCTTGGAAGTAATTGCTGTAAATACCTGGTAAATATCGGATCATTGGACTGCATCAGGTATTCTCTTGCCTGTTGTTCCAGTCTCTTTGCTCGTTCCTGTTGTGTATTGGTCTCCATCTTTTATCCTTCCCTCATTGTAATTTCTGTGATCTTATGACACTATATACTCTCTGTATCTGTCCATATCCTGTCTATGGCAGTCCGCATGGATCAGAATACCGTCCTCCCTATACTCTCTGGAAAGTATCTGCGCCTGTTCCATCAGATAGGAAGCCACATTTCCTGCACTGTACGGGATCAGAAATACGCACTCTGCATTATCCGCATAGACTTTCTGTTCAACAGCCTCTGCCAGTTCACGGATACCGATATTAAGTCCTGCCGCCAGATACCAGTTGTCCTGTCTCTTTTGCGGCAGTGGTTCCATCTCACATTTGTCTGCCTTATTATACACTATGATCTGCGGAATGTCACCTGCTTCCAGTTCTTTTAAGGTATCAGCAGTTACCTGCATCTGCTGTCTGTAATTTTCATCGCTGAAATCCACCACCTGGATCAGCAGATCCGCATACTTCACCTCTTCCAGTGTAGAGCGGAAGGCTTTTACCAGTCCGTGGGGCAGCTTGTTGATAAATCCAACCGTATCCGTCAGAAAAAAGGGCTTATTATGTCCGGTATCCACACTGCGGACACTGGTCTCCAGTGTAGCAAACAGCATATCCTTTTCCATGACCGTTTTATCCGGCAATTCGCCGAACTGCTCTACCATACGGTTCAGAATTGTAGACTTTCCCGCATTGGTATATCCTACCAGAGCCACCTGCGGAATACGGGACTGCTGCCTCTTTTTCCGCTGCACCTCTCTGGTACGTCCCACATCTTCCAGTTCCTTTTTCAGTTCTGTGATACGATGATCGATCTTACGCCTGTCCAGTTCCAGCTTTTTCTCACCGGTGCCCTTATTACTCATGCTGCCACTGGCACCGCCCTGTCTGCTCAGTGCATCATACATTCCTACCAGTCTCGGCAGCATATATTGCAGTCTGGCTGTCTCCACTTGTAATTTTGCCTCTCTTGTCTGGGCCCGGATGGCAAATATATCCAGGATCAGATTAGTCCGGTCGATGATCGGCAGTTCCAGTTCATTTCCCAGATTTCTTACCTGTGAAGGTGTCAGAGAATTATCAAACACAATCTCCTGTGCCCCGCATTCTTCTGCCAGCCTGCGCACCTCTGTCACTTTTCCAGTGCCGATATATAACGCTTTATTGACATGATCCAGCCGTTGTACAATCTGACCGGCCACTTCTTTTTCCGCAGCTTCCGCCAGACTTGCCAGTTCCTCCATGGAACGCTCAAAATCCGGTTCTTCACCGACATCCACACCGACTAACAGTACCTTTACCGGTGCCTCCTGTATCTGTTCTTCCCTCATATAAAAATATATCCTTTATATTTACTATTTTGTCTCTAACTCAAACCAGAATTCCACGCCGTTGTTGTAATTGTTCACACCGAATTGCTGGTTCATGGATTCCATGATGGCCTTCACGATAGACAATCCCACACCGCTGCCTCCGTATTCTCTGGTTCTTGCCTTATCCACCTTGTAGAACTTCTCCCAGATATGGTGGATAGAGTCCTCCGGGATCGGTTTGCCTGTATTGAATACAGATACCCGTACTTTGCCGTCCTTTTGTTCCATTTTCACTTCGATGATCTTATCATCTTCACAATGATTGACCGCATTGGAGAAAAAGTTCATGAACACTTCTTCTATTTTAAATTCATCCGCCCATGCATAGATCGGCGGATACTCGTCCATCCGCACAGTAATCTCATGCTGTTTTGTCAGAATTGCCGCTGACTGGATATAATTTTTCACCAGCGCCGTAAGGTCGAACCGCTCCATGGCCACCACATCATTACCAAATTCCAGCTGGTTCAGGGTCAGAAGCTTTTTCACCATGTTGTTCATCTTCGCTGCTTCGTCCACGATGACATCACAATAGAACTGCCTGCTCTCGGGATCGTCATTGATCTCCTCCTGCAGCCCTTCCGCATAACCCTGAATCAGCGCAATGGGGGTCTTGAGTTCGTGGGATACATTGGCCAGAAATTCCTTGCGCATTTCGTCAATGGCTTCTTTTTTCTCCACGTCCCGTTGCAATTCATTGTTCGCTGTCTTCAGTTCCGAAATGGTTTTCTCCAGGGAATCGGACAACTTATTGATATTCTCTCCCAACAGATCGATCTCATTATGTGCCTTCCCCTGATATTTTGCCTCAAAATCCAGCTGTACCATCCGTTCCGAAATATTATTCAGTTCCAGGATCGGCTTGGTCACACTTCGGGAGACGAACCAGATAATAATACCACCCGCCATTGCTCCCAGACATCCTGCAAGGGCATAGAAGCGGTTGGCGATCTTTGCACTCTCCTGAATACTGGAAAGAGGTGTCTGCATAATAAAAGAAATGCCGGTATTCAGTCTTCCGTAGATTTCCAGATATTCCTTGTCCTCCTGTCCGGTTCTCTTGATCACATAGTCATCGCCGTTCTCGATCACCCTCTGGTCATTGAAAGGTATGCTGAGTCCAAATACATAACCGATCAGGCGGTTTTCCAGTCTCTCACCGCCGTTGATGGACACATATTTCATATTGGAATTCACATCCATAACGCATACCGTCATGTTGTAGCTTCTGCACACATCATCCAGTTCTCTGGCAAATTCTTCCGTGTCATAGCTGTCGCTCTCCGCTGCCTGCTTGATGGTTCCGTAAGCATCATGAATAACATCCAGTTTGCTCTGCATATAGACTTTTCCCAGAAATAAATAGTTGATCATCAGGCACAGCAGGATCGTACCGATCATCAGGCCGATAAAGATCCAGGCAAACTGTCCCCTGATAGAATGTACTTTTCTCTTTTGTTGTTTATTCCGCTGTTTCATCCATCTTGTACCCCATGCCCCATATGGTCTTTATGAGATTGCCTTCCTCGCCCAGTTTGCTGCGCAGTTTTTTCACATGTGTGTCTATGGTACGGGCATCCCCAAAATAATCATAGTTCCACACATTGTTCAGGATCTTTTCTCTGGACAGGGCAATGCCTTTATTTTCCATAAAATAGGTCAGGAGTTCAAATTCCTTGTAACTTAGATCCACATCTTTTCCATCAATGATCACGCGGTGTGCCGCCTTATCCACGGTAATGCCGCCGCAGGTCAGAGCCTCTTCCTGTCCCAGCTGATTTGTTCTGCGCAGGATTGCTTCCACTCGGGCCACCAGAATCTTGGGACTGAAGGGCTTGGAAATATACTCGTCCACTCCCAGCTGAAATCCCTGCAGTTCGTCTCTCTCATCTCCGCGGGCTGTCAGCATGATGATCGGTACTTTGGAGTTCACCCGGATCTCCCGGCACACCTGCCATCCGTCCATCTTCGGCATCATCACATCCAGAATGATCAATGCGATATCTTTTTCTTTATAAAAAATATCCAGTGCCTCCTCACCATCACCGGCTTCCAGTACATCAAAATTGCTCTTCACCAGGAAATCCCGGACCAGCTTGCGCATTCTGCTCTCATCATCTACTACCAGTACTTTCAGTCTGTCCATACACCCTCACCTTCCTATCTTGAGATAGTAACTATTCAGCCCCATTCGCAAAATCGCCTCTTCGAGGCTTTCCTGAATACTTACACTATAACGTGTAAATATGTCAATTTTGTGAAACTTCGGTCTCTATATGTAATTCTCTTTCCTTTTCCCGTACCGTCTGCTCCCTCTGGGTCAGTTCCTGCTCCCAGGTGGCATATTTGTTCTGCAGATTTCTTTCATAATTCAGGACATTGGGCTGATCGGAATTCAGCGTGATGATAAACATTGCAATAATTGCAATGACCATCACAATATTCATAATAAGAGACAGCCGGAACGTCGTATTTTTATTTTCTTCCGGTGCCGGTTTGATTCTTCTTCTGGCAGGAGACGTTTTTTCCCTGGTGTCCGCAAAGTTCGTCCACAGAGGGATCGGCGGAATCTCTTCTCCCAACAGATCCTGCTCTGCTTTCAGTTCTCCCTGCAATTCCCTGAGGTATTCCAAACCTACCGGAGTGCGGAACACCCTGTCATCCAATGCTTTTTTATAAATAACCAGTACGGACTCCAGATTTGTCCGATCGATCCGCTTATCCAGATAAGCAATCTTCTGTCTCTCCTGCTCTGCCAGTCTGGCATCTTTCTCTGAATAGAATGCAAATCCGGACACTACATGATCCGTCCGGTTTTGCTGCTCCTGTTCTTTCTGTACATCCATTACTGGTTTTCCTCCGCGCTTCCTGCTGCAGCATTCTGCAATAAAATATGTTCTCCCTGCACCAGCGGATAATGGACAGGACGATCACTGTCCAGATTTTCCCGGTACATATCTACTGCAGTAATCTGATGATTTTCATAGGTCGTATAATAGTAAATTCCTCTGTCTGCATTGCAGCAGGAAGTGTAGATAGTGATCTCATACTCCCCTTTGTCCAGCTGACAGCATCCTCTGGTCTGATCCACGCTCCCCAGAATATGGAAAAACTGGCTGACGCTCTCCGACTCAGACAATCCGGACAGGGAATTCATCTTCGTGAATGCCACCCGTACAAAACGGGATGCAGAAGACAGATCCCCGGGCAGTCCCATGGCTCCCATGCCTCTGCTGTACGGCTTCAGCTTCAGATCTGCGGAAAAACGGTTTGTCGGTGATTCGGAAGACAGGGACATATAATCGTTCAAACGAAACATCTGGATTGGAAACGGGGGATTGTTCGTCAATACTCCCACCGGGTTGTCATAGATCTTCAGCCCCTCCTGCACAGACTCGATCGTAATGGCCTCTTCCTTGTCTGCCAGAATCCAGTGCAGTGGAGAAACCGGATATTTTTCATTAAAGGGTGTATCCACCAGATTGATATGGGATAACAATACTCTGGCTTCCTGCACATTGGCACACTGCCCCAGAATCCAGGGGATGAACTCAAACTGGGCGATGTTGTCCTTACCTGTCTGCACTTTGCTGTATACTGCATTTCCCGGGAAATTCAGTCCCGCCATGCCGAGTCCTTTCTCATTCACTGCATCATAGTACAAAGGATAATCCCCTGCCATATGAGCAATGCCGATCATGGCATAATGCTCCGTCAGGGCATTCTGATGCCGTAGCGGAAAAGGATAATTGCGTGGTGTTACCGTTACCTCTTCCCCATAGTTAAATTCATAATCAAAAGTTCTGCCGAAATAAAAATCCTGTGATCTATAAGTTGTCGCTGTACACATAACATATACTCCTTTGTTCTGATTCAAATAGATATAGAAACTAGTCTTAGTCTATAGCATTTGCAGAATGTTTGCAAGTATACGAAAACTGTTGACGCAAATATGCCATTGCGATAACATAAAGACCCAAAAAGAGTACTACTGTACAGCAACCCTGGTTAGTCCGATCCGGGAAAGTTAATATCTATCGCAGCAAACCATATTCTTATCTTTACTAAGCAAATAATAAGGACCTTCGAGGCTGTTATCAATATCTCGAAGGTCCTTTTCTGCTATATCTAATTCACTTGCCGATTAAGGATTACACCGCTTACAGGGCATATATCCCATATTGATGATATCTTCTCTGTTGCCGGTATATATCTCTTTGTTTTTCTCCTTCATCTGATCCACGCTGGAGCAGGACGGATAGTGGAATTTCATGGTGTTGGTATTCAGCACGTAGGTAGTTTCCTGTGATTCCTGTGGCACTGACGGTTCCGGTGTGATCTGCACCGTAGTGTCTGTCTGGGGTTGTTGTGTCGGTGTTTCTATCACAATGGGTGCTGCCGCTTCCTGGGATGCCGCGTTGCTCTCCGCCCAGTTATCTCCGGTGGCATAGTCAATACCGATCCCCGGCTGCACATTGTAGGCAAATACACAGAATTGGATTCCCTCTCCGACATCTTCCACAGAATAGGCTTCCATGAGGACACCGTCTGCCAGCAGGTTATCCCCGTCAAATATGGGAGTGACACGGTACAGGACATGATTCCCTGTATTTTTGACATAATCGCAGACTTTCATCTCAAAAGGGAGCATTCCCTGCACGTTGAGATATCTGGTTCCTGTGATCAGGTTCTGCGGATTGGCGTTTTCCGCCGCCAGCATGTAGGCGATCAGGTGGCAGCGATTGTATAGGTATTTTCCGTCCACGTTATCGTATTTCACCAGATGCCATCCGGTAGGCTTCACGGCTCCGATCTCCCCTCTCGGTTCTGTCGGCATCAGGTCCTGTCCTACGTTGGCATATGCCACGCCACAGCGCCCCAGGCTGTCCAGCTCGCTGTATGTCTCGAAGGACTGTGTGGTCAGATCTGCCTCTGTGAAATAAGGTTTGTTGCCATTGACCTCTGTATAAGGCGTGCCGGAGTATGCCGGAATCTCCCGGAGGGAAAATGCTGACGTGCCCTCTCCTGCCGGAACGTCTGTTGCAGATGTAACCTGCTGCGATTCTTGTGTATCCGAAGCGTTTTCCTGTGACTGTCCGGATTCGGGTTCCGATGCTGCAGTCTCCGATGCTTCCAGCAATTCGTAGGGGATCGTCGCCGGCTGCTCTATCGTATAGGTATTATCCTGCGGCGTGACGGTGCTTTCCGCACAGCCGGTAAATGTCAATAGCAGTACCAGCCATAGTGACAATTGTGTTATCAAACGTTTCTGAAATCTGTTGTGTTTCATTTTCATAGCTTGTCAATTACTCCCTTGTAAAACTCTTTGGAAATTATACCACATTTTTCTTCATCCGACCCGTGAATTATACTGAGTTTTGTCGACTTTTTCAGCAGATTTGGGTATATTACAGTCAAAAGAGATAGCCTTCCCTGAAGATCGTTCCGGATATTTGGTTGAGGCAACATGAAATGCAATACGAAAAATAAAAAGTGCCGCAAAAACGGCACTTTTTCTATGGAGTAGACGGGAGTCGAACCCGTGTCCAAAAGCCTATTCCCTGTCCTTCTACGAGTGTAGTTTATTCTTTGACATTCCCTCCGCACCCCGGGAATAAACACCCTGAGCATTTCAGTAGCTTCATGTTACGCCCATATGCGCAAAGCTTTGCATATGTCGTTTCTCACATGTTTGAAGCCGGGATCCTAAGGTGTGAGTGCCCTAGGGCCGACTGCTGCCATTAGGCAGCGTATGCTAAATTATCGTTAGCGTTTAATTTTAATTTGGCCATTTAACGCATTACCATGCGACTCGCTTCTCCAGCTGCAAAACCCCTGTCGAAACCTTTACTACCCCTTATTCAATTGTCAGACCAAGTATACTTGATGGCACACACACTGTCAAGCACTTGCAGTAAAGCATTGCAGGATCAGAGCCTGTGGATCACAGATTGCGGACCTTGAATTCCTTCTCTGCCTCTCTGCGCTGATCCTTTTTGGCAATGGCTTCCCTCTTGTCATAGAGCTTCTTACCACGTGCCAGCCCGATCTCTACCTTTACCTTACCGTCTTTAAAGTATACCTGCAAAGGGACTAATGTATACCCTTTTTCCTTGATCTTGCCCAGCAGTTTGTTGATCTCGTACTTATGCAACAGCAGTTTTTTCACACGAAGAGGATCTTTGTTGAAAATATTCCCCTTCTCATAAGGACTTACATGCATTCCGTAGACGAATACTTCTCCGTCTTCAATGCGGATGAACGCCTCCTTGATACTGCACTTGCCCATACGCATGGACTTTACTTCCGTGCCGTGCAAGGCAATGCCGCACTCATAGGTCTCATCAATGAAAAAATCATGATATGCTTTTTTATTGTTCGCGATCAGCTTCTGGGACTCTTTTCCTTTTGCCATGGCT